>LKMJ01001415.1_pt1 | contig 21087 bp, 24 predicted proteins | sample 643391 | NCBI WGS metagenome assembly LKMJ01 (sample SAMN04112250, study PRJNA286221) | soda lake metagenome | biome: soda lake; feature: Kulunda Steppe; material: water; isolation source: sample PL-Br10 brine of Picturesque Lake | place: Russia: Kulunda steppe | collected 2010-07
CACACACACATGCGTGCTCTCTGACACACAAACGCGCACGTGCGTGCTCTCTGACACACACACACACACACACATGCGTGCTCTCTGACACACAAACGCGCACGTGCGTGCTCTCTGACACACACACACACACACACGCACATGCGTGCTCTCTGACACACACGCGCACATGGACACACATGCGTGCTCTGACACACACGCGTTCACATACATGGGGGTTTGCACACGCCCACTGCTGCCTCGACCTACTTGTGGGCTTCCACGAGCCTCGGGGGGGCAGGGCCAGAGGTGGCGGAGGGCTTGGAGGCACTGTGCGCCCTCATCAGCGCGTCCAGCCTCGCGAGCACCTCTTCCTTGCCGCTGGCCCGAGACGTCTCCTCCTGCTGTTGCTGCTGCTGCTGCTGGAAGTAGGAGGGCGGCAAGGGCTTGAAGGGGTCCTGCTGGGAGCTGGACCCGGCCTCTACCTCCGCCTTCTGTCTGGGCGGGACCTGCAGCTGCTGCATGAGTTTGTTAAGGATGGGCGCGCCAGGCTTGGCCTCCTCAGGCGTCGCCTTGGGCACACCAGGCTGCTGCCGCGTCGGGCCGTTGCCCGCCTTGGCCTCGTGCCCTGGCGCCCCCATCTGGTGCATCAGCTTCTCTAGGAGGGCCGTTCGCGACGCCGCTGCTTCGTCACCAGAGGCCCCATCTGCTTGCCTTACAGCCCCAGTCGGAGGCTGCTGCTCTTGCTGCTTCAAGCTGGCTGTGCGAAACAGGCTCTCGATGGGATTCAGCCTCTGGTTGTGGGCAGCAGCCTGCGCATTAGTGAGCGGGGCGGGCTGCGGGGGCGCGGGCGCTGCTGGAGGGACCTGCAGGGGGCACTATCGCATGCGCGTCACTGTTGCATCCATTCATACATCGCGCATGTGCCTTTCAGGCACCCATGTCCTGTTGCAGCGCGAAAGTTGTGTGCTATGCTTGATGGGTGTCCCCTGCCTGCCCCCCTTTCCAGCACTCATCACAAAGGGGTACGCGCATGTGCGTCCGACCTGCCATCCAAACAGGTCGCGCAGCATGGAGCTCTGTCAAGAGCGCATGTGTGGCAGCGGCCGCTGTTGGCACGAGGAAGTATCAAAGGCACAGTTACAAAAGTCTGCCTTCACTGCCCTCATCCGCTTTGGCCCGCCTGCTGCCGGTGCTGCACTTGCTCACAACCAGCCCCTTCAGTATGTCTGCCCCTGTCTGACTGACGTGCTGGGCATCGGTGCCAGCAGCATGCTGTGCATACATGCCTGGAGGCTGGACACAGGCATGAGCATGCAGGGATGCTGCCACACACACCAACCTGCTTGTCCCAGAAGGCACCATCATCAGCTGCAGCACCACCAGCGCCAGCCATGTCCCCCTGCAACCAACAAGTGCACAGGTCGGGAGTGCTCGGGGCAGGGGCAGGGCTAGGGCAGGACAACCCACCCTTTCCTGATAAGCAAGCCTGTTGCGGCCATGCACGATGGATCGTGGAGTTGGCGATGCATTAATACAAAAACAAGAAGACGTGTGCACCCAACTTCCAGTTTGTGAAGGCCTGTCTGGAGTGCAATGCACCCATCAGGCTGACGTGGCAATCGTCATATGGTTCCTCACTTGTCAGCACCAAGGCTTCGTCTGACAAAGCTGCAGCTTAAAAGCATGTTGACACTGATCTGGTCATATTGTGGCAGAGGAGGCCACTTCATCTCTGCTAAAAAGTTGCCCTGAATATTAACCCTCCAGAGAGAGCCGCTGGCACAGGTGTAAGAGCCCGTGCCACAAAGCCCAAGCAAGCATGCAACCTTCCAGGTCTTATGCACTGTCTGTGTTGTGAGCATGCGAACCCACCCAGATTGATGGAACATCAAAATCGGCTCCTCCCAGGTCATGCGCGGCTGAACTCAACCAGCACAGTGTGCCGGGATACCTACCAAGCCTGCCATCTTTGGTTTCAAGAGACTTCAGGGGGAAAGATGCAGGGACAGGTTGATAGATGGGAACCTGAGAGGCTCGCCAGGCTTATCCCACAGAGCTCACCTGCAGACTGCTGGGATGCACATCTGGCTTGGGGAGGCCAGCCTTGACACGCTGCAGGAGGCTGGCAATCTTATCTAGCTCCTGCTCGTCATAGAACCAAATACCATGCACCTGCAGGACGGTGGGGGGAATCTCCAAAGCTGTCATTGGTACCCTTGCCTGTACGCAGGGCCTGACAGATCTGAACCCTTGATGCACTCAGGCCAACGAGTTAATGCTGGCTGGACCCAGGGCAGCCCCAGCCCTCAAGTGGGAACAACAAGGAGCTGTTTCTTGCCAGGAAAAAACAGTAGAACTGCTTCAACATTCAATCTTCAGCTCCTGAGAAAGAGTAGCTCTCCTGGTCTTAGGGTGCGGCTGCACAGCTCGTTCATCACGCACCATGCCATCACCCAGGGTATACATGAGGTAGGGGCTAGAAATCTCGACATCAAAGGAACCATGGATGGTCTCTGTGTAGTTCTCTGCGTGTACACCAACGCATGGGGCTGTGGATGAGCAAGGAGGCAGGAGAGGCATCCCTGTTGCGAGGTTTCCACACCATTTTCGCCCACTCCGCAGGGCTTTATAGAGGCAAAAGGGGGGATGATGAACAGCATGCCAACATACCTGTGGACAACTTGTTCAGCACGGCAAGCTGGAAGCGGGGGGAAGTCCTCCTCTTCAGCAGGAACAGGCTACCCTCAATATTCTTGCGCTCCTGCGTTTGCGTGCGGCAATGAAACCCATCAACATCACCGAGTGCAAACATGTGTGCTGAGGCGCACAGACGGAGCAAGGTCCTGGCAGCAGCTCTGGTTACTGCCCAGCTGGTCAGCAGCATGGAATCGCACAAATTTACCCTTGAGGGGGAACCAGCGAGCTGTCCGAAGACATGCCACTCACCCACACAGGGTTATCCATGGTCATAGCATACAGGCACACATGCGCAGCTGTGCCGAGCACTTGCTCGATCTCCGGGTCAATCCTCTTGAGGACGCCCAGATTGATGTCTGCGACCATACTTTTGTTGATAACGGCACTCATATTAGGTTTCCTTCCAATAAGAATATGATAATACGACAGCGAACGAGGTCTATTGCGAGTTGTGCCGGTTTTGAGTTTGTGGATCATGTTTGTGCGGATGATGTTCTTTTCAAAGCAGAAGTTCCTTATCTTGCTTATGATGTACGGCTCTGGCAGGGGGTGACAGGAAGGAGTGATAAATCTTGGACTACGTGGAAACCTGCGTGGAAACCTGTGGAGGCAGAATGATAGCGGTGGGCAGAGTGCTCTCCTGTTCTTGATTGGTGTATACTAACGTTCTTGCTTGCAATGGTCAAGTGGTTGAGTGACTGATGATCGAGTCACTATAAACTTGCATTGGGAATGCATACTGAAGGCATGCTTACAGCACAGTCCAGACATTCACGTCATATGTGTATCCCCTCTGCGTCACCTTTGTGAGAGTGTTCACGTTCTTCACAAGTTGTTCTTCCCCAAGTGTGCAACATGATGACATAAAGTCTGCAATGAAACATTCGAAAATGTTACCTTCTTTGATCCTATAAGAATGCTGTCAAAGAGTCCCCGATATTGTTGGGCATCAAGTATTCTTGCAACATCATGACACAAACCATTTGGTGATGACTTGAGCAACTCAGAAAGTGTCCGTCCTACGGACTCCCTAGTTGGGATATCTCGTGATTCCAACCTGCAGCTTAGCTTCACGAACACATCCCTCCTGCTGCTTCCGTTTTTGTGTCATGCATCCAGTTCTTCCACATGGGGCTGACCATCGTGTTTGGCACAATCTTAGGCGGGCTGCTCGGCTTGACGGTGAGTGTTTGGCCGAAGTGGCAGGAGCTCTCCTGCCAAATTAAGTATATAAGGAAAGCCCCCGCCAAGGGTGCAAGCTGCTGCATGGAGTGACGCCCCTTGGAGCACAGGATGTTGATGATGCCAAGCCAGGCTGCATGATGGATAGCCAAGAGCTTGCAATCCACTGATCGTAGCCGTTTGCTTCATGCTGAGAGCACCCTGTGCCTAGCCTGCCGCTGGAAGCTCGCACTCACACAGCTCCATTCTTATGAATTCAGGTCCTGTGAAAATTTGTGCGGGCTGCATTGGAACTTGCAGAGGCTGTGTTGGTTGTGCAGACTCTCATGCAGATTGCCTGACAGCCATTGGCCGCCTGTTGCGTGCCTATGGCAAGGGATGCCCCCCCCCCTGCGGCTTGCAGCACCTGCACCCTCTTCCTTGTTGCCCACATGGCTTAGCGTCAGCCCCACATGCACAGCATGCGAGCCTTCACGCTTACGCGTTGTATATGCTGCACGGCTTCAGATTGGCGCCTACCTGTTCAAGCTCATGCTCGAGCCCCGCAACTACCGGGACATCCTGGACATCAGCGCGGACGGCAACAACAATGTTGCTGCGCCAGCACAAGGCACCCCCGTCTCCCAGGAGATGCGCAGCTTGCTCCCGTTCATGGCCAGCTGGACACAGTGGCCGGACAGTGAGCGGGTGCGTGTGTGTGTAGGCATGCGAGCAGGCATCCTGGGCTTTGCTGCCGCGTTCGCATGCATACCTGCCATGTAGGCCCAAAAGTTTAAGATCAAAAGCAAGCTGCAGCTTGGGCTTGCTTGTGCCACAGCAAGCCTGTGCACGCACGCGGCTCTGTGCAGTGCAGCTTGCACGCACAGTTTAGGGTCTTGTCTATGCTTAAACCAAGCGCAAAGACCTGCAATGGGGCGTGCAAGGGGGGAAACGGCAGACCCGGGCAGCCTACAGGACACAGAGTTTGTCAATTTGTCTGTGGCCTGCCATATCGATGTAATGCTGTTGCATTCCACTTGAGCACTGAACTGCACTGCCACCCTCTTGCGTGCACGAATGCGGAGCTGCATCCGCAGTGCTTGTGCTTTGAGAGCGACACCTGCTGTGGCTCAGCTGCGCTCACTGACCGCTTGCGGACTGCCCCATGACCCAAAATGGTGCACAGCCTGTGTGCTCATTTGAGTAGAGCACGCATGTGCTGCTGCTTAAGTCGCTTGCGTGTGGGTGTGTTCATGTGTAGGTTTCAATGATCAACCGCGTCCTGGCCATCCTCTGGCCACACATCACTGGTCCTGGTGCACGGATGGGCCTTGACATTGCCAAGAGCATCGTGGGACCCATGCTCAAGAGCGTGAGTGGCGTTCCTGCGCTGTCACGCAACTCCATGGTGCTTGTACCATGGGTCGGGAGGATAGCCTGCATCTTGCTGTGCGACTGGGCTTGATTGGCTTGGCAAGCTTGATAGGCGGGCTTGGCAAGCTTGATAGTCGGGGCTGGCCTTGGCTGGTCTCGATAGGCTTCAAAGGTGCAGCTGGCCTTGATAGGCTTGCAGCTCCGTGACCGCAAGTTCAATGCATGCCTGCTGCATGGTGCTTGTTCGGGTCTGAAAGCCTGCCCCATCTCAGGGCGACGTACATCGCAATTCCTGCCGCCTCACTCTTTGGCGGCGTAGAGATGCGGGTCTGTAAGGGATCCGCCTCAGGGCTACTGTGCCTCGCACTGCTAGTGCTTAGACCGTTGCACCACCATCGGTGAAGCCTCTGCCGCTCGCGGTGCTCGTGTATTTGCTGCAGGTTGCAATTCAAACTGTGTCTTTGCTGGTAGCTCTGTGTCACTCGGACATCTGGTCCTTAAAACAGCCTGACGATCTGTTCATACGGACTTGCTGGTTCTAATCAGCTTCTCAGATCCACGTGTCCCTCCTGTGGGAAGTTGCACACCCACACGCACACCCCCATAGATCCATGATCAGGGATGTTTTGGGATTGCACACGGGCTGGTACAAAGCGCCACTGCGTGCTGTTCCTTAGAATAGAAAGATCATGCTGAAGGGAGACAAGGGATGGGCTGCATCATGTGGGCAAGCGCATCGTGCAGCTCTAACAGGGTGCCTTGATGCCCTGCACTGGGTTCAGTGTCAAGGAATTAGGGTGGTAGAGCAGCAGCAAGGGATGCAGACAAAGGATTGCGAGGTTTGCAGGTGCAGCGCGCAGCTGTGATGCGAGTGCATGAGGCATCACACGCAGCACGCATGGTACCTGGGTAACAGGTGAATGCACGCCCCACACTGCTCTTCCCCCCCCCAGCACACGGCCAGTCTCTTACACAGTCAACCTCTCAACCCTACACATCCGTGCAATTTTCAGATCCCTTTTGTGGAAGACGTCACGCTAGGCACGAGGAACATGGCAGACAAGGAGTTGTACCACCCAGCAGCAGAGTGGGTAAAGGGGAAGGTGAGCTTGGCACCCATGGGCTCCTTGCGCAATGGCAGGCTATGCTGTGGACATGCTTGCTTCCATGAGCGCAGCAGCTGTGCTTATGTCAACTGTACAGCCAGGCAGGGTCTTGTTTGTGCGGCATGTTGTGAGGAGGATTGTCCTTCCCCTTGCTTCTGAACGAAAAAGCTGTCTTTGCTCGCCACCAAGGCACAGTCTTCCTGTGACGGTGAATGGCCCTCCAGGAATTCAATGCTGGGGACATTCCATTGCTGCTTGGAGGCATCAAAAGTTACAGCACGCCCGATGACGAGGTCATGCTTGAGATGCCCATCATGTGGGGCTCAAACCTGAAGGTGGGCAGTGCTTTCTTGTGTGGCCTGTCATGTTGGGCTCAAGCCTCTTGGCGGATCATGATGTCATGGCTAAGTGCCAAGCCTTGTGTCCACCAAGCTTAGGCACCGCCTCATAAGTGCATGTCTTGTTTGTCCGGGCTTGATGCAAGTCTGTGGGCACGTGGCTAGCTGCTAGCTAGGCTTGCACACAAGTTCAGTAATGGTGTTGCACTGGAGCTAGCGTGTTGAGCAGATGTGGGGCCATGCCAGATGCTTGCTCCTGTATTGGCATAACCCATGCAGGGCCAATGGATTGATGATGTAAGCAACTGCATGAAAGGGATCAATCCTGTCTCCTAACCAAGCTGGTTACAAAATATCAGGAGAAGAGCACAGTGATTAGGGATCCACAAGTATCCCTGCATGCGAAAATCTTTTCATTATCACATGACATGATCATGTGCAAGCAGAAGCAGAGAAGCGCCTGGAAACACGTGATTGTAACGAAATGTGTCCCATCCGATGGAAGAAGACAATTTAGAAGGTTTTGTTAACCTTTGCTTTTGACTCCAGGTTGACATCGGCATATTTCTAAAATTTGGCTTGCTCAGGCTATACGTGCCTATTGAAGTGACCAATCTTCAAATAAAGGTGAGCCTTGTAGCATTGTATCTGTGTGTTGTGCTTGCTGCAATGTGCTTCTCAGGCTGCCCTTTCTTGCATGGAACCAATGTACAGTGTGGTGCAGTGTGAAAAGCAGGCTCTTTAGGCATTGTGACAGCTCAGCTGAAAGGTTTTATTTTCCTGGAACGCTGCTCTTGGATTGATAGTCTTTTCTGACCCATCAGCTTCCAGGGAAGCCTCAAGTCGATAGGCCTAAGCTACTGCTGGGCTTGCATCAATCATCTGAGTTGCTCTACTTGTGATGCAGGAGCTTTTCCCTACAAACACATGTTGTGATACCTGCTTTGTCCACTCCCTTTGGGCCCCTTCTAAGTTGCACCTGCAGGGTCATCGTTGCTGGTCGCAATTCGTGCACAGGGTCTTCCCTCTTGACTCATTTCCCGCCCCTGCTGCTCCTATTGTTGCGCCTCGTCAGCTTGATGCCCGTGCTACCGTCAAGCCATTGGTCGAGACCATTCCCTGCGTAGGCGGTGTGACTCTAACCTTGCTCAAGGTGGGTTCCTGTCTGAACCAGTGCCGTTCCTCATTCACAGCGCGTGCCTGCCTGCGTGCCCAAGGTGGGTTCCTGACTGAACCGGCGCCACCCTTCATTCACAGCGCCCGGTTGCCTGCGTGCTGTTGGTGGGGGGCGCTTGCGCATGGCAGTGAGGTGGACAGCCCTTCATCCAAGCCGCCATTGGCTGGTGATGCACCCGCATTGAAATAGACATGGTCACGGCGTTACGCAGAACGTAAGATAGAGGCTTGAGCATGCAAGGGCTCTGCTTACGTTGAGCACACTGGGGGTGTTGTGGGAATGGAAATGCCTCGTTTTGGGGCGTGGAGGCTACGTGCGGGTCAAATGCCTTTGTGAACCACAATGCCAAGCTGCGCACCTGCCCTACCCCACAAAATTATCTGTGTGCTGCCTTGTCCTGCCAAGCCTTGGGATGTATGATATGGATACATGCTGCAACTTTTGCCCTCCTTTACCTGCTGCTCATCCCACGAGGCTTACAAAACCCTTGAACTAGCCTATAACCTGCTCGCTTGTTTTAAGCCCCTCAAACATGCACCCGCATTCCAGTTAGGCTATGGCATTGCTAGTGCACATTCAGAATGCATGGCAGCAAGAGGCTCCTGGAGTGGACACTGGAATCTAAGTTTTGCTTGAATTTGAAGTAGGTTTTAATCTTGCACTTGACCATGTGCATGTACAGTTCATCACCTTATCCGTCTGCGCATTTGATGCTGTGCCTCTCTTTTCTGCAGATGCCACACGTGGACATGAATTTGAAGCTGTTCAGAGGCCTTGACCTCTTTTCGTTACCATTTGCAAAGGCTGGCTTGAATTGGGCAATGCAGGTGAGGCTGTCTGGATGCTGAAGCTAGGTGCTCACAGCGAGGCTCTATGCGCGAGTGTGAAATGTTCGTGCCAATGTGTGCCCACATGCCTTCAAATATGTGGGCTCTGCTCACCTGTAAATGTGCCTTCACATAGAGATACAAAGGCTGCGGGCAGCACACGTGTAGATAGCAGTTTCAGTGCTCAACGCACAAAGGCTACTGAATGCCAGCATTCGATTTTGGCTATAAACTTCTCAGAACTCGTTGTTGGCATGTGGTCAGGTGTGGCTGCTGCAATGCAGGAAATTATAGGTTGATGCCATAATTCACTCAAGCTAACAAGCTTGATGAAAAAGGATGGATTTATAGGGTGGTCCAGTCTGCTAGAGAGAGACTCGCTGAAACTCGGCGAGACTCGTAGATGGGTAGGGCCTAGCTGGGAGATAGTCGTTAGAAAATTGCTTTTCACCAGCGCGTCCTATGGTCCTGAGAATTTTCATGGAAAATCATATAATTGAAATCAAATTATTTCAATAGGTCCGGGCATTCCAGATGCCAGGATGAGTCACAGGTTGTTCCGTCCTCTCCACCCCTGTTCCACCCCCCTCAATTCCACCCTTCTCAACCTAGCTGCTCTATCCTGAGCATTCTTCTCATCTTGTTCGGCAAGGAGCTGCAGGCAGGACTCCAGGTTGCCCACAGATAAGTCCTTATGTTGTAGCAGATGTAAATCAGCATCCGCGCACGCGCAAAAACAAGCCTTGAGCAGTGCTTGGTGCACACCTAGCCCTAAATTAACCAGTTACACTCGCAGACAGTAGCTGTGGGAGCATGCATAGCAGCTGCACTTTGGCAAGGGTAGGGAAGCCATGCTTGGAAGCCCACAGGCGCAAGAAGTTGACGCACTGAATGGTGGGGTCTGAAGTACCTGTTGCTGCCAAGTGCTTTCCTTCCCTTTCTCCTTCCATTCTTTCACACGTTTGAAGACACATAAGCAGGGGTGCTAGCTCCCTGGAAGGATTGGTAGCCCATAACCCTGTCATGTCCAAGCTCATCACATCATCACGCTCCTCATCGTCCCGCACCCCCTCGTCTCTCATATTAAAATTTATCTTAAAATATTATCAACGGTTTGAGTTTTTAAAGCAAATTTCTGCACAGTTTTGGTATTTATCAGTCAAATAGGTGACACTCGTCGGTGACGAGGGTCCCCCCCATCCCCCAAAGAGACTCGTTGACTCTCGCCGAGTCTTGTAGTCGGCGAGTCTTGGCGTCAGCGAGTCTCAGTGAGTCCCCTGCCAAACCTTACTGATGAATGATGGGAATTGTGTCCTTTGCTCCTTTTAACCCCTGAATTTTGCCCCTGTGCACAGATGGTGCTCAACAACATGCTCGTCTACCCCAGCAGCATGAGCTTCCCAATCATGGTGAGTGATGTTTAGTCGCTTTTGCCTGTAAACCTCTGGGTAGCACTTGATCCTTATAACTGAAAGAATCATGCCACACAAGGTTTGTCTGGGGCTAAGTAGTTGGGTGGTCATTCCATCTCATCGCATCCACTTCTACTTCCATTAACGCTAGTTTGAGCTTACTGGTCCATCAAAGACCCATCAAAGTAAAATCTACAAGGAGCTCTCACCAGCGTTGCAGCAATCTTGGCCTTCTTTGCTTATGATATAGTAACAGTAACCATTTTGAATTGCTGCCCTTTAGCTTTATAGAGACATGTTTATGGTTCAGGGTCAGATGAGGTATAGTGTACATCATTAAGAGTGGCAGGCGGGTCCTGCCCTCTGGCTTACAGACTAATCACCCCAAAAGTTGGTTGCGCCCTGTTGCTCTCATTATTTGCACCAATGAGTCAACAGCAAGGCATACTGCAAATCTAGAGAAGCTGCTTGTCGAACTATTGTTGTAACATGCTTTTCTTGCCAGCGCACTGCCATCCCATTTACTTCTTGCAAGGGTGCGAGAAAAAATCCCTCGCCTTCCTGCTTCCTTCACCACAACAAGAAGAGATTCCGTGCAATTGCAATGAGGTCTCATACATTTCTAAAGGTCATGGAGGCTTTTAATGGCAAGCATGCTTATATAAGGTTGTGGGACTTGCTCATGCGCAGGAGCATTTCGGCCTGCCCCCTGCACCTAAAGGCGCTCTGAGAGTTTTGCTGCTGGATGGAGTGGACCTGCCAGGGGATGAAACATTCGTGAGGTAACGGAAGCATAAGCTAGAGACGCAGAACATCAGAATTGAGGCAACTAAAGCACAAGCTAGAGAGGCAGAACATACAATCAGCCCATTACCTGCTCCTGCCACCTAAGGTTGCTTTGATGGTTGACAAAGCCGATGTTGTATACCAAGGCTGAGCTGTGCTGCAGCACAAAGGAGGTTAAAATAAGGGCACTTATTAGTGAATTGACCCTGCTCTAAATGGCTGTAAAGGTAGAGCATCAAAGCTTGTCAAGTGCAAGATCGGCACTGCAAGTGTGGTCTATGCAAGTCAGGGGCCATTATCCAGCGTTGTATCTGCACCTGGTTGGTGATGTCAAAATGTATCAAATGGCATCCAAGGGCAACATGGATTGACATATGTCCAGCTGCTCTTATCATTGTTCTTGAAAGTGGGCGCTGTTGCTGTTACCATCCACCAGGCTGAATACACGTGGCAAATCCTACCAGTACAGCAAGACCGTCCGGGAGCGCGGCAACAGGAATCCAAGATACCATGAGGAGTTTTGCCTCATTGTCAGTGGCGGAATATTTTATTGAGGCCACCTGAAGCCCTCTGCCTTTGCAATTATTATCTTGGGCGGACCTGCTCTCATTGTCTGCTGGCCATGCCATACAATCCAACGGCATTAGGGTCTAGGGTGCAGCAAGTAAGCAAGGAGTCTGGCATGCAACAAGGGTGCATTCAACTCTTGGATTTGTTGGGCCATTCTAAGAGAGCTTGGCTGTGCATGAGGTCCACCCAACACTGCCCTGCACTGTTTCTTGTGTGATTGTGCAAGAATGTTGATGCGCGTGCTTGTTAATGTCTGACAACATTTAGCCCAAGGTTAGCAATTATAAAACGATTGTCCTACTTTTTGTGCCTCTACTGCTCATCTGCTCTGTCATTTTCAGATCGAAGAATTTGAAAGACAGCAGCTCAAGCTTGACGTGTTCCAAAACAAAGACGACAACAACTTCAGGGAGCCCAGGCTGGCTGTGGGATTTCTTCCTTTTGGCAGGGAGGAGGCTGTAGGATTTGTGAGTTTGTGCCATTGGGATGCCAGGGTTTTTCATGCTACTGAGCCGATTGGATTTGTTAGTCGAAATGGCAAGGGCCCTTTCAAAGAAGGTCAGGCATCTTCCAAGCTGCATGCAAAGCAGTTGAGCGCATTTGTGGGATAATTGATGTGGCATTTTAAGGCCCAAATTTTGGGCAGATGTCAAATGTCTCTGTATCATAGGAGCCTGTACCCTGTCATGTGTCATTTCCATGTATTTTTTGCGTCCTGCCTGCCAAAAGTACGCTTGACTGCATGTGCAGTTCCCAGGTTGTGGTAAGTTTGGGGCTTCTGTTATACCTGTGGTGGTTTAAGTATGAGGCGCTGCACATGAATATTTGCTGCCCCTGGCTTTGAGCACTTCCTGCTTTTCAGGATGAGGGGCTTCAGCAGTCATAGGCAAGGCCTTGAAAAATGCAGCAAAGATACAGCACATCTGCCCACGCCTAGCTCTTCTTTGGTGTGTTTTGGCTGCTCTGATCATGGAGTACTGCCCTATTTCAAAGTGATAAACATCCTGTTTAGTGCATTTCCTTTCTCAGCTGTCGTTGTCATTTGCTTGCGCTCAGGATCATGTCACAAATCAGCCCAAGACACAATTCGCGCTTGCTGACTTTATCAGGGTGAGTGATGGCTTGTGCATATACAGACTCAACTTTCAGGTTTTGCGTGCTGTGCCCTCATGCTCAGAAGAGGCAAGCATTTGGGCAAGCATGTCAGGCAGGGGTTGTCCCTAACAGTGAACCCCCTTGTGACGCAGTAGACCGTGTGACGCAACTATGATGTGCCACTTGTAAAGCTCCGAGGAGTCAAGGGCTGCTTATGTTCGCAGGTTTTTCTCAGCTGAGCCCGTCTCTTCCATGCATCTGGAAACTCTTGTGATAGTTAGCTGACCCACTCGTTGTGTCTACTGATCTTAGGATTGAGATCATGCTCTCTTTCTATCAACTCCTGAAGGGCAGGTTGCAAAGAACCCATTAGACTGGTTTCTGTCCTAGTTTTGAAAACAGTTCCTAGTGTTGAAACAGTCAACAGTTTGCAACATTCCCCTCTGGCTTGACAAATCTGTGTTGACAAGAAAGCAGGGCTGATAAGGTGGCTTGGATGCTTGTCCTCATTTGCTCCACCTGGTTTCTGATTCTGAGTTGCAGTAATCTTCAGGGACAAACCCAATAAACATTTCATGTATTGGATGCCGTTGCAGCTGCCTTCTGTCTTTTTGCACTACTCCTCTTTGCCACACGGTGGCATACATAGCAAAATTTTGGCGAACTTTTAACCTAGAAATATGCAAATATCCTGCCTCTTATCATGACTATTTGATGAATCTTGGATCATCTTCATTGTGTTGGCCATGCTTTGACACACATGCACGCATAGTTGACGGGTAAGTCATGTTAAGCATAATTTCTGGTTGTGCACGCGTGCAGCTTCCTATGAAGAAGGTTCGGGTGACTGTGCCCCTCCAGCGGCCTGAACACCCTCATAAACTTGAGATACTTGAGAAACAAAAGAAGCACAAGAAGGGAAACATCCTAAAGAGCTTCTCCACGCACAGAGGCCATCTAACGACTATGGTAAGTATTATGCGCGTGTTCTTGGCACATGTATAGCAATCGTTTTGGGTGTTTTGCTTGAAGTTGATCTAGTTAGACAACTTAGCCAGCATTGGCCTGCTCTTTTCTTTTTGTGTACTCAGAAATTGTATCCTAGAAACTTTGGATCTGCGTGACCTGCTATGTCTATTTTGTCTGTAGATTTGTGAATGATTCTGCTGCTTGATGATGCACCCTTTAGTGGCCAATATCTGCTGGCATGTTGCTGGCAGGAATGTCCTTGCTTATAATTGTCTAAAACAAAGGCTAAAAAGCATGTTTTGTAGATCATGATGCTTTAGATGAGCAACTTGTGCATTTGCTGCTGGATATGTTCATGTCAATGGTCAAGTCTTAGGCAGCTGACTCGCTTGCTAACCGTAAATTGTACTGCAGATGTCAACACACTGTTCATATGTTATTAAGTGCAATGATATGGATGCATGATCAAAAGGGACCGTCCCAGTTCCGGTGGGCAGATGACACTATGGTGATTTTGTACTCCTATACAGCGGAGCAAGAGGACTTTTCCTTCCACTTGCTTTGAAGGCTGCAGGCAAGCTCAACCTGGAAGTCACATTCTTGCCCTTTTACGAGCCTGTCTTTGATGACGAAGATGAGAGGGAACGAGACTTGGCCCAGGCACCTACGCGTCGCCTGGTGACCCATAATGTACCAGACAACCTCAAGGTTAGTACTGGATTCATGTCACTCAGACATCCCCTTTCACAAGGCTGGCTGTTAGGCACCTAGTCAAACATTGCTAAGGTTCTATAAACACTATAGGGTGTTTTTCCTCCCAATTTCAGTACTTCAATCCAGTGTTTTCAGGTTGAAAAGTGTGAGCACCTTCTCCTGATTTCTTTCTTGAAAAACACTAGATACTCTATCCAGTGGTACTGATTGCACCTTCTGCCTGATCAGTCCTCTCCTACACTTATCAGGAAGGTCCTGAGGTCCCCACGCACAGTGTATAGTAAAGGTTTTGCTTTTAAATTTCTCTTAGTTAGGCAGAGGAAGTGCACATGTCTTTTTTCACTATTTCACTGGTTGCAACATAGTAAGCAGGGTGGACAGGAAGGGTGAGAGGGGATGTAAGGATTGGATGCCTGTGAGATCCTTGGGTGTGTCAAGATAAAGCTCAATACTTGCTTGCCTTGCTTGAGGTGCTTGCTAGATGGGCGCCTGCATGCTTCGTACCGCTGGGTGTGAGCGCATGCGCTCTATGCAGTTGGGTGCACAAGGGCTCCATGCAGCAAGGCTGTGCGTGTGCTGGTGGGTCAGCGCGTGATTCATGATGCTCCATCCATGAAAGTTTCAATCAACTGTGATCATGCACATCAAGTCCAAAAGCTTCGAGGAAGCAGGCAATTTTCCGAAGATTCATAGAGCCTCCTTGGACCAGGTCTGCCAGCAGAATATCAAGCCGGCCAAAGGCTCTCCTTGGATGGTCTATTTTTTGTGCTTTTCTTGATGAATACTTTCAATATTCAAAATGCACATACTGGCCCAAAAAGATTACCATACTGATCGTATATCACGCCGCCTAAATAATGTTTTTTGCCCTGCTGATTGACTGCGGGCATGATAAATAAATGTTTAGTTTGGGGTGCGGCGCTGTGAAAATAACTATTTTTGGTTGATATTGGGTCAGTCAAGGCAATGAGTGGTCAGGGGTCCCCAGCACCCCCCTCCGAACCGCTTGCAGGACAGCAGCTGCTGGAAATCGTCTGCCCGCAGACCAGGTCACGCACAAAGGCAGCTCGCACCGACGCAACAACATCAGCAGGGCAAGCCAGCACAAGCAGGGCTGTCACTGGCAGCGAGGAAGACAGCAGTTAAGAGGAGGATAGCCAGGAGGGCAGCAGATAGGAGGAGAGCAGTGGGGAGGGCAACAACGAGGAGTGCAGCGGGGAGGGCAGCAGTGATGATGAATGAAATAGGGGAGGGGGGAGGGGGAGGGAGGGGGAGGGGATACAGAGGGGACCAGTGGACATGACTCCCAAGTGACTTACTGACTGAGCTTGAGCTGAATAGACCCTGAATTGTTCATTGCATTGCAGAGAATCTTGCAGATGATGCCCATGAACTTTTGGGGGCTTTGTGGTACAAAATCCTTGCGGGGTTGGTGTAAAATAGATATTTCCGGGGTGCGGCATTGATGCGGGAATGCAAAAGCAAAATATTTTTTGGGGGCTGCGGCATGAACCCAAGTCGGTACGGTACACTGAGTTCTTTATAGAATTATTATTTTATAATAATAGTAATGATGATGATGATTAAATTACAGATTAAATTACATTGTGTTCCTGCAAAAATGTGTGCATTATGATAATTATTACAATTATTATTTCTGCAAAAATCCCATTGAAATCTTTGAGAAAAATTACATTTAGTTCCTGCAATTGTGCTGCACTCTGCTGGCTGAAGAGCAGACATAAAGATACTTACTCAAGAAATGACAGTTCAGGCAGGAATTTTAGCCTAGTGTGAGCGGAACTTGATGATTCAGTCGAACAGAGTTCGATAGCCATGCTACTGCTCTATGACATGTTGCAACTCAAAGATGTGGTAAGTTCGAACTAATGTGGCTATGGTTAGAGGATCGAGCTCTCTAGGTGATAGGCAAGCTCCATGTCAAGCATAGGTGCAGGCAAAGCTTGCATACAAATAAAAGCGCGATCAAGGAAGAAGTCAGTTTCAATTTTTCATGTTGTCTTAGCTTTGGCAGGGTCCGTGAGGGCCAATCAGGGCTGATATGGGGGCAGAGGGAGGTAAGAGTGGGTGTGAGGCCCATGCAAAAAGCAAAGTCCACCTAATTAGACGCAGATAATCTATTTCAATGAACATTATGATGCACTGTTAGAAATGACTCAACCTTACTTGTTCCTAAAACAATTCTGAAAGATCTTGGGTAAGCTTGCTTGTACTGGCGATTCCTTTTGCATGCATGTTCATGTATGTCTTGCAAATGGAACCATGCATTTCTGAAGGCCTGGTGGCAGCTCACCTATGCAAGCTTTGCCATTCAGGAAGCATAATTCTTTATGGAGTCGACCTGTCTGGTTCAGTTAAATTTGTAACTTATCTTAAATAATTCATTCGATTTATGTTTTGTCATTTACATCTGCTAGTCGCCTTCAAAATGTTCTACGCTCATCCTATTAGTCACCAAGAGGATGGGAGGGGCTGTGATACGAGCGGCAAAATCACACATTACATCTTCAGCATGCACAATGAACACAACAGCACAAAAAGTGTACATGCAAACTCTCAATGATGCACACATGCCCTTGCTGCAGGGCGTGCTGACTGTGAAGATAATTCGATGCATTAACTTGAAAGGGGAACGGCCAACCTCCTTTGTAAAGGTCATCCTCAAGCCACCTGAGGGCAACCTGAAGGCCATGAAAGAACAGGCAGGTGACGAGACAATGGCAGGGAGAGTGTATGCACCGACATCAAGCATGAATCAATCAGTTCATGCTTGACAAGGGCTATCTCAAAGACGGCTCAGTATGCTAACGTTGCCAACATAATGGTGTCGTTGGTGCTGCCCGCATCCAATAATGCGCTTTGATAGCCAAGATGATTGTGCAGACCCCAGAACAGTGCATCATAAATTGCATCCCTCAAAAGCAACGCTTCTGCGCCAACAATCAATGGTGTGTTGATTGAACCCAATAACTAGCACACCATTGATTAATTGTTGGTGCAAAAGCGTTGCCTAAAGATAAGACCTGTGCCCTTGCACAGGAAAAGCTTAGTTTAAACTTGCACACAAAGAAGCGGTCATACAGGCAGCAGACATTGATGAAGGCTGTGTTCAGAGATCTACAAGCAAGCAAACTACTTTGATGCATGGTTTTCTCCATAACAGCTCCCCAATCTCAGCACCTCCATTCACCTTCTTGCGTGCACGGGGGTAAATAATGATGTACCATTGCCAGGCCTCATCAGCTTTAGATTTTGTGCATGGAAACCTGAGATATGGCTGAGAATGCGAAGTTAGACAATTAGCCTGGGCAGGGGATGGGCTGCTCACGGGTACAATTCCTGCATCGCTTATACAACATGGTAGAGTAGCCAGTTCTACAAAACAGGACCGTAGCCAGCAATCAAAACTCATGCTTTGAAGGAAGTGTGTTCAATGCAAGTGCCATGTACCTGTGAAGTGCATCAGATGGCATGTCCGGAAGCAGCTAAAACGTACTGAAGCGTGCGCACGTGCAAGCATACTTAAGGCAAACTGTCTCTTGGCTTGTGTGCAAACAGGTACAAGTTAACTGTCTCTATGTTTGCTTGTTTGCAAACAGGTGCAAGTTAACTGACTCTCTTGTGGCTTGTTTGCAAACAGGCGCAAGTCACGCCGGTGGTCACAGGAGAGAACAATCCGCGCTACGGGCAGAAGTTTGATTTTGTCATGATCCCAGCTCACTGCAGCCTCGTGTTCAATGTCTACCAAAAGGAGGGGCAGCAGCAAGGCATTTTTAAGAAGAAAATGGTAGGATTAGTCTTAGATCTGAGGCTTATTCCGGGTTGCGGTGGAGCCTTAGGTAGTTCATGACCTGTACTTATGGATTCCTTCACGCATGCTGCCATCATCTGGTTGGATTGGACTTGGACTAAGCAGGATACATGATGCACAAAAAAGCAATGTGGAGTGGAGTGGGTGACTGGTTGGCCAGATGGTTTCAAAAAAGTGTTGGGCTTATACAAGTTGGCAGTATGAGCAGGCCGGGCCATTCGCACTCTCACCTGGTAGCCAACAACTCAGCTTCTTGAGACCAGGTGTCCCAAGACCCTCAAATTCTGCAATCTGTGCACCCCTGCTTGGCTCACTCTCATGTTTGTGGCCTCATTTCTTATGCACGCGACTGCAGGACTCTCTGCTGGGGTCTCTCACTCTTCTAGTCGCAGATGTTGCACGCAACGGCATGTTGAAGGACACATGGATCCTTACGGTGAGAGCCGTTGTTACTTTTCATGTTGTTGGCCGTGGCGGTGGTGGGGGGGGTCGGGATGGGGGTGCTGCTGCTGCTGCTGCTGCTGCTGCTACTGCTGCTGGCCATATTTGTGCTTTGAGGTGTAGCTGCCCTGTGGTCCAGCCCAGGCAAAGCAATCGTGCTTCAAATAGCCCATCCCTTTCCTGCTTTGTGGATCAGTCTTGAGGGTTGGTTCAGGGCATCCAATGTACGTGCGCTCATCCTGCAAATTTCTCAATTTACTATAGCAAGCTTGGATTGTAGATCATTTAGCACTCTTAAGAGGTTGCGCTGAAATTTCACTTCAGCGCTGAAATCTCACTCCTTCGGACTTGCTGGCCTCTGCTGTTGCTAATATTTTGATGACAGGAGACAGAGCGCGGCCAGATTGAGCTACAGCTGACTTGGCAGACGTGCTACATCAATGATGATGATGACATCTGAGCCCTTGCTCATCAGTAGCTCCTTTCAATGAGAAGGTTCTGCTTACATGCGTATTCAAGGTTGCCAAGCTGGATGGTGGTAGGCTTAGCTATAAACTTTGTGCACCTGTTAGGCATTGTAGAGAAGCGTGCCATTGGCTCCAGAGTGTGTCTTCCCAGGTACCTCTCTGCAAGGAGAAGTGTCCTTGCAGAACTTGCAGTGCTGTAAGGGCAAGCACATACACATATCATGATCCATTGGCCTCAGACATTTGTCAGAGCATGCATGGAGGTGTGGCTGCGTATTTGTCCACTTGTTTATGTCACTTATCAAAGCTGCTTGCTGGGTTGATGCTGGATTGAGCCTTTTCTAGTGAGTCTGTGCATCAAGAGCTAGCAGCAAAGGACAGCAAGCCAAATGCCATTCTTTTCGTTTCCATATAATTAACGTTTTTAATCAATCTCTAACGCTCCAAAACTTCTTGCTTTGCTTCCATTAATTACCTAGCAGGGGACTTATAAACTTGCATCAGGTGCCTGCACCCAGGAAACCCACTTACCAGACGATATTTCTCATATTTATTTAGTCTGAGTGGTGCACTTGAAAGAAATTCATGTTACACCCAATTCATGTGCGACCCTGGGCCTTAAGCTGCTTTGCAAACCGGGAAAGGGTCCCTAGTGTTCGTTGAACAAGTAATGTGTTGCACGTCTGGAATGAGAATGAGTGAGCAAAGAATGAATGCAAGGATGCCAAGTTACAAGTTGAGGGTTAACCGCCAGGAGGGAGAGGCAAACTGAGGTTTTCTGTTGTTGCTTTGTGGAGGGTTCATGTCAGCAATGTCCCTCACAAGGATGCCAACGGCCTTGTTTACAAGATATTATAACACACCAAAACCACAGACTCAACTTAAGGAAAACCCCACCTTCAAGTTTGACCCTGAGTCTTGAGTCCCAAAAAGGTATGTGGATATAGCCCGGGCCTCAACAACTGCAACATAAACTTTTAGGTGACCAGACGGTTGGTCACGCTATCCTTCTGTGACTTTACGTAACACATATGATCCAAAATAAAAGAAGACATTGAAATTGTTCATTCATGAGCATAGGTAATCTCTTTGCAATGCAAGACACAAGATATTACTTATGATTTTATATCAATTCGTTCTTCAAGCATTAAACAAAGGGCGATGAATAAAATATACAAATGGCCACCTCTGTGGGAGGGCCACCTCCAAGGCAATTTCAGAAATTGCTGGGCTCTCAGGCTTGCACTTGTGGAGTTGCTGGATGTCCCTGAAACTTTGGTAGCTGTGTACAGAGGAGGTGTCACGAACATCTGCAAACCCTGATTCTGAAATTTCTTGGGTGTTATGCTGGGCACCTCTCAGGCATGCCTGCTCGGTGCACTCGCGCATTTGCCTCCAAGGGGGGCCCCTTCAAAACATCTGATGATCTGCTTGAAACTTTGGCACCAAGGTTGTGGCAGTGTTTTTAGAACATCTGCATACTCAGTTTTTCATTAAACACGCCTTCAGGCATGCCTGCAATAAGGAACTCCCAACAACAAGACTGACAATCATCAGATGAGCGATCAACGACTAACGCAATAGACAATGCATTCACTAACATCCAAGTCCTCCCGGCTCACCTTACGACACCAAGGCACCTAACAAAACTAGGCAAACACCATGTCCATGGTCTTGCTGCAGCGCAAGCTAGCTACAGCCACCGCGACTGTGTATGTCCTTTCACGCTGTTGACGTTGCACAGCTCTGTCATGGCTGCAGCACGCTGCATTGTGAGATCCACAAAGTTCTTGTGGCCTGGAATGGTTGTGAAGTCTGGCCGCTTGCCTGCCAGAGGTGCTGCTGCGAGCAAGATGCGGCTCAGCATGGCAGACATTTGCATAAACCATTCTTGATCAACCGGCACACAGATGACCTTGCAGGCGTCAATATCCCAACCAACGAGTAAGCAGGGGTTGACATGGGCAGCCGCCATCTAAACTTGGCACTGCACAAAGTGCCTTACAGGAATGCCTACATCGCCAAAAGCACCCTTGAAGGGAGACCACACCCAACCTCTTCCATCATCCTTCTCAATGTATGGGCATGCGCACTTCACTTCCAACAAAGCTTTGAAACCGCCATCGCCTACCAACAATG
>LKMJ01001417.1_pt1 | contig 21073 bp, 14 predicted proteins | sample 643391 | NCBI WGS metagenome assembly LKMJ01 (sample SAMN04112250, study PRJNA286221) | soda lake metagenome | biome: soda lake; feature: Kulunda Steppe; material: water; isolation source: sample PL-Br10 brine of Picturesque Lake | place: Russia: Kulunda steppe | collected 2010-07
CGCAATATCCGAAGATTCTTCGACAAGCTTCCGATGCAACTCTCCTTCCATGTGCGTTCTATAACCGGTCGCTACAAAACACCCATCCTCGGATCCAGAAAGGCGAGATCGATGAATTCACCCTCTGTATCTTGCACGCATTTCCTGACAGGATTTGGGTAGATCTCGACCTGCACTGGTACGTGAATCCCCTGTACGAACCGATTCTAAGAAAGATTAATTTCGATATGGAGGACTTAAATCAGCGATAACACGAAGAATGCGCATCAACCGGGGTGGGAGTGTCTCAATTGATCTGCATATGAGGACATTGTGGATCAAGGGAGGGGAATCGTCACTCCAGATAGCCGCGTCGCAGGCTATCGCACACTCAGGTATTCGGATTCCACCCCTTGGTTTGTCTCCCTACCGCGACCGGCACTCGGTAGGTGAGAACCGTACCACGTGGCTCATTATCAGTACGGTCCACAGTACCACCCAATGCAGAGAGCGTCCAGTAGATGAGCCACAGCCCGATTCCAGTCGTATGTGCAAGCGGGGTCTCTTCGCCGGCCATAATCACGTCCCACTGGTCATCCGGAAGTCCCGGACCATTATCTGCAATCTCCACACACAGCTCCGATCCATCCGGCACGTCTGTCACCCGTATCTCGACGTGGGGCTCGTCTCGGTCGTTATGAACAATCGCGTTTTCTATCGCCTCATCGATCGCTAACTGGAGCAAACTTCCGTTCTGGACAACCATCCCTTCCTCAACATCCATCGAGAGATCAAGTACTGTATCGGGATGCATCTCCCGTCGTTTCTCCACGAACCCCTCGATTGCGTCTACCGAAAGGGAATGCTCGGCGTGGCGACGGTGAAACAGCTCACGAATAGCTCTGGTTTCATTGCTTAACTTACCCAGCTTGTCGGCATGTTCTCGAATGGTCTGCACAGCTGCACCGTGTTCTTCAGCATCTAACTCGGCTTCAAGCAAATCAGCATATCCACTAATCGCCGTCACGGAGTTGCGAACGTTATGCCGCAACACTCGGTCCATCACGTGCAGTACTTGCTCGATGAACTGGGCGTCGGTGATGTCCTCTTCGATGGTTACGAAGTGGGTGATTGTTCCATCGGGTTTCGTCACTGGAATGATTTTCTGGGTGGTTCGGTACAACTCTCCGGACTTGCGCCGATTCGTCAGTTCTGCTTCCCAGATCTCACCGGCGGTGATCGTCTCCCACAATTCCCGATAAAACGCCTCATCCTGCTGATCGGATTTCAGCAACCGCGGGTTTTCTCCGATGGCGTCGGCGGCTGAATAGCCGGTCGTTCGCTCGAATGCTGGGTTGACGTACTCGATCCTTCCGTCTGCGTCAGTGATGAACACCGCCTGCTCGGTCGCATCAGCCTGCATTTGGAAAAGCGCTTTTTCTTGTTCGAACACCTTCCGTTCGGAGATGTCCTCTTGGAATCCGAGGAAATGCGTCACAGTTCCTGTTTCGTCCTCGATAGGCGTGATGGTGAGGCGATTCCAAAACATCGTGCCGTCCTTCCGATAGTTGCGAATTTCGGTGGTGATCGGCTCTTCGGCGTCAATTGCTCGTCGAATCTCTGCAACAGTCGCATCATCCGTCTTCTCACCCTGCAGAAATCGACAGCTTCGTCCGAGGATCTCTTCGCGCTCGTACCCAGTCAGTTCGCAGAATCCGCCGTTGGCGTAAATAAGTGGTTCGTCCTCACGGGTAGCGTCAGCGATAGAGATCCCAATGGGGGTTGCGTCCATCGTTCGTGCAGAAAGCCCGGTTGGCAGTTCTCCGTCTGTGTCAAAAAGCAGGAGCTGAATCTGTTCGCTTCCATCCCATTCAACAGGTGTTGTCAACGCGATGAGTTCACGGGGGTCACCGCTTCCGAGACTCATTTCGATGGTTAATCCCATTGCTGGTGCGTCTCCGCGCTCGATACGTTCGAATTGGTTGAGTAGCGCTGTCTGATATGATGATGAGGTGTACTCAAAGATTGAGGTACCAACGTTCGACCGATCTGGATCAGTTCTGAACAGAGACTCTGCAACGTCGTTTACGTAGCTAATACTCCCGTCAGGCTGGATAACGAATGTCGGTTCGCCTGTCACACCGGGAGATGTCATATCTGAAGAGTAGAATGGGATTGGTATCAAGTTTTGTGATACGTATGGCTCTTTCGTGGGCAATTCGTGGGGCCAGTTCTGAGTAACTATCCGAAAGTGCCTCCAACCTCTCGAATCGTACATCCACAGACGCACCAGTAATTATACGTTTTTCTTGTGTATCAGCGATCAGTGCAGAGATGACGACGTTAGCGTCGATAACCAGCTTCATTCGTCGAACTTACGCCGATTCCTCGTTGACGCGCTTGCGTCCGCTCTCGTTGATTTTGTCAGCGATGTCTTGCACATCGCTCTCGGTGAGTTCGCTTTCGCTGGTGAGTTCGTCCATCACTTCCAGTGTCTCAATCTTCTCTTGGATGGCTTGCCGAGTGACCTCACTCCAGTTGATTTCGGGGTGCTTCTCCATGCGCTTCTTGAGGTCGTCGTCCACATTGACGGTGATACTAGGCATACAGGAGTCTATGTACACACAGGTTACTGTGTCTTTCGGTGTATCTCAGATCCCCCCGAATTCGGACGCCTCACGCCTGAAAGGTGGATTCGTTCGACAGTCGAACCGGAGCCTGCAGCGCCCATCATTCTGCGTGACAGGCATCATTTGGCAGACGGCGGTACGACGTTTATAAAGGAACTCCCCTTCGGCCAATCTGCTTTCATCACGCTCCGTGATGGGGGTCACCGGTGTCATGCGATTCGCCAACATTTGAATGACGGCGCGGGCACATAATACTAGGGTTCAACCGGTTCAAATGCGTTGGATCGGTGGGTGAATGGCTGCCGCATGAGAAAGAGTTCGAGAATATAGTAATCCCTCGAAGTAGTTATCCAGTGTGCTAGAGTCGTACCCACTTACCATTACTAAGCAGGTTAAGAAGATGCCAGTACCTAACCCGTGTGATTATGTACCAATGCTCATGGATCTTACCGGATCGAAAAGAAGTACCTGATTGCAGCGGATAAACCGCCTAGATCACGGAAGAATTTCGCCAGAGTGCCGAGTCCGATCGTACCAAGAATACCACCAACCAAGGGATCGATTGCCATCCCCAGTCGGAGCAGCGTACCGAATTTGAAGAGCTCGATAAGGAATACCCCGCCGGTGAACATCGCAAAGTCGGCAGAGACAGCGAGATCGTGCTGATATAGAACCCAGAGTCCGCTGCTGCCGACGACTAGTATCCAGAGCAGATATTTTCGGCCGCACTGAGTAGCGCTTTCGGGATCACCCTTCCGCCAGTTCCGGAAGTAGTTGACCGATTGCAGCAGAGCCTTGAGCAGTCCCGGCGACATTCGACCTATCAAACTGTCAGAGACAGCGCGTATAAGTTCTATTCCGACTCCAACTTATGATCGTAAGCAGTTGGCCTATACTCGGAAGCAGATATTTATGCAAACCAGACGAAATGTGCCGAAATGGCAGTGGTAGCTCGTCTCACTGCACTCTTTGTGGCCATCAGCGGGATGACCCTTCTCTTCATAGACGATGTAATTCCCGCTTGGTTTCCTAATTCGACTGAAGCCGTAGTCAGATCTGCGTGGCAGTTGGGCAACTACATTCCGGATATTGTCCTGTATGGTGCCGGGATTGCGGTTGCTGTATCCTTGCCTGTCGCATATAAATTCCTGTCTGCCCCGCCTGCTCGCAGGACTCGGTCGACGTATCGGTCAACATCGACGAAAACATCGACTAATTCAACGACATCTACGGCGGCACGTTCGCCAAACTCAGAGCATCGATTCGAGGTCGATAAAGCAAGCAACGAGGGGGCGGAGTCGCCACAAGAAGATCGGCGGAGTCAGCCCGATACATCCTCTCCAGTAGTGGATCCGCAGCCACCGACGACACTACCGGAGTCGCAGTATCTCCCCACCCAGATTCAGCGAACAATCACCCACACCAGATCCGCTTCTTCCCAGATCCCCGTCCGAAAATCTGTCCGTACGACGAGACGCTATAGAACATCGCCACAAAGACAGACTCCAGCCACTGAATCCGGCAATCCCTATTTCAAACCAGTAGAGTACGATCGTTCAATCAGCTTCGTCGATGTCGACACGAAATTTAGTTACCTTGATGTCGACGTGGGGCCGTCGTTCTTCGAGTTCGATCCGGTGCCTGATCTCGTCGAGATTGACATAGGTCCGAGTGTCGTGAGCTACGAGCTGGTTCGTAGCCCGATCGAAATCGAGATCTCCTCGCTGCTGAAGACACTGCTTATACCCACTCCACACAGTCCCAGCGCCACTCCTCGGAACGAAAACACGCAATCACGGACGACACAGAGCAAACACACGCGTCGCCACCCAGACGATACACGATATTCCCGAACTCTCGATCCTCGGCATACCCGAGAACCAGCGGACCGAGAACAGCCCCAACCTCGGCACCGAACTGCAGAATCGGTTAGGGCTGTTCAGACGGAGAACCAGCCAAACAGACCAGCGTCGCACCCACCCGAACAAGAACTGATAGATCACGACAGTTCCTCGTTAGACACGTCCCGCCAGGCCAGTTGGGACTACGACAAACCAGCTAATGACGGAGATTCCAGGCACTCGCTCTTCCCAGAACGAGAACTGGGACTGATTGAAGAACCGATCAGTACCCCGGATATAGGAGCGGTAGATGAGCCAGCATTCGAACCTGTTCAGAACGAACGATGGGAAGAAGAGACTCAGGCTAATGTGGGCCAAGAGTATTCACCGCCACAAATGGAGCCGCCGCGGTGGGGAGCAACGGATCCCCTTGGACTAGATGACTTTGATCCAGTGTTCTCTGAGCCCGACGAACCGCTAGTAGAATCTGTTGAGCCAGTTTCAGCGTTTTTTGATGATCAGAATCCGTTCAGCGTTGGTGAGTTCGACCCAGGCCACGATGTTTCAATGCTGGAGCCCTCGGTGGACCCGGGTATGGCAGAAGAGATGCTAGGTTTGGACTGGTTCGATGAGATTCCAGACGATCAAATGGGTCTTCCAGGTGTCAGTGATGTTGATGAACCAAATCCATTGTTCCCGAATTCGGAGAATACCTTACCCAGTGGATTTGGAGAAGACGATTGGCCGTCATTCTGAGACATCAAGGTTTTTCTCCGGTGGCGGCCTTGTAGTGTGCTTATGACGGTGCTGAATGGTTACAAGCCACGAAGGTTGACTCCGGACGAGTAGCAGTAACTGAGGAAACAGCGTTCGAAGATCTGATATAGTGATTCTTGGACGACTTTGCCGAGCAATCTACGGTACGGGCGTCTTCTTAGCCGGACTTGCGGATTGTCAGTCCAGATTCTTCTATCCCCGCTGTTTCCTGTACTGAATCGAATCGGTTTGTTCCCGTACAGTCACCCGTTTCGAGAATCAATAGATCTGCCTGTATTTTCGATAATTTCCATCATTGCTCCTGCCTAACCGAATCCACTGCTATGCTTCGTCGAGCACCTGCTCCCAGAGTCCCGGTAGGTCGTCGATCCGCTCCCATCCGGCGCTTTCGTTTACGTCTTCCTCTACAATGGTGAGCTCCTCGAAGTAGTCGTCCAGTACTTCAGCACGCTCCATCGCAAGCGGTGGCGAGCAGTAATCTTCCTCAATCCAGACTGCCTCACGGGTTTCCGGATCGAACCGAGCCTTATCCAGCGCCCGTATCATTGCGCGACCAAACGGCTCCATCGCTTCGATCTCGCCGCTGTCGAGTCGTTCACGGAGTTCTGTCAGCCGGTGTTGCTTCGGTCGGGCGCGTACGAATCGCTTTGCCATAGATGGATATTGGCGATCCTCATTAATCAATCCGCAGCTGCGAACTGTCGTTAGTTGAAGAGGGCCGGAAGGTCGTTATTCCGAAGCCGGTGGTGAGGTGGTTCGAATACGGTTGTGATGGTATGCACCCGACGCCTGAACTGCGTACATCGGTGAGTAAAGTATGCGTCGTCACTCAACGATCCAGATCATTGCGATCGGCTTTTTCAACTCTAATGATCTTCGCGTGGCAGTTTACTTCAAGCGATCCACCTTCGAGTTTTTGCCGATGTTCAAATGTCGGATAAGAACCGTGTGATGGCTCTGGAACCTGAATAATTCCTTTCGGGCCAATCGGTGGCGATGCAGTCTCGATCTCCGCACCAAGTCGTATTTGACCGGTCGTTACTTTCTCTGTGATCTGAACCACGTGTTCGCCGTGATCCTCAAACGAGAGTTGGACGTGATCGGTTTCTGTAATCTCATCACGCAGTTTACGACACATCGCCTCTACCTTGCCCGTCTCGTCGGTGGATTCGATGGGTTTCCACCATTCATCGGTTTCAGCCAGCACTCGCTCGAAGAGAGTTTCCTCATCTTCGGACTGGTGGTCAAGAGCTTCTTGGTACCACTCGTGAATCTCTTTGCGTAACTCGTCATGGTACTGGGCCGAAACTGCTTCCCGGACTGTCTCGGCAAGCCGGCACTCACTATGTTGCGCGTTCGTCTCTATCAGATCTTCAATTCGTTGTATATCGTCACCGATCTGCATCACGGTTTTGTCGCCCATCCCCGTAAGATCCAGCAACGAGCGCGTTTTGGGCACCCAGTCACGCTCGCTTGCCTGTGAATCACCCGCCGTTCGATTGTATAAGACCACTTGCTTCTGTGCTGGTGACGGGACGGCTGGCAGTTCATCGACTGGAACAGTTTCGCCCTCGCGTTTGAGAATGTAGTCCGATAACTCTTTGTCACAGTCATAACAGACGATAGGGTTAGAACCGTGGATCTGTTCAGCAATCTGTTTTTGTACCCGTTTTGAAATCCTTTCAACAACCGATTCACAAGACGGACATTCAATCGTCCATACCGGGTACATTTTGTTTCCGGATTTTTTGATATTTAGAATCGGCATCCACTGTTCAAACGACTCGCCGTGCCCGGAGTCAACATTCCTATTCTGCCCTTGCCACACATGGACGAGTTCATGTCGGACGACCTGGAAAAATGATTGCCACCCGCCTGCTACCAACGCATCCATCGACAGCTTCACACGATGACCATTTGCGTACCCCAGTTTCGATCGCAGTTCCCGTGACGCCTGCCAATCGACTCGATTCAAATCCGTCTCCATTCCAGTCCGCTCCACGACCTGCGCAGCGTGTTGTTTCGCCAATTCAATGGCGTCGCTCGCGTCCGCTTCAACCGGCGTCACAGCAATCTCCGGCTCGATCAGCGCAAACCACTCCGCGTCCGTCTCGGGTACCGTCGCTGAAGATGGCGATGGCATACCAATCACGTATCCCCCTTGTTGGACTGCGAACCTAGTCGATCATTGCGGCGGAGATAGCAGTGGGTCCCAAACTGAACCAAGATGTGACAGCGGAGTTCTCCTATCCATCCACGTGTCGTGTCTTCGTAGATCTCTTTCAGGCTAGCCTGTTCACGCGTTTTAATTCTCTTTTGGACTTGTTCAACGGGGTTTCGTTGCGTAGTCATCGTATCACAGTCGTGTTTGGTTACTGACTTCACACATGGGACCACTCCTGCACTTAAAAATAGATTTGGAAAATGGGGTCGCCGATTCGGAAGTGATTGGCGGGATATGTGGTTAATCTAAACTCTGAACCCCAGTGGAATCACCTTCTCCGAAGTCAGCGCTTTCCGACCGCGTCGGCTCACGTTGCCGCTGTTCATACGCTTCGTTCCATTCTTCGATGACATCACGACTCTCAGCACCGTGCTCCGTAATCCGTTTCCGAACCTGAATCAGCGCAGGCGTGTTCATCGCGTCACCAGACACGACAGCTTGCCCGGGGGTCAATCCGGGTAATTCACGGAGTACGTCTTCACCGGCCGCCTCAACGGAGTTTTTGATGGCATCCTGGTCGTTCGGGTTCTGAATCTGCATCGAGATCTGCGTCCCGCACTGTGACAGCACGTCCTGATCGATTTTTGAGGGCCGTTGGCTGATGATTCCAAGTCCGAACCCGAACTTACGGCCTTCAGAGGTAATCGTCCGCATAATGCTGAGCGATGGGGCGTCACCCGAGGCTGGTGCGAATCGGTGGCCTTCCTCGAACAACGCGAAAATGGGGTGTTCGATGTCCGACTCTCGACCCCGCACATCGTCCAGTCGCTCCCGGTACAGTCGACGAAGTAGAACCGTTGTGATGAGCTGTTGATCCCGCCGATTCAACGTATCCATCTGCAGAACGGTGCACTGCCCAGGGTCGACGATCTCGTCTAATGGAATGTTTTCTGCAGGATCGAAGAGGTCGTTGCGCTGGATCGACCGACGGAGTCGCCATTCTAACGCACCCACACTCGCGTCATCAGCGCCGAATTCCGCTTCCATTTCCGCGATAAGATCATCGACGCCCCACGTGCGGCTTTCCCGGTTCTGCATCGATCGCCACGCAGTTGACAGGCGATCCTGCATCCGATTGCTCGGATTATCCAGAATCGCCATCACGTCACCGATTTCCAGTTCGGAAATCCGGATACGGAGCCGTTCCGGATTGAAAAACACAACATCCGGTTCATATCCGTCCTTGCTCTGGAATTGCTCCTCACCTTGAATCTCTGACAGCGTGTCGTACTCGCCATGCGGATCGAACACGAGCAGTGATGCCCGTGTGCTCGGCCGCATCATCTCCTCAATCAGGACAGACGCGGTGTATGATTTCCCGCTGCCCGTTGAGGCGAGAATCGCCAAGTGCGTCGAGGCGAACTCCTTGATTGGGACATGGATGTTTGTCGCCTCTTGTTGTCGATTCAATAGCCACCCGATGTGGGCGACACCCGGGAGTGCTGTGACATCTGTTTCGACGGTTTTGCACCCGAGATTTGGAAGGACGGTTTCGAGTTGTTGATCGGGTGCGATTGACAGCGGTGTCCCAGGATCGGGGAGCTGCCGCGGGTTAGCGAACGTCGTCATCGTGGTGTCGTAGTAGCCGATTACCGTTGCCGTCAACCGATACAGCTCGGTATCATCGGTTGGGACACCGAGTGTTGCAGCGACTGTTTCCGGACCAACGTCTGGATCCGCGAGGAATCCCTCTGGAAGCCCCCGAATGAGTTCCCGGTTCGTGACGCGGGCGAACACTGACCGATCCTCGCCATCGACCGGGACGGTGTACGTAATGAATTCACCCGTCTTGATTGAGCGGTCTGCTGGGGTAACGAAGACGAATTCGTTCGGATCGTCACCCGGACCAGCGACAGTACCAATCACAGTGGCTCGTCCCGACATTAGACCACCCCGCGGCGTTCGCGTGCCTGCCACTGAATGTTCTGCTCAACTACGTCCAGCACGCGTTGGCTCTGATCATCGTCAGGTAGCGTACTTCGAAGTCGATCGATGAGGGCGACGATGACCTCTGCTCCGAGATCGCCTGCGATGTCTACGAGGCGATCGATGTACGCCAGCTGAATCTGTCCGTTGACGGTATGGAACTGTGCTGTGAGTTCATCCGGGCAGTGAAAGACGGTGTCTTCGACTTCTAGGGTCCAGCGCGGCATTTGGTGCGAGGGATTCGCAATCGTCCGATCGTCGGTGATAGTGGCCGTGCCGAGTAGGGCCACACCAGCGAGCGTCGTACGCTCCTCGATATAGCCCGGTGTGAACTGCGCCTGGTCGTCTTGGGCTAATCGCGGCCCAGTCCGTCCCTGGTCAGGATCGACCAGTTGGGTGTCATAAATGACCCCTATCACCGCGTGCTCAGTCCCGTTAATCGTCTTCTTGATGAACACCGGCTGTCCGAATTCCCGCTCGTGGAGTTCCGGTGGCCGATCACAGTCTCGTTCTTTGAATACCTCGACAACGTAGTCCAAGTGGCTATTCGAGGAGACGATACTCCCAATGCGGACGCACGAATCAACATCCGCCACGGTCTCTGGGGAACTGTCTGTCATTGAATCACACCTGTATCGGGAGTTGTTGATCGGATGGGCTGTGCTGCTGTCGAACGTGATGCGGTGTGGGTTTTCATCGTCGGCGTAGCTCCTTGCTCAGTGCTTTGGCGTTCCATTCAATCGGTACGTCATTCGATTCGGCCCACCGCTGGACGATGCGGTGGAATTGCTGGCGGTCTTGATGGTCCAGCACGGCGTCGCTATCGGCCTGCTGTAATATTTCCGGGTAGCCACGACCGATCCCGGCTTCCGCGCGCACGATTTCAACTGTGTACTCGTACATTGACTCGTACCCGTCAGGACCGTCGCGGCGACACAGCCAGCCGGGGAATTCGATTCGGTCAAGTCCAGCGCCCGGCGGCACGTTCAGGTACGAAAACAGGATGTCGTCTTGGAACTCGTAGGACTCGCCTTGGTACGTCGCCTGAAGCGCGTCAACACTCCCGTCGCGCTTCGAGATGAACGGGATTGTCGTATCGCCCCACGGGCTCATCATCTCGGTCAGGACGTGTGCGTCCGGGATGACGCGATCCGTACCGAACTCTTCGCGTAGCAGAAGTCGCGTCATTTTCACTAACTCGGTCGCGCTTGACCCCGCTACGTACCCGACGAGTGGGATTTCGTGGTGGTGGCTCGCCGCGACGATACGACTCAGCGTTGAGATGTACCGTTCACGGGTTTCCGGCTTGAGCGGATTTGCGAACGACGCGATCAGCGGGCCATCGTAGAACACGACTGGGGTATGCTCAATCTCGCCGGCGTCACGAGCCTCTGCCAACTCAACGAGTTGCTCGATCAGGAGCGATCCTTCGTGCTCGAATCGGTGATGCCCGACGAGTTGTGAGTCTACAAACCGGTAATCCCCATCATCGGATTCCTGTGTCACCTCATCAGGCGTTAAGAGTCGTCCTTCGACACCGCGTTCGAGGTGGCCGTCGGGATGGTGGTAATTGGTCGCCCACGCTGCTTGTACATATGCAAGCGGGACGTTGAAGCTGGTTGTGGGCGGGAGTTGTGATCCGTCGACAGCCATCGCCGGCACATCTCGGAGAATTTCGCGTGCCCATTCGTTGACTTCCTCGTGGTTTTCCCATCCATCGCTCTCTGGGTGCGGAACGATGAGACTCTCTACGTCGTCGAGCTCGTCAGTCGGATAAGCCCCTGGGTACGACGTGTCTTGGAGCTCCGCGCGAATCTCCTCGCTCGTCCATTGATCAGGCAGCCGTTGGAACGCGTCCTGATACCGCTCAACGATCCCCGTATCGTCTTCCAGATACGCTTTGATTGTGCCGACGTTCGATTCCAATTCGGCAGCAATGCCGTGCTTATCAATCGGCATTAATTCACGTGCACCTCTGAGGTCTGCCGGTCTTTCTCGACGGTGATGGTGTAGTCAGTCATCGAGTCGAACGTCTCGTCGTGGCTAATGACGGTGAGTTGTTCGAAGCTATCCAGTTGCTTGAGTTGCGTGACGAGGTTCCGTTTCTTCTGCCGGTCGAGATTCGCTGTCGGCTCGTCAATGAACGCGATCCCGACTGACGCTAGTTGTTCGAGAATCGCTAACCGTACTGCGAGTGCCGCCGCCATTTTCTCTCCGCCACTCAGGGTGGAGAACGACTTACGAACATCTGCATCGTGCACCACGATCTCGTAGTCACTGGTCCACTCTAGCGTTTCAGCAGACGCACCGCGAATCGATCGGAACAACTCGTTTGCACGCTGACCGATCCGATCGGTGATGATTTCCCGCATCTTCGGCCCGGCTTCCCGCACGTTCTCCCGCACCCAGTCAGCGAACTGGTGATCAGCCTTCAGTTCCTTCAACTGCTGGAGTTTCTCCTGTCGTTCATCCAGCTTCGTCTCTAGTCGTTCGATCTCTGCACGCGTCTCTTCGAGATTCGCCTGCTTCTCGTCGAGAGTACCTCTGGCTCGTTCGATTCCGCTTTTGATGTCACCGATTTCCGAGTCAAGTGTCTCCAACCGATCTTCATCGAACGACGTTTGTATCTCCTCTAACTCCGTCTCTGTCTCACCGCGCTCGGCTTCGAGATCCTCAAGTTCGCGTTCCAGGCCTTCGACTGTTTCCTGTCGCTTCTCTAATTGGGACGCCTGCTGTTCGTGCTGGATATACGTCTGATACCCTGACTCCGTCGCCTCAAGCGTCTCTTCGACCGCAGCCAACTCTTCATCCAAACCTTCGAAGGCATCCAACTCATCTTCGATTTCCGCAAGTGCCGATTGTTCTGTTTTCAATTCAGCACGCGTTTCCTTTAGCTTCTCCGGCACCTGGGAATGATCGTCAACTCGGAACTGGGCAGTCTGGTACGCATCGTATGCGTCTTTTAGCTCATCTCGCTCGGCTTCGAGTTCCGGCAGTTCTTCCAGCTCTTCTTTCAATTCTGAGAGCTCCGTCTCTGTGTTTTCCTTCTCCGTACGCAATTCGGTGAGGTCAGCTTCTAACGATTCGATTTTCCCCCGGTGAACAGGCAGCTTGTCAACGCGTTGTTTCACTTCCTTCGCTGCTTCGCGTCGCTCATGCAATTGCTCAAGCTCTTCCGCGAGGTCGATCCGTTCCGCCTCAATCGCTTCGATGCGCTCTTCGCGCTGTTCGATCGCCGACGACCGGTGATCTTCGTCTAACGGTCGGTCACACGTGGGGCACGGTGCATCAGCATCAGTGTCCCGCAACCGCTCCAATTGCTCTTCCAGCCGGTCCCGCTCACTCGCCTGCTGTTTGCGTCGGGCCTCTCGCTCGTTGATTTCTTCAGATAGCTCGTCCAGATCTGTCGTCGCTTGCCACTCCTCTTCAATCTCTGTGATCGTCTCTTCGAGTGATTCGATCTCGTTCTCAGTCTCTTCGATTTCCTCAGCCAACTGCTCGGTCTCCCGCTCTAACTCCTCGACCTCATCCTCACGCTCCCGCAATGACTCAATCTGTTTTTCAAGTTCCTCATACCGTTCTGACTCATCTCCTCGCGCTTCCAGCGTCTCCTGCGCCGCCTCTAACTCGTTTAAGTCCTCTTCGAGTTGCTCGACTTCGAACTGGATTGAGGAAATTTCCTGTTCCTGCTCGGTCTTCTGCTCTTCAAGCGCATCTCGTTCCGCCTCGCGTTCCTCTAACTCTTCTTGTCGTTCACGGGCTTGCTCGTATTGCTGGTATTCTTCCCGATGCTCATCGCATTTCTGCTGTGCCTCTTCGGCTGCTTCCAGTTCTCGTTCTGCGGTTTCCAGTTCACGCTCGGTCGCCTCAATCTCCTGAACGATCGAATCTACGTCCTGCCGGAGTTCTTCGATCTCATCCTGTGTTTCCGACAACTCCTCGTGCTCCGCTTGTTTCTCTTCCAATTCGTTGGTTTTCCGCTTGATCTCCGCCTGTAGGTCTTCGACCTGTTCTGCCAGTAACTCCGCTTCCGCTCGCTCATCTGGGAGGGCTTGGACTTCACCAGTGAGGGTGTTGATTTCCTGCCGGAGTTCCTGTTGTTGGTTCTCGATCGCATCTGGCACGTCTTTCAGCACATTCCAGGACTCTTCGTATGCATCCAGATTCAACAGCGCGTCGAATGTCCGTGTCCGATTCGCCGCTGTTTGCGCAAAATCCGACAGGAACCGGGTCTGTGGCACTCCGATACACGACTCCCAGAGGCTCTGTAATTCGTCCCCATCCGCTACGTCGAACCGCGCACACAGCCAGCGGACCAACTCTGATTTCGAATCAATGTCCTGATCGACCCACTCGCCAGTTTCAGGATCGTATCGATGGACGCCGTAAGTGGATCGGCCGGCTGACCGCGTAACTCGGAACCGCTGTGTTCCCTGTTGTGTCTCTTGTTCAAACGTGACCTCAACAGTTCCGGAACTCGAACCTTCTCGGACGAACTCTTTGTTGGTGAACGGCAACGAGTCGAACAACGCAAACCCGATCGCTTCCTGAATCGTCGACTTCCCTGCGCCGTTCTCACCGAGAATCGCCGTCACACCACCTTCAACCGGGATTTCTGTTCGATCCTCGTACGATTTGATATCCGTCAACGCAACTTCGGTGATCCGCATTATTCACTCACCCCCACTGCATCATCCTGCTTGTCCCGCGTTTCGATTGCTTCGTCCTCAGTAGCGAACGGATCCTCGTCAATATCCAGCACAACCCCCTCGGATAACTCTGGGAACAACTCCTGCCGTGCCGAACTAACCGAGTCCTGAATGTCTTCGACTGCTTCACCAGCCTGGGCCATCTGGTGTGCGGTTCCGAGCACATTAGCGACATCTGTCGCATGCTCATCATACATCGATTCCTTGGCGATGGTCTCGAAGACACGGTCTTCCAGCACCGCCGTGTTCAACCGCCCGTCTTTGAAGACTTCTTCCTCATCGATCTCCGAGATGAGTTGCTGGACATTCGCCGTTCGAATTCCCGTATTCACCTGGACATACAAGGCGTCACAGGCGTCTTCCATCCAAGCTGATAGTTCGTCTGTCCGGAAGTCACCGCGACTAAACTGCAGTGTCCCCGTGAACCGTAGATCTATAATCGGTTCGCGTGGATCCCCGTCAGCGCTGAAACGCTCTTGTTGACAGTACTTCTGGATTGCCGATTGTTCGTTTCGAACGTGTTCTTTGAACGCGGTTTCGAGCTCGCCCGGTGATTCGTGCGGTGTCACGTCGAATTCGAACCGATAGTACGGCCGGCGCTTCGTCGGGTGATGCTCCACCTCAAACTCAGATGCGTCACCATCGGCACCGACCGCATCATTATCAAGTTTGACCGTGTAGTAGCCGTGTTCCCAGTCGTCGCGGCCTTCCCGGGTGTTGTGCGCCTCTGGCGACCCTGGGTTGTAGATCCAGTCGGCGGCTTCGTACCGTTTGTGGATATGTCCCAACGCCAGGTAATCCACGTGGGGTTTCACCTCACGGAGCTCTGCGTGGGTTACTGTCCCACCTAGTGTCGGTACCTCATCTTCCATCCCGAAATGTGCCAACAACACGGTGAAGGCTGGCTGGCCATGCATTTCGTTGGTTTCCCGGATCCCGTTTGCTACTTGCTGTAGAGCCTGCCCTGTCCGTGCGCCACGCCACTGCAACCCGAAGATGCGAATCGGTCCGTCAAATTTCTCGACATCAAGATCGTAGAATCCGGTGGAGTCCCCCGGATCTGCAGCATCGTATGGATTGAACCATGCGGTTTCCGGATCCGCGTTCAATTCAGCTTCGAGAAGGACGATGTAGCCACGTTGGTGTAGGTAATTCAGCCACGTCACGTCACGCGGTGTCAGATTCTCGTCGTGATTCCCTCGTGAAACCAACACCGGCACGTCATCCGGGACGCGTGCAAGTTCCTGTTCAGCCTGATGTAGTATCTTTGGGCGGAGATCCCGGGAATGGAACAGGTCTCCTGGGAGTACAATCGCATCGGTGTCGTGGTTGGCGAGCATCTCGTTGATCGCTGTCCGCAACGTCGACACCATGTCGTCTTCGCGTTGCTTTACTCCGTACTGTCGGTGGCCGAGGTGCGTATCGGCGATGTGCGATATGGTGAGCATGGTTGCTGAATCAAGGATGGATGTACCTGGCTGCTGAGGGCAGCCCTCTCAATCCCACTCCCCTGAGGTTCATGGAGATATGTGGCCGTGGGGGTGTTAAATGCCAGTCACCCGAAGTGAAAGTAAAAGAGCTAATCAAACGAGGTTATTTTTCTCTTTCCGGCTCCTGTTTGCCTACTACTGAGCGCGGTAAGTATGGGTCCCGGAGATCCGATACCGAAACAGCAACGAGTTCGTCACCGAGATCAACTGCAATGTCTGGGTCGTTATGGCTGCGGTCGATCGTCTCTGTGGATGACTCGTGAATCCGTAATTTCAACTCGGGATCACCATTACTGCGTTAAGTCATATTGTTCCGGCTCCGACGAGAAGCGGGGCGAGCATGCCGTAGATTCCGCCGCCCGTTTCCTCCTGTTTGTCCAAGATGGTTGCTCGGGACATTTCATTTCGGACCGCAGCTTTCTGGAGCTCACTTGCTGTGGCAACGGCTGCCCCCGACTCGAAGGCGTCGTCAGACGCCGGGATCGGCAAGAGATAATCCGTCTCGAAAAAGTCCGGATCGAGATGAGCGAACACGATCGATCCATCGTGTTTCGTGTACACGCCGGCAAGGAGTACGTCCGTCAGGAACTCGCTGGCGGTTGTTGCCGTGTCGTCGGTACGGAGTCCAAATATCATCACAGCATTCTCAGTCGTCGGAAGTTCTGCAACAGCGGTGCGGGCGGTTCGTAACGGCTCTTCGGTTATCGTATGCCAGTCCGACCGGTCGTGCTCTGCGATCGCTTTGGCTACCTGCTTCGGTTTCGTCGTGTCGACGTTGACGAGGTGAGCTGCGTTCGCTGGAAGGGTGACGTTTCCAGTAACGGCGTCCGGCGGTACTTCCGTCCCGTTGTTCTGGAGTGAATCGGGATGAACGAGAATCATCTGAGAGCGCCGGTCGTCGAAATCAATCGTGTCGGCAAACGGAAACTCGGCTGCGCTGAAATCGGGGTCGATAGCAAACCGCGTATCAGTGAACGTCGGATCAACGAGAAATTCAGTCCCGTCGAACGTCGTTTTTCCGGTGAACCGTGTATCGCTGAAGTCGGCATGCCCGGCGAACGACGCGTTATCGAACCACGCTCGGTCACCGAAGGTGCTTGATTTGAAGATCGCTTTCTCAATAAATGCAGCACGACTGAAATCGGCTTTCCCTTCAACCGTCGCGGAAAACTGGAAGTGTTCAAACGACGAGTCCGTACAATCGAATTCACCTTTAATAACGGAGTTATGCAAAAAGAACTGTCCAGTTGTCTCGATGTCCTGCAATACGAGATCATCTTCGAAAACGGCGTCTCGAAGATGCGACATCCCCTCGAAGACAGCGCCGCCGAAATCAGCCAGTCCACCGATTGTCGTGTGCGTGAACCAAACTTCATCGGTGAATGTAGCGTCTGTGAACGCGATTCGACTCTCCAAGATGGTGCAGGTTGCGAAATCAGCGGTACCGCCGAATTTCGCTCGGTTGAACACCACCGCCTCTCCGTCGATACTGAGGTCATCGAAGATAGCATCCGCTCCAAACTGCGCGTCGGATGCGATGAAATCACCACCAATCGTCGTATGACTCCAGTCGGTCTCCCCGCTAACGGTTCCCTTTCGCAGTTCAGCTGCTCCCTCGATGTTGGCGGCGACGACATCGAGATCCGCATCGACCGACACACCGGTCAATGTAAAGTCCCCATCGATGGTCGCTGCGGTGGCGTCGAAACTCCAATCGAACGCAGCGTCCGCAGTGGATACATCACCGTTGATCGCTGCGTTTGCAACGATTAGATTCGACGCAAACGTGGTCTGTGCGAAAAGGACGGCACCGTCTACCTCGATCGCACGAAGGTCAACGTACCCCGCGTCCATCCCTGTTGCATCAATCCCGCCAGCAACCGATGCTTCGTGTCCGTGGATCCGGCCGTTAACATCGCCGTTGATCAGGCTTATCGGCGCATGGAACTCGGCGTTCTCGATCCGGAGCGATCCGGTGATCGCCGCACCATCGAGTAACAGCGGAACTTCGACTGTTGCATCAGTTAGGTCGAGATCCCCATCGATGACCGCCCCGCGTAGATCAACCGGAGCCCCTGTTGCCGTCGTGATGGTCTGCTCACGCAGCGTGAGGCCAGGGAGTTGCCCGCCAGCAAACGTCGACGGTGTGTCGGCTTGCTCTAGGGTATCGATGAATCGTTCGGTGAACCGCTCACTTGGGTAGTCACTTTCCCCGTGATGGTAGATACACCGGCTGGTTTCGGTATCGACAGCTGTGTGTGGACACTGTTCGTGTTCCGGGCGCGAAACGGCTACGCGATCGTCACCGGTGAGGTCTTGCGGTGGCGAGTACGTATACGTACAGCGATTGGATGTTCCCCCCGACATGGTGTACAGCGAAACCAACACTACACGCATCAAAATAGGTTGTGCCGTCTCAGATAATAGCCGAAAGGTAGTGTGACCTCACCCTGTTCAGATTGAAGCAAACCGAGATATGATGATCAAGCACCGGAGACCAGCCAGCACCAGTCGCAGACGCCGTTATCTGCCTCGTCAGCGATCGGGAATTCTTCGCCGCAGTCATCACAGACGAACGTTTCTGTCTCTCGTGCCACCAGCCGTGTTTCACCACCTGTTCAGGAATCTGTTTCGGCCGCATAAAGCGGTGTGACTGTCGTGGCTGATCGAAGGACGGCTTGCGGATCACCGTCGAATTCGTTGATCTCGACGTTCTCAAAGTGATACCACATGCCTTCCTCAACGGTTGGTGGTGATTCGTTCGCCCACGACACGAATCGAATCGTCCCAGTCGCGTCTTCAAGCACTCCTGCTTGTTGTTGCGTTTCGTGTAAGTCATCCCAGATGAGCCTGACTTTCGCCGTAAGTGACGATCGCTCATCACGTTCCGGAGAGAGGTGAGCGAGTGACTCCTCAACATCGAGATACGGTTCGATCTCATCGATGAACGGTGACCACTGACCGGCCCGCGTCAGGAGATGCAGTTGCTCTTCAGTCCGTGTCATCGCCACGTAGAACAGCCGCCGTTCCTCTTCGATCGATGAAGTCTTGATGTCTTGGACAGGTGCAACAAGTGTATTTTCCCGGTGTTCGGCCGGGAACCCGTACATTCCGGAAGCGACGTTCACAACGACGACTTGCTTGGCTTCCCGACCCTTCGCTTGGTGGACGGAGTACACGGACACGCCGGCATCCGGATCGAACGCCGAGTCATACTCACCCGCCATGCCAGCCGGTCGGTAGTGATCGGCTTTCCCATCGTACGGCAGGTCGCGGTTTTTGAGCACTGTTTTGACACGGTCGATAAACCGGGCGGCGTCATCGTACCGGCACAATACCATCACGTCTCTAGGATCGTTATCGTCAGCGAGAAACGCCTCAACGAGTTCAACGGTATACTCTCCGACGCGTTGTTCGTATTTCGAGTTCGTGTATCCGTCGAGGACGTGAAGTTTCGGCGTCCAGTCGTGACTGCGCCCGGCAGACACTGTCTTCGGTATCTGGTTGTCGTTGTTGCGGATCAAGTCGTTCCCAGCGTCAAGCACCGTTTTCGGTGAGCGGTAGTTTGCCGTGAGTTGCGTGTCCGCGGTCGGTCCGAAGTGATCTTCGAACGCGATGAACTGCTGGATGTCAGCCCCTTGGAAGGCATAGATGCTTTGCCAGTCATCTCCGACACAGAACAATCGTGGCCCTGTGTCCTGCCCGGCTAGCGCCCGGATCAACTCGACTTGATGCATCGATACGTCCTGGAACTCATCGACAAGCACGTGGTCGTACTGACTGCGGTACGGACCAGGATTCGATTGAACGGCGGCTGTGGCGTCGTTGATCATATCGTCGAAATCAACCAGCCCGGATCGCTCCAAGTATTCGTTGTATGCCTCTAACACGAGCGCTCCGCACTGTCCGAAATAATACTGGCGTGGTCGTGTCTGCGAGAGACGTGCCCGCGCCGCATCTGCATCGATGTTGAATGTTTTCGCGTTGTGGACGAACGATGCGAGCGACTGTTTGATGTCGCGTTCTTTCTCGTTGTACTCGAACGCCTCGTTGACGAACGCCTCGAACGACAACCGCTCAAGCGACACACCGGCGTGTTCAAGTCGGTGCTGCAACGCTAGTTCGAGCCAGCCGGACTCATGTTCGAACTCGAACGTTTCAAGGAGCGTATACTTCGTGCCGGTGAATTGCTTGCGTGCCCAGTGGAGTTTGTCGAGGTACTCGTCGCTCGTCCAGGAGAACCACGGGGCGACCTCTGCGTTCTCGTCGATTCCCCAGTGTTCGATGTAGATGTCGTACGCTGGCAAGTAGAAATCCGGTCGATACTCGCCTTTCTCCGGTGCACTCTCGGTCCACGCGGCCACCGCTTCATACTGGTACTCAACGTCGTGAGTAAACAGGAAATCAGCAATCACGCGCTCAGCCCGAGAGGCGACGGTCTCCCCAGCGAGTGTCTCGTAGGTTTCAGCTTGCCGCTCGGCGACGTACTCGGCCCGTGAATCGAAGTCTGCCGCCTCAACGTGGGTGTGATCATAGTGAAACAAAAATTGTGTGTAGAACTCTTCGAACTGCTCTCGTTCACCGATCCGCGCTTCTCGAATCACCGTATCGATCAGGTTGTACAGATCCTGGCTGTCAACAACATCGAGGTGCTCATTCGCTGCGTCACGGGCGATTTCGTACGCGAACGAGTGGATCGTCCTGACATCAACCTCATCGATATCGAACCGGTCAGTCAGCCGGGTCTCCATTTCACGGGCTGCCTGCCGTGTAAACGTCAGTGCCGCGATCCGCGACGGATCGGTCCCTTCCGCTACGAGATATGCGATTCGATACGTCAACGCGAGTGTCTTTCCCGTGCCGGCCGCCGCAACGACTAGATTCCGCACATCGTTCCTCACGATCGCCAATCGCTGGGGTCGGTTCAGATCATTCCCCGCGTCATCGATGTCTGAAAATAGGTCATCGTACGCCGCACACTGCCGGTGAACGAACGCGTCGTTGTACCCTCGTAGGTGAGTACGGTGTTCCTCAAGTTCGTCGGTGATTGCTGCGAAACGTTGCTGGTCGCTGTCTGCGAGTGGTTCGAGATTACATTCGTCTTCAAGCGTCGCCAACTGGTCAGCAAGTCGCGTACAAACAGATTCTACGTCGTTTCGTTCAGGTTGGGTGAGATACTGGTCGTATGCGAGGTATGGGGCTGCCTGGTCGGTGAGTTGAGTGGCCGTCTCCTCAATTGCTGGGAGTCGCGTTTCGAACGCCCGTTTCGATTGGACGAAGGTTTCGAACTGATCGAGTCGTTTTTTGTATTCTGATAACTCCGCTTGCTCAGCTTCCCGGAGAAACGTGTGCGGTGGCTGATCAACGTTTACTGTGGTACGGAGTTCAGCTTCGAAGGCCTCGATCGTTGCTCGAATTTCGTCGAGTTTCGACTCACACTGGATGTCTGTCGGAAGGGCCTCGCCGTGATCCATCGCCGGCTGCAACGCCTCAGCGA
>LKMJ01001418.1_pt1 | contig 21073 bp, 23 predicted proteins | sample 643391 | NCBI WGS metagenome assembly LKMJ01 (sample SAMN04112250, study PRJNA286221) | soda lake metagenome | biome: soda lake; feature: Kulunda Steppe; material: water; isolation source: sample PL-Br10 brine of Picturesque Lake | place: Russia: Kulunda steppe | collected 2010-07
GAGCCCGGTCCTGTCACGACCGGGCCCCGCCCCAGTATGCCGCAGCCGGAGGGGGTCCTGCGCGACGTCGGTACCCTCGCGCCATGGATGCTCACACCCTGCTACTCGCCGCCCCCCGGGGATTCTGCGCCGGTGTCGACCGCGCGGTCCTGATCGTCGAGAAGGCACTCGAGGCCTTCGGCGCCCCCGTCTACGTCCGCCATGAGATCGTGCACAACACGCACGTCGTGGAGACGCTGCGCCGCAAGGGCGCGGTGTTCGTCGAGGACGAGACCGAGGTCCCCGAGGGCGCGGTGATCGTCTTCTCCGCCCACGGCTCGCCCCCGGAGGCCTACGAGAACTCCCGCCGGCTTGACCACACCCTCATCGACGCGACCTGCCCCCTGGTCACCAAGGTCCACCAGTCGGCGCGCCGCTACGCCCGCGACGCCATGGACATCGTCATGATCGGCCACGCCGGCCATCAGGAGGTCATCGGCACCACGGGACAGGCACGGGACCGCATCCACCTGGTGGAGACGCCGGAGGATGTCGACGCGCTGTCCTTCGACGATGACCGCGAGGTGACCTACATCACGCAGACCACCCTGTCGATGGACGAGACCGCTGATGTGGTCGAGCGGCTCAACCAACGCTTCCCCGGGCTCCGCCAACCCAAGAGCCAGGACATCTGCTACGCCACCCAGAACCGCCAGGACGCGGTCAAGGACCTCGCGACGCGCTGCGATCTGGTGCTGGTGGTGGGGTCACAGACCTCATCGAACTCCAAGCGGCTGGTGGAGGTCAGCCAGGACCGCTCCGTGCCGGCCTACCTGATCGATGACGCCTCGGAGATCGATCCCGCCTGGCTCGACGGCGTGGGCACGGTTGGGCTGACCTCCGGTGCCTCCGCGCCGGAGGTGTTGGTCGAGGAGGTGATCGACTGGTTCACCGCACGGGGGCTGGAGACCGTCGACACCGTGCTGGTGGTGGACGAGGATGTCGAGTTCTCCATGCCTGCCAACCTCGCCCGGCGGCTGGCGGAAGGCCCCGCGGCCAGCTGACGGGGTGCTGCCACTGGCCCCGGCGGGGCAGGGGACACCGCTCAGTCCGCGGTCCGCTCCCGCGCCGCGACGTAGGCCTCCCACAGCGGCTCGGCCAGTAGCCCGGTCTGCCATGCGCGCAGTCCCGCCAGGGCGCACAGCTCCACGCCGTCCTCGGGCTCGCCCATCACCGCGGCGCTGAGCACCTTGGACGGGCACAGCACCCCGGCTTCGAGCCCGATCTCCTCCGCGACCTGCGCCCGCCGGCTGCGGAGCGCATCGTGGATACCACGCTCCACCTCGGTCCAGCGGCTGCTGTCGGGCCGCGGCTGCGGTGCGGCGACACGTCCCGACTCGAGCCCGGCGAACAGGGCAGGGGCGTGCTGGCGGAGCAGTCCCCGACGGCGTGGGCTGCGCCGGACCAGCTGGGCCTCGGTCCGGGGCGGGTCGATGGCCAACTCGCGGAGCACGTCGTCGTGGATCAGCCGGTTCGGGGCGATGTCGTGGGTCCGGGCCTCGGCTTCCCGCGCCTCCCACAGTGCCCGCAGGATCGCCCGCTGTCCCGGATCGAGCCGGCCGGCACCTTTGACGCGCGTCCAGTCGCGGGTGTCCTCACCGGCGCGAGCGATGGTCGCCGCGAGCTCCTCGGCGTACCAGCTGGTGCGTCCCTGGTCCTCGAGCCGTTCGGCGAGTACCGACCACAAGGCCGGCAGGTGCACGACGTCGCCGGCGGCGTAGGCGGCCATGTCCGGCGGCAGCGGGCGCTGCTCCCAGTCCGCCCGCTGGAAGGCGTTCTTGTCGTCGCTGAGGTGCACACCGACGAGGTCCTCCAGCAGGCGGGACAGCCCTGTGGGCAACCCCAGCAGCGCCGCGGCCACCGCGGTGTCGGCGATCCGGTCGACGCTGACCCCCAGGGCCTGCAGCGGCGCGAGGTCGTTGTCCGCGGCGTGCAGGACGGCGAGGTGGTCGTCGTCGAGCAGGGTGTCGAGGTCGTGCAGTTCGTCCAGTGCCACGGTGTCCAGCAGGACACACCCCTCGGCGGTACCGATCTGTACGAGGGCGGCGCTGCGGAAGTAGCGGTCCGCGTCGGCACGTTCGACATCGATACCGAGCACGGGAGCATCGATCGATGCGAGCGCGGCTCGTACAGCGGACCCCTCGTCGACGAAGACCGGTTCGATGGGCGGTGTCGTCGGCCCATCCGTCGCTGCGCTCACGCCTACCGTCCGGTTCGCTCGGGTCCGCGTCAGGCTAGCTGCGTCGTCCCGCCCACCGTGCCCACCACCGAGGTCGCTCGTGCCCCCGTTGCCACCACCGTCGTCTCCACCACCGTCACCTCCCCCGACCCTGCTGTGCGTCCACCCCCACCCCGACGACGAGTCGATCGCCTGCGGCGGTGTCCTCGCCCGGGCCGCTGACCAGGGGCTGCGCACCGTGGTGGTCACCTGCACGGGTGGCGAGGAGGGCGACAACCTCGCCGGCATCGACCTCGGTGGCGAGTCGCTGGTGAGCCACCGACGGCGTGAGCTGGCCGCAGCCCTGGCGGTGCTCGGGGTCGCGCAGCACCACTGGCTCGGCTACCGCGACAGCGGGATGGTCGGCCTGGCGAGCAACGACCACCCTGACAGCTTCCACCGCGCGGAGGTCGGTGAGGCAGCCTCGCGACTCGCGGCCCTGATCCGGGCGGAACGTCCCCAGGTCGTGGTCTCCGACGATGAGCATGGCACCTACGGCCACCCCGATCATGTCCAGGCGCACCGGGTCACCGTGGCCGCGGTCGCCCTGGCAGCCGACCCCGGGGCCGCGGTCGAGGGGGCGCCCTGGCGGGTGGCCAAGCGCTACGTCCACACCCTTGGCAGGGGACGGTTGCTGGCGGTGCACCGCGCGCTGCTCGATGCGGGCCTGCCGTCACCCTTCGGCGATGCCGGCCTGGAACGGGTGGAGGACCTCGCGCTCGGCACCGATGACGCGGCGGTGACCACCGAGGTCGATGTGCGGGCGTGGCTCTCGGCCAAGCGCGCGGCGCTGGCGGCGCATGCCAGCCAGATCGGCCCGGACTCCTTCTTCCTCAACACCCCGGACGCGCTCGCGGAGCAGATGTTCGGCAGCGAGCAGTTCGTCCTGGAGGACGGCGCGCTCCGGGTACCGGGCCAGCTCGAGGACGACCTCTTCGCCGGCCTCGACCGCACCACGATCCAAAGGCAGTAGCGTGACCCATCCACACCCGCAGGAGGCAGCCACCATCCCTGGACCCCCGGACCCGGCCGGCTTCCGGGCTGCCATGGGCAGCTTCCTCACCGGCGTCGCGGTGATGACCACCAAGGTGGACGGTGCACCCCACGGCATGACCGCCAACGCCGTGTCCTCGGTGTCCCTGGAACCGCCGCTGGTCCTGGTCTGTGTCGCCGAGGAGGCGATCATGGCCGAGCGTGTCCGGCAGGCGGGCGTGTTCGCCCTCAGCTTCCTGGCCGAGGACCAGCGCGCGTTGTCCAACCGCTTCGCCGACCCGTCGCGGGGCGAGGGAGCGGAGGAGTTCGAGGGCGTCGAGGTCGAGGTGGCGGCAACGGGCTGTCCCGTCATCACCGGTGCCACGGCCATGGTCGACTGCCGCGTGACCAGCATCACGGCAGCCGGTGACCACCTCGTGGTGATCGGCGAGGTGGTGGCCTTGGACACCGCTGGCGATGCCCCCCTGGGGTACTACCGCGGCGGCTACGGGGTCTATACCGCCGAACCGTCGGGCTGACCATGCAACGTCGCGAGGTGGAGGTGGAGACAGGGCGTCGTCGCGTCACCGAGGTCACCGCCCACTGTGCCCGGTTCGCTGCGGAGCAGGGGGTCGACGGACTCCTGCACGTGTTCCTGCCCCACGCCACGGCAGCCCCGGTCACGGGGCCGATCACGTGCTGCCGGCACTGATCAGCCCGAGCCTGACCCTGCCTGTGGATGGTGGTGTGGTGGCGCTCGGAACCTGGCAAGCGATCGTCGTGGTCGACGCCAACGTCGACAATCCGTACCGGCGGCTGCGGTTGAGCTTCCTGGCCGGCTGATCGCTTCGGCGGGGACGGGTCAGTGCGGTGTGCCGAACAGCCGGTCACCGAAGTCGCCGAGCCCTGGCACGATGTAGGCGTTGTCATCGAGCCCGGGGTCGACCGCCGCGGTCACGATCCGCACGCGGGGGTTGTCGCGCAGCACGCGGTCGACGCCCGCCTCGGTAGCCACGACCGACAGCACGGTGACCTGCTCGGCACCCTCGGCGTCGAGGGCGGCCACGGCGTCGGAGGCAGAACCACCCGTGGCGAGCATCGGTTCCAGCACCAGGACCCACGCCCCGTCCAGGGGTGGGACCTTGAAGTAGTAGCGCCGGGCCTGGTGGGTCTCCTGATCGCGTTCCAGCCCGATCATCCCCACCAGCGCCGTGGGCAGGACATCGTGCAGTCCGCCGAGCAGGCCGAGCCCGGCGCGCAACACCGGGACGGCGACCACCTGGCGCCCAGGGCCGATGGCCGGTGCGGTGTCGAGGGGGGTGGTGACCGTGGAGCGCGTCGCCGGGAGGTCCTCGACCGCACGCAGGGTGAGGATCGCGCCCAGCCGCCGGGCGTGATGGCGGAAGTGCTCCGGGATGGTGGCTGCGTCCCGCAAGGCGGCGAGCTGGAGACCCGCGACGGGATCGTCGTCGAGCACGGTGACCTGTGGCACGGCAACCTCGCGGGGGCAGACGGGTGGAAGGCCGGTGCCCGCTAGCCTAGGCCGGCAGTGCCGGATGAGCCGACGGGCCGGACGGCAGGGGTGTGATGCAGCGCAGCAGGTTCAGCCGCCAAGGAGCACCTCGCCCGGTGGCAGCGGCCCACAGGTTGCTCCTCAGCGGGCTGCTGGCGGCGGTCGCGCTCCTCGCCTGTACCCCCGCGGAGCGGGAGGAGATCACGCCGAGCCCGCTCCCCACCCCGGTGGAGGAGGACGCCGCGCCGCCTGCCGTACGGGATATCGAAGTGGTCCTGCCCGCTGACACACAGCTGGATCCGGCGGTCCTTGCCGGACTCCACCGTCGGATCGCCGCCCTCGGCGACGCGTTGCCCGACGGGGTGGGCGAGCTCATCGTGCGCCAGCCGGACGCGGCGTCCTTCGTCACCGACCTGGCGGAGCTCGCGGTTGCGCGGGGTGCTGCCTTGGTCTGCCTGGTGGGTGCCGACACCGCAGCTGCTGCCGACACCCTGGCGGCGCGGCACCGTGGGACGCAGGTCTGTGCCCTGCCGAGCATGCTGCCGCCGGCCGCGGAGGGGGGCGGCCTCGAGCCCACCCCCGCGGTGCGGGTCGAGCTGCCGGTCGCTGCGCTGGGACAGCTCGTCGGCGTGGCCGCGGCGACCGCAGCAACCGACCTGGCCGCGCAGGCGACGGATGCGGAGACGGTGACGCCGGTGGTTGGCCTGGTGCTCGGCGGTGACGAGTTGCCCAGCGCGGTGTTCCGCGACGGGCTCCTGGCGGGCCTCGTGGGTGTCGAGGTGGTGGAACCCGAGGATGCGCAGGCGCCGGCGGAGGCAGCCGTCGCGGCGGTCCTGGCCACTGGCGCACAGGTCGTGGTGCTCGATGGCGGGCCGGGCGCGGTGCTGGCGGCCGCTGCCGTCGGGGACAGCGCGGCGGTGATCGGTCCGGTCGATGTCGTCGATGGCGTTGATGGCGACGACGCGATCGAGGCGGTCCTGGCGTACCGGCTGCGTTCAGAGGCAGGGGTTGCTGCCGTCATGGAGAGCTTCGCCTCCGGGACGTTGGAGGAGATCCCGATCCTGCTCGGTGTGGGTGATGGGGCCCTGGACCTGCAGGTGGCTCCCGGCTGGCCGGACGTGGCTGCGGTGGTCGAGCGGCGGGCAGCGGAGCTCGCAGCTGGGGAAGATCCCCGGTCGCCTCTGCCACCCGGGCTCGGGTCAGCCGGTGTGGGGTCGGAGCCCTAGGATGGGGTTGCAGCGTCGCTGCACCCACCCGCCCCTTCCCTGTGAGGATCACCTTGCGTCGTGCAAAGATCGTCGCCACCCTCGGACCCGCCCTGGACAATCCGGACCGTCTCCGGGCGGCGCTGGCCGCCGGCATCGACGTGGTCCGGCTGAACTTCTCCCACGGCTCCAAGGAGGAGCACCGCGCCCGCCTGGGGCAGGTTCACACCATCGCCGGTGAGCTCGGTCGGGTGGTCGGGTCCCTGGGCGATCTCCAGGGCCCGAAGATCCGGCTCGGTACCGTCCCGGAACCGGGTGTGGAACTCGTGGAGGGACAGGAGGTCGTGTTCGTCGCGGGCGCCGACCACCTCGACACCTATGAGGAGGACGGCACGCCGCTGCTGCCCGTGGTCTACGAGTGGCTCGCGGCGGATGTGGAGACCGGTTCCCTGATCCTGATGGACGATGGGTTGCTGCGCACGGTGGTCTCACACGTGGAGGGCAACCGTGTCCGCGCCCGGGTGGTCGTCGGTGGGCTGGCGCAGTCCCGCAAGGGGGTGAACCTGCCAGGGGTCGCGGTCTCCGCCTCCTCGATGACCGACAAGGATCGCGAGGATGTCGTGACCATGGTGGAGCTCGGCGTGGACTGGATCGCCCTGTCCTTCGTTCGTCGTGCCGCCGACGTCCGCGAGCTCCGTGAACTGATCGCCTCCCACGGTGGTCGCCAGCCGATCGTTGCCAAGCTGGAACGTCCCGAGGCCGTCGACAACCTCGACGAGATCGTGGAGGCTGCCGACGCGATCATGGTGGCCCGCGGCGACCTCGGGGTGGAGATCGGCCCGGAGCGGGTGCCGGAGATCCAGAAGGAGATGATCGACCTGGCCAACCGCTGGTCCCGGCCGGTCATCACCGCCACGGAGATGCTCGACTCGATGATGCGCAGCCCGCGACCGACCCGCGCGGAAGCCTCCGATGTCGCCAACGCCATCTTCGACGGCACCGACGCGGTGATGCTCTCGGGAGAGACCGCCGCAGGCCGCTACCCCGTGGAGGCCGTGCGCACCATGGCGCGGATCATCGAGGTCGCCGAGGAGGAGCCCCACCGGGTCCACCAGGTCTACCCGGAGACCCGCGATGTGGTCGGGTCGGTGGTCGCCAAGGCAGCGGTCCAGATCGCCGACGACCTCGACGCCAAGGCCATCCTGGTGTTCAGCTTCTCCGGCAACTCGGTGCTGCTGGTCTCCAAGTTCCGCCCGCAGCGGCCCCTGATCGGGTTCACCAGCGAGGATGACACGCTCCACCGGCTGCCGTTGCTGTGGGGGGTGGAGGGCGTGCCGACGGCCGAGCAGGGCCAGTCCAACGCCTTGATCGTGGCCGCGGATCAGCTGTGCATCGACCGCGGGCTTGCGGACCTCGGCGACACCGTGGTGATCGTGTCCGGGATCCCGGGCGGTCGGGGCGGCACCAACCGTGTCATCGCCCACCGCATCGGTGAACTCGTCAACTGAACCGTCGGTCGCACTCCGGTGGGCCGCTGATCAGCGGCCCACGTCCAGCGGTTCGTCAGGCGGTCCCTGGGAGAGCAGTCGGTCGAGGTGGCTGGCGATGGACGCCGGCGCGAGCTCGGCGTCGGTTGTCGCCAGTTCCTCGACGTGCCACCAGCGGGCGCTGATCGCGCCGGGATCGTCCAGGGGTGCATCCTCGGGATCGGCACCCCCGATGGTGGCCAGGAACCACCGTTCGGCCTGGTCGATGGTGCAGCCGCGGAAGTCGAAGGTGACCCGGCGCGTCCAGATCCAGGGGCCCAGCTCGGTGTCGATCCCGATCTCCTCCTGCAGCTCCCGGCGCGCCGCCGTGGCGTGGGACTCCTCCGGCCGGAGCCCGCCGCCAGGGGCGGTCCAGACGGTGCGCTGCGGGTCGGGCGCGTGGGCGACCAGCAGCACCCGGTCGGTGGCGTCGAGCAGCAACACCCGGGCCGCGTCGCGCACCAGGGGTGCCGCGGGGGTGCCCACCATCGGCTCCGGTTCGAAGCGTGGATGCGGCGGCACCACCCGTGAGGACAGGACCCGGGCGGTGTCGACGACCGTCAGCTGCCCCCGGCGATCCACGACCAGCAGTGCCTCGGCGTCGGCGCCCACCAGCCGGCCGACCACGTCGCTCTGCATCGGGCCGCGCTCGGGGTCATCGACCAACTGGCGCACGGAGACGCGCTCACCGAGGTGGTCGGGTGTCACCCGTCGCGCGTAGCGGGCCCGGAGCCGGTGGATCTGCGGGCTGCGGGCTGCGGGCTCATCGGTCATCGGGCTCCCAGATCATGCACGCGGACCTCCCCTTCGTGCCGCCGGCGCGGTGCGGTTCCCGTGCACCTCAGCTCGCTCCCGGTGGCGCCAGCAACTCGACCCTGTTCGGGTCGGGCCAGCCACCCTCTACCAGCCAGGTGGCGACCTTGCGCGGGTTCGGGCGCTCGGGGAGGTGGCCGCGGCGCCACAGCGCGGTCAGCGCGGCACCGATCACGTCGGCGTGGCTGCACAGCAGGGCGTCCTGGATGGCGAAGCGGGTCAGTAGGCGGTCCAGTTCCTCGAAGGCCGCGCCCTCGGCCAACGCTTCGGCACGTTCCACGGGCAGCTGCCGGGGCTCGGCCAGCGGCGTCACGGTGTCGATGCAGCGCCGTGCGGGGCTCGACAGGATCACGTCCAGGTGCCGCTCTGCATGCAGCGCCGCCAGGGCCTGGGACTGCTCACGCCCTTTGGCGCTCAGGGGGCGGTCCAGATCATCTCCGGTCCAGGCGGCACGATCGCCGGCATCGGCGTGGCGGACGAGCAGCAGCGTCACGAGGCACCTCCGGCGCTGTCAGGTTCCAGTGCTTCGCCGAGCAGGTCGGCATCGGTGGGATAGGTCAACAGGGCCCGGGCCTCGTCCACCGGGACCCAGCGGGCCTCGTCGACCTCGCGGTCGGCGACGCGCTGGTCCGGGTCGCCGTCGACGGGTGACATGAGGTACCACCGCACCCGCTTGGTCCCGTCCGGGACCGGGTAGATCGCCTGACGCAGCTCCCTGCCCACGCGCACCTCCACCCCGGTCTCCTCGGCGACCTCCCGTGCGGCGGCGTCGAGGTGTCCTTCGCCCGGATCCAGCTTGCCCTTGGGCAGTGACCAGTCGCCGTAGCGCACGCGATGCACCACCAGGACCTCCTGCCCCGTGGGGCCGGGGCGCAGGACGACACCACCGGCGGCCTCCACGTCGGCGGTGCCGTTCCAGTGGTGGGTGAGCTGCCGTCGCTCGGTCATGCGCCACCTCGTTGTCGGGCCCGCTCCTGCAGGGTCAGGTGGGTGTCGATGCCCCGGGAGGTGGGCACCCGCCGCCAGCGGGCGTCCGCGCCGAGCTCCCAGGCCAGTACGTCATCGGCGAGGTTGATCTGCAGGATCTCCTCGAGCCGCAGCTTGAGCCGTGGGTCCTCCACGGGGGTGATCGCCTCCACGCGGCGGGAGAGGTTACGCGTCATCCAGTCCCCGGAGCCGATGAGGTAGTCGAGTCCACGGTGCTCGGACCCGAACCGGTAGACCCGGGAGTGCTCGAGGTAGCGGCCGACGATCGAGCGCACCGTGATCGTGTCCGACAGTCCGGGGACCCCGGGTCGCAGGCAGCAGATGCCCCGCACGATGAGTTCGATGCGGGTGCCGGTCCCGGCGGCCTCGTAGAGGGCCTCGATGACCTCGCCGTCCACCAGGCTGTTCATCTTCGCGACGATGTGACCGTCCGCGGCGTCGCGTTCCCGGGCGATCAGCTCCAGCATGCGGGAGCGGAAGGTCGTGGGGGCGACGACCAGCTTGCGGTACTCCGACTGCTTGGAGTAGCCGGTGAGCACGTTGAACAGGTCGCTGAGGTCCTGGCCGAGGTCGGGGTCGGCGGTCAGCAGTCCGATGTCCTCGTAGATGCGCGCGGTCTTGTCGTTGTAGTTGCCCGTGCCGATGTGGGCGTAGCGGCGGATGCGTCCCGACTCGCTGCGCACCACCAGGGCGATCTTGGTGTGGGTCTTGAGCCCCACCACCCCGTAGGCGACGTGGACGCCGGCCTCCTCCAGGGCTCGTGCCCACTCGATGTTGGCCTCCTCGTCGAAGCGCGCCTTGAGCTCCACCAGCGCCACGACCTGCTTGCCCTCCTCGGCGGCGTCGAGCAGGGCCCGGATGACGGGGCTGCCGGGCCCGGAGGTGCGGTACAGGGTCTGCTTGATCGCCAGCACGTCGGGGTCGCGGGCCGCCTGCTCGATGAAGGCCTGCACCGAGGTGGTGAAGGCGTCGTAGGGGTGCTGGACCAGCACGTCGGCGTGGCCGAGCACCTCGAAGATGTCGAGGTCGGAGGTGGCTGCCTCGGCCAGCAGGGGCTGGGTGGTGGGGGTGAAGGAGCCCTGCTTGAGGTCGGGGCGGTCGAGGTCGTACAGCGACCACAGTCCACTGAGGTCGAGGGGGCCCGGTAGCTCCATCACATCACCGGGCTCGATGTTCAGTTCCCGCACCAGCAGGTCGAGGGCCTCCTCACTCATATCGGGGGTGACCTCGAGGCGTACCACCCGGCCGAAGCGGCGACGGGTCAGTTCGGTCTCGATCGCCGCGAGCAGGTCGTCGGCTTCCTCCTCCTCGACCTCGAAGTCGGCGTTGCGGGTGACCCGGAAGACGTGGTGGTCGAGGACCTCGAGGCCGGGGAAGAGCCGGCCGAGGTTCTCCGCGATCACCTGCTCGAGCGGTACGAACCGTTCGCCGTCGGGCATGATCAAGAAGCGCGGCAGCACCGGTGGGACCTTGACCCGTGCGAAGCGGCGGTCCTCGGTCCCCGGATCGCCGACCAGTACAGCCAGGTTCATCGACAGGTTCGAGATGTAGGGGAAGGGGTGGGCCGGATCGACGGCGAGCGGGGTCAGGACCGGGAAGACACGCTCCTCGAAGATCCCCTGCAGGTGCGTGCGATCGGCGTCGTCGAGGTCCGCGATGTCGCAGAAGCGCACCCCCGCCTCAGCCAGGGCCGGTACCAGCAGGTCGTTGAAGATCCGGCTGTGACGGGTGGCGAGCTCGGTCATCACCTCGTCGAGCGCAGCGAGCTGCTGACCCGGACTCATGCCGTCGGGGTTGTTGCCGGAGACCTCAGCGGCCTGCTGTTCCTTCAAGCCCGCGACGCGCACCTGCACGAACTCATCGAGGTTGGTCTGGAAGATCGCCAGGAACTTGGCCCGCTCCAACAGTGGGAGCTCCGGGTCCTCCGCCAGCGCCAGGACCCGCTCGTTGAACTGGGTCCACGACAGCTCCCGGTTGAGGTAGCGCACCCGCTGGACCGGGGCGGGGTGGTGCGCGAGGATGTCGAGGCTGGTGTCACGTGGGTGGGGCAGCGTGCGGGTGAGCTCACCGGGGACCAGGGCGGCATCCAGGGGGTCACTCGGCAGCCGCGACTCCACCGGTGCGGCCTCGCCACGGGGATCGGCGACCGCGGGGCGGGAGGCGGTGACGGTGTCATCGGTCGGGTGGTCGGGCAGCGGTCGCTTCCAGGGCAGCCAGCGCGTCAGCCCGCGTCCCCGCGCACCCTCTGCCATCGTGGAGATCCCTCCCGCAGTCCCTCGGACACCATCGCTCTCCAGGACCGTCACCACGGACGTCCGAGAGTGCGCGAGCCTAGAGGTTGCTCGTGCACGGCGCGTCCACGTGCCTGTCGATCGCCCGATTCAGGTCAGCCTGAGGTGCGCGGCGCCGCGCGGCTGCCTACAGTCGCGGTCGCGCCCTCCCCGCGCTGTCCGACGGCCGGGGCGTAGGGGTGGCCGGTTGAGACCAGGAGGTCCAGGTTGACGTACGTGATCGCTGAGCCCTGCATCGACGTCAAGGACAAGGCGTGTGTGGAGGAGTGTCCTGTCGACTGCATCTACGAGGGGGACCGGATGCTCTACATCCACCCCACCGAGTGCATCGACTGTGGCGCCTGTGAGCCCGTCTGTCCCGTCGAAGCCATCTTCTACGAGGATGACGTCCCGGATGAGTGGACGGAGTTCACCAAGGTCAACGCCGACTTCTTCGAGGACGAGGTGACCGGACTGGGATCCCCCGGCGGCGCGGCTTCGGTCGGCGCGGCGGGCAAGGACCACCCGACGATCGCGTCCTGGGAGGGCTGAGGCGCTCCACCTTGCAGCCGTGGCGCGTGGCGACAGCCGCGCGCCATCGCTGTGTGGGGGCCGGTGCACCGTGGCTGTCGGGACCGCGGGGTAGGGCCGTTAGACTCCAGCCCACCCAGTGGAGGACCCAAGGAGGAGCGCCCGGTGACCTATGTGATCGCTGAGCCCTGTGTCGACGTCAAGGACAAGGCGTGTGTGGAGGAGTGTCCTGTCGACTGCATCTACGAGGGGGACCGGATGCTCTACATCCACCCCAGCGAGTGCATCGACTGTGGCGCCTGTGAGCCGGCCTGCCCCGTCGAGGCCATCTTCTACGCCGACGACGTCCCCGAGGAGTGGTCGGAGTTCACCGAGGTCAACGCCGAGTACTTCGACGCCGAGGTGACGGGCATCGGGTCACCGGGGGGCGCGGGCAGCGTCGGTGCCTCCGGCGCGGACCACCCCAAGGTCGCAGCCTACGAGATCCCATGAGCTGGATGCCGGGGGCACGTCGGCGTCGTCGGGCGGTGCCGCTGCCGCCGCCGACCGAGGAGCTGACGCCGCGGGTACGCGAGTGGTGTGCCGCGCAACTCGCGCGTGGAGCACCCTACGGCTGGTTCGAGCCGGCGTACGGTCTCGCCCGTGACGAGGGCGTCGGCCTGCCGTGGGTCCATGGCACACCGCACCCCTACCTCCTCGACTGGCTGGCGTCGCCGGTGACCACGCCCCCGGGTGATCGTGCGGTGGTGGTTGGCTGCGGCCTGGGAGACGACGCGGCGGCGCTCGCCGATGCCGGCTACCAGGTCACCGCCTTCGACGTGGCTCCGACGGCGGTCGCGTGGGCGGCCGAACGTTTCGGTGACCGGATCACCACCCGGGTCGCGGACCTGCTCGATCCCGAGGATGACCTCGACGGCGCCTTCGACCTGGTCGTTGAGATCCACACGGTGCCGTGGCTTCCCGGCGTTGTTCGCGACGCTGCCATGGCAGCCAGCGGCGCACTGCTGCGCCCCGGCGGCGTACTGCTCGTGATCACGATGCTCGCCGCAGAGCGCTCGGTGCTCGAGGGTGCGACCGGTCCTCCCTGGCCCCAGGCGCCCAGTGAGCTGGCGAGCTACCGGTCGACGGGACTCGTGCGTGTCGCGCTCGAACACGCCGATCCTGCGCCCGACGGGCACTTCGAGGCCCGTCTGACCTTCCAGCGGCCCCACGGTGCCCCGCCGAAGGGCGCGGCGCTGCCGACCTTCGGTGGCCCGTCAGTCGTCCTCTGAGGGGCCGAGCAGGCGCTCGGTGCGGCCGATCGCGATCCTGCGGGCCAGCATGACCGCGACGGCGACCAGCCCTGACCACAGCAGGAGGTCCCGGAGCTCGGTGTCGCCCGTGACCCCCTCGGCGGTCGGCGGTGGTTCGTCCTTGACCAGCGTCCAACCGAGCTCAGCGGCCTGTCGTGCCGCCACAGCGGCAGCAGCCGCAGCAGCAGCGGCCAGCATCCTGCGCAGCACGGCGTTCACATCTGCCTCCACCTCGGTGCGGCCGGTCCCGTACCGGCCTCCTGGCACGGTAGTCGCAGCACGCGCTGCTGCGCTCACACCAGCAGGCGAGCAGCCGAGCGTTCGGTGGTCGGTGCGTATGCCGTCCATGCGGCGGTCAGGCGTCGCACCCCCTCGCGCAGGTCCTCCTCGGGGCGGGTGAACACCACCCTGATGCAACGTCGGTTGCCGTCGTCCACCGACAGCGCCGGGCCGGGGACGACCAGCACCCCATGTCGCAGCGCCACCTCGGCCAACTCATCGGCGTTGCCACGCGGCAACGTCAGCCACAACGACAGGCCTCCGGCAGGACAGGTGAAGGTCCACTCGGGCAGGTGGGTGGAGATCAGCTCGCAGAGCAGGTCGCGCCGTGGCACGAGCTCGCGCCGGCGCTCGATGAGCACCCGATCCGCGTGGGTCAGCAACCGCACGGCCAGGAGCTGGCTGAGCAACGGTGTCCCGAGGTCGGCCACGGTCTTGGTGGCCACCATCCGGGCGGCCCAGTCGGCGGGTGAACGGACCCAACCGACCCGCAGTCCGGCCCAGAACAACTTGGCCGTCGAACCGATGGTATGGACCGTGGCATCAGGTACCAGCGCAGCGATCGGTGGGGGCACCGGTGCGTCGTCGAGTGCGACGTCGCCCATGGCCAGATCCTCGAGGACCACGGTGCCGTACTGCCGCGCGAGCGCGCCGATGTGGAGCCGACGCTCCTCGCTGAGTACCACCCCGGTGGGGTTGTGGAAGTGCGGTGAGACGTAGATCAGCTTGGGCTCGGCCCGCTCCATCAGCTCCGCCAGCAGGTCGGTCCGCACACCGTGGCCGTCCACCGGCAGTGGGAAGGTGCGGGCGCCGAAGCGTCGGAACACGTCCAATGCCCCCGGGAAGGTCGGGGTCTCCACCACCACCGGGTCGCCCTCCCGGATCGTCTGCCGTGCCACCAGGGAGATGGCCTGATGGGCGCCGGTGGTCACCACGATGTGCTCTGCGCTGGTGGGAAGACCCGTGGCGGTGAAGCGCTCCGCCACCAGGTCCCTGAGTGCCCGCAGGCCGTGGGGGAGGTAGCCGTGGTGCTCGGTGAGGCCCCGCACCTCCTCGGTGCTGATGCTGGCGAGCAGTCGATCGACCGTCGGTGTGCCCATGACGGCGGCGACCGAGAGGTCGATCACATCGCGCTGGTCCGCCCACTCACCCGGTCCACTGCGCTGCTCGAGCCCGTCATCCGACAGAAACAGCCGGGCGGTGGCCACAGCATCGACGCCGGGCGCGCTGGGGCTGGCCTGTGGCTCGCGGACCCAGGTACCCGATCCGCGACGGCTCACCAGCCAGCCTTCGGCCTTCAGGCGGTCGTAGGCCGCGACCACGGTGGCCCGGCTGACCGACAGGGACCGCGCGAGGGTGCGTTCCGGCGGCAGCACCGTGCCGAGCGCGATCTCCCCGCGGTCGATGGCACGTTTCAGCCCGTCTGCCAGGCGGCGGTACAGCGGGCCGTCCTCCTGGAGGCTAGGAGCCAATAGCGAGGCCAGATGCGGTCCGCTTTCGCGGATTGGCTCATCCAATAGCAGTCCAAAGTCCGTGAGCATGCGGTTGGACCGGTCGGGTCGCCGTGGTAACGTAGCACCCACAGGCCAAGCGGCCCGGTCCTGCCCCCAGGACCAGGAGCTGGCCAGTCCACTCGAAGGCCATCCGGCCGGGGTTCTGGCTCCGACCACCTTGTGGAACGACAACTTCAGACTGGCGCGCGGACGGACTCCCACCGACCGATGCGCCGCGCTCGGTGCGACCGGGTTCGCTCCCTCTCCCTACTCGCGGCCTCCCACCGTGAGCGAGACGGATGCTCTCCCCATCCGCTCCCGCGACCTTTCGGTCCCCGAGCGTTCGACGTCCCCCCGGCCCTCCCACCGGGGGGACGCCTCTGTCTGCACGTGTCTGTCTGCACGTCCCTGTCTGCACCTCTCCGGCTGCGCGCGACGTGTCGCAGCGGCTCAGGCTAGGAGATCGTGAGATCCAGGCTGGGTATCCCATCGAGGCCGTCGAGCACGCGCACGCGCACCCCACAGGTACGCAGGAAGTCACGGACCTCGTCGGACCCGTCGTAGCGCCCACCGGCGGCCACCACCTCGGCGAGGTTCGCGTTGGCGATCAGCTTCGCGCAACCGAAGCAGGGGACCGCGGTCGTGTACAGGCTGGCGCCGGATCGCTGCTGGGGCGTGGAGTCCAGGAGCACGTTGGCTTCCGCGTGGACCGCGATGCAGTCGGCGTCGTCGCCTGCTTCCGCGGCGGGGAGGGGACAGCTGCCGGTCTCGCAGTGCGGGTACCGCGACGGTGCCCCGTCGTAGCCGGCCGCGACGATCCGTCGCTCGTGTACGAGCACGGCGCCGTGCTGCCGCCGCAGGCATGTGCCGCGGGTGGCAGCCGTCGCGGCGAGCTCGAGGGCGTAGTCGTCGAAGCTCACGCGCGCATCACCTGCCATGCTCTTCTGCTCCCACCTCGCGGGGCATCGTTGCACCGTCGACCCGACCGCACCCTACAAGGCGGCGTCGCCGCGGTGCGGTCCGAGCACCACGTCGGTGATCGTGCGCGCCCGTAGCGAGGCCCCGAGCAGGTAGCCGAACAACGCCAGGCTGCCCGTGACCAGCGTGGCCACCCCCCACAGCGCAGCACGCAGCGGCGAGCGCTCCCGCCAGGCGATCCACAGCCATCCGAAGAGGAAGGCGAGGTAGATGTCGAGCAGGGTCACGCGCCCCCACGTGAGCGCGAGCAGGGCACCGCCTTCCTCGGTGAAGGAAGCCGTGGTGAAGCCGCCGACGATCGCGCTCGTCATCGCCGCCACGCCGAGTCCTGCCACCATCCGGAGGAGGATGAGGCTGGCTGGCACCGCCTCCCGGGCGCTCACAGGTTCCCCCGTGCGTCCTGGGCCCGTTCGATCGCTTCGAACAACGACCGGAAGTTGCCCACCCCGAAGCCCTGGGAGCCGCGCCGCTGGATGATCTCGTAGAAGACCGTCGGGCGGTCCTGCACCGGACGGGTGAACAGCTGCAGCAGGTAGCCCTCCTCGTCCCGGTCGACCAGGATGCCCAGCTGCGCCAGGTCCTCCCAGGACTCCTCGACAACGCCGACGCGCGCACGCGCCTGCGCGTAGTAGTCCTCGGGGACCTCGAGGAACTGCACCCCGCGTCCGCTCAGCGCCCGGACGGTCGCGACGATGTCGTCGGTGGCCAGGGCGAGGTGCTGGACGCCGGGACCCTGGTTGGCGGCCAGGTACTCGTCGATCTGGGAGGGCCTGCGGCCGTGGGCCGGCTCGTTGATGGGCAGCTTGATGCGGCCGTGGCCATCCCACAGCACCTTCGACATCAGGGCGGTGTACTCCGTGGAGATGGCTTCGTCGTCGAAGTGGCGCAGCTGCGAGAAGCCCAGGATCCGTTCGTAGAAGGCGGACCAGGCATCCATCTCGCCGCGGTGGACGTTGGCCACCACGTGGTCGATGCCCGTGAGGCCGACGGGCGGACCGCTTACCGCCACGGGATCGTGGGTGATCGCCGTGTACCCGGGCCGGTAGGCACCGTCGTACCCGTCGCGCTGCACCAGGGAGTGGATCGTGTCGCCGTACACCGCGATCGCGGCCACCACCAGCTTGCCGTGCTCGTCGGTGAGCACCTCGGGTTCGCGCAGCGGCTCTGCGCCACGTTCGGTCGCCAGGGCGAAGGCCGCCGCGGCGTCCGGGACCCGGAAGGCCACGTCCCGGATGGCGTCGCCGTGACGGGTGTGGTGGCGCACCGCCGGGTGGTCCGGCGTCAACCCGGCGGTCAGCACCAGCCGGATGGCGCCCTGCTCGAGCACGTAGGATGCGTGGTCGCGCACGCCGGTCTCCGGGCCGGCGTAGCCGACCAGGCGGAAGCCGAAGGCGCTGCGGTAGTAGTGGGCTGCCTGGTGCGCGTTGCCGACCAGGTACTCGATGGCGTCGTAGCCGCCGATGTGCAGCGTGTGCTGGGACATGGTGCCTCCGCGACGACCCCCAAGGGTACGTCGTCACCGTGGTTGCGCCCCCGCGTGGTGCACCGGGTGGGCTCCCGGCAGCGTGGGAGTCACACGGGCGGGATCTCCCCGAGGGGCAGATCGCTGCGCCCAGCCAGGGGGGAGAGCTCGAAGTCCTCGCGGGTGATGCGCAGGAACTCGACGGGCGCATCGTCGCGCAGGTGCTCCTCGACGATGCGGGGGACGTCGTCGATGGTCACCCCGCCGTACCACACGTCGTCGGGGGCCACGTAGACCGCCGGCCCGACCATGCACGGCTCGAGGCACCCACTGGCCACCACCTTGACGTCCACGAGGCCCTGGGCTCCGGTCTCCTCACGGAAGGCCTCGAACAGCGACCCGCTCCCACGTCTGATGCACGAGGGCCGGGGATGCTCCTCCGGGCGCTCGTTGATGCAGACGAAGACGAACTTGCGGGGCATCCCGGCGCGCGCCATCGGTGCTCCTGTCGACGAGATCGGCTCCACCCTGCACGACGGTAGTCCGGGCGCGGCAACGGCGGCGAACGACGGTGACATCCGCCCGATGAGAGGAACCATCGTGAGCCTGCTCACCACCGCTGCGGCCGCCGCCACGCTGTCGGCGCCGGTCATCCTCGACGCCCGTCAGCACCGCTTCGAGCTCCGGCCGGGCGCACCGGCGGTGATGGGCATCATCAACACCAACCCCGGGTCGTTCTCCGACACCGAGCACCTCTCCACCACCGAGGTCCAGCTCGCGAAGGCCCTCGCGCTGGTGGAGGCCGGTGCCGACATCATCGACGTCGGTACCGACTCGGGCGTCGCCCACGGGGCGCCCATCGACCTCGAGACACAGATCGCCTCCGCCCTGCCCCTGGTCCGCGCCCTGGTGGAGCGGGACATCCCGGTCTCCATCGACACGCCCCAGCTGGCCGTGACCGAGGCGATGTTGGATGCCGGGGCTGCCATGATCAACGACGTATCCGGGCTCGCCGAGCCCAGGATCGCTGCGGCCTGTGCCGATGTCGGAGCCGCCCTGGTGCTGTTGCACACCCGCGTGGAGCACAAGAAGGAGGCCTTCCTCGCCTTCGACGACGTGGTGGCTGACGTGGAGCAGTTGTTCACCGAGCGGATCGCGCTCGCGGCACAGATGGGCCTGTCCCGTGCACGCATCGTCCTCGATCCTGGCCTCGGCTACGCCAAGCACCCCCATGACGACATCGATGTGCTGCGTGCCTACCCCCGCTTCGCGGCGTACGGCCTGTCCATCCTCACGGGGGCCTCGCGCAAGTACTACGCCGGGGTGATCACCGGAGCCGAGCCGCCCGAGCGCCTGCCCGAGACCCTGGCGACCGTGGAGGCGGTGCGACCCTTCCCGGGCTTCGTCCGGGTGCACGACGTGGACGAGGTGCACCGCTATCTCGCGGTGATGGAGACCCTCGAGGGTCTGCGGGACAAGCCGGAGGTCGACACCTCCGTTGCGCGCCTGAAGTGGGTGACGCCGACCGGCTGATGCCCCTGATCGCACCACGCCGTCAGTGATGCGCGCGGATCACCCGCGCCGATAGCGCAGCAGCAGATCGCCCTCGTGCTCGTAGGCGCTGACGAGCTGCAGGGGGGTGGCGAGCTCGTGGTCGCCGGCGATGATGCGCGCGGCGGGGCCGCCCACCAGGGTCGGCGCCACGGTGATGAAGGCCTCGTCGATCAGGCCGCCAGCCAGCATCACCTGGTTGAGCCGCGGTCCGCCCTCGCAGAGCACACGAGGCAGTCCGAGCGCAGCCAGGGTCGAGGCGATGGCCTCGGCAGCCAGCTGCTCCGTGGCCACCAGGTGGATCTCCGCGCGGTCCTCGATGGCGGACAGTGCCATGCGGTCGGCAGCACGCCCGGCGATGATCAGAGGCGGCTCCCCAGGATCGCTGAACACCGCCAACTCCGGCGACAGACGGCCCGACGCGGTCACGATGGCCAGCCGCGGTACGGGCCGCAACCCCCTTGCGGCGCGGTCCGCCCGACGCGCGGCACTGCCGGTCAGGGGGACATAGCCCTCATCGCGGACGGTTCCCGCTCCCACCAGGGACACGTCGTTGGCGCCGCGCAGTCGGGACAGGGCGCGCAGATCCGCCTCGCCGCCCAGGCCTCCCGACAGCCCCTCCACTGCGACGGCACCGTCAGCCGAGGACACCATGCACAGTGCGACGTGGACGGGGCGGTCACCCGCCGGCTCGTCCAGGGTCAGGCCGGCGTAGAGCTCGTCGAGGGACAGCTGAGCTGGGTCGGGCAGGATGCGGCGTAGCACGGCGTCCTCCTTGCGGCGGGACAAGGTCGTGCAGCATCCGGACCTACGGTCGGTCGTGGACGGCGTCAGGTCGCCGGCGCCGTCAGGTCGCTGGCGCCGTCAGGTCGCTGGCGCCGTCAGGTGAGGAACTCCAGGATCGCCGCTGCGATCGCGCCGGGATCCTCCAGCGATGCCCAGTGGCCGACGTGCGGCAGCACCTTCACGCGGCTGACGGGGATCGACGACTTGAGTTCCTCGGCCATGGCCAGGGGAGTGGAGCGGTCGTGGGCCCCGGTGAGGATCAGGGTCGGCTGGCCGAGCTCATCACGGCGGATGCGGGGGGCGTCGGCCAGGGCGCGGCAGGACTTGGCGTAGTTCTGGGGTTCGTTGCGCAGGAACAGCTCCCGGAGCAGCCCGACCATGCCGCTGTGGGTCGCGTGGGACTGCGGCGACACGGCGCCTTCGAGCCAGGGCTCCACGAGCTGGTCCAGGCCCTCGTTCTCCACCAGCGTCGCCCGCTCGCGGTAGGCGTCAGCGGTGGGCGGCTGGAAGTAGGAGATGCCACCGAGCAGCACCAGCTGATCGACGGCCTCGGGCAGGGTGTGGGCGAGCTGCTGCGCGACCAGCGACCCCATCGAGTGGCCGACGACGGTCACTGCGGGCAGCTCGAGGTGGCGCAGCAGCTTCTGGACGTCCTTGGCCCAGCCCTCGATGGTGAAGCGTCCCCGGCCCTGGCTGCGGCCGTGGCCACGCAGGTCCATCGCGACGCAGTGATGGTGCTGCTGCATGGCCTGCATCACGCCGTGCCACACGCTGGACGAACCGCCGAGGCCGTGGATGAACACCACGGGTGGCCCCTCGCCGTAGCTGACGTAGTGCATGGTGTTGCCGTCGATGTCGGCGAACATGTGGAACGCTCCTCGAGGTCGTGCGGACGCGGGGTCGCGGCCGGTCGGCGCGCACGCGGACCACGTCCGGTGGGTGCAGACTAACGGTCGTATCCCCAGAGGTCCGTGCCCGTCCGCGGCTGCCGGTCGCGTCGAAGTCGCCATATCACGCTAGGAGTTGGTCATGCGCCTCGAGCTCACCCAGCACGTGCACGCCCCCCGTCCGGTGGTGTGGGAGGTGCTGACCACCTGGGAGCGGCAGCCGGAGTGGATGCTGGACGCCAAGGCGGTCCATGTCCTCACGCCCGAGCGC
>LKMJ01001419.1_pt1 | contig 21064 bp, 10 predicted proteins | sample 643391 | NCBI WGS metagenome assembly LKMJ01 (sample SAMN04112250, study PRJNA286221) | soda lake metagenome | biome: soda lake; feature: Kulunda Steppe; material: water; isolation source: sample PL-Br10 brine of Picturesque Lake | place: Russia: Kulunda steppe | collected 2010-07
CAGAAATGTGAATGTAAAATATGTCAAGAGATAGGGATAGAAGCGATAATATTCAGAGGAAATAATCGAAACCGTCGCAGAGGATTTCACAATACTTATGTTTTTTATAAGCAATTTCGTAAGATGGCAAGTAAAATTGATTGAAAAAAATAGCTATAAATCTAATTGCTAATATTTAATTTTTAAAGAGGATAATAGTGGTTTTTATAGAAATATTATATTAACAGCTATATATTTATAATTAAATGGGAGTGTAGTTAATGTCGGACATAAAAGAGGGCATGTATGTTAGATGTTTGATTGATGAAGAAAATCCTTTTGAACCCAGATTATTTGCGTTGGGTCAAGTTATTGAGATAGATAATGAATTTGACCAGGTTAAAGTTAAATTTCATGATCCGGAAAGGCTAAGGCAATATTTTTCCCATGTTCCTGATGAAAAGATTTATGAAATTGAGACTGTAAAGCATTGTAAAATCTTGATTGGTTCCAAGGTGTTTTTCAATAATGAAGAATATAAAATTATTGAATATTGCAGCGATGGTGATGATTTTTTTAATTATTATATTCAAACTTTTGAAAATAACCTGATTAATATAAATTTGGTTAGTGAGAAAAATTTAATAACCCAGTTTACTCAGGATGATCCTGACCCAGTATATCAGATGAAAAATTATGAGTTCCAAAACCCAATTTGGTACATGAACAGAAGGGTTGTAAGCAAGTCGTTACATACACTGAAAAATGCCACATATGGATTTGAAATTTTGTTAGGCTCTAGAGTATATTTATTATCACATCAAGTTGATACAATAATTAGGGCTATAAAAGAACCCAAATGCAGATTTATGTTAGCAGATGAAGTAGGGCTAGGCAAGACTATAGAAGCATGTGTTATCATGAAAGGTCTAATAGACAGAGACCCTGATTTGAAAGTATTGTTAATAATTCCTGACTCATTAGTTCAACAATGGCAAAATGAACTATATTATAAGTTCTGGCTGGATATACCGATATGGAATGAGAAGTATAGTGGTACTAAAAAAAATAATAACATATTAATTTTTCCCGCTAGCAAAATAAGTTCTCAAGAAGGGGAAAAAATATTATCAAAAAACTGGGATATGTGTATCTGCGATGAAACACACAATTTTGTCAAAAACACAAAAAAATATAAATCTATTTATTCTCTCAGTAAACGGGTTAAACATATATTATTATTATCTGCCACACCAATTCAAGAAAGACGTGAGGAATATAAAGAACTTTTATCATTACTAAGACCAGAAATTTATGGCGATATGACGACTAAAAAATTCAATAATTTATTAGATAAACAGAGAACGATAAGGCAAAGCATACATTGGATGGTGCGTGATTTAGATTTTTATTATGATGAAGACTTAGTTGATGAATTTGAGCAAGATCTTGATTATATCTCTGAACAAATTGATGATCATATATATAATAAATTGCTTAATCAACTTAAAAGAACTGAATATCAAGAGAAAATAAACCAGGTGAAATTGATTTTATCATATGTAAGCAAGTATTATCAATTTGAAAAAAATATTATTAGACATAGACGTATCGAAATAGATGATTTGTTGCCAAAAAGAACTTTAGAGGCTCAAACATATGAGCCTATTGGAGGTAATTATAATTATTTTGAATTTGAAACATATGACTTTTTAATAAATTATTTGGAAAGAATATTAGATGTAAATTATCGAGATAAAATTAAATCTGGGAAATATGTCAAAACATTTTTATCTGCAATGTTTAGTTCTCCTTGGGCATTAAATTTTCTTCTGTCAAACAGAAAAGATTATTTGTTAAATAACAAAATTCAGGAGTTTAATGATGATTATTTAGAAATAGCTACTTTTTCTGAAGAAATAGATGTTATAAATCAATTATTAGACTTTAACAAAAAATGGACTCAGGCAACTGAAAATGAATTATCTAGAATAAATGAACTTTATCAAAACCCAGAATTGATTAAAGGTAGATTGGCTAAAATTGTTGATTATTTAATTGAAAACACTTTAAATAATTCTAAGTTTGTAATTTTTTCTTCCTGGATTGTAACCTTAAGAAAACTAGAAATAATTTTGATTGATCAATTTGGAATTGATTCAGTAGTGAGTTTTCATAAAAAGAAAACACAACAAGAATTGCAAAAAGCTGTTGACAAATTTCAAAATGACTCGAATTGCAAATTTATAATATGTGACGAATTAGGAGGAGAAGGTCGTAATTTTCAAATTGCTGATGCAGTTATTCACGCGGATATTCCCTGGTCACCAATGAAACTAGAGCAAAGAATAGGGCGTCTCGATAGAGTTGGAAGAAAAAAAGATAGAGAAGTAAAATCTGTGGTTTTTTACTCTAACACTCCTTTAGAAAAATATTTATTTAAGTTGTGGAAAGAGGGGTTAAATATATTTACCCAATCAATTAGTGGAATTGAAATAGCCATTGAAGAAATATATAATGATATACTAAAAAACCTTTCAAAAAATTTAAGGTATGGTTTAGAAAGCTCTTTAATGAATATAAAAGAAAAAACTAATTATATTAAAGAAATGATTGAAGAAGAGAGATACTATGATGTAGCTCAGCAACTTGATTATAGAATAGAGAAACAGCTTTTAACCTTGATTGAAGAGTTTGATAAAGATGGTGGAGAAAAACTATTTGATACGATGATGTCTTGGACAAAATTAGCAGGTTTTATAGCCTCTACAATTGATAAGAAAGATAAAGTGGTTATTTTTAAGCCTGAAAAGGTTAGTACTGCTTCAATGGAGAATGCATTATTTATCCCTCCAGATATGAAGAAAACTCATAAACACTTAAAAAGTGATGGTGAAGTTAAGGGAACTTTTTCTAGGAATGTAGCTATCAAACATGAGGATTTAATTTTTTATGCTCCTGGTGATCCGTTTTTTGATGCTATTGTTAAAAATGCTGAAGGCTGTGCGAGAGGGCGCTCAACAGCATTTGCCAAAAAATCTAGTATAACCTGGCAAGGTTTTATTTTTACTTGGTCACCAGAAATCAATAAAGAACCTCTACTAAAAATGGACATTGATATTAATTACTTATATTTTATACAAGGATATTTATCTCTTGATCAAATTATAACACTTGAACCTTTAGCAGATAAGTTTAAAAATATTAGTAATGAAGTGATACTAAAAGAACTTGAAGTTAACTATGAAAAAAACGATGATGAATTTGCCCATTTAGGAGAAAGAAAATCGGGCAAGGATTTTTTAAAATTTAAAGATAGCAACTTAAATTGGTTCAAAAATGAAATTCAATCTGATAGATGGGCAAAAATACTTGAAGATGCCTATAATGAAAGTAAAAAGAAAGCATACAATCAAGTTAGAAAAATGACAGATCTAAGACAGGCAAAAAAAGATATTGAGAAACATATTAATGGTATTAGAGCTTCAAATATGTATTTTGACTCCGAAAACCATCCTGGTTTTGATGAAGATTTTATAATGGATAATTTGTATCAATGCTTAAAAGAACCTACAATAAGATTAGACTCAATAGCTTTCTTTTGGTTGGTGAATAAAAATGACTTATGATAAGGCAATCAATGTTATTATTGAAATGTTAACAGAGAACATTTCTGGTGAGAAAGCCAAAAGTCTTATCAATAAAATATATGATTGTGAATATTTAGATCAAAAACAAATTACAAAACTTAATGCTGCTTATAGATTATCAAGAGATAAAGCTCAAATAGACCAGGGAGAGGATTATTGGAATGATTTTATGGCGAATTTGCGACAAGTATCATTATATTTTAAAACCGATTTTACTTTAAGTAAGAATATTATCAATAATACTATTGATAAATGCAGCAAATATAATCTTATCCTGTATGAAGGCCAAAGAAAAATAAGGGTTTTAGATAAAAAATATCCTTACTGGTTTAAAGAAAACAATAATGATTCATTGGATCAGAAAGTGATAGATGACTTATATGATTTAAAACAAAGAAGATTAAAAAATAAAGTTATCGGAGATGGAATTCTTTATAACATGACTGGTTTTACTCATTATTTATCAAAACATCAAAAGGCTGTTGTTCATGCTTCAATGGATATGCCCCCTGGTTATACTTTGTTATCCTGCTTGCCCACAGGAGGTGGCAAGAGTTTAGCCTCCATACTACCTTCATATTTTGAAAATGAAGGGGGCACAATTGCAGGTGGAATAAAAAAAACAGGTGTTACTATAGTTGTTGTGCCGACAGTAGCTCTTGCCTTGGACCAGGTTAATAATTCAAAAAAATTTTTTCATCAAGCAAAAGATGAAAAACATAGGCCACAGGCTTATCATGGAGGATTAAGTTGGGAAGAAAAAAAATTAATTTTCGAAGGTTTAAGATCAGGGACAATCCCGTTGTTATTTACTTCACCTGAATCCCTAATGACTGGGATTATGAATGAAATTGTAGAGGAGATTGCAAATTATGATAAAATTAATCGTCTAGTTATTGATGAAGCTCATATTGTTGGTAGTTGGGGAAATATTTTTAGAACAGAATTTCAAATGCTATCAGTACTGCAAAAAAAATTATATCAAATATCCTCAGGCAAACTTAAAACGGTTCTTTTATCAGCGACTATAACTGACAAAACAGCAAATTTGTTAACTGATTTATTTGTTATTGATGATAAGTTAATTGAAATTAGAGCTGACAAACTAAGACCTGAACCAAGTTTCTGGTTAGATAGAAATTTTAATAAAAATGAACGATACAGAAAAATTCTTAATCTTATTCCCTTATTGCCAAGACCTATAATATTATACACGACTAAAGTTGATGACGCTAAAATTTGGCATGAAAAATTAAGAAATTATGGTTTTAGAAATATAGAAAAATTTACTGGTAAAACTGGGAAAAGCAGAAGAAATCAAATTTTAAAAGGCTGGGCAAACAACAATATAGATATTATGATTGCAACTTCAGCTTTTGGATTAGGAGTAGATAAGAAGGATGTCCGCACTATTATTCACTGCTGTTTACCTGAAAGTATAGATAGATATTATCAGGAAGTTGGAAGAGCCGGCAGAGATGGATTCCCGTCTTTTAGTATAATAAGCGTTTACTATAATAAATATAAAAATGATGATGATTTCAATGTCGCAAAATACTTGATAGATAAAATATTAAAAACTGAAAACTTGCTAGACAGATGGTTTGCCATGAAAGAAGATGTAGAAGAATCAAAATTTGGTGATGAAATATTGATTGATACAAATGTCAGTCCACCTCATTTAGAGGAACAGATAACTGGTATGAGAAATGCAAACTGGAATGAAGTCGCTATACTTTTTTTATATAGGCAAAAATTAATTGATATAAGAGAGATTTCTCATGAAGATGGTGCATATAAAATATTAATTAAATTGTTAAAACCTCGTCTTTTGTCAAACAGAGAGAATTTAAGAAAAAAGATAGATAATCTTCGCAAAAAAGAGCAGGATCAAAATTATAAAGAATATAAAGATATGATCAACTTATTGTCTAATCCAGATAAACTTTGTTGGGGATTTAAGTTTAATAAAATATATTCACATACATTTCTAGTATGTGGTGGTTGTCCTACCTGCAGAAATATAAACGGCTTTTTAAACCCTGATATGGAAGCTGATTTGTTTATTAATAACTCTTATTTTGATGATAATAATAACAATAATTTAACTGGTAAAATAGGAAAATGTATTGGGCTGAATAGAGAAATGATAATTGATTATAAACTTAAAGATGACAACTATTTTAAGCTAGCTGACCACCTAATAGATGCTAATATCAAAAATCTAATTCTACCAGATGAAATTGACAATCAAGAATGGCAGAAATATTTAAAATACCTTCCAGGAGAAGAATGCAATTTTTATAAAGCATTCCAAATTAAGGAGATATTATCAGCAGAATATTCTTTAATCAATAGCAATGTTTCAATATATTATCCTGAAGACCTATATAAAGCCGAGATTATTTTCAACTGGACAAGAAAATATTTAGAGGAAAATATTAATAGCAGGGTGATCCATATTGTTCCGAAAGATTTAATCTTTGAAAATACTAATAAAAAAATAAGGAATAGAATTGAAGGTAATTGGATAAAAATTACCAAAATTACTAATGAAGTAGATCATGATATTGATCTATGGTTTTAGAAAATTAGGAAAGGAGAACTACTATGCCATTTACCCATAGGATTACTAATGAATTTACTCCTAAAAGAATTCAAGCAATATGCAAGTTGATATCTAATAGGTCATTAAAAAAAGAGGAAGCAGCTGATTATCTGCAACCAAAAGTTTTGCGGGATAAAACTAGACCGATTAATAAACTTATTAATTTTGCTATTAGTGCTGAATTAATCCAAGAGAACAATAATGAATTAATTAATTGTAAATTAAAAAAACATGAAGTAATGGACAAAGCTTTTTTTAGATACTATATTGCCAGTAAGGTTTTTGATGATCCTGAGTTAGTTTTTTGCCGTTTTACTGGTTGGTATCTTGCTAGAGGAGACAAAGTGTATACTGATTCGGATGATGATTTAGTAAGTGAGTTTGACAAAGAAATAAATTTATCAGGAAACTTGAATATTTATAACAAAACCAATATTAAGGGGTGGAGAACATGGGCAGAGTTTCTTGGAATTGGATTTATTCACAATGGAATATTAATACCTAATATGTCTGTAAGATTGCTTGATATCCTAAAGAATAATGAAATTGAAACGGAGAAAAGGATCAATTTTAGATCATTTCTTAACAAAATAAATAGTATTTCCCCAGAGTTTGATGGTGGGAGTATTTATGAAAATAATAAAGGTGCGGCTAAAATAAAGGAAAAATCTATATCATTAGGGCTTTCAAATGGCTTGCGCTTTCTTGATAGTCAAGGCTTGATCAACTTGGAGTATATTGATGATTCTACTGATATTTGGAATCTTTCCTATCCTTCCGAAAAGATTTCTGATATAACAATTAAGGATGTGATTTTCAATGAGCAAAAAATTATTAAGTAAGAGATTATCTGAAGTGATCAAAACTGATGCCAAAAATGCTCATAATGCGGACTTTCTAGCCACTCATGCACCTTTTGATAATCTAGAATATATTTCTAGTGGAAGAGTTGAACACTCTCCTTCAAAAATGAATGAGAGTAACTTTTTTCGCGAAAAAATATTAGATAATAGATATGATCATAATTTTATAGTTGTAAAGGGAGCTCATGGCTCAGGAAAGTCCCATTTTATTCGATGGTTAAAAGAAAAATATGAAAATGAAATTAGCAATGATGAAGAAGTAATTTTTATTGAAAGATCTCAAAGCACATTGAAGGATGCTCTGGACCAAATTAAAACTAATGAATTTATACAAAAATTTGGTGGAATTGATGAAATAGAAAAAATGATTAATGCAAGTCAAAATTTAGATGAAGAGAATCTAAAAGGGCAATTAGCAATTCAATTAGCACATATAGCTAAAAATGATAAAATAAATGAAAGCAGCCTTGATGAAAAATTTCAAAAAAGAATTTATGATTTCCTTGTTGACACAGTTGTTCAAGATTATTTGTCTCAAAAGGAAGGACCATTAGATAGAATTCATTCGAGACTAGTCCCTGATAAAACTGATAAGCGGAAAGATGATATTTTACCACGATTTAAAGCTGAAGACTTTGATTTTGAAATATTTCTGTTAAGAGATATGCAGAGCAAGGGAAGTAATCGAAATGCTCAAAAACTAGTTGAAGAGCTAAGAAATGACAGAAGAAACATCAATCTAAAAGAAGATTTGGCAAATTTTTTAAATAAAAGATTGGACCGGGCAACACAAAATTGTTTGAAACTTAATTCTGCTGATCTTGAGAATGTTTTTAATCAACTAAGGATAAAGCTAAAAGAGCAAAACAAAATGTTAACACTTTTTATTGAAGACATCACTTCCTTTACAGGAATTGATCGGGGAATTGTTGAGGTTTTAATTACTGAACATACCAGTCAAAGCACAAAAAACTTTTGCAGGTTGTTTTCTGTTGTAGGTATAACTAATGCTTATTACAACAATGAATTACCAGATAATATAAAAGATCGAGTAACAGGTCAGGTATTATTAGATGGTGCATTATTTGATGATAAAAGTAAAAAAAATAAAATTGTGGAGCTTGCAGCTAGGTATATAAATGCTCTCAATCTTGAAAGGGAAACTTTGGAAAATTGGGTTAAAAACAGAGGTGCAGTAAGTTCAGAACTACCTATTGCTGATAAACATTTAAATTACAGTTGGTCAATATATAAACTCCCGGAAGGGCACGAAGTTTCATTGTTTCCTTTTAATGAAAATGCCTTGCTAAACATGTTTAAATATTTAGAAAGCGATCAAAAAACCCCTCGTGAATTCTTAAAGAGTGTAATTTATCCTGTTATTGAAGCATATATAAATTATTCTAATTTCCCCCCAGGCCCATATGAATTAGCTCAAGGTAAAATCAAAGTACCTTCTTTTAATCCAATCACTCATGAGAAAAAAGTGGATGAAGAAGCTGACGAAGAAGCCGACAGAATAAAATCTTTGCTTTTATGGTGGGGAAATGCAAACTATATTAAGGAAAATAATAAATTAGGCGGTGTATCTCATGAAATTTTTAAATCTTTTGGTATAGATGTACTTGATTTAAATGGTATATCTAAAGGGGAAGATTCGCCTGTTCCTCCACCCAGCGAACCAACTACAGAACCTACATCGCCTACACCACCACCTACATCTAAAAGCAATGAAGAGTATAATAAACTAGTTAAAGACCTAGAAAACTGGTACAAAAAAGGTGATAAATTAAGAAGGTATGAAGATCTTAGAGATAATTTAATACAATTTATACTTGACTATATCGACTGGGAATTTCAAGATATATCTCCTTATTTAGTTAATAATAACTTTAACAAAAATACTGTTGGAATAGAAAATCAATCTGGAATCATAAAAAGCAAAAAAGTTTATGAGGTTGAAAGAAATGAGTTAAGTTATTATGCACTTAATGCTCTTTTATCCTGGGATTATCTTGGGGAAAAGTCATGGGATTTTAGCGAATCAAAAGATAACTTGATTAACTTGCAAATTTGGATTGAAACAAACAAAAGCAAAATAATTGAGTCTATTAATAGATCTTCGACATTTAATGATTACAATAAAATCTATAGTTGGAACTTAGCAGCAAAGTATTATTTAGAAATATTATGCAATAACATGGACAGCACTGAAATGGAACTTTTTGATTTGTATAATTTAATTTTGCAAAAAAATAATTTTGATATTAATGAAATTAAACCAGAAATACACTCGAAAAAATTTAAAGAATTCTATAACAAAAAAATTATTAAGAATTCTTTCTCAGATAAAGTGGAGGAAAATAATGAAATTATTATTCGTTTTTATAACTGCCATCAAGGAAGTATAAGTCAGAGCGCAATAACTTCAGTTTTTGTATTAGATGCTGAAGAAATACTGAGCAGGATTGAAAGACTAGAAAATCGTGATTGGAATATCTATAAGTTAGATTTCCCTTCTAAAAATGAAGTGGATGCGGAAAATGAGAGTGAAATTTGGTTCTCTGGTCTGTTTTTTATACAGCTATTTAGTAGATATTTAGAAACAATAGTTGACGCAGAATGCAAACATTTTGAAAATGTATTAAATGACTTTACTAAATTTTTTGCTCAGGAATATAGCGCTAATCAGATAAATTTATTGTTTGACGCAATGCATGATTTTCTAGTAAAACTTAATGAGGTTAATGAACATTATAATACTGATGACTTTAGAGGTTTGCTGCATCAACACTTTAACTCTGATGAGTTTATAAGATTATTTAAGAACATAGAAGAACTTTTGGCTATTGATAAACAAAATGAACAATTTATATGTATATTTAACAATGAAATTTTGCATAAATGGCAAAGCTATCAAAAACTATTATCAAATATGAAGAACTTGGTAGAAGAAGTTAATAAAAAATACACCCAAGACAAAAATGACTTGTCAGATGGCTTATATGATATTGAAAATATAATAAATGAAATTAAAAATATTTTAAATGAACTGTATAATGATTTAAGAAGAATTTCTGGAGGTGAAAATATTGTTAATCAAAAAGATTAATTCAACAATTGATTTGATTGATGAAGTAAAAAAACTTGAAAATCAGAGCCATGAGCATGAAGATTATAATTCATTTAGAAAGTTATTGAAAAAGAATAAAAGAAATACTTTCAATCAATTCATAAATTCATATGAAATCTTATATCAATATAATAATGATTTTTTTGATATAGGCTTAACTGATTATCCTTTAAATTTGATCAGCAATATTATCGATGATTTAGACAATTATAAATGCCCCTCCCCCAAAAAAATGTTTCAGTTAGAGAATATTATTAGCCAATACAACAGCAAATTAAGTGAAAAATGGGAAAAATATGTTGGGACAAACACCAAAGATATTATTAATATTTTGGATAATATTAAAGCTCTTTATAACAATCCCAAAGAAATTTCTGAATTAATTGATGGCTTAGAAGGGTTGAAGGGAAAGTGGCCAATTACAAGTAAAGACATAGATAATTTGAAAAATAAAATTGCTAGAGGCAAAAATATTATAGACCAGCTTGATGTAGATGAAAATGTTCAAATTTTTTTGCAGAAAATAAGCCAGGGCGATGCTACTCTTATTGATTTGGATCAAGAAACATTAAACTGGCTGGACAAAAATAATTTTAAAGATAAATTAAGTATTACTTTTAACACAAAGAGGGGTTGAATATGGAAAGAAATAAATTAGATGAATTATCTGATGAAGTACTATCACAATTAGAGCTAGATGAAACAAAATTACTAGAATGGGGTTTTATTCACATAAAGTATGATGCTAAAGAAAAAATAAAAAAAATTTTGAACTCACCCCCTACCCCTATGATAAAAAATTATTGGGACATGTTAGAACCTGAAGGTATAACAGTAGAAGATATTATTAATAACTTAGAAAATCGATTTTTGTTATTTTCAAACAAGGGAGGATATAGAAGCCGATATGCAGAAACCTATAGATTATTAAGTCAACTTAAGCAGCGTTTTGATTATGACGATTGGAAAACTGCTCCTGACCTTGTAAGCAACATTAAGCCACGATTAAGATATCGAAAGTTTCCCAAAAGAAACATCGGTTGGGATGAAATTAAAAAAAGCCTTCAAAAAGAAAATCTAGATAATAATATAAATTTAAAAATCATATATAAGCTAATAAATGATGGTTCAATGAAACTTTCTAATTTTCAGGTCAAGTCATTATTTAATATTCTAAATAAGTCAAAACATAAAAATGGGAAAACTACTGCTACTGTTATAGGTGCAGGAACAGGTTCAGGTAAAACTTTAGCATTTTATTTGCCGGCCATAACTGAAATAGCAAATGATATAATTATTGAACCAAAGAATAGAACTAGAATTATTTCTACCTATCCAAGGACTGAACTTCTAAAAGATCAGATAAATGAAACTTTAACTAATATAAGAAAATTAAATGATATTATGATTCAAAATAAGGGAAGACCCATTACTATTGGAGCTTATTATGGAGATACGCCGTACAATGCAGATAATGTGGTGAATAATAAATATTATAAATGGGAAATTTATGATGATAATCATTCACAAGGTTATGTTTGTCCTTATTTCAATTGCCCTCACTGTAGTCAAGATTTAATATGGAAAAAAGAAGATAATAAGCAGGCATCTAACACTTCTAAAAGTATAATCTTTGAAAACTTATATTGTCCAAAGTGTGACTTCAAAGTTACGTATGATAATATAATGCTAACAAGAAACAGAATGAGAGAGACTCCACCAGATATTCTTTTTACTACTACAGAAATGCTAAATCGAACTATTTTTAATAGTAGTTATAATCACATATTTGGCAAAAACAATGAACCTCCAAGTTATTTTTTGTTAGATGAGGCACATATATACAGTGGTTTAAATGGTGCCCAGGTAAGTTACCTTTTGCGTAGATGGAAAAATATAACCATGAAAAATAGCAACTCCTCTATTCATTTTGTAGGTCTATCTGCTACACTAACAAAAGCAAAATCATTCTTTTCAAAATTAACCGGTGTACCAGAAAAAAGCACAGAATATATCACGCCTTCAGATGAAGAGTTAGTGAATAAGGGCATGGAATACAATTTAGTTTTACGAGGAGATCCAGTTTCTAAGACCACCCTTCTATCAACAACTGTTCAAAGTGCTATGTTATTATCAAGAATGTTAGATCCCATAAATAAGGATATTTCTAAAGGTTCTTGGGGGAAGAAAATATTTGGTTTTACTGATAAATTAGATGTTACAAACCGTTGGCATTTTATACAATTGGATGCGGAACACCGCTTAACATTAAGTCAATTTAGGGATATTAATGAAATTAAAAATAACCTAAATGCTGATAATGATGAATTAAAATCAATAATTGCATCTGGTCAAGCCTGGAATATTGCTAAAATAATTGAAAGAAAATCTTTAAAGAATCCTATAAATTTAGAGAAAACATCTTCTCAATCTAAAGGAGTAGACAAAGAGGCAAAGTTAGTAATAACAACAAGCACTCTTGAAGTAGGTTATGATGACCCTGAGATTGGAGCAATAATTCAACATAAATCGCCCCATAATTTGGCGTCGTTTTTACAAAGAAAAGGTAGAGGAGGAAGGCCTCAGGAAATGAGGCCTTGGACAGTTGTTATAACTTCAGCATATGGTCGAGATAGGTGGTTTTATGAAAATCCAGATTATTTGTTTAATCCAGAATTACCTATATTAAACCTGCCTATAAATAATACATATGTCCAAAAGATTCACGCTTCTTTTGGTTTAATGGACTGGCTAACAATGAAATTAGAAAATCATGGGCATAAACAAGTTAATATTTGGAATATATTGAACCCTAGAAAAAATAATAATAAGGAAATTTATAATGATATAATTAACTTATTAGAAAAAATAATATACAAAAAAAGTTCAGATTTTCAAGAGTTTATAATGGAGTCTTTACAAGTAAATGAAAAAAAAATAAAGGAAATTCTTTGGTTACCTCCTCGCTCTATAATGATAGACCTTATTCCCAACTTAATAATCAAACTAAGAGAAGTTTGGGGGACTAAAGTTGAAAATAATCAAAGAGTTAGGAGAAATGAATATGAATTAAATAATGCACCTTTATCAAACTACATAACCAATAATCTATTTACCACAATTGAAGCAAGTGAAATAGAAATTGAAATACCCCAGTATGATAAGAGGGAATATATGCCACTAAGACAAGGGTTGTTTGAGTTTGCCCCCGGAAATGCTACAAAAAGATATTCTAGCTCCAAATATGGCACCAGTAATGCTCATTGGATTCCAGTAAATTCTAGTAAAGAGTATATTGAAGTTAATCAAAACAATATACTTACTAGAAAATTTGGCAATATTAACCACCAAGATGAAGAATTATCTTTATTTGAACCCTATTGCTTAAAAGTATCAGAATTACCAGATCACTTAAGTGATAGATCGAGAGGAGAGCTAATATGGAATTTTAAAATTAGACCAAATGATAAAGATGAAATTGATAATGAAGACGGATATAATATAAGCTTGCCAGAGAACTATAAAATTAGTAATATTATTAAAAACATAAAAGTATTTTCTCATAGCAATAATGATTGGATAAATATAATTAGATATTCACAAGAAGCATTAGTTAAATTGAAACTCAAGAAAGCTGGAGATAAAGAAAAAAAGCTCTATAAGTTTAAAAAGAACAATAATAAAATTGCAATTGGTTTCAATAAGAATGTTGATGGTTTAGTAATTGAGTGTAATATTCCAGATTTGAGAAAATTAGTTGAAACAGATAAATGGCATGATATTATTGCTAATTCAAAAAGAGAGTTTTATTTGCACATTCTACAATCAGAAAAGTTATTAAATGATCAGTTATCTAAATTTGATATCGAGTGGCTATGGGAAATTGTAACTTCTGCTATTATAGGGATAAGTGTTAGCAAAAATATTTCCATTAAAGAGTCGATTAGTTATTATAAAAACAATCATGTGAAAATCTCCAAAAGAGTTTTAGAGGCGATTTTTAGGGTTTCATTGGAGGGGAATGAAAATAAAAAAACAAAACAAGAGCAACTACTAAATAACTTAAAAAACGAGGAAATCTTTGGGGTTCTAATAAAAAGAAGTAAGATATTGTATGAAAACTTATTAGATAGAAATGATTTTTGGGATTGGTTAAGAAAGAGATATGTATCAACTGTTGCTTCAGCTTTTGATAAAGCTATTCAGGATCTTTTACCTGATTTAAATACCGATGATTTAAATATAGACATAATTGATAATAATATTTGGTTTACAGAGCCTGATTCTGGTGGTATTGGTCTTGTTAGTGGTATTTCTAGTGCAATAACAATTAGACCACGTAATTTCATCGAACTATTTAATCAAGCAATTGAATTTTGTCCGAGAGATAATATTTCCAAGCAATTGAATAATTTAATAAAAAATAAAGATAAATTCAATAAAATATTTACTCAAGTAAGAAAAAGTGTTAATTTGGAGGAACAAAAAAAATCACTTAATAATTTAATGAAAAAGCTATTTGATTTTGGCATTAATCCGCAAAAAAGTATTGTGGTTGCAATTATGTCAAAAATACTTCATAACAATTCGAGCTCAAAGACAGACGATCTAATTTATGACTTAATAAAAAGCAGAGGAGATCAGGAGAGAAGAATTGGTCTTAATTTAGATAACAGAATATTTTCTGTTGTTTCTTTGCAACTAGATAAGTATCAGAAAAGGGTCAATAATATATTATCCGATATATCCAATGGCAGGGATGAGAGGATAGATTCAAAACAAAGGTTTTCTTTAGTTGAGAACCTTTTATGGTCAAGCTGTAAAGACTCCTGTCCTGAGTGTTTAAGCATATATAATCCCTATCATAACTTGCCTGATCCAGCACGTATGCTTTTAGAATCTTATATTAAAGAAAACGTTAAGTCTATTGAGTATAAGAAAGACTGGCAAATAGAAGCCAGTATGGAGCTTAAAAAAGAAAATATATTTGAACTAGAATGCAAAAAAAACGAAATAAATCAATGTCGAAAAGAAGTATTAAATTTCATTTTAAGTCCTATTGAGATTGACTATGAGCTTTTTTATCCCAAAATTGAAGAAATTATTTTTTATTTAGATAAATGCAAAATAAAAATTGGAATAAGGGAGGTTCTTCATGACTAAAAGAAAAATAAGATCACATGGAGGTTCAAATAATTTGATAGATGCATTGAGTTCTATCTTTTTACTTGAAGCTGTTGAACCCAGTAATGAGATTTTTATATTTTCTCCTTGGATTAGTGATACTGCTATAATTGAAAATATAACAAACAAGCATTTTTCCATATTTCCTTTTGTGGATCAAGAAACAATATATTTAAGTGACTTTATTGAACTGTGCAGTTGGCGAGGAGCAAATATTAAAATTATATGCAGAATGAGAGGAAGTCAAACTCTTGAATTTTACAATAATATGAAAAGTTTTGCTGATTTTGGTTTATCGCAAAAAGAACATGATAAAGCTTTTATTACAAATAATTTTTGTATTTACGGATCTATGAATTTTACAAAAAGCGGTATAAATTTTAATGGAGAATCTGTTACAGTATCAAGTAATAAGTCAGATATCAGTCAAGCATTTATTACTGCTAAAGAAGTTTGGAGTGAAACAAAAGTAATATGAATATAAATTTAAGTGGCTTAAAGCAGGAACTTATAATTGAATTATTTAAAAATATTTCTGATAAATTCTTTAACTCTATTATTGTAGAGGATTATATTAAGGTTTATAATGAGATTATTATGAGGATTTTAAACCGCTTCAAAGAAGATAAAACATCCATTTTGCCTTATCAATACGAAGATAAAATATTTTGGTTAATACTTAATAAAAATAAAGGGCAATTAATTAAGCATAAAGAAGAAATCATTGATATTGTAGTTGATGATTATGCTGAGTCAGATTTTCCTAATTTTAGAGAGTTTAATCCAGAAAAAAAAATTGGCAATATAGGTGAAAAGTTGTTTCCTGAGGGATATGCTTATTTTAAATCACCCATTGATGATATTCTATTTGAAAAAATATTATCTGCATTAGATATTTGGATGGAATTAGATAGTAAGAGGCCAAAAATCATAAAGAGATTTTCCAAAGATAATGCCTATTATTTAAGAAGTGGGTTTCATCAATCTATTGCATTAAAAAATTGGGAGGATGCAAATTATTTTCATAGCAGGTTACAAGAAAATAGATTTATTGATGACTATAACTTAAAATTCTTATTGGTCAAATTATTAAGTGCCCAAGACAAATGGAAAGATATTTGGGAAGATGATACCTATAGCCACATGTCTAACTTTGAACCTTTGCCAAAAAAGGTAAGAAAATCATTATTAACTTCGTTTTATAAAGTCAAAATAATGCCTGTAGAAGAACAGGGCAATAATATAGATGAAATATCATCTATATATCACGAAAATAAGGAAAAATTAGGAATGTTAATAAAGTACAGAGCTGGATTGTCTGGAGAAGTTATACTGCGAGTATTCACTTATAAATATTACCTAGATGGGGATTTAGATAAACTTCAGGAACTTAAAAATGAAACAATGAATGATAATACAATAAATTTAATTAATAATTTAACTAAGCGAATAACAGAGCCACTGGAAAGTGAAGACATAACAGAAGAAAATGATAAAATTGAGTATGCCAAAAAAGCAATTGAAGAAAAGAAGTATGATGATGCCTATTTATATGCTTTAGATATTAAAGATACTTTTGTGAAAGTTAAATTTTTATTAACAATTGCTGTTATGACTGAAGATGCTGAGATAATTAAATTTACGGAGCAAGAGTATTTTTCACTAAAAGATAAACAAAAAAATGAGTTACTGGCTAACCCAAACACCAGGCCAAAAGTTAAATTAGTAATTGCAGATGAAGAAGAAATAAATGGAAAGAAAGAAACAGTATCGAAGATTAATAATTGGCTAGATTGGTTTAAAGCAATTATTGATTATAAAAATAATGAAGTCATATCTGAGGCTTTGGATGATTTGATTTCAAAAGATAACTATCAGAACTGGAATAGAAATTATATTAAAGAAGTTGAAGAAGTAATTATGGGAATAAATATCAAAGATGATATAGAAAATAAGAAAATAAGCTTATTAAATCAGGGATTTTCTAATTTTGCTAGCTATGTATATCAAGATCCCGAATTTCCAAACACTTATGCGGAGGAGTTATATGAGAATTTGCTATGGGGGTTAAACGACTTTTGCAATAAAAACGAAAATAACACAGAAATGATTTATAAATTTTCTGAGGGTTTATTAGAAATAGATATAGAGAAAAAAGAGGTTATATGGTCATATATTGAAAAATGGTTCTCTTTTCAGCCAATTAAGAGTTTATCAAAAATTCTTTTTGATACTTTAGAACTTTATTTTGAGTATGGATTAGCTAAACAATCCCTTGCTAAATTATGGAACGAGTGGGTTGGAAGTTTAATCGATTCAATTTTGAATTTGCGTAAAATAGAATTAGAATTTTGGTTGGAGTTAGGTGTAAATATAAATGGTGATTCTTATCTTATAAATCATCTTAAAAAAATTATAAAGAACAAAGATAAGGATGAAATCAATTATCTTAAAAAATTAGATGAAACCTTGATAACTATTTTTACTTTAAGAGAAAAGGCTGCTAAAAGGGCAGCCCAAAAAATAAAAGAAATCAATCATAATATAGAAGTCAGAATTTGTACAGAATCTAAACTGACTGACAAAGCCAAAGCTTATGCTAAAAATTCTGACATAAACATTATTACAACAGATTGTATTTCTCATGCTTTAACATATGGAATAGCTCCATATTTAGAAGATAACTACCCAATTTATCCAAGGAGTTCTGGACAGTCTGCTATAATCGAAGCTTTAGAAAAGCATATAAAAGAAAATTATTAATCTATTAATCATGAAAAGCGTTAATACTCATAATTTTAGTAGGTTATGTTAAATTCAGATCAATTAATCAAATTCAACTCCAAAAATTTTATTGATTAAGTGTCTATTATAATATCTAAATTCGTATTTAGCATTTATTGTACTGCTTGACTTTTCGTGAAAAGTCAGTAGTATATTATACTTTTTTGTAATGCCTTCTTCTTTAGCTTCAATTAAGCGTCTTCCCACCCATCCAGGAGTTGAGGGGACTTCATTTACTTTTTCAATATCTATATTATATTGTTCTTGCACAAAATTTTTAATTTTGTCTCGGTATTCTGAAGTTGGCACATTCCAATTTTCCAGATTATTTACTAACATATAATTCTTAGTTATATTAATCAGAGTAGCGGCAGGATTGTTTTCTACAATAATTTTTTCCCAAGTTTGATTTTTATGTGTTTTATATTGTGACCAGGGCATATGCTCTTCTTTTGCTAAATTAATTTTTTGATTTTCCTTTTCTACTTTGTTAATGTAATCGGATTTATTTTCTTTACAAATTAAATCTACAATAAATAAGTTTGGTTTTTCAGTAGTATATAAATCCATATGCTCCTTAATATCAATAGATTCTTTATAATTATTGCCCTTCATAGAATTATTTTGATCATTATTTATAAGTTTGTAGGTATGTTTAAATTTTCTTTTAAAGAACTTCTTCAATTCTTCATTTTTATGGTATCTTAGGCCCAAAGTATATTTTCTTGTTTTTGGGTTCATCTTTTTAACTATATTACACTTGAATTCTCTTTCTTCTATTAACAAATTTGCTTTTTTGGATTTTCTTTTCTCCAAAGAGAGATAATCATGAAAATATGAATGATATTTTCTTGGAATAGTAAAACCATATTTAAAAACAGAGATATCTATAGTTTTTCTGAAAATATGTTCCGCCTTTTTTGTTTCTTCCAAATGGGTAATTACAGAACATTTTTTTTCGAAGGAGTCTTTATTTAGCTTTTTAGCTTCTGTTTTATTATAATTTTTTCTGCTTTTTTCCATTTTCATTTTAGTTTTATTTTCTTTAAAAGCCAAGTCAACTTTATTATCTTTTAAATTATTTTCTTTTTCATTAATAATGAGAAATAACCCATATTTTTCAGGCAACTCTCTATTTTTAGCTTTTTTTAAACTCTCAATCATGCCATTACAAGTATTAGGTATTTCATTGATACTTTCTAAGTTGATGTTATAACATTTTTGGGCAAACTCTTTCAATCTATTCCAGTATTTTGGGTATGAAACATACCAGTTTTTTAAGTTATTATATTGCATAAAATTTTTAGTTAAATTAATTAGAGTAAAGGCAGAATCATTATCTATTAAAATTTCTTCCCAAGTTGAAAATATTTTCTCTGGTAATTCTTTTGTTTGGAAATTATTGTTTTTTATGAAATTAGTATTTTGATTTTGTCTATCTTTTAGTTGAGTTTTATTGATTATTAAATTTATTTTAAGTATATTTGGATTTTTGGTCGAATATACATCGAAGCATTCCGTTGCAACTTTGTCAGCATTATTTTTTAGGAGTTCGTAAGAATATTCTAATTTCTTCTTCAAAAATTCCTTTAATTCATTATTATTATGATATCTTATATTCAAGGTTTCCCTTTTTGTATGAGGGTTTAACATTTTTACAATATTACATTTAAACTTTCTATCATTTATTAGTAATTTTATTTCTTTAGATTTTCTATTTGCTATATTTAAATTATAATAAAAATATGAGTTATACTCTTTCGGTATAGTGAAACCGTATTTTAAAAACCCCAAGTCCACTTTTTTTCTAAAGAAAAGTTTTTGTTTCAAAGATGAATCATTATCTATAATATCTTTGAAATTTGAAGGTTGATACTCAGAGCCAACTCTGATTTCATAGTATTGATATAATTTTTTTTCTATAAAATCATGTATTATTTTTAGATCTTGTTTGTATAGATTTTGCCAAATATCTTCATCAATTGTGTATGTTTCACCAATCTTTTTTATGGTATCAATTTTATCTGATTTTACTTTTTCTATATAAGTTTGTATTTCTGATAGATTTGTTTTATCAATATTTTTTATTGTATCATCAGAACTTTCTAATTCTACTTTAAGTCCTTTTTGTTTTCTTTTTAAATAAAAATTTTTTATGAATCTTAATACATCCTCAATTTTTGCTACTCCATTTTTTTGATTTACTAAAAAAGCTTTATAAAAAACATATTTATAAGAACTTTGAGTTCTCTTTAGGTCATAAAATATTTTTTCGACAGACTCTTTAATTTTGAGTCACCCCCTCAAGAAAATATTATTAAAAATTGCTATCCTTGTATATAATTATAATTATCTTTGTCTTACTTATCAAGAAATATTAAAATATATTGTTATATACGGCTCTTTAACATTTTGTGTTAGTGTATAGCAGCAAAAGAGCAGATTTAGTCAGATTGGATTATGATAGCTCTTCTAAAACTGCAGATGATATCAAGGAAAACATTCTGGAGAAGTGCAACATTATCAGAAAGCTGATAATTAAGCTTATTGAAAAAGAGGAGCTGGTTTAATTGTATGAGGCTGAGATGAAGGGTAAATTTTCTCTATCAATGAGAAGAAGTGAAGATATACTTACTTCAAATGTTTTCTCTTTTTTTAAGTATGCCGACAGGACCATATTTTTGTATGAGTACTTGCAGGGTCTTGGGTTTAATAGCATCACAGTTGAAGCAGCTCGTGACGCAGAGTTTATCTTTTGGCCGTCTTTTGAAGATGGGACTGAGCCTGATCTGGTCATCATCGCTGGGGATTATTATCTATTATATTGAAGCTAAGTTTTATTCCGGATTTGGCCGGGGAACAA
>LKMJ01001420.1_pt1 | contig 21064 bp, 19 predicted proteins | sample 643391 | NCBI WGS metagenome assembly LKMJ01 (sample SAMN04112250, study PRJNA286221) | soda lake metagenome | biome: soda lake; feature: Kulunda Steppe; material: water; isolation source: sample PL-Br10 brine of Picturesque Lake | place: Russia: Kulunda steppe | collected 2010-07
ATGCTGTCGAGGAAGCGGAAGACGAGGACACTGCAAGCGAAGCCGAAGCTGACGACGAAGGCGAAGCTGAAGATAACGACGACGCTGCAGGTGAAGCCGAAGATGACAGTGCTGCAGACGAAACAGCAGACGAAGAATCGGACGCTGCTGAAGACGAGGAATCGGACGCTGCTGAAGACGAGGAAGTAGCCGACGACGAAGCAGCCGAAGACGACGAAGCAGCCGAAGACGACGAAGCAGTTGACGAGGAAGAAAGCGGCGTCGGGACGGCAGAGACTGTCGAGACAGTCAGTGCAACCAGCGAAACAGAATCGACAGCCGAGCGCGTTGGTGTCATCAGCCTGGATGCACACCTCGATATCCGCGAGGTCGAGGGCCAGCCAACAAGCGGTACTCCCTATCGGCAGTTGCTCGATGCCGGCCTCGACTCGCTTGCGGTCCTCGGCGCACGCCACTTCGAGACGACGACGACCTACGCCGAGGAGTTCCGCGAGCGGGGTGGCGAGATCATCACCGCCGAGGAGGTCGGCGACGATCCGATCGACGCGGCCGGTCGTGCACTCGAAACGGTGGCCGATGCCGATGTGGTCTACGTCAGCGTCGACATGGATGTGCTCGACACTACCGCCGGACCGGGCGTCTCAGCGCCGACGCCGGGCGGGATCACCAGCCGCGAACTGTTCCGAATCGTTCGACTGCTCGCGAGCGACGACCGGCTCGCGGGCGTCGAGATCGTCGAGACAGCACCGCCGCTGTGTCCCGACGGCAGAACCGCACGCGCCGCTGCCCGAACGGTAGCCCACGCACTTTCAGTTCAGTAATGACAACGACCGTCCTCCACAGCGCGAGCGAGTTCGTCGTCGGCCCCGACGAGCATGGCGGACTCCGCACGGTGGAGGATGGCGCAGTCGTCATCGAGAATGGGAGCATCGTCCGGACGGGCAAAACCGACGACATTTGTCGAGAGTTCCCGCCGGAGAACGCAGCCCGGTCGATCGACGCGAGCGGAAAGACAGTGCTGCCGGGCTTCGTCGACCCCCACACCCACGCGCTGTTCGCCGGCGATCGCTCCGACGAGTTCGTCGCCAGAACACAAGGCAAGAGCTACACCGAGATCGCCAACGAAGGCGGCGGCATTGCCGCGACTGTCGAGTCAGTTCGCGAGGCCGGAGACGAGGAGCTGCTTGCGGATTTTCACCAGCAACTCGACGTGCTGCTCGCTCACGGCACGACGACGGCAGAGGTCAAATCCGGCTACGGACTCACCACCGAGACCGAACTGCGTATGCTTTCCGTGATTCAGCAAGCAGACCAATCCCATCCGGTTGATCTTGTCCCGACGTTCATGGGCGCACATTCGATTCCGGAGGGGACGAGCGCCGAGGTGTACACCAAGCAGGTGATCGACGAACAACTGCCAGCCGTCAAGTCGCAGGGCATCGCCGAGTTCTGTGATGTGTTCTGCGAGGAGGGCGTCTTTGACGTTTCTCAGGCCCGCCGGATCCTGACTGCAGGCAAATCTCACGGACTCAAGCCCAAGATCCACGCCGAGGAGTTCGTCCGGATCGGCGGCGCAGCACTCGCAGCCGAACTGGAAGCAGTCAGCGCCGATCACCTGCTGGCTGCGACCGAAGAAGATGCCGTCAAACTTACCGAGGCCGGCGTCGTCCCGACCTTTTTGCCCGCCACCGCACTCGCACTCGGCGAAGCGTACGCCGATCCGTCGGCGTTTCTCGACGGGCCAGTCGCGCTCGGAACAGACCTGAATCCGGCCTGTTTCGTCCACAGCATGGCGACAGTCACCTCGCTTGCCTGCATGGGGATGGGACTGCATCCAGATCGGGCGATTCGCGGTGCGACCCACGACGCGGCGCTCGCGCTCGACCGATCGGGCGGGCTGGGAACACTCGAAGACGGGACGGCGGCAGATCTCGCTGTCTTCGATCTTCCCTCGGCGACACACGTCCCGTACAACGCAGGAGCGAACCGCATCGACCGCGTGCTCAAAAACGGTGAGCCGGTCGTCGAAGACAGCGCTGTCGTCCGGAATAACTGTTCAGAGAATCATGAGTGAGAACCCAGTCCAGATCGGCGAGACGCTGACAGTCGACGATGTCGCAGCCGTCGCACGCGATGATCGGTCAGTGACTGTCACAGAGGAGGTCAGGGATCGAGTCAGGAAGTCACGCGAACGGGTCGAGTCCGTCATCGACTCCGGTGAGACAGTGTACGGCATCAACACCGGCTTCGGCGAACTGGTCACCGAACGCATCCCCCAACAAAAGCTCGAACAGCTCCAGACGAATCTCGTCCGGAGCCACGCCTCGGGCAGAGGCAGAAAACTCACTCGCGAGGAGGTCCGGGCAATGATGGTCAGCCGACTGCAAGCACTCGCAGTAGGTTACTCCGGCGTACGCGAGCAGATCGTCGATCAGCTCGTGACGATGCTGAACGAGGGCGTTCACCCTGTCGTCCGCTCGCGTGGCAGTTTGGGTGCGAGCGGTGATCTCGCACCGCTTGCCTCCCTCGCGCTCGTGTTGATCGGTGAAGGCGAAGCAGCCCTCGACGATCACGACGAACGGCTTGCCGGTGAGGCTGCGCTGGCCGAAGCGGGACTGGAGCCGGTCGATCTCGCCCCGAAGGAGGGACTCGCACTGATCAACGGCACCCAGCTCACCGCCGGCCTTGCTGCACTTGCCGTCGTCGACGCCCGGAATCTGCTCGACTGTGCAGACACAGCAGGCGCACTCACGACGGAGGTGGCGATGGGCTCAACAGTCGCGAGCAGCGAGGCGATCGCCGACGTCCGGCCTCACGCTGGCCACGCAACCAGCGCGGCGAACGTCCGCCGGCTCACCGCCGACTCGGAGATCGTCGAGTCACACCGCAACTGTGATCGCGTGCAGGATGCCTACTCGCTTCGCTGTCTTCCGCAGGTTCACGGCGCGGTCCGCGAGGCTGTCTCACATCTCGCCGACGCCGTCGAGATCGAGTTGAACAGTGCGACCGACAACCCGTTGATTTTCCCACCTGATCGTGTCGGCCCACACACCAACCAGACCGACGAGGCAGCCGTCGTCTCCGGCGGAAACTTCCACGGCGCTCCGCTCGCACACCGGCTGGAGTACGCGAGCAGAGCGCTTTCGGATCTGGCCGCAATCAGCGAACGCCGCGTCGATCAGCTGTTGAACCCCAACATTCAGGAGCCACATCTGCCGCCGTTTCTCGCCACTGACAGCGGGCTCGAATCGGGGATGATGATCCCACAGTACAGCGCCGCGGCGCTGGTCAACGAGTCGCGTGCCACGGGATCGGCTGCGACCGACAACATCCCAGTCAGCGGCAATCAGGAGGATCACGTGAGTATGAGCGCAACGGCAGCGTTCGCACTCCGGGAGCAGCTCGAAAGAGTTCAGGGTGTGCTCGCGATCGAACTGCTCTGTGCGTGCGAAGCTGCTGAGTACGTCGATGACGATCTCTCTCACGGCGTTGGAACGGGAGCGGTCTACGAAACCATCCGGGAAATCGTCGAGCCACTCGACGGTGATCGACCGCTGGATGGCGATATCGACGGGGTCGAACAGCTGCTCGATTCAGGTCGACTTCGAGCAACTGTGGCGGCGTCACTGCCGGGTGGGTTCGACTGATTGTGCCGTCGTCAGTCGTCTCCGTCTGACCGGTTCGAGGAAAGCGATGGCTCGTGATCGTCACCGGGAGTGGTCGGTTTGTCACTCGTTTCAGCCCCCCGTGGGGCTGGCTGTTCGTCGAGTGTTTTTTCATCCGGAGTGACCGCTTGGTCGGGGACTGTTTCTTGATTCGAGGCCATCTCTTCGTCGTTGAGAACAATAATCACTCCGAGAACAGAGCCGAGGACGATTAACGGGAGGACACCGCCGCTTTGCCATGCGTAATATGCGCTTCCTGCCAGTACAACTGCGCCGGAGAGGTAGACGGCGGCTTCGATTCTGGGGGACAAATCGAGAGACAGCGTTTTCGTCATCTTCGATTGATCCGTCCGGTTTCAATCGTAAAGAGTCCGAGTATTGTTTTATTCGTTCACAGCCAGCAACGGCGGATTCAGCGTCTGAAACTACCACCCCAGTAATAAAGTCGCCGCGAACAGAAAGATCTGTCATGTCAGCAGGCCCCAACAACGACGTTCTCGAAGCGTTAGCAACCCTCCCGACGCTCGCCCATTCGACCACGTCACCGGATGGCGACGAAATCGCATTCTACTACGATAAAAGCGGCCGGAACGAACTTTACGTCCTCGACGTGGAGACTGGCGAGATGTGCCAGTGGAGCGACGGGGACGTTCCTCGGAACGCACGCTGGTTCGTCGAGTGGGCGGCAAACGGCGACGAGATCTACTTCCATCTCGACGACGCGGGCAACGAACAAAACGACATCTACAGCATCACCCGCGACGGCGACGTCGAGCCTGTCGTGGAGATGGACGGTCAGAACATCGTTCACGATGTCGGTGACGATGGGGAGACACTGCTGGTCGGGTCGAGCCGTGACGGCCAGATGAACATCTACAGCCACGATCTTGCGAGCGGCGAGACGACGAAGATCACCGAGTACGAACGCGCTGTCTGGGGATCGATGCTCTCTCCTGACGGTGAAAAGATCGCCTACTCGACGAACGAAACGGACGATTTCGACAACAAGGATGTCTATATTGCCGACGCGGACGGCTCAAATCCTCGAAATCTTGAGATCGGTGATGTTGGCGCTGAAAGCGGCCCGGTCGATTGGGGGCCCGACGGCGACCGACTGCTGATTGCCGATAACACCACAGATCTTGGCCGAATCGGCATCTATCATCTGGAGTCCAACAGCGTCGAGTGGCTCGGCGACGGCGAGCATGAGGAGTCAGCAGAGGCGTTTCTCGACGGTGGGAGTCACGTCGTCGGCACGCGCCAGCGCGACGCCGAGACAGTGCCGGTCGTGTACGATCTCGAGACTGGCGAGGGAGCGGAGTTCGATCTGCCGGCCGGCGTCGGCGACTTTGGCTTCTGGGGCGATCCAGTGGTCGACGAGACACGCGTCATTCTCACCCACACGACGCCGACGACACGTCCGGATCTGCTTCTGTACGATATTTCGACACACGAGTCCGAGACACTCGTCGAGGCCGAGTACGGGCCGTTCGAACCCGACGATTTCGCCGACGCGGAGTACGTTACCGTCGACTCTGACGGCGTGCCGGAGACACCGCAGGCGGCTGTTTCCCACGACCCCTACGAGGAGCTCGAAATCGGAGCGTTGCTGTACGATTCGGGTGTGCGGCCATCACCGTTGATCGTCAACCCTCACGGCGGCCCGCGAGCGCGTGATACGAAATCGTTCGATCTGTACACGCAGGTGCTCGTCTCGCTCGGGTTCTCGGTGCTACAGGTGAACTACCGAGGGTCGACTGGTCGGGGACGAGAGTTCGTCGAGCGGCTGCTCGACGACTGGGGCGGTGCGGAGCAGGGCGATGTCGCGACTGCCGCCGAGCAAGTTCTCGACCGGGAGTGGATCGACGAGGATCGGGTCGTCGTCTTCGGTGGCTCCTACGGCGGTTTTTCGGCATACTGGCAGCTGGTGCAGTATCCGGCGCTGTACGAGGCTGGCATCGCCTGGATCGGGCTGACGGATCTCGAAGATATGTTCGAGAATACGATGCCCCACTACCGGACCGAGCTCATGGAGCGATATCTCGGTACACCCGAGGAGAATCCGGCACTGTATCGTGAACGCTCGCCAGTGAACTACGTCGAGAATCTCGACGCGCCGATTTTCGTCGTCCACGGTGTCAACGACCGCCGGGTACCGGTCTCGCAGGCACGCATCTTCCGGGAGGCGCTCAAAGACCACGGCTTCGAGGAGGGCGAAGACGGCGAGTTCGAGTACAGAGAGCTTGGTGAGGAGGGTCATGCTTCCTCAGATCAGCAACAGAAACTGCGGATGTTCGAACTGCTTGCGGATTTCCTCGACCGCCGGGTCGGCACCGAGGAGAGCGAACTTACCGGTGCTGTTCAGTAGCTAGCGTTTTGGCTCCCAGTCCGTTTCCTCCACTGTTGATTCGATGTACTCGGCGTGCTCTGACTCACCCGACTGTTCGATGCTGGGTGTGTCGGTCCCGCCGCTGACCGTTCGAAACAGATCCTCGGTCGTGATGATCCCAGCGAGTCGTCCGTGGTCGACAACGGGTATCAGATCGAGCTCGGCTGTTTCGACCGACCGGAGCGCCTCCAGAGGCTCCTCCTCGGGTCGGATCGTCACCAGCTCCCGCGGTGGTGTCACGGCATCCGCGGCGGTCGAGTGTGGTGCGTGCTGGATCTCCGCCGAGGTGACGATGCCACGAAACTCTCCGCGATTGAGGACGGGATAGCCAAACTGGTTGCTCTCCAGATCGAGCTGTCGAAACTCGACGAGGGGTAGATTTGCCTCGATGCTCAGAAGCTCCTCGGCGGGCGTCATCATCTGTCTGGCTGTCACTCCTTCGAGCGCCGAGTCGAATCGGACCTGTCGTGCCTCCGAGTTCGCACCGAAGTAGACGAAGATCGCGATCCCGACTAGGATGAAACTGGGTTGGAGCAGTCCGAAAACGCCGAGAAAGACGGCGAAGATCTTGCCGACTCCCGTCGCCGTCTGTGTCGCGTCGACGTACTCCTGCCGGCTCGCAAGCAGTGCGCGCAACACCCGCCCACCGTCGAGTGGGAACGCCGGCAGCATGTTGAAAACGGCGAGTCCTGCGTTCAGCAAGGCCAGATACAACAAGAGAAAAACGAACACGTCCGCTGGCGGTAACACGAGAAACAGGAGTGCACAGCCAGCGACGATGAGAATGTTGACTGCCGGCCCGGCGATCGCGATCACGAGCTCGTGAGCCCAGTTCCGGGGTCGCTCGGCCGGTCTGGCGATCCCACCGAGCACCCACAGCGTGATCGACTCGATCTCGTAGTCGTAGTAAATCCCGGCGACCGAGTGGCCCAGCTCGTGGAGCGTGACACAGGCAAACAGCAAGATTGTAACCAGAAAACCAAGCACGAACGGCCGAACACCGCCAGTCAGCACCCCCGAATCGATACTCGTGCCGAACAGCTCGTTCAACACTGTCGCGATCGTGCCGACCTGCAGACCGAGCAGCCAGGTCACTACCGGCAGGAGCAGAAAAAACGAGATATCCAGTTTGAACGGGATCCCGACCAGGCTCCCGACCCGGTAGCTCCTGAACATACCTCCGTTATGGGAGCCCCCGGTTTTAACCCCCCGCTGGCGGTCCGTTGTGCCTGCACTGGACGAGCGTTTGGTATCAACTCCTGGCGTTGTATCCGGCAGGGAACAACGCCTCGAACCGTTATGCCGAGCAGGGAATAACGCACCCTACCGTTATGCCGAGTAGGGAACAACGCACCCATGAGAGTAGCAACCAACTCAGTTCGTCAGATCGCCCGCGTAGCGATCTGCACGCCGGATCGGCTCGGGAAGCTTGTATCCATCACAGCAGCGTTCGACCACGTCGGCCGCCGTCTCGGGGCCAACACGGTGGCCGGGGCTCACGTATAGCGGGTTGATATGCCGGTTGCCAGACTCGTACTGTCGACTCTGGACGGCGTAGCCGATCACTGTCCCGTCGGGAGCGGTCACGTCCTCGTCGGCCGCAATCGGAACCCGGTCACCCGTTTGCAGCCCCTCGGTCGACTCGGTCGGCTGCCCACAGAGCAGACTCTTCGCGACGCCGATCGCCGGGATGTCGAGCATGACACCGATATGCGTCGCGAGCCCGGCCTCGCGGAAGTGAATCCGGCCGCTGCCGTCGAAGAGGGCAATATCGGGCTCGGTATCCAGCTGCTCGAACGCCGCGAGGATCGCCCCACCCTCCCGGAAGGAAAGCAGTCCCGGGATGTAGGGAATCTCCGTCTCAACGCTTGCGTACACCTGCTCGACGACCCTCCCGTCGCGCATGACGACGATCGCGCTGGTTGCCTGATCGCCCTCAAAGCCCTGATCGACGCCGGCGATCAGCGACTGGCTGTCGAAGCCATCGAACGAATCAGAAAATACTGCAGTGTCGGCGATCTCCCGCTGGCGTTGCTCCATTTCCGAGCGCGAGAGCGACGGATCGGGAACGAACTCGGGGCGAACGGGCTGCATTAGAACGGACCACGACCGCCAGGACCGCCAGGGCCACCCGGACCGCGTCCCGGGCCGCCACCGCCGCCGAAGCGGACCTGATTCGGCGTTCTGATCCGATCTTTGACTCGCTGCCCGTAGGCAAGCCCGATCAACACACCGACGAGGTGTGCCATATGTGCGATCCCACCCGCACCGGGGTTGCCGAAGACGACGAGGAACGTGCTGATGACCACTGTCCCGCCGGTGATGATCCAGATCGGCATCGGGATCACGAAGTAGAGATACACCGTAAGCTGTGGGTTCAGGATCGTCAGCACACCCATCAACGCGAGTGCAGCACCGCTTGCCCCGACGACACCCGGACCGAGTGGCCCTTCACCGATCAGCGATGGGGCGATCTGTGCGAGGCCGGCGATCACACCGCTTGCGATAAACAGCGCGGTGAACTGCTTCGAGCCGATATACTGCTCGACCAGTCGGCCGAAGAAGTAGATCACGATGCTGTTGAAAACGATATGCAGAATGCCGCCGTGGGCAAACACCGAGGTGACCCAGGTCCAGACGAAAAGCGGGTTCTCCGGCGAGAGGACGAACATCGCCTGGTGAACGCTCTCGCCAGCGATCGCGAGCACGACAGCCTGCAGGAAGAAGGTAACCCACATGACGCCCAGAAAGACGAAGGTCATGTTGTTCCGGAAGTACGCAAGCGGACCACCCGGGCCGGTGTCGATTCCCAGACGACTTGCGATACCCTGATCCGAGCTACTATCGTCGATCGTCGTGTCGAACCCACTGTCGAACACCGGTCCGTTCTGCTCCCAGTTGTCCAGTCCGGGACAGTCGTGTGACTCTGGCAACCGGTGATCGCCGCAGTAGGTACCACCGCAGTGTTTGCAGTGGTACGGCATATTTATCTCTTCGCCGCAGATATCACACTCTGCCATTGCCCGTCATTGGACCGCGGGTTGCAAATGGATTGTGTTTGTCGCTGATGGTCCGGTCGGCGTGGTCCCCAACTCACTGGCCGGTTGTCACGTGCAGACGGTTTTCCACCCGTACAGCTGTCTTCTCTGATACGAAAGGATATCCCACTAACGAAGAAGTCAATTTCATCATACCGAAAGCAATAACCCTGATTCTTCCTAATACGTGTTCGATGAGTCAGCAACTGCCGGACGTGCAGGCATCCAGCCCCGACGTGAGTGTCGGACTCAACCGGGTCGGTGTCACTGGCGTCGAGAAGCTCGTGAAAGTTGCACGAGCCGAAAAGCGCCCGATCATTCTGATGGCCGAGTTCGACGTGTTCGTCGATCTTCCATCCTGGCGGAAAGGTGCGGATATGAGCCGGAATATGGAAGTCGTCGACGAGACGCTCGAAGACGCTGTCAGTGAGCCGACCTACCGGGTCGAAGATGTCTGTGGCGAGGTCGCCGAACGGCTACTCGAAAAGCACGATTACACCACCAAAGCCGAAGTACAGATGGAAGCGGAGTACATCATCCGCGAGGAGACGCCCGCCTCGGATCGCCCGACACAGGGCTCTGCGGATATCATCGCGGCCGCGACGGCCACCGACGAGGGAACGACCGAGAAAATCGGTGCCCGCGTCACCGGTATGACGGTCTGTCCTTGCTCGCAGGGGATGTCCGCAAGCCGCGCCCGCGAGACGCTCCGCGGTCTCGACATCGACGACGAGACGATCGATCAGTTCCTCGAAGAAGTCCCACAGCCGGGTCACTCCCAGCGTGGCCACGCAACGCTCACCATCGAGAGCTCCGGCGCGCCGGAGGTCGACCTCCACGATCTGATCGAGGTCGCCCGGGATTCGATGAGCGCCCGGATCTACAACCTCGCCAAACGTCCCGACGAGGACCATATGACCTACGAGTCACACAAAAACGCCAAATTCGTCGAGGACTGCGTGCGGGCAATGGCCGAAGGGGTTGTCGAGGAGTTCCCGGATCTCCCTGACGACGCCGTGGTGACAATGAAACAGTCGAACGACGAGTCGATCCACCAGCACAACGCCCACGCCGAGCGAGTTGCCGAGATGGAGATGCTGCGCGACGAAGTCGCTGAGTAAGGTTTTTTGCAGTCTCGGCTGCTTTTGAGGATGTATTCATGCGATGCATCTATGAGAATGCCAACCCACACTATGGGGAAAACACCATAGAATTATTGTGATGGGGATTATACCATAAGTAAGGGATGGGCCATACGGTCATCGAAGATGTAGAGGACAGGGTTGGAGATCGGGTTGTCCGACGGAAAATCATCAAAACCGACGACACGCAGTCTCCCAGCGGGTACCGGTACTCTCTCCACTATGGATACGTTGATGATCGTGGTACCATCCTTCGTTACGATAACGAGAACCACACTGTGGGACGGCACGAACAGCACACGCCTGAAGGCGTGCAGGAAATCGATTTTCCCGGCATGATGGAACTCCGGGATCGATTCATGAACCAAATCGACACAGACAATGACTGAAAACACCCTCAAAATCACATTCCGACAGGCCGAGCAGCACCGCAATCAGGCTCGGGAACGCCTCCGTCGAGCCGAGGCCGGCGAAACTGGCGATGGGATCGAACAGGACGTTCGCCGTATCATCAACTTCGAGGAGTTCGAGGATATCGAGCGCCTCATGCGTACGTCGAATCTCAAGCTCATCGAAGCGATCGTCGAAGAGAAACCCAACAGTATCCGCGAGTTGGCCACAGCCGTCGGTCGAGACTACCGAGAAGTCCATCGCAATCTGAAAGAACTGGAGTCGTTGGGTGTCATCACGTTCGACGAAAACGGCCGACGTAAGAAACCGGTTCTTCGTGGCAACGTCGAGAACATCGACTTTTCTATTCGATTCCCGTTCGACGACAAAGGCGACGGAACAACCTCGGCAGCCCCGTAATGCAGTATTTTTACATCCTACCGGTCTGTTCTTGCTGTTTTGATCGGTTCAGCCACCCACTGCAGCAAGTAGCAACACTCACAGTTTAAGGGTTGTCGCCTGCTCCCACTGGGGCTCGAAAGCATCACGCACGTTTGCGACGAACTCTCGGTCTTTCAGATTGATGATCGCGAACAGCTCGGCGGCGTTCGTCGGATGGGGAACCTCGATACAGAGCTCGCCGTCGTCGATCAGCGCGAAAGTCGCAGTGAGACTCGTCCCCACACGCACCTCGAACTCGCGGTGGTTCTGGAGATGGTACCGGTACCGGCGGCCGACGCTCTCTGGCAGCCCATCGACCACGTCGGGATGCATCAGCACCGATACCGACACGTCGCGCTCGATCGCTGCTTCGAGTTCGTCGACGATCTCCTCACCAACCACGTCGAGATCCACGTACGAGGCTGTGGTCGCAGTAACGAGCACCACCTCCTCGTCGGCGGCGGCGATCCGTTCGACCAGCAGATCGGTCGCCTCGTCGCCGCCAAGCGCTGCCGTCCAGAACGGCTCGTCGACTGGATCAGCCGTTTCCAGCTGGTCCTCCAGCTCTGTGGCGATCTCCTCGTACTGGGTGATCTGTGACTCCAGCTCCGATCGCTTGGTCTCTAACAGTCTGTCGAGGGCCGTCTCGGGTTCGACAGGGGCGTACTTTTTCGGGCGGCTCGCGGTCTGGCTTCGGATCAACTCGTGTGTCTCCAGACTGTTGAGCACGTCGTAGATCCGTCCCATCGGCACGTCGCTGGCCCGTGACAACTCCTTTGCCGTTGTCGGCCCCGTCTGTAACAGTGACCGATACGCACGTGACTCGTACTCGGAGAGGCCGAGGTCCCTGAGTGTTGCCATTGTGAAAGGCCTCAGGGGGCGCGGATATAAACGCACCGCCGGTTTACGAGTCGGAAGAAAACGACAGCTGCCCTACCCAGTCAGTAACTCCTCAAGTTCGGCCGGTGAACCTGCAGTCCCACCCTCCACACCGTCGACGAGCAGCCGCGCCTCGCCATCGGCAACGGATCCGGCGACCCCCTTGCCATCGGCCCGGGGCGCAACGACCGTCTCGTGATCGGTGAGCCGGAGCGCCGCACGGTGGAGATCCGTCCCGGCCTCGGTGTCGACCTGCACGACCTGTGGCTCGCGCAGGCGAGCTGCCGCCGTCGCGTACTGGGCAACCTCGATCCCCATCCGATCGGCCGCGCCGGCGAAGACCTCGACAGCCTCTCTGGCTGCTTCCTGATACTGCTCCTCGCCGGTCAACAGGGCGAGATCCAGCAGCGCCTCCGCACACTCGACGGTCGTATCTAGCGGGTACAGCGGCCGATCGAGCAGTCCTGCCCCCTCCGCCGGTCCGTCGCGCAGAGCACCGTTGTCGTCCTGCAGCTGTTCGATCGTCCAGTCTGCGATCTCGCGTGCGGGCCCCGGCTCGCCGACGACTTCCCAGGAGGTGGTCAGCGCCGAGAGCACGCGCGCCTGGTCGAGCAGCAGTCCCGATTCGCCCCGCTCATCCCCACTCTTGTAGTGGGTGACTTCTCCGCCGTCGACGAGTGTTTCACAGACGTGATCGCGGGCGTTGACCGCATACTGGCGGGCCCGCTCGTCGTCCGTGTAGGCAACATAGGAGAGTAACCCGTCGATTGCGACGCCGTTTCTGTCGGCGAGGATCGTCTCGTCGACCACCGGTGGGTCGGCATCCTCTCGCTCGGTCGGTTCGAGCGTGAAATACGACTCGTCGCCGCCCTGACTGGCCGCGAAGGCATCGCCGGTCCACAACGTTGTCGTCAGATACTCGACGCCGCGTTCGGCCGTCTCTCGATAACTTTCCTCGCCGGTGTAGCGGTAGCCACGGGCGAAGGCCCGGACGAGTGCACCGTTCTCGTCGAGTAGCTTCTCCCGACGAACGGCCCCCCAGTTGCGGTTTCGCGCCACGCGGTAGAAGCCGCCGTCGTAGGTGTCGACCAGATGGGCGCTGATCGCCTCAAGCGTTCGGGTCGCCTGATCGCGTGCCCTGACGAGTGCGAACTCGATCGTCCGGGGCATCGGAAATTTTACATCTGTGCCCCAGCCGCCGAACTCCTCGTCGTAGGCCGCCAGCAGCTGTTCGATCATCCCCTCCTCGATACGCGGCGTTAGGTCGCCACCCGGCGGAGCCGTCTCCCGAAGGGCACGGGGAACCGAGCCGGCGTCCTCACCTTTGCCGTCCCAGGTTCGTCTGACGCTGTCGAGAATGCCCCGAAAGCCGTCGATACCCAGAAAGGTCGCCCCAGTGAGAATCTTCCCTTCGGGGGTGACAAAGACCGTGGAGGGAAAGCCACCCATGTTGTAGCGTTCGCGCACCCGCGGGTGGCGGTCGGCGTCGACACGGACCGGGACGTAGCCGTCGTTGATGTTGGCCGCAATGCGCGGTTCGTCGTAGGTCGTCCGGTCCATCTCTGCACACTCCTCGGACCAGCGGGTGACGACGGCGAGCAATACCGGCTTGCCCGTCCGGTCGGCGACATCGAACGCCTCCTGTCCCCACTCGCGCCACTGTACCTTGCTTGTCATACGAACGCTTCGGGAGTGAGCCCTAAAGCCGTTTCAGTTGGCGCTGGCCTGGAGACAAACTGGCAGCAATCGGAAAGCCTCTCTTTTGTTAATATCGATATTATGGGTGTCTGAAACGGGGAAGTTTCGCCTCAAGGGCTCGAAGTGCTCACTCACTGGCGGTGCAGTTGCATCTCCATCCCGTCTATCGGGTGAATCGTAAGCGATGGACGCAGTTCCGGCGGCTCCGGCCCGACGTATTCGAGTTCGAACTCCCGTGCGACCATCGCAAGGATGATCTGCGCTTCGAGTTTGGCGAGATGTTTTCCGATACAGTGGCGGGGGCCACCACCGAACGGGAAGTACGCGAACCGTGGTCGATCACCCTGATTCTCCGGCCGGAAGCGTTCTGGCTCGAACTGATCTGGGTCGTCCCAGTACGTCGGCGAGCGATGCACCGCCCACTGGGGGAGCATTATCGTCGAGTCTGCCGGAATCTCGTAACCCAGCAGTTCGACATCGCGGATCGACTCGCGAAAGAGTGTGTAGACGGGTGGGTACAGCCGCATCGCCTCGTCGATCACCCACTCGATATACTCGAACTCCTGGACGTCGTCGATCGTCGGCGCACCATCGACAGCGTCGGCTTCCTCCTGCACGCGGGCACGCGCCTCCGAATGGTTCGAGAGGAGATACCAGCAGTACGTCAGCGTCAACGCTGTCGTATCGTGACCAGCAAGCAGTGTGGTGACGACCTCGTCGCGGAGTTGCTGGTTGGTCTGCTCGCCGCGGTCCTGTGCCCGAAGCAACACGGCAAGCAGATCCATCGGTTTCCCCTCCTCCTCGGTTCCGCGGCGCTTTCGGATGATTTCGTCGACGATCTCGTCGATACGCTCGACGGCTGCGTCGTACTCGCGGTCGCCTGGCATCGGCATCCACTCGGGGAGTGCAAACTGCAAGGGGTCTGGCTCGAATCGGCGGCCGACCGGGTCGAGATTCTCCCGGAGTTGGGTGAGCTGGCGCTCGGACAGTTCCGTGCCAAGCATCAGATCACAGATCACGTCGATCGTGATGTTGGTCATCTCGACTTCGATATCGCGGCTCTCGCCGTCCGCCCACGCTGCGAGCAGATTGCTCGTGTGGCCGGCGATGCGGTCGTCGAACTCGGCGAGTCTGGCCATCGAAAACGCCGGGTTCGCGAGTTCGCGCTGTTTTCGCCAGCGGTCTCCCTCGCTCAAAAGTAGGCCATCCCCGAGCAACGCGCCGAGTGTCTCGGCCTGGAATCCTGGCTTCCGGTAGCTGTCCGAATCACTGACCAGCACGGTTTCGATGCCAGTTGGGTCGGTGACGAGCACCGTCTCCATCGGGCCGAGATCAAACTGTGCAATGCCGTTGTACGCGTTTTCGACCGCTTCGACGAAGCCGAGCGGGTCTTCAGAGTACTGGCGACCGCTGCCGAGCAGTGGCTCACCCTTGGGGCCTGGTGGTGAGGCGGGCATACCCGAAACAGGGCTGTGAACTCAATAAACACTCGGGTGGCAATTACCGCCACGAGAACTATCCGTCGGAGGGAGTGCCGTGAAAGGATGGAAATGGAGCCATTCAGCAGATCGATGGGCACTCCATCTGACCATTTTCCGCTCTGGCTCTTAATTACCCGTCAGATACCCGTCTGACTCTTTCAGGTTGGCTAACGGGATCGCTCGGGCAATCACTCCAGTCGCCCCTCACTCGAAGGTTCTCTGAGCTCTGGTGGCAGTTCGAGTTGCTTGATTCCCGTCCACTCCTCGATGTCGAGTCGGTACAGTTCGGTCGTCCTCGATTCGGTCGCTCGTTCGAGGAGATCGGGCCGCCAGCTGATCTCCATTTCCTCTTCGATCGCTGCTCGGTCACTGTCGGGAACAGCCTCGATAGTGCCAGTCACCAGCACACTGCGCCAGTTGAACGTCGTTTCGATGCTGTAGACGAGAAACTGGGCGCGATCGGCCCTGTCAGTCAGCTTCTTCTTTTGACTGTCTGTTCCGGCGAGATAGAGGAAATACAGGGCGTCGCTTTCCTCGTCAAACCAGTAGCTAAGCGGACGGAGACAGGGACCACCCTCTGTTGCCAGACCGAGTACGCCGACGTTCTGGTTTGTCAGTGTCTTCCCGATGTCGTCGTCGTCCATCCAGTGCATCCCGTACGGTTCGAGATTGCTCGCTCCCATATATGTATTTATACAGAAAAGAAGATAAAACCTCTGTCGAACAGTATTATAGGAGGAACAGGCGCAATACCACGTCGTTTACGGCGTTAACGAGACGCAAGCGTCTCGTTTGCACACCAGAAATCTTCGATTTCTGGGGACGTCTTCAGGCGCAGGAGGAGGTCAACCGTTTTTGTAGGTAACCCCAGCCCCGCGTTCGGGATAGGTCCAGATGACGTTGTCCCGATGACACGCGAACCGACAGCTCCCACACTCTAAGCAGTTCTCGTAGGCGATCGTCGGGACACCGTCGTCGTCGGTCCGCCAGACGCCAGCCGGACAGACCTCGACACAGTCGTCGGTTTCACAGGCTTGCTGGCACATTTCCGGCTGTTTGACATCGAGATGTGATTCGCCGGGATCCTCGTACTTGACAGTGTAGAGGCGGTCTTCGAGCGATGCGTTGTCGACGATTCCAGGTTGTTTCGTGCTCATGTTATCTGACGAAGTTTCGGTACCGCCAGCCGAGTTTGATTGCTCCTCGCAGTCCACCGACGGTCGTCATGATCTGCTCTTTCGCGCGTGTGGCGTGGCGCTGTTTGGGCTCGCGATCCATTGTGAAGTACTCGGTTGCTGCATCCGACAGCGCCTCTGGGAGATCAGCGAACAGCAGCTCTCTGTCGTCTGTCACGCGATTGATCAGCCACTCGTAGTGTTCGAGATTCTTGACGACGAACGACTCTTCCATTGCAGCCGGGTAGGGCTGGAGCTGTGCTTTCGTCAACACTGTACCGCCGTCTGCTCGCGCGGCAGACGCCGTGGCCGTCTGAGTACGTGGGCCGTTCGTGAGCGCGTCAGCGATGGTCTTGCCGGCGTGGTAGCCGCTCTCGACGGCCATGTTCGTCCCTTCGAGGTGGATGCCGTTGTTGAGCACCAGGCCGGCGGTGTCACCGACGAGTACTGCACCGTCGTGGACGAGCGCCGGCATCGCTTCGGCACCACCCTCCGGAATCGTCTTCGCTGTGTACTCCACCGTTCGTGTGCCCTCTAGGAGTCGTGCGACCGCGGGATGACTCTTGAACTCGTCGAGCTGTCGTTGCGGGTTGACTCCCCGCGCAGCGTCCTCGATCCGGTAGGCAAGTCCGACACTGATCGTGTCGTCGTTGGTGTAGATGAAGCCGCCACCGAAGGAGTCACCGACTGCCCCTTCGCCGAAGTAGTGGTAGGCGACTCCGTCCTCCTCACCGAGACGGAACCGATCTTCCAGTTTCTCGTTGCCCCGGCCGGGAAACTCGAGCACTTCCTTGACTGCGACAGCGACTTCGTCCCGCTGTGCAGTCTCTTTCAGACCGGCGCGCTCGCTGACCAGCGAGTTTCCACCCTCCGCAAGGACGACGATCGGCGCACGGATCGAGCCGTCGGGGCGATCCGTCTCGACGCCGACAATCCGCCCGTGCTCTTCGATCACCGCCGTCACCGTCGTCTCGGTGATCAGCGTTGCGCCCGCCTCGACTGCTTGCTCGGCGAACCAGCGGTCGAACTCCCCACGCAACGCGGTAAAGGAGTTGTTGTGTGGCTGTTCGTGCCAGTCACCAATGCTCACAGAGGCTGCAATCTCGTCGTCTTCCGTCAGCATCGCATATCGGCGTTCGGCGATGTACCGTTCCAGCGGTGCGTCGTCGATGTCGACGAGTTCGCGGATCGTCGGCGTGTACATCACACCGCCGAAGACGTTTTTCGCACCAGGGTAGGTCCCTTTCTCGATCAGCAGGACATCGAGATTCCGGTTTGCCATCGTAATCGCTGCAGCCGATCCCGCAGGCCCCGCACCAACGACGATCGCGTCAAACTCTCCGTCGTAGTTTGGGTTCGTGGGTGGCTCGTTCCGTTCGGTCTGGTCGCTCATGCGATTACCTCCGCTGGGTTGTCACTGTCTTCGATCTGTTCGGCGAGTCTTGGCGCGATTTCGAAGAGGTCGCCGACGATGCCGTAATCGGCGTTCTCGAAGATCGGTGCATTCGGATCGTTGTTGATCGCGACGACTGTCTCGCTGTCGTTCATGCCTTCCAGGTGCTGGACTGCACCCGAGATGCCGACAGCGACATACAGCTCTGGCCGGACCGTTTTTCCGGTCTGGCCGACCTGGCGGGCGTGTTCGATCCAGCCCTCGTCGACTGCCTTCCTGCTCGCCGCCAGTTCGGCATCGAGCGCGTCGGCGAGTCGTCTGGCGGGGTCGAGATCACCGTCGATCCCGCCGCCGACCGCGACGATGCGCTCTGCGTCGGTAATATCGACTGTCTCACCGACCTCACGTTCGACGACCTCGGTGAGTGTGTCTTGCTCCTCGACGACGACCTCGCAGTCGACGATGTCGCCATCGACAGAGCCAGGCGCCGCAGTCTCGAATACGCCTGGCCGGATCGTCGCCATCTGTGGGCGATGCTGTTCACATTTGATCGTCGCCAGCACGTCGCCACCGAAAGCGGGCCGGCGCGCTTCGAGATGGCCTTCCGGGCCGATATCGATCTCCGTACAGTCTGCCGTGAGACCGGCGTAGGCCGGGACAGCGACCCGGCCAGCGAAGTCACGGCCTGTCGTCGTACCACCGATCAGGACGATATCCGGCTTGCGCTGTTCGACCAGATGGCGGAACTGCTCGCCGTAAGGATCGGCGCGGTACGGTTCGAACACTGGATCGTCGACGGCAAGCACCGTGTCCGCGCCACGAGCGAGTGCCGCTTCGGCGACCTCGTCGACATCCTCGCCGATAACCAGCGCGACCAGCTTTTCTCCGTCTTTCTGCTCGACGAGGTTCCGAGCCTCTGCGAGCAGCTCCCAGGAGACCTGTGCCACGTCACCGTCGTGCTCTTCGATAAACACCCAGACGTCGTCGTACTCTGAAACGTCGACTGTTCCTTGTCTGTTCATGGAATCACCTCCGCGTCTGCGAGGCTATCGACCAGTTCCGAGACATCCTCACAGGTTTTGGCCTTTCGTTCAACAGGATCAGCAGTGTCCTGACCGCCGACCTTGGTCGGCGAGGCCATCAGCCCGACCACGTCGGGATCGATACCGAGTGCGTCCGCATCGAGAGTGATCGGCTCGAAGTCGGATTCAGCGAAGATCTTCCGATGGAGGCCTGCCGGCCGCGGCTCGAATTCGCCGTAGCCAACCGCCACGACGACGGGCAACTCGGCTGCGACCCACTCGTGGCCACCCTCGATATCTCGTTTCGCCAGCAGCCGCTTTTCGTCCGGCTGTGGATCCAAATCCTCGACGTAGGTAAGCTGTGCCCAGCCCTTGTGGGCCGCGATACCCGGCGGGACCTGTCCGGTCGAGGAGTCGGTCGTCTCTTCACCGCAGACGACGACATCGGCATCGAAGTATGCTGCAGTCTCCGCAAGTGTGAGACTCGTCGGCCAGGTGTCAGAGCCAGCAAAGGCACGGTCGCTGATCAACGCCCCGTCGTCACAGCCCATCGCAACCGCGATTTCGAGCACCTCGACAGCGCCTGGTGGCCCCATCGTGAACGCGATTACACGCGCATCGACCTCGTCTTTCAACTCCAGTGCTGCCTCCAGTGCGTTGCGATCCGGTGGATTCAACACTGCCTCTGCGTCCGATCGATTCAACGTCCCCGAGTCTGGATCGATCGTTACATCGTCCTCGTCAGGTACCTGTTTGACTCCGACGAGTACAGTCCAGTTGTGTGTCATTTATTACCACGGGGTATATCCTGTTCCCCGGTAAGTGGGAACTACTCTCTTTGTCCCCGTGTACCATCCACCAATGTTACGGGGTGGGTTTATTTTCTTTTTACAGGCGTTCCCGTCGTCGACGAATGGGAAGAAAATGTGTATCCAGAGAGTCGGCGATCGATAGAAGGCCGTCTCGACAGTTTCAACTGTCGCGCTCCAGACTGAATCTCCACTCGTAGCCGTCGCCGTCAGTAACCGCCTCGTCAGTCGCCTCGCTGAAACTCACCTCGAAACGCAGTTCGTCGGGCGCGTCGTCAGGATTCGAATCAGTATCAGCGACCACGACCACTCGCTCGACCGTATGGCTCTCGCCGGGGGCAAGTTCGCTGGTCTGGAAATCTGCCGTCCGTGCCATCCGTTCGGTTAGAGACCACCAACTATCCTCGTACTCGTAGTGGTCACCGTCAGTCTCCTGTAAGATGAAACCGTTCGACTGCGCGTCCAACCCCTCGGCATCTCGACGTTCGCCGTAGGTGATCGCCTCCTCACCTTCGTTAGTCAGTGTCAACGAGATGGCGAGTGGTTCGTCCTCGTCGAACAACGCCGGTTGGCCGACGCTGACCTCGTGGTGAAGTCGCCGATTGTCGGTGATCTCGTCACCGACCGCCGTGTAGGTCGGCCCAGCTTGCGCTTCCGGATCTTCGTCACCGTTTTCGTCTTCAGAATCCTCCGCATCACCGTTTGCACCAGCAGTCTCGTTACCGTTCTCGGGATCGTCATCATCCGCTCCCGAGACACAGCCGGCCAAAAACACCGTTCCAGTGCCAGCCGCGGCACCCAGGAATGTTCTGCGGTTCATACCGGAACAACGACTCCGTCTCATAAAAGGACTACACAGACTCAAACCAGTCTTTCAGCTGAGAAGCATAGCTGTGGCTCTGCATAAAATACAGAAACCCCCCGACCAGCGTTGTCACTGGTCGAGGGTGATGAGTGATCCCAGAAAGTGGGATCGAGTATGAATGAAGGCGGCGAACCAGGTTTCCCAGAGACTCTCGTACTCCAGTACTCGCTGGAACGCTGGCGGGCTTAACTTCCGTGTTCGGGATGGGTACGGGTGGAACCCCGCCGCTATGGCCGCCGTAACGCCGACACGTGGAATCGAACCACGAACGGAATACTCCGATGCGCCTGCGTCGGTAGATACCTTGTGTACGTGCAATCCAGTTTACGCCTGGACCCGTTTCAACGGGTCAGTGTGTCCAAATACGGTATGAATGGTGGCTTCGGTCTGTTAGTGCTCGCGGACTGAACGTCTCGTTGCCTCGACGCGTACATCCCGAGTCTATCGATCTCGTCTTCTACGAGAGACCTAAAGCGGTGTTTCTTTTCCAGGTGGGTTTCCGGCTTAGATGCGTTCAGCCGTTACCCCGTGAGGCGTAGCTTCCCAGCAGTGCTCTCTCGAACAACTGGTACACCAGTGGCCTCCAACCGTAGTTCCTCTCGTACTATACGGTCGTTCCCGTCAAACACCAAAACACCCCCAATAGATAGCAGCCGACCTGTCTCACGACGGTCTAA
>LKMJ01001421.1_pt1 | contig 21061 bp, 30 predicted proteins | sample 643391 | NCBI WGS metagenome assembly LKMJ01 (sample SAMN04112250, study PRJNA286221) | soda lake metagenome | biome: soda lake; feature: Kulunda Steppe; material: water; isolation source: sample PL-Br10 brine of Picturesque Lake | place: Russia: Kulunda steppe | collected 2010-07
CTGGCTTGTCTGCCCGCAACCCTCCTGATCCTCACTGACCCCCCCTTTTCTTTTCTGGTGAAGGGGCTTTTCTTCCCAAGTGGCCCCTTTTCCTTAATTGATGTGAGGAGCTTTTTGCTGCTTGCGTGGTTTTTCTTTTCTTTTCTTTTCTTTTTCGACATTAGAGGACAATAGCCCATTGTAAAACCTAATGGCAGCTCTAAACCAATAGAATTGCAGAGGTTCGTGTGCACACTCACGTAGTACAGCCCAGTTGGGCGCAGATCGCTTCACACCTAAAGTGCCCCTTCAGAAAATGATATACAACGTCTGTAAGGTCGGCTTAAATACATCACCTTCACGTAAGAATCCTGAGCTCCAAACCTGATAGCCATGCATTCCAGCAGGAACTATGTATGCCTAAGCTAGCCAAAGGGAAGCAAAAGGTCTGTCACATAGGGCAGTGTCCCGTACAAACCTACGCATTAGATGAGCTGCTGCAAGCATTGGTATGGCTGCATGCTCAGACAAGGTTATCATGGTGCGTGTCTGGCGAAAAATCTTGCCAAGGTACCGAAACAAGTCAGAGCACTTTTTAGCAGCGCTGGCTAACACAAAAGTGGGCACCTGAGCACTGTGCTTTGACTTGAGATGGATCACCTCTGATTTTGCATTGTAGATCAAGCGTGCATAGACCACAAGCCTGTTAAGCATGGTTTGCATGGCACCTTATGTGTAAGTTTATGGCCAATATGTTTCTTTTTTGATTTGATAAAAACTGCACTTTCGAGTACTGGCTATGCTACTCTCCTATTGGCTGGTCACATGTGTGGGGGGTCCCCCCCTTCATCACAACATCGAGCAGCATCTGCTCCTTCTGTCGGCACAAGCCATCAAACCAGGCTGCCCTTTCTCTCTGGGCTGGGCATTTGGGCGTGTGTGAACTTAAGGTTGTAATGCCAATTTGTAAGGCTGCATCAAGGATATATGATACAAAGCATGTCCATGCTTGTTCCACATTTTTTATCCATGGCCCTGTACAGCTTCTGTCTAGCAGGTGTGTCCTGCTGCAGGTGAGCTACATAGTCGGAGGTCCGCAGCCTTGTCTGGCCTGACACCATGGTTTGTACCACAGAAAGCGGCCTTCTGGCCCATGCACAGGATCATGGTGCAAGCGCATGTTGACATCATAATTGTGTAGGTCGGTGACTAAGGTTATCGATTGGAAGCAGTGACCAAGCCAGTGGACTTGCGCAAAAAGAATTTTTGATACCATGACATAATCTGGCCTATTTCTGGACAGCTTGTCGTATCCCACGAATGTTGGCTGTCCAGTATCCCCGGGGGTCCTGCCCGTTGTTGATATGCAGTCCAGATTTGCAGCAATGTCAAATAGAAATCTGCCAGTGCAATTAATTTGAGAGCACTGAATAGCATGCCCATGTGTGCCTGTGCGTGGTGTGCATGGATTGAGGGCCTTTAGGCGGCCAGTGCGTGCGCTGCTTGCCAGGGTGTGCTACGGGATTAGTGTGCCCTGCAGCACGCGGCTTGGGATCTATGCTTTCAGCTCTACCAACTGCGGGTGGGCACCCAAAACGTCAAGGTGTGTGTCAGAAATTTCATTTAGGTCTCCAATGTGTGCATTAAATCCCCACACGCTATGAGATGTGATGAGTCTACCAGAGCTTGGTGAGCCTCACCTCCAAAATTTGCAAACATGTATTGAGCATATATTGATCGTGCTTTCGCCCGCAAGCGCCCCCTGCATTCTTCCCTTGGCTTGCTTGCAGCTCCTGACACACTACATACTCTCTTGGAGATATGTGCCAGCCATCTGTCTGTGTTTTGAGGGGCAGGTGCCTGCCCTGAACACAAGCAGCAAATGACTCTGCTTGTAGGTTACAAGGATCAAAGGATGCTCATTCTGAATATCATGACACTCATCATCTGTGCTGGTATCGTCTGTGTACATGACTTTGCACACGATTTGTGGAGTCCGACCCCAAGATCAAAGTATTGCTAGAAACAGCTGCAGATATACTTGATTATGGGGCGCTTGTGCGCTCGGTGCTGGTCAATGCCTGGCTGTGGGCTCTGCCATTGCTCTTAAGCCGTTTTAGCTGGCTGACAGGCCCTGACGCCTCCAGCTGACTTGCATGTTTGTATAAGTACATGAGTACCTGTGCGTGCGCACATGCGCACATGCGTGTGCGAGTGCCATATTTGGTTTTGATGACCTTTTGACTCGAATTCATGAGTTTGGGTCAAACTGCCAGCCTGGTGGTTAAGTACATTGGCTTGTGGCTGGTTATTGTCAACCATGAAATTTGAAATGGAGAGTTTTTTGTGCCATGGGATCAAAAGTAAGATTACACAGTTGTATCTGCTGGAGGATGACAGCTTAGCTGTTGCATGTCATGACTGTCAGCCAAAATAATGCAAAAGATGCGCAGGAAAAGAAGCAAGGTGGTCTCTTGAAAACTCTGGAATGTCAAGGCCATAAGGATACATAGCTTAATCAATTTCATGATGAAGCGCGAGGGGTTCTATCCTGGTTAGGTCAGTTGAGCTTACATAGCTATATCCGCTAAACAAGGGCAGCCGAGCTGAAGCCTAGAAGGACTGCAACCTTGACCTAATCTAAAGAGGCGTAAACATGAAAAGAAACGTAGTGTCGCGCCAGATTATTGCAGTGCCAGATTTATGCTGCATTGTGAGGTTGGTTGGGTCAGTTGGTGGAGTATTTGGTCCTGTTGTCAATTAAGAAATGGTCATGCCATGAGTCTGTTTGGTGTGCAGCAGTCTCTCGGCATGACAGAAGTGTCTGAAAGCTAGTGGTTTTGGGTAGTTACCTAATTGATACAAGAGTTACGAGAAAAGGCCTTCAGTCAAGAAGTGCGACTAGCCTTCTCATAAGATATATCAGTGCATCAAGGAAGAAATAAAGCTTATTGTTTTCCTGGCCCAGAAAAGCAGACACATTTTTGAAGCCTGCGGGATGAAATAGGGACGCCTATGTCCTTCGCGGAGGGACCGCATGTGGATGGGTGCAGCGAAAAAGGACGTATAGCTCATCTTGTACATCATTTGCATTACACAAGTAGGGGAGGTATTGTGTGTCCAGGTCACGTTTCCTAATCATAGCTATGACCCTATAGGGTGTGGGCGCGAAGTCTGAAGCGAGCCACGCTGCGAATTACGTCGCGAGAAAGATCAAGAAGCATGTATTTAGGAAGGGTGTATGGCGAATGTGTGACCAGGGCCCTCCTGGTAGGGAGGGCGCACCATTGATGGTAAGTGGATCGTTTGCTGTTGCGCTCTCTCGGGCTGGCCTGGCAGGCGGAAGCCTGCGTTTCAGCTTTGAGGGGGCACCGATGGCCTGTGGGATTTATGCTCCTGAGTGAGCGCATGAGTGCATTGCTAAGAGGTCGCGTGCACTCAGACAGGGAGGACAGGAGGGAAGAAGGGGGGAAGTGTTCGTGTGTATTTGTGCCTGCCTGCTGTGTGTAGATAGGCAACAAATTATGGTCCGGCTATGTCTTACTGTCTCTCGTCATTGGGAATGGGCTGGATGCATGTCAGAATAAGGTGTCCAATCATCCAAGTGCCTCTCCCTGAGGTCCACAACAAAACGACCAAGATCAATGGGCTCACACTTCAGCAGCCTTTCCTTGAACAAGTAGGATGGTGTGAGACTATTCATAGCAGACAGGATGTGGGATGACCAGCACTCATCGCACCGTGAGCTCAGTTGCATGTCAGCTCATAAGATCTTTCTCGCAGTGGAGCTTTTGCTTTAGGTTAAAGCTTGTATAGCCGCACTGCCGCCCGAAACAGTTAAAAAATTGGTGTTTGCTATTCCATTTTTTTGAAGAATGTTGAGGTTTTTGTTTACTGCAATCACTCGGGTTTGGAAAGTCACAAATTGTAGAAAATAATCACGAAATAGTACAAGATTAATTGACTGTTACCAAAGAAAGCCAATGCTGGCTCCTGCATCTGCAAGCTTCACCGGTCGGGCCAGCAAGCCCAACCTTGTAGGCAGACCTTCCCGGACCTCCAGGCTCAACAACCAGCATCGCAGCAGCATCAGGTTGAACGCCCAAGCACCGGCTTACTCGGGCGCCAATGTCAACCCCCCGCTCAAGGGCAAGCACTTCCTGCACATCGACGATTTCAGCACCGAGGAGCTTCAGAAAATGCTCGACCTGGGCCTTATGGCCAAATCAAAGCTTGCTCAGAAGCAGGACACCAGCTTCAAGCCCTTCCTGGGTTACAGCATGTGCATGATCTTCACGAAGCCCTCAGCGCGGACGCGCATCTCCTTTGAGACGGTGAGGGCCATCACAACACTGTTTCAAGTGTATGCGTGCGATGCAGCAAAGGTATGGATAACATGTGCTTTGACATGTGCTTTTTGGTGCAAACCCTTGAGCACTGAGCGTGGATTTGCGGATCTTTGAGCTCATCACTGATTGTGTTTTCTTCGGAATGATGTCTCTCCAAAGGAAGCATCAATGCACCGGCATAACAATGCAGATGCCTCAGCCCGCATAAAAGCAAATTGGACTGGCTGAGCACATCCTTCTGGAAATTAATCACAGGGGTTTAAACTCATGGGAGGAGAGGTCATCATCCCTGACTCCATCAGCATTGGCAAACGAGAGCCTACCAAGGTATGATGGTTCAGGCGCTGAATCATAGTTAAGTCTGCATGCTTTCCCTCTGATCCTGCTACTAAGACTCAAAATGGGAAGTTTTGCCCCGGCATGCATTTGGTTCAACTCATTTGCCGATTTTGTAGCTTGCATTGGAAAACTCCATGTGCATAAACAGACAAGCTTACAAGCGCGCACACGCACGCGTGCAGATGTGCCTGCCTGCAAACGCGCACACACACACACACACACACACACACACACACACATACACACACATGCACACAAATGAACCTGAACACAGGATATTGCGCGTGTGGTGTCTCGGTACAATGATGTCATCATGGCACGCCTCAATGGCCACGAGGAACTGCTGGAGCTGGCAGAGCACTCCCGAGTGCCCATTATCAACGGCCTCACAGACTACAACCATCCCTGCCAAATCATGGCTGATGTCATGACGATCATGGAGGTCAAGGGCAAATTTGAGGGCCTCAAGGTGGGCAGAAGGGTTGCCCATGTGTAGTGTTCTCTGCCTGGTGCGGATCGCACCTGGGCCTTGTGCTCAAGCAGTGCTTAGTGCCTGAACGACAGGTAGTACTTGTTGGACACAGGCTATAAAGACTGTGGCAGCCGCAGCTTGCTGCTGTGTTGGAAACACTAGGGGCACTCTCGTAACGCAGCGAGAGGGAAACAGCTGCAAAGCCCAAGCATAGCAAGGGGGCCAGGTCCTCAACGTAGCCGCGCCTGCTGTGCATGCCTTCCAAGACCGGCAAGGATGGTGATCTCATTTGGGAGAACATACTGAAGGAGACGTGCACACCAAGGGTCACTGTCACCCACCGTCACCAAATGTTACAGCGCCTCGAAATCTCTGCAGGTGGTGTACGTGGGCGATGGCAACAACATCGTGAACTCATGGCTTCGCCTGGCCACGCGCATGGCCTTCCACTTCACGTGTGTGTGTGCCCCTGGGTATGAGCCTCACCAGGGCACAGTGGAGCTGGCTAAGGCTGCTGGGAAGTCAACCATCACTGTTACCAACGATCCTGTGGTGCGTGGTAGTGGCTGCTGGGAAGGACACAACACCATCGCCCCTGAGCATTGTGCTCAGTGCCACATCTTGATCGAGCTGCACAGACCATGGCAGTTGATTTACCAACAAACGCCAAGACCCGTCCTGCTGTGGTCTACTTCTGCACCTGCTCGTCTTGGTGGTTGACTGATGGCCGTGCTCTCTCACGCTCATCGACCCTCTCTGAAACGCGCAATGCTTCAAATCGGTTGTGGTACTGCACAGGAGGGAGTCAAAGGAGCAGACGTCATTTACACGGATGTTTGGGCCTCCATGGGACAGAAAGAGGAGGCTGACAAGCGAAAAAAGGACTTCATGAACTACCAGGTGCGCTGCCAGCCGGTTGGCCTGCCTGCCAGCATGCCTTGTGACAGCCCCAGGGTCTGTCAAGGTGCCATCATGCGCGTATGCCACAGCACTACTATGAACTACGAGGTGCCTGCTAGCACCCATTGGGTGGGTGGCCTACCCTACCTGCCTGCTGCAGACAGCTATCCAAGGCCCAGTGTACTGTCCAATCAACATAGGTCAGGGGATGACTGACGACGCCAAACCAACTGCTCAACTTTCTCCTGCTTGATGAAGCTCCCCAGTGCTGTGACTGCTATGAAGCCTGCTACTCAACACACACCTCTTCCTTGCCTCATGCCTGCATCCGCAGGTCAATAAAGAGATGATGGCGCGCACTGGCAAGGATACTATCTTCATGCACTGCTTGCCTGCGGAGAGGCCATGGGAAGTGACAGACGATGTTATTGAGTCGGATGCCTCAGTGGTGTGGCACCAGGCAGAGAACAGGATGCACGCGCAGAATGGCATCCTGTTGTACTGCGTGGACAATCTGCTCTAAGTCTTTCAGTGGGACTTGCGATTGAACATATCGTATGGTGTGGGCACACACCAGCACGCCCTGGACACCCTCCCAGGCTTGTTGATCAGAGCGCTTGCACCACAAGTGCGGGCTTGACGCCACTGAAGCCTCCTGAGCCTTCAAGGACCCTGCTTGATTGGAGCAATGCAACCCCGTGCTAGCTGGCCTCAGAGAGAGGCAGCTTGTCCCCCTACTAGGGAAGTAGTACTGTCCACCTTCCTGGTGAGGTGTGGTTGCCTGTGTCAATTCCATCACCATGCCTGGCATTCATCAACCTCCGATTCAGGTTTGAAAGCATGCTTTGGCCCATTGGTGGTGAGAGAACTCCAGTTTCATCAGTTTTGGACTGGAAGTGATTCTATATATGCACTTTTATGTGATATGGGATGTATGATATATTTCAACTTTCCCTCCCTCGTGTTCAGTCATTCATCTTGGGTTTTACTAGAGTCTAGTCTTCGGAAGTAGGAACAATTAATCAAGGCTAGAATGCCATCCATGCCACTTGCTGAAATTGTGCAAGATTGAATCAATGTAAGAACAATTCCATGCTGTGAATCATGAGAGATAAGAATTCCGGCAACCATACATCATGACAGTGTTTGGCCAAGGTATTGATTTTAAGTTACAAGTTACAATGGGTTTAGACCTTCAGCCAGATGGGTTGACTGCTGGGATTGCTGGACATTGCCAGCTCGACAAAAAAACATCCATAGTCTCATTTATCTCTAGAGATAAAAAGGAATGATTTGTATGTCTGCTTCAAAAGATACAATTTCACATCCTCAGCTCCGATGTTGTCAAAATAAAAAGCGCTTGTGTCTCCAATGTAATATTGATTTTAAAGCAGACAATCTGGGGATGTTGGCTGATTCCTTCCATTCTTTTGAAAGATAACGCTAACAAGGTAACCCCTGTTTGCGTGAAGTAAGGAAGAAGTTTATATCTGGTGCAAGCACCAGGCAAACCTCCACCATCAAACGAAGAAGAAGGTAATAAGTGGGGGGAGGGTTCTGAAAATACAAGTACTACTTGTAGGAGGTTGAAAAACATAAAGGAAATATCATATGGCTCTTTATGATCTTTGTTGCGTATTGAATAGAATGAGTGTTTAGATCAAGAGTAAGTTTTCTTACTATACACCGGTCTAGGCCAAGCTTGCTGAGGGGTAGATCAGTATGACATCTATAAATGGTTCCCATCACTCCAATCAGGATGGTATGTTGGCTTACTTTGTGGCATTGCTGTGCAAGGGCGTGTTTTAATCCATTATGCTGTTCAGTTGCTCTTGCTACTAGCTACTAGTAGTTGTTGCTCTTGTCGTGTATCATCACAGTATTTTACTTCAATGAGGTGTACATCCCAGCGCGAAGGGTGTACATCCTGTATGTCTCTTTGATGGTCTTTGATGGTCACGAAAAATGACGGTCATTTTTCGTTCCAACTGGCAATATGCAAATAGCATCAGGTCTTGAGCAGGATCGAAGTTCGTCTGCTGACAGGTTTGGTAGGATTCTTTTGAGTTAGTTTGCAGGCCTGAGATTTTGGCAAAATTCTCCTTGTTCAGCAAGTATAGCTGTGCAATGAGATTTAGTGAGGAGGTGCCACCAGTGGCCATTCCTGGGCGAGTATGCATGCCCCAACAGTTTCTCTATATTGGCTGCCACGCTGAGAGTATGATGCAGACAAAGCAGCGTCATGACAATACGATGAAGGATTGGCGGCTGGGGGCTTGGTGACGCTCAGTGCAGGCTTAAGCTGGTCCCTACTTACCCTTTTCCAAACAACCGCCATGAGATCTGCTAAAGAGCATACTAAATTTTAGCGCAAGAAAAGAAAAGGAAAACTACGTAGGCAGTGAAACCACTCCCTGCATCAATTAAGCAAAAGGAGACACATTGGGCCGAAGGGCCGTGAGTCTCCTCCACAAGGGAAAAGGAAGAACAATTGAGGACCTGGAGGGTGACAAGCTGCCCCCTGCTTCATACCAAGCCCTTGAGAGCAACTGGATTTTTCAAGAGCGCGTCTAGTTGTTGTCAGTTTGTGTGCATAGAGCACAGAAAGGGCTTGTAATTTTTTAGCAGTCTTTCAGGCTTTTTGTCACATACACGCTGTATCAAGGCCAAGCTCTTTGATTACTTCACATACTCTTAGTATGTGAGGTATAGATAGAGCCTCCCACACCAAGAAGAATGGTGTGAAGGATAACTTTCTTTGGCCTTAAGCGCTTACAAAGAACCTCAACATGATGTTTTCTATTGGCATCTCTGGTGTCCAGGCCGTGAATCTTCACAATAATTTACCTCAATGAGTTGTATTTCCCTCTTGTTGACAACACATACTACGCGTTAGTAGTACTAGCACACAAGCTTTGAAGTGAGCTAGCCTCATACCCTACTTACAATTGGAGTGAATAAAGTGGACTCCGACTTGGAGTGCAATTGGAATGGGGGAGCCTTCTATGAACTTCATGCCTTGAAAGCCAAAAAGTTACACACGGTATGGGGTGGCCCCTTTCTAGCTTGGTGGTAAGGGTTTGCCTGATGCTTGCACTGGCCCTGTACCTCTCCATTTATACATGCCAACAGGGCATTCCTGTCTGGCTCTGGGGGGGAATGCATCAGCATACGGATACCTTAGTTGCACCCGAAGCCACCCTCACCCCTCCCGCTGTGTACGGCATTGACTGCAAATTTTCCCTCCCCTTAGGCTGAGCTTTCTGCCCGCTGCAGCTGCTCCCTTGACCAAGAGGTGAGAGTAAGAACTGTCATTGAAGAAATACTAGCTCCTTAGGACTTGCAAAGCGACTAAGAAATTGCAACAAAACAAGCCATGAATATCCAGCCAACCGACACAACAAGCTGTGCATACTCAGCACAAGTCTGGTACAGCACTAATCTGGCGTGGCATGGTGCTTTTGTTCAAAAGCCTTCAAGATCCTCGTACCTATGCACAGGTCCTCGTGTCTATGCATACTGTGCAAGGGGAGGAAGAGCGGGAGCTTGGTGTACACTACACATAGAGCGAGAGACATTTCATATGTTTTGTTTTCAACTTCCTCCAAAGGTGCCCCACTACATCAAAAAATCTCCACAGATTGAGGACATTTAGAGTCACATGTACAAAGTCTGCATGCGTAATTTCAGGGGACTCGGTTAGAGGGAGGCTGCGTAGACAAGAGGCTGCTGTGCTGCAATGTTCAGAGCATGTGCTGCAATGTTCATAGCATGTGCTGCAATTTTCATAGCAAATTAGTCCATGGACTGCTGCACTTGTCTCATCAGTATTATGTGCTTTATGGCATAGGCAGTCATGGATATGATGTTGAGGGCACAACTCTGCACACCGCCATCTTTCACGTCCTCTTCCCTGTTGATGCTGCTGCTGATGATGATGATGATGACGATGATGATGAACAGCGTCTGCTGGTATTGTGTGGATATCCTTGCCACAGGTCACGATGCTTGCTAAGTAACTCCCTGATGGGGCACTTCTACCTGCACAGGTGGTTGCGACCGCCGCCGCTGCTGCTGCTGCTGCTGCTGCTGCTGCTGCTGCTGTCCCTAGGATACCATGCCCCGGGGCACCACGCCCTGCTGCTCTTGAGGCACAATGCCCCAGCTCATGAGCGCCTGCTGGCTGTTCATGCTGCCCTGCTGCTGCAGCTGCAGCAGGAGTGCCTACTTGGCAAGCAGTTGCTGCTGAAACAGCTGCTACTGTCTCTGGACGAGCAGCAGCAAGTCCCGCTGAAGCAGCTCCTGGTGCTGCTGTTAAAACTACAGGCTGCTGAGCTGCTGCTGGGTAGGGGCTGCATTGGCCTCTAACATGGACTGCACCTGTGCGCGCGCATTCCCTGTCTCTGCTAGCAGCTGCTGTACCATGCTCTGTCCGTGCTGGCCGTACACCTGCACCAGGTATACACACCCATGCACATAGCGTGAAACACAGGATAGCTTGCTGCCTTATGTTGGGTCGTGTCACCATGTCTCCTGCCATTCTCATTGCAAGCAGGGGCATGCAGAGTTTGAAGAAGGGAGAAGATATGCAGAGCATGAAGGACTGGAGGCTATAAGCTAGCAACAGGTACAGGTGTCTTCCGACAAGCTTGTCAGAAATCTTAAGCTGCTTGCATCACACTCCAGCCTTGCGCAACAGTACTCTTGGGCCTTGCGCAATGGTGTGCGCGGCCTGACAGGGCAACTGGGGCAACAGCAGTGCATGTGCATGTGCATGCGTGAATCGCCCTCAAGTGCATGTGCGTGCCCCTGCACCACCCTTTGTGCCAACACCCGTCTATGGCATGCATATGCCCATCTGGTGGCCCTCAAACCGCGCCCCACCTGCGCCACCTGCGCCTCCTGTGCCTGCAGCTGCACGTGGCACTGCTGCGCAGACTCATACGCCTGCACCCCCTGCAGGGAGCTGCCACAGCCACACGCCTGCAGCGCCTGGTATATGGCGACATAGCAGTACAGATGGCTGCGGACCTGGCGGTACTGGTCTACCACGCTTGCCTGCACACGCAACATACAATGTATGTGATTGTGTACATGCTTGGGTGCGTGCATTGTACGCGCATGCGCATGCACATTTCTTGGTAAGCACATGCAAACATGTCTGTTAGGCGCTCATTTACACAGCAATTAGGGCATGGGTGGTGCACAGCTGCTGTGCCGTTGCCTGCGCTTCTGGTGCAACAAGCGGACAGCTCACGTGCAAGACCAGGCACAGTAGTGTGGCATGTACGTGCACGTGCGCTTGCAAAAATGGCAATGCTGCGCTGTGTTGGGACCTTGTGGGCAGCCCTGCCGTCATGCAAGCTTGCCCATGGTGCTCACCCTCATGCACACTTGCTTATAGTCTTGTATGCTGAGTGCACTTGAGCCCCCACCCCAAACACTACGGAACACAAGTTGTTGATGAGAGGTACGTGCATGCACAGGCAGGTAAAAAGGCATGCCCAGTGAGGTGAATAAAAGGCATGCGCGTCTGTCAACGCAGACAAGAAGGGAGGCCGGAGGGGTAAGCAGCCGTGATCTGGTCGCGCACCTCTGCCCCGGCAGTGCACGTCAAAAGGGAATACATAGCAGAGGCACGTAACAAAGCTACCACGAGCAACAGCAGCACCACCCTTGCTCCAGGCGCCCGACGATCACATCCACACCCTTTGCGTGCTCTGAGGTTGTGGTGTGTGCACAGGAGCAGGTTTACCTGCACACTGACATGAGATAATTTTGTTCACCCCCCTTGCGGACCTGCAGTGGGATAGTTGTGGCCAAAGTTGGCAGCTGCTGCAGGTGCTGCTGCTGTTGCGGCTGCAAGAGGGCAGCTTGCAGCTGCTGCTGAGACGCAGCCAAGGCCCCACCTTGTGCAGGCCTTTTCTTGTTCTTCTTCCTGTAGGTGGGAAGAATGGGTGTGTGGAGAGGGCCACTTTGCCTGCTCAAGGCTTTGCAAGGGCTGTGCAAGGGTTAGGGTTGACCACCAGCACAGGCTTTGCACTGGCGCAGGCACCACATCGGCGCAGGTACAGCATCGGAACAGGGTCAGTCCTTGCACAAATTAAGCATTGGCTTTGCATGAGCGCAGGAACAGCATTGGCGCAGGCCATTCAGGTTTCATTTGGTGCTGCTGCAAACAGCAATGATGCTGCCCTCCAAGCTTGTGCGCACCTTTTTCTTTCCACCAACCTTCTTAAATGCTCTCTCTGCTCCATATTTTGCATCTCCACCCAACCCCTGCACTCTGCCTCCATCTCCTCTTCCATTTCTGCCTGATTGAATGCATACTCACTGAGATGACCGGCAAGTATATCAACTAGGTAACTACCCAACTTTTCAGATCGGCCATACTCATTCCGGTCACGTCCAAGCATCTGTGACCCAAAGAAAGTCATATCTGTTACAAAGCCCTCATCTAACACACTTTCTGCAAAAACCTCCAATTCCCAGCGATTAAAGGTCTCTTCGCCGTTATCTGCATGCAAGGAGAAGTCTTGGACTGTGGGATCTACATTGGGTTAGTGCACGGAGTGCGGCTGCGGCTGCCAGAGCCCAAGAGAACACCATCCTAGACATTCACCTTCCAGTACTCGATCGATAGTCCTTTCAATAAAAGGTCTAATTCGCTTGCACCTCATCTCCATGTCTTCTTCACGATATTGGGCGTAACATGAGCACGAAGTGTGGGATAAGTCAAAGCGTGAACGGAAAAGAAACATTGCATATGATCATGCGAGGTTCATTGCATTTGATCACACAAGTTTCATTGCAAATAATCATGCGAGGTTCATTGCAAATGATCACGCGAGGTTCATAGCGTATGATCACACAAGTATCGTTGCATATGATCACGCGAGGTTCATTGCGTATGATCACACAAGTATCATTGCAAAAGATCACACAAGTATCATTGCAAATGATCATGCGAGATTCATTGCGGTGACAAGATCCTTTGTGGAAGTCAGCAGCACCAAAGGGGGCTCTTTCAATACAGGTGTGCCCAAACTGCCTGTGTGCTTGCTGCCTGGGCGCACTCCTGCAGTCTCATGAAGACATCCCTGAAGACACAAGTGCAAAACACACCATCAAAAAGCCACAATCATCCCTATCATCACCCACCTCGCTTTCATTTGGGATGGCATCTGGTGGCATGGCATCAAAGCGCTCATGGACAGTCAGGTTGCGGGCCCACCGTGTCCCTTCTCTGCCATTCAAACCAGGGTCTATGGTAACCTGCACAAATGTGGGAGATGAGTTATGAAGTGGACGGTCAGAGATCTTGTCAGGCTCTGGATGGCACGCATAACTCTCCACCTGTGCTTGAGCTTAAACGTAATTTTCATTGAGCTCATTGACTGGCTTGAAACATGCATGAGAAGCGCCGGCAGCAAGCAGGAGGAGGCCATCAGGGTGGAAGACAAAGGTGCACAATCCGTTGAGCTGTTCAGCAATTTTGTGTGCAGCGGCTAATGGATTTCAATGCCAGAAGGTAAAATTAATGATTAGCAATATTCAGTTTCTTGATGGGTTGTTCTGCATGACGCCAATCATCCTACTTGGTCTTCATGACTGCATAAGTATCGATTCTAACACCAGGGGTTGATGATAAGGTCAGGGCTCTGGACTACTAGAAGGTTGCATCTCCAACACCTGCCAGCTGCGGCCAGATCAATCATTGCATAAGTCTGATGCCCCAAAATGCAGGGGCTTGTGCAATACTGGCTCAGCGCCAGAGCTGCTGACAGTTGTAGGCTGTGTCAAAGGCTGTGTCAAAGGCTGATAAGCTGCGCACCGGCACCCATCACTGAAAATTGTGACGGATTCTTTATGACAGGCATCGCGAGCTCACCTTCGCATGTCCTGGAAGGCAGAGGGCTGCGCATTCCTCCCCCTGTTTGACAATCGGGCCGCGGACCACCAAATGCTCCAGTGCTGGCAGGCTTGTGAGGTCCAGCAACTCAGAACTTAAGTCCGAGAAGCAGAATGGTGGTTCGCCAGGGTCCACACTCAGAATCAGAGTTTTCAGCTGTTCGGCCCTTCTGGTAGTCCAGCACCCCGCTGCAACTTTGCTACCTTCATTCAATCGTAGCCAAAGCTCTTGCAGGTTAGTAAGATAAGTGCAGGCGACTGCCATGGTACTCATGAGCGTGCAAGTTGGCATGTCCAGACTCTTGACATGATGACCTATGATCGAAAGCTGCGAGAGCCATGCTTCAGCTTCTCCCGCGGCAGAAATCCAGCCCGGCGCATAGTGGGAATATGGTGGCCTCAAGCCCAAGATTAGTTGCATAGCACCAGCATGATGCTTGGCAAGCAGAGAAGCAAGGCTGCCCACAGTGCTGGTCGTAGGCGCCTTCGTAAGTGTCAGCTGCAGGGGCAAGAGCGCGGTATGCGTTTGAGAAAGTTATGCAAGTCCACAAAGCATTTCATCAACCATGAGGAAGAAAATTTGGTCTGATAGAAAGGGAGGCCTTACTTGCTTGAGTGTTTGCAGGGGGTTCTGAATGACTTTTAAGCCTTTAAAGTGAAGAAATTTCTGGTTCAAGCGCAGCTGCTTTGCTGAGGGCCCTAAACTTGACAAGAGCACCTCCAATTCTCCAAAGCTCACCTTCAGCTCAAGAGGTAGTACTGCTGCCTTGTGAAAACCTTTACAGGCTGAGCGGAAGCTGGCTGCATCGCGTGGCGAGATGCAGAAGCCGTCTGCATCTTGGCTAGAGAGGAGAAGTGCGTCATGGATTGCAGCTAGCGCTAAATTTGGCAGCTTGTCAAGAGATAATACAGCCTGCGTGTGGAGTTTGCAGGTTTGATTTCCAAGGGTCATGATCTGCGTGTTTGGCAATTCAATAGGGTCATACTGGCATCCTCTCGTGATGCACTCCGTAGCCTTGTTCATCCCATGCAAGACCTTGCTATGCTCAGGATCCTAGGCACACCATCCTGCCCTCCTGCAAATCGGTTCTGGGAGAATTTGAGCACCCAGGCAGCTTGCGACACGCGCTCTTTACCCCAAGTACCTGCCATTCAAAAATTCAGACGATGCAGTGATATCATAGGCAAACTTACCGAGCCCGAGGCGGGCCGGGACATGACGCGATCTCGGAGCGTGGATCTTGGAGTGGGTACAAGCAAACCAGTCTGTTAAAATAATTCATATAAATTAACGAAATTGCCTCGGCGACTTCTAGTAACCAAACAAACTGGAAACCCTAACTGTAATGTAGTTAACTTTTACCCTAAAGTTATTACCCTAACTGTAATGTAGTTAACTTTTAACCCTAACGTTAGGGTCAGAAAGACACTTTTCTGCACACCTCAAGACTGTGCCACAGCTTCAGCACATCCGTATCATGCAGTTACCTTAAGTTGGGTTTTATGCTTACAATCTTGCTGGTTTTTGCATCTCTGTGAGCTTTATCTTTTCCTTTACGACTTTTACTTTTCTATAAGGTTTATTGTGCTTAGGCCCTAGGTGTGCTTAGGCCCCAGTTTTTTTCTCCTTAATTGTTTTCACTGCCCCTTTATTGAGGGAGTGTAGTCACCGCCTACGTTTTCTTTCCTATATCTCAGAAAGGCTGCTAAATTGTGAGCCCATTGGCCTCATTTGTTTTGTTGTGGACCTTCCCAAGAGAGGCACTTGGAATATTGGGCATCTTGTTCTGATATGCATCCGCGAGTGCACAATAGGAAATGCTCCACGTACCATTAAAATGGTGCGCCTCCATGCAAAGAGGGGCCCTGGTCACGCATTTGCCATACACCCTTCACAGACTCATGTATCTTGACCTTCCTTGTGACGTTCGCAGCGCGGCACACTTCAGACTTAGTGCCCACATGTTTGTTGACTCGGAAAAAGTGGCCTGGATTCACAATACCTCCCCTACTTGTGGACTATGCAATGCTTATGATTTACAAGATGAGCCGCATGTCCTTTTCCACTGCACCCATCCACATGTGGTTTCTCTCAGAAGGACTCATGCGTCTCTGATTCCTTCCACAGGCTCCCATGATGCGTCTACTTTTCCAAGCTAGAACAACTAGCTATATACTTTTTTCCTTATGAGCTTTTTGTCTTTCATGAGCAGGCTAGGAGTCACATTTCTTGACTGAAGCCCTTCTTTGGGTAAACCCCAAACAAACCAAACATTACATCATGTTTATCAACAAGGCTTCCACTGTATTTCTACAACACACAACATCACACAATATGTAACGTGTCCATACCAAAAACTGATGAAGTCAAAGCAACCAAAGGCGACCAAACAACGTTTAGAGCTTGCGCTTATTTGTAACATTGAATGGTATGAATGGTAACATTAAAGGTCATGGATAGCACTTTAATGAGCCATTTCCGCGGACTTTGTCAGAGTAAAGCTGCCTGGGCATACATTGAGCCCACTGAAATGCTGTGCGCATTGATGAAATGTTGCAATCGTCATGTCAATTCCTTTGCCAAAAATATAGGCGGTCACGCACATGAGGTGGAGGACAAACTCCACGCACCACCATCTACAATCCCCCTCTTGCCTGCTGCTGCTGCTGCTGCTGCTGCTGCTGCTGCTGCAAAAGCATTTGCTGGTATTGTGTGGGTGTCATTGCAACAGGCTGTGAGGCTGGCTGAGCAGTCCGCTGCTGAGGCACTGCCGCCTGCGCAGGTTGCTGCTGCTGCTGCTGCTGCTGCTGCTGCTGCTGCTGCCGCTGCCGCTGCTGCTGGAGCTGCAACAGCTGCATGGGGGTGAGCATGCCTGAAGGGGGGACTTTGGGGGCCAGACCTTGTGTGGGCAGCGCCATGCTGCTGGGCAGCATGCCTTGGGATTGGGGCACCATGCCTTGCGGCACCATGCCATGCTGCTGCTGTTGCTGCTGCTGTTGAGGTACCATGCCTTGAGGGACCATGCCCTGGGGCACCATGCCCTGGGGCACCATGCCCTGGGGAATCATGGCCTGCTGGCTGTACATGCCCCCCTGCTGCTGCAGGCGTAGCAGATGCGCCTGCTGGGCCTGTTGTCGCTGCTGGGCAAGCTGCTGCTGCTGCTGCTGCTGCTGTCTCTGGAGAAGCAGCTGCTGTTGCTGCTGCCGCTGGAGGAGCATCTGCTGTTGCTGCTGCAGCTGCAGCTGCTGCTGAGCAGGGGCTGCATTGGCCCCTGCCACGGAGGGCACCTGTGTGCGCGCATTCCCTGCCTCTGCTAGCAACTGCTTCACCATGCTCTGTCCGTGCTGGCCGTACACCTGCACCAGAGGTATACACACCCATGCACATGGTGTGAAGCACGGGACAGCATGCTGCCTAATGTTGGGTCATGTCACCGTGTCTCCTGCCATTCTCATTGCAAGGGGCATGCAGAGTTTGAGGAAGGGAGAAGATATGCAGAGCATGAAGGACTGGAGGCTGTGAGCAAGCAACAGGCACAGGTGTCTTCCAACAAGCTTGTCGAAAAGCTTAAGCTGCTTGCATCACACTCCAGCCTTGCGCAACAGAGTACTCTTGGGCCCCGTGTGATGGTGCGCGCGCGGTGGGCATGGATAGCTGTGCCGCTGCCTGCCAGGCCGTGCGCGGCCTGACAGGGCAACTGGGGCAACAGCTGTGCATGTGCATGTGCATGTGCATGTGTCAATCTCCCTCGAGTGCATGTGCGTGCCCCTGCACCACCCTTAGTGCCAACACCTGCCTATGGCGTGCATATGCCCATCTGGTGGCCCTCAACCCGCGCCCCACCTGCGCCACCTGCGCCTGCAGAGCCTGCAGGTGCACCTGGTACTGCCTTGCCGCCTGGTACGCCTGCTGCGCCTGCGGAGAGCTGCCATGGCCCCGCGCGGTCAGCGTCTGGCAAATGGCGGCGCAGCGGTGGAGCTGGTCCCGGACCTGGCGGTACTGGTGCACCACGCTCGCCTGCACATGCGCAGCGTGTGTGTGTGCGTGTGCTGCTGCTGTGCGTGTGTGTGTGCAGTGCTGTTGTGCGTACGCGTGTGCGAGCCTCTGCTGTGTGTGTGTGCGCGTGCATGTGCGTGCACGGTTGTGTAAGCACAAGCACGCCTACTAAAGGCGCCTATTTGCATGGCAGTGAGGGCGCATGTACTGCACAGCCACCGTGCTGTGGCACACAGTGGGAACCGGGTCGCCTCTCTGCGCTCGGAGCATTGGGCAAGCAGGCGCGCAAAGGCAAGGCCAGGCACACTTGAGCTCAGCATATGCCTGTGCATGCACGCATGCGAGGGTGAGCTTTGCGGGGTCATCGCGCTCAGCCTCTGCTGTGATGCCTGCTTCCAGCTTGGTGTTCGCCATCATGCATGCTTGCTTGCTAGCTTCTGCTGCGTTGCACGCTCTGCCAGTGGTGTTTGCTGTCATGCACGCTTGCTTGCTCGTGCCATAAGCCATTACGCAAGCTTGCTAGGGGTTGTGCATGCTCAGTGCGCCTAGACCCCCACGCTCTGTGCTTCAATGGCTGCTCAGGAAAAGGGCGCGTGGGGGGTGCGTGCGTGCGTACAGAGGGGTGCGTGCGAAAACAAAGGGGCAGGCAACACGCATCTCATGCGTGTGTTCCCCTATGGGCACACTGAGATGGAAGCTGGAAGGACTCAGCAGCCCTTGTCTGATGCACGTGTTCTCCGGGGAACAGGGCATGTGCTCACATGTGTGCTCACATGTGTGCTCACCATGAGCAGGGGCGGCACAGCCCCTTGCTTCAGGTGTCTGGCAACCACATGTGCACCATTCCACCACTGCACACCATCCCACCATTGGTCTGAGGTTGTGCTGCACCATTGCACCATCCCACCATTGGTCTGAGGTTGTGGTGCACACTGCACACCATCCCACCATTGGTCCGAGGTTGTGGTGCACCATTGCACCATCCCGCCATTGGTCTGAGGTTGTGCAACATTGTGGTGCACCATTCCACCACTGCACAGCACAGTGCACCATTCCACCACTGCAAAGCACTGCACAGCACTACTGCACAGCACCATTCCACCACTGCACCATTCCACCACTGCACAGCACCATTCCACCACTGCACTGCACAGCACCACTGCACAGCACCACTGCACAGCACAGTGCACCATTCCATCACTGCACAGCACAGTGCACCATTGTGGTGCACCATTCCACCACTGCACACCATCCCACCATTGGTCTGAGGTTGTGGTGCATATACACGGGGGCTATTGTCAGCCATGCTTTGCGCTGTGGCACACAGGCATGGGAGGAAGGACATCATGCCCCCCTGTTCCTTTCCACAGACCTGCAATGGGGTGGTTGTGGTAGATGCTGGCTGCCGCTGCAGCAGGAGCTGCTGCTGCTGCTGCTGCTGCTGCAGGAGGGCAGCCTGCTGCTGCTGCTGTTGATGCTGCTGCTGTGACGCTGCCCGTGCGCTGCCTCGTGCAGGCTTTTTCTGGTTTTTCTTCCTGCAAGTGCATGAGGTGGTGGTGGAGGTGGCGGAAAGGGCCAGCGAGCTTGCATGCCATATCAAGGATTTGCAAAAGCTGCGCAAGGGCAGTGGTCAACCATCACAACAGGCTCAGCATCAGCGCAGGCTCAATGTGGTTGCAGGCTCGTTGTTGAAACAGGCGTAGCGATGGCGCAGGCTCAAAATTCGGCGCAGGCGCAGCATCGGCGCTACCACAGACTAGGGCGTACAGACAGCACGTTGGTCCTGCCAGGGGTATCCATACCGAGGTCACACACGCACAAACTGTGAGCATCCAGCAGGGGCTAAGGGGCACAAACGTGTGGTGTGGGTACCCATGCAGGAGCAAAAAGCGCGAGGGAGATGCCATGGTCTGGTACAGGCCAAAGGGGAGCATTGCACTGCTAATGCTGCACCTTTCCTTATACCGTGCTGCAGCCTTGCCCCCCCCTTCTCTGATCCTGGGCACCCACAAACCTAACACACGAACCAAGACACAAGCAGGGCAGCGCTGCCGCAGTGCTGGAGCAGCGCGGCGCAGTTGGGACGGGAGCTGGAAATAGCGCTGGAAAAATGGTGCGAGCGCAGCGCACCCAAAACATCCCCATTCATCTGTGGGGGGCCCTTGGTGTGCAGCACACCTACCAGCAGCTGGTAGGCCCTCCATGTTGCCCTTTTACACGCCAATCCTTCCCCCCATCCTCGACCTCCCTGTCTCCAAATCCTTTCCACCCACCCCAGACCTGCCTTTTTCCCCTGCATACCCATCCACACTCGCACCTACACCCACACCCAGCTTACCCATTCACAGGCACTTGCAATGGCACCTACCCACCTACCCACCTACCCACCCACACCTACACCCACACCTACACCCACACCTGCACCCACACCCAGCTTACCCATTCACAGGCACTTGCAATAGCACCTACCCACCTACCCACCCACACACGTATGCATGCACCCACAGCCACCCACACACCCACATGCCCATACACATGCACGCACCCCCACACACTCACTTCCGGCCCGTGTAGCTGTCGTCGCTGTCCTCGTCCTCCTCGCTGGGACCGCTGGACACCTCGTCCGAGAGCTCCGCGTACTCCTCGCGCACACGCAGGCTGCCCTGGCGCCTGCGGCATCGTACGCATGGGCCACGCTTACATGGACAACGCTGCGTTTTGGACTATTCCCACCTGGCCGTGCTTGCATGGACTACGCTTGCATGGGCCGCGCTTGCATGGACCGCGCTTGCATGGGCCGCGCTTGCATGGACCGCGCTTGCATGGGCCGCGCTTGCATGGACCACACTGTGGTTCTGGCCATTCCTGTCGGTCCGCTGGCTGGTGGCGCTCCCAGCTGCCCATCTATGCACCACCCCAAGGTACTGGCTGGCTGCGTGCAGTGACGCGCGCGGCTGGGTGGGGTGGGGCCACCCGCATCACAGGCTGGTGCTTGCCTGTGCTCAAGTGGTGGGCAGTGACCGCGCGGAAGCTCACGCTCAGCGACCAAAGAGAGAGAGTGGAGGGACATATGGAGGGGGAGAAGATGAAAGGAGGGGGCAGGAGAGAGAGAGA
>LKMJ01001422.1_pt1 | contig 21057 bp, 26 predicted proteins | sample 643391 | NCBI WGS metagenome assembly LKMJ01 (sample SAMN04112250, study PRJNA286221) | soda lake metagenome | biome: soda lake; feature: Kulunda Steppe; material: water; isolation source: sample PL-Br10 brine of Picturesque Lake | place: Russia: Kulunda steppe | collected 2010-07
CACACACACACACACACCCAGGTCATCAACCATCTTGCTCGCCAGCTCGCAACTGGGTTGGCTGTAGCTCAACGCCGCGCTCAGCATGCCACTGCTGTGCTTTTGATGTAGGACATATTCCTGCCCTCACACGTAACTTTCTACACGTCAATGGTAGCCTCTTGGTCATGCACGATGCATGCATGACACACCATGTGCAGGTACTCAGAGTACCTGCACATACTGGTCAAACCCGAACGATTGTAAGCAGGCTGCAGCGCACGTTTGTGTTATTGTTTAATGGAGCTTCAGGCATGCTCACTCATGGAACCACAAGTACACCAAATGCTTGCATCTTGGTGCGCATCCAGCCCCTCAGCAGGAGCCCCCACCTCTGCCCTCTGTTACATGTGCTCAGGCATGCTCTGGTTCTCAAGGCTGCCTCGAGCAACTCTGCTGCAAGCAGCAATGGTGATGGCCATGCCAATGACAGCAGCAGCAGCAGCAGCAGCAGGAGCAGCAGCTTGGAAGGGAAAAATAGGGATGCAGAGATGGATGCGGAGATCGCCTCCATTGCTCTTCCTGTAAGGAATTCCTATGTGATTGCAGCAATAAGCACTTGTGCATATCAACTGGCCTTCATTTGCTTGTCAGGATCATCTTGGACTGAAGTTCTGGTCAAACATCCAGCTGCTTTGCCTGCTCCCTGCCTGCGAGCTTACCTGAGCGCTTCCCTACTCCTCATATAACAGATGCTGATCACCTTGGCGGCAGACCCACTTGCTGGCTTAGTCGAGACAGCGTTTATTGGGCGATTGGGAGCTGTCGAATTGGCGGGCATGGCAGGTGTGGGCATGAGCAAGCGAGCGGCATGGGCTGCACGTGGGCCGCACGTGGCACACACACTTGTGAGCACCACGCTAAGCATTGTATCGTTGGTGATTGACGCATTGGTGCTTGATAGCTCGTGGATGCTCGCACTCACTCGCTCAGGCTCATGCACATGCTCATGCCCGCTCATGACTCGCATGCCTTGCAGTCGGCCTCAGCATCTTCTCCACCATTACAAAGTTCCTCAACATCCCGCTCATCAGCAGCACAACCACAGCCGTAGCTCGTGCCACTGGAGCCAGGCCCAAGCAGCAGCAGCAGCAGCAGGATGCCCATGACAATGCAGCGGGAGGGATGCAAGTGCAAGCTGAGCAGACCGAGTTTGACCCAAGTGGCAGCCAGGAGCAGGAGCGGCGGGCTCAGCAAGCCGCCATAGAAGCCAGCAGCAGCAGCGGCAGCAGCAAAAGCAGCGCGGCCCCCTCATCCGTTGGTCTTGCAGCCCCCTCCACAGCAGCTCAAGCTGCTGAGGAGGGCGGGGAGCTGGGGTCCACGGTCAGCTGCACAAACAGTGCCGTAGGCATTGGCACTGGTGGAAGCAGCGGGCATGGGGCACGTGAGGGCGTGGGCAGCAGCGAGGGCGCAGGACCTGAGGCGAGTCCTGGAGGCCCATTTGACAAGGATGCCTCTGTGGCGCTGCCCCCTGGACGGCACAGCATCCGGAGCAGCTTGGACGTGAGCGGGGAGCAGCAGGGGGCGCAGGAGGCAGGGGAGGCAGGGGCCAGTGCGCAGCAGAGCCCGGTTTCAGTGGCCGCCTCGTCTGCCATCCTGCTGGGGGCTGTCATCGGGGTACTGGAGGTACGTCTCAGGTCCAGGAGCTTGCATGTCCGTGTGCTGGCGCCTGCCCCCGTGCCAGCAGGGAGGGGCCGGCGCCGACCGCCAACCACCCCACAGTGCTGTCCCACAGGGCATCAGGTCGATGCCCGCCAGCATGAACGGATCGTCCATGCCTCCGCGGCAGCGGTCCCAGCCTACCTGCCTGAGGGCGAGCGACAGCAGAGATGCAGAGGGGCCTGCCGCGGCGCCAGCCGCCTGCTGTCCTTGCCCTGGGCGTGAGGCAGCTACATCCACGGCATGCATGCATGGTGCTTGTGTCACTCCTTGGTGCACCCACCTTTAAAAAAAAGGCGGATCCAACCACGATGGTGCAGTCTCACCACACAATTGTCTTGTCACCGTCTCTAGGCCCCGCCTGTACCTCTCAGGTGTTGCACCCTGCAGCCTGTTCAAAAAGTGTATGTTACAAGCACAGCACTGGAGCGCCGCACCCTGACGCAAATGCGCGCTGTGCGATGCACGCCAGACCCTGGATGCGCCGTGCCAAAAGGCATGCCGCAAACCACACCCACAGCAGGCCACGACCGGGAGTGCACGCCATGCCCTGGCAGGCCCAGGCCTCGAGGGGCTCAAGCCTCTACCTCTGTGCTGACTTGCTGCGGCTGCTACCTCTTTGCCACGCTAACTGCAGCAGCTACCACTGTGCCACACTTGCTGCTACCTCTGTGCCACGCTTGCTGCGGCTGTCACATCTGTGCCACGCTTACTGCGCCTGCTGCGGCTGTGCCAAACTTGCTGCGGCTGCTACCTCCAAACCACACTTGCTGCGGCTCCCACAGGTGTTATTTGTCTGCTTTGGGGCGAGCGGCGCCCTCAGATTGTGGGGTGTGACCAGCGGGGCGTCTGGAGACATGTACCGGCCTGCGCTGGACTTCCTGCAAGTCCGGGCCCTCGGTGCGCCGGTTCAAGTGCTCATGCTGACGCTGCAGGTGCGTGCCCCTAGGTGGCCATGAGCGCATGGTGTGCCTGGAGGGCGGCAGCTGCTGTTGTTGCTCCTGCCAGAACTGCGATGCGCTGTGCGCATCATTAGGAGCCTTGGCTGCAATGTGCACCCCCGCATGAGCCATCACGATTTCCTGGAACACTAGCTGCTCTGCACGCCATGTGATAGCAGGCACAACTGGCACTGCCCGGTCTCTTTGTGACAGGCTCAACATGGTCCCCATGCTAGGCCGTACAGAATCCTTAGCATGTAGGGCTCCACTCCTGCCACGTAGCAAGGCCTGCACCTACTCGCGCACATGCTTGGCAAGCCACCCAAGCAAGCGTGTGGAACAGGCCGAAAGGACGCAAACGGGATGCCCACCTAAATGGAACTCTGAGGCTCCCATGGAGCTGCCCTCACAATAACCCTTCAGTTCCTCCCGGCGCTGGTGTGAGCTCTGACAACGTGAGAATCCAAGGTTCAGTTCCAGACAGGCCTGACCTGGGGCTTGCCATTTGATTGGTCCGGCGCGAGCTCGACGCAAAACCGCATCCCTGTGTGTGCGCCCACATCCATGTGCGCCCTGCAGGGCGTGTTCCGCGGCCTGCAAGACGCGCGCACCCCCTTGCAGTGCTCCTTGGCCAGCAACTTCCTCAACGTCCTGCTGGCCCCCGTGCTCATCTTCTGGGCGGGCTGGGGCGTGAAGGGCGCTGCCGCCGCCATTGTCATTGCCCAGGTGGGGGCTGAGCAGAGGTGCCCGCGCACTGTGGCATGGGCTGCTGCTCTTGCTGCCTGGAATGCGGGGGAGACAGGGGCCTGTGAGCTAATGGCGGTTTTTTATCCTGATTGCACACATTAACAGCTTGGGTAGGGCAGGGGGGGCTCTGCATGCTGAGTAGAGGCCTAGGGGGCCCATTCATAAGAAGAGCAGCTTGTGAGGCTTGAAAGGCACCTGTGCGTGATCAGAAATGTTTGTCCTTACTGGCAGCCTCAGGCGGCTGCTTCTTTTGATGATTGATTTGAGTTGAGTTGAAGAGCTTACGCGTACCAGCCTCTCAGGTGGCTGCATCCCTTGACCGGCAGGCACCTTGCAGCATCAGCCTCTCAGGTGGCTGCCACCTTTGACCAGCTGGCTACCTTGCAGCGTCAGCCTCTCAGGTGGCTGGTGCCCTGGTTAGCTGTCCTGCAGCGGCGAGTCTCACAGCCTAAAAATGCAGTGTGTTGCACCACCAAAGCACCGTGTGCTAGTCTGTGGCAAAATTGTTATGGGCTTGTCTTCGGGCAGCTCCCAGGCAGGCGATTTTATGACTGAGTTGTGCATGCTGTATGCTGGCGTGGGCCCCTCTACGCAGGCCCTGCCAACGCTGTACCTGCTGCATGCCCTGAGCAAGAGGGTGCAGCTCCAGCTGACCAGTAAACAGACATTCATCCACCTGACAAAGCTAGCCGGACCATCAGGTGCGCGCTTGCATGTTCAAAGCAAGTCCCTGGTGCCTCACAGATGGGGCGGGGTATCGGTCGGAAGGTATGCGCGGCACACTTGCGCAGGCTGTGTTGGACTTGCACAGCCTGCGCGCACGTGCCATGCAAGGCTTCCGTCTGCCCGCCTCAAGGGCTCCACTGTATTGGCAGTGCGCTTCAAACATTGGTCCAAGCGTAGCATCCTCCCGGCGGTCTTCAATGGGTGCAGATAGATCTGTAGAGGAAGCACAACCGGCAGACTCTGAGCTTTTGTCACCTGCTGGCGCTTTTCGCAGGTTGGCTCATGATACGGAGCTTAGGTAGCACGTGGACGTATGCGTTTGCCACCGCAACGGTAGCCAGAGCAGGAGCCATGCATGCTGCGGCGCATCAGGTCAGTTGACTTCACTGCCAGAGTGCAAAGCTGCACAAGAAGTCTTGGTCCGTTTGAAATGGAGTGCGTGAGCCCCCAATTGGTGCTGAGCACCTGTGCACCCAGTGGTGAGAAAGCAGGCTTTTGAGCGCTATGAAGCTGCAGCAGCTGCCTGGTGGTGCCTCGTGGGCAATCAGCCTGCCCCTCAGCCTGCCCCGCTCCAACTTCTCCCTCAGCTTTGGCTCCATTGACTAGAGCTTGAGATGTTAAGGCTGGTGTCGCTGAGCATGCTTCCCTGCAGGTGTGCTTCCAGCTGTGGATGGCCACGACGCTCACGGCTGACGCTGTGGCTGTAGCTGTCCAGAGTTTGCTTGCCAGGAGCATAGCCCAAGGTGCGTGTGCGACCACAAACACCAAGGACAGGAATAGATTTGCAGGCCTCGCTTATCTTCTCTCGTACTCCACATGAATTCTGTGAGCAGACCAGGACGCGCATTTCAAATCATTGGTGTATTTGAATTTTATCAAATCATTTGATGTGAATTCGCTTTTAAGACCCTTCCCAAACAGGGCCTAGAAATGCACCTGTTTTGCTGTGTTCAGCGACTTCAAGTGGCCCCACGTCACCCCCTATGCTTCACATTGTACTTTAGTATGTGTCTGGTAACTTAGTGGGTTGGGAATTGGGGTAGGAGGGAAAATTAGTTGGCGTCAATTAGTGCGTCCCACCCAACCTTCTCTTAGAAGCTCACAGGCAAACGAACCTTCAAATCATTCAACGCATTTTAAATTTTGCTTAACAATTTGCGCACTGCAAATCTGTAGCAGGCAAATGACATATCTCTGGTGCTTACCTTTTCTTGCTTTGGCCCAACATGCTTGACAGGCTGCAAGGAAGATACGCCTTGTTGACCCTTGTTTTGTTGTGTGTTTTCGGCTGGTTGCACCCACGAAGCCGGCATGTCATGCAATGTGCAACTGCTGCGGCAATCGCACATCTTTTCAAAGAGGTTCAGCCCTTTGCTGCTGAACCAGCTTGACGCTTATCATTGTAGCAGAAATTTTCCTATCATCGAAATTGGAGCTTGTCATTTCAGCAGGAAAGTTAGGCACAAATGACCTATTTTTATGTCGACCTGGTTCAAGCCTTGAGCTCCACAGGGCCAAAAGTGCATTCCATGTAGTGCTCAGCTTCCCAGCCAGCTTGTATTGCATCATTCCTCTCGATACTAGGAAACTGCAAGTGGCATACTCAGACACAAGCACTGAAGATTACGCAAGCAAGTTCACACATCAATGAGCATTTTGTGTGCCTGTAGGGGATGTGCCTGCCTCAAGGCGGCTTGTGGAGCGCTGCATAACAGTGGGGATGGCCATGGGTCTTGCAATGGCGCTAGCAGTAGGCACGTTCAGGTGCGGCTTCCTTACTTGGGTTTTGAAGGAGCTCTGGCAGCTGGCAGAAAAAGGCGTGTCATGCATTCCAAGGTTAAGGCAAAAGTACTGGCTCTGGGTAGGCCTGCGACATGTCCGCTTTCGATGGTTCTTGTCATAGTTCTAGCATATGGTCAACACAGGAAGGCATTTCTTTTCTAGTTTGTTCATACGCCTTGGAGTGGCCCTGATGGTCGGCAGGTGCAGATTGGGGCTGCTTGCCATGGGCATTCTCTTTTATGGCACTAGGCGCTCGGCATGCCAGTGTGCTCTTTGTCGTTGACATCAGGTGCATGGCCTCAGAGACTAGCGTGATGTTAAAACAGCAAGGATGGCAAGGTGCTGGAAAGAGATGCCATTCTAAGGCTTCAGCATCCTTGCATGGCCTGGCCTACCAAATTCAGGCTGTGCACAAGGACCTCTGGCTTACTCCGCTTCTAGTGTCCCTATTTGATAAAAGCACGTTTCCTACCTTGAGTGCACGCTTATAGGCTGTTTGATTGAAGACCTGTATCTTCCTGAACGCCTCCATCGCATCTGCAACGTGCAGAAGAGTCAACAAACAGCATGTCATTGCACACACTTTTTTGTGGACTGCAGGCATGCTTTAGCTCGAATTTTCACAACGGACCCTTACGTACTTTCCCTCATCGCAAGTGAGTGAATTGCCGTGCGAGACTGGCTGCAAGCAGACACTGGTCCTCTGCTCCAGCAGCTTTCAAGCCTTTCCCTCAGGGCCAGGCAATGTGGTGAACAAGACTTGGGGTGGTTAAAGCAATGAAGCACAGCAGTGCAAATACGGGCCATCAAGGCTTGCTTGAGGAAAGCAGCTTTCAAGCCTTTCCCTCAGGGCCAGGCAATGTGGTGAACAGAATGATGTTTAGTAGGCAGGGACAAGAAAATTTGTAAGGGGCTGATCAATGCAAAACGTTTCGAGTTACGCACGTACGCTTTAGGGGAAGTTATACCAGGCGTCTTAGGGCTAAGACCAGCTGCTAAGTCAAAAACTGTCGTGTATCGACAGAAGCCTGCTGTGGTTGCTTCTGTGCAGAGCTTGGTTTGCCCATGCTTGTCACAATTTCTTATGCCGCAGGTGTGATGCCCATGTTGGTTATCACCCAACCAATCAATGCTTTAGCATTTGTGGCTGACGGGGCGCTATTTGGTAAGTGGACAGCACAAACACTGCACAACAAGTGCCTGTCATGGACTTGCCAATAGTTTCCTTCCATCTGCGCATGATGGGCACGGGCAGTACACCTTTTTCTAAATGCGCTGCATCTGTATTCCTCACTTCTCACCAATAAAGAACGCTTATTGATTATTGCTCTGACTTGCCTCCAAACTTGCAGGCGTCGGCGGCTTCAAGGTGTGTATGCACGCACTGACGAGGGATTGCTGGTTCGGGCAGGACCTCAGGAGCATGAAAATTGCCGAATCGCGTATCAGCAGCCCCAGAAGGATTTCAGACAAATCCATGCATACAACCATTTGACTGTTGACCAGCGATTGACCGGCTAAATTGTGCTGAGTCTGTTAAGGCAGTGCAGATGCCGCGTTCCCTTGCTTGTCATCTGCCCTCTTCAAGCAGTTCCCAGGTTGGCAGCCAGAGAATGTGCCTGCTTCACGTTGAACCATTGCCCCTGCTTTGCAGTTTGCCTCTGCAAGCATGGCCCTTGCCGCCTTGCCATCTCTTGCCCTCATTGCCTACGGCTCATCACAGGTAATAGAGATGGTTGGATTCTTTTGTACATGGCTCCCAGCAGCCCTTGTGAGCCATCTGCCATCTGGTCCTGCGTGAAACACCTCTCAATTCTTGGACATTGCTAGACTGTGGGCCTACATCCTTGGAAATTTTGATTGCACGGATAGCTTCTTTGGGTACTTAATTCATTTTCCCATAGGGAGCACTGCATAATTGCCATGTCTATATGCTGCTAAGCATGTTGGGGCTGGCAACGAGCTTGCCTATTCCCCCTCATAGGCAAAGAGCAACCAAGGTAACGCTACTGTGCTCAGTTGGCAGGTGTGCACGCATGCTCACAAGTGCTTGCCTTTTCGTCAGGTCGACCATCTCACACTCGTGTACGTTTGGCTTGGCCTGGGGCTACTGATGTCTGTACGAGCGGTGTCCATTCTTGCTGCGTACCTTGTGAAGCGAGGGCCGTTCCGAGAGCTGAGCTTGCCATCTGACGCCAGTGGGAACAGCGGGTCGTCAACAGTCTCAAATTCGCCAAATCCATCATCAGGAAACGGGGGGAAACGGGGGTGGGTGCTGACCTGGGGCCAGCATCGGTTGAAGCTGCTGTGAGTTAAGCATGTCCAATACCCTGACATGCTATGCACAATGCAGCCCCAAAACTGATGTTGCCAGGAGAGCTTACATTTCATTTTTAAAACCCATTGCTTCTTCATTCGGACCGACCTAGCCAAGCAGATGCTGGTTATGTTGCATGCAGGGGGATTTGGCATTCAAACAATTGTGTTGGTGTGCATGCTTTGATGCTCATGCAGGGGGGCTGTGTGCATGCATGCATGTATGTTTGAGTGTCATACTTTAAACACGAAATAGATGCGAAGCTTTGCCAGCTTTACGGGCGGCTATATTGAAAAACTATCCATGTTTGGTAGCCTAGGATTATGCGATTCCTTTTTTGTAAGTTTGGAAGGATTCAGATATATTATGCTGAACAGCAACCAGGGTCTTTCCTGTCGAATGGTTAACATGGACATCATGCAAAATGCATGCCCATTTCAGCCGCAGTCATTCCACACTGGCACTTTCCATGAAACACAGTACAATGCAAGCTTGGCCTCAGCAGAACAGCTAGGCTAGGTCTGGAGTGTCAGGAACCCAGAGAAAGTGCAACTCAAGGAAGGTTTCAAGAATAAGGCCTCAGTCAAGTAGTTCGACTGTTGGCCTGCTTTAAAAAATCAGCAAAAATGAAATTGAACTCAAGGAAGGTGAGTGCTTATGATGATGCGTCAACTCATACAATGTACAACTCTGACAAAAAAACGACATCGGAAGCAAAAATGCGACAGGAGGATGCCTGTGCTACACGTTTCGAAAGGCGCGGCCCCAGTCAAACTCTTTCCGTCTAACTTTTTCCGTCAAACGGAATGAGCCAGGTCTAGGCTGATAGCATGTCTGCTACACATTGGCTCATTATGAGTGTCCATGCGATCAGGAAATAAACGATCTGGCGAATTCAGGGGCTGCAGCTGCAGCTGGTTCGGCAAAATCCAACTGTGTCGTGATAAAGATGGCTGGTTTCACAAAGCTCCACTGTGATATATCTTATGAAATAAAGTTAAACTACAGATCCTAGGCGTGGCACGGCTATTTCGCGTTCGACAGATTTCGGCCGCCCGAGGCGGATGCTTATTCACCATGATACCCTTATCATACCTGTATATAAAATGGATGCACTTCCCCAGTTAGGCAGCAGATTTACGGACCTGAAACAAATCGGCAAGGTGTGCGCGGGGAGGACATGCATCGAGCGACACCGTGTTCTTTGCTTGCGTCCCATGAATGAAGTAAATTACTTCCTCTTCTTTATTAATTCATGTGCAGGGCAGCTACGGTGTGGTGTATGGAGCCTGGGATAGACTCACAGGTTGCTGTTTTGCAGTCCACATATTAGAATGAGGGCGGCATGCGCATGTGTGCTGATCAGAATGCAGCATATGCAGAGGAGAAGGGGTTATCAAGCAAGACATATTTGCCTCGTTGGGCCACATGCACCGACTTGCGCTAATGATCTACCGACCCTCCGTGATCTGCAAGTTACAAATGCCTGTCATTTTGTGTGCTGGTGCAGGTGAACCAGTGGCATTGAAGTACATCAAGAATGTCTTCAGGCAAGTTTGATGCGGATGTTCCCTGCTCTGTTCACTGCAAAGGAGGAGGAAGTACACGCTTTGATGGAGGAGGAAGCACGCGCAGCCGGCCACAGGCTCGTGACACTTTTGTGTTGTTCATGTGCGTTGCTGTCTTCTTATGCATTGCAGGCATCCGGCTGATGCAGCACGGGTTCTGCGTGAGATCAAGCTATTGCGACTGTTGCGGGCCTCAGACGGTAGGGAGGATGAGGATGTTTGCGTTCTTCACAGAGCCCGGATTCAAGCTTGGTCCCCTTGTCAAATGAAGCTCAGACCAGACCCCCATCTGTTGCGCGCCTCAAGATTGACAAGAAACAACATTGATCACTGTCCTTTTCCTTGTTTCCAGACCTCGTGCAGCTTAAGACCGTCCTCCTGCCGGACAAGAACAGCTTCACTGATTTGGTACTTGTCTTCGAGCTTATGGAAGCTGACCTTCACGAGGCAAGCCCTTGGTCTTGGACGGCCTTTTTGCTCGTGCCAGTTTCTTTTGCACAAGTACACCCTTACCTGACAAAGCATTTCTTTGCTACTGATGCCCTGCGGCACTGATGCCCTCTTGGGGGGACCTGCGCAGCAGGTGCATTTGCGTCTCAAGCTCTTGCCAGGTGGTCCCACTGTGCAGGTCATCAAGCTCAACCATGACCTGCAGCCAGAGCACCACCAATGGTTCCTCTTTCAAATGCTGAGGTGCCTCAGCTTCATGCATGAAGGTGTGTGTGCGTGTGTGTGTGTGCCTGATGCTGGGAGGATGCCGCGGTCAGAGTGGTTTGAGCCCCCACTGGGAAGCAGGTCGTTTGACCCTCATTTGAGCACACACTTTCTTACAGCAGGGCTGCTGAGCCTCAAAATCCTTCTCAGGTTGAAAAGAGCGTCAGGCACAAACTCGCCGTTTGTGTTTCTGGTTGCAGCAAATATCCTTCACCGTGACCTCAAGCCCCGTAACATTTTGCTAACCTCTGACTGTAATTTGAAGATCTGCGACCTCGGCCTTGCACGCCTGGGTGAGTTGGAAGCGTCTATGACCGGAGATCTGTGTCTTATGCTTTCAAGACAGTTCATTAGATGGGCAGACTGCCGCATGCTGCTGTAGGGTGGCCTTTGAGATGTATGTTGGGCAGCTGAGCACTACTTTTCCAAAACCACAAGGCCTCCTTGCCCACCAAATGTTGCCTGTTCTTGCTTGCACACTGCCTGCGCAGCTACCACTAATGAGTCTTGCCAGGCTTGGACAGATTATGTTGCGACGCGGTGGTACCGTGCCCCAGAGCTGTGTGGGAGCTTCTTTGCAACATACACACCTGCTGTGGATGTGTGGTAGGTTTCGTGCTCTGCAATGTTGTGCACAGACTCGTGCCGTGCATCACTGCGCCAGGCCTGCATGCGCCCATTGACCTTGGCTGCTTCATGTCGGTCCAGGCATGAACATGTATGGCAAGCTATCCTACTGCTCCTCTAGTTCAAGCTGTTTCCTGGCCATGCTTATTATTGCTTTTCGCATGGCATGGTGCACAATGCAACTGCAGGTCAGTCGGATGCGTGTTTGCAGAGATGCTGCTAAGGCGGCCATTGTTTGCTGGGAAGAATGTTGCCCACCAACTGGAGATCATCACAGACATCCTTGGCACACCTCCGCTCCAGACCATTGCCAAGGTTGTGGGGAATGTGCTTCCTGTGGTTCAATGATGATGACAGTGAGCTGCCACTGGCACCTCCATATTTGTGTCATCCACCCCTGTTTTATACCCAATCTCTTGGCAATTGACTAACAAAAGGTTATTTTGTTTTTCCAGATCCCCAATCTGAAGGCAAGGAATTTTATCGCAGCCATGCCACAAAAGCCTGGCTATAACCTGAGGCGTGTTTTTCCTGGGGCTGGTGAGTGAACTAATGTGCCCTATCTGTTCCTCAAGGGTAGCCCCTTCTCCCCATGCCTTCTAAAAGTCTTGGACATTTTTGCCTTCTGTCATGTCCACCTTACAAGCATGACACAACCTGTCTTGGCTGCACTGGTATGCCATTCCATCATTTTGTAACCGTTGAACTCTGCAGATCCAAAAGGCTTGGACCTTCTCAAGAAATTACTTGCCTTTGATCCAGACTTGCGGATTTCAGCCAAGGACGCTTTGTGCCACCCCTACTTTGACAGTGAGTAGCAAGCGCATGACTGGCGGCATGCCATGTCACCTGCCAGAATATCCTTGGGAGAATGCCCAACTCTGCCTGATGCAAATGCTCATGGCTGGTATTGCTGCTTCAACGTGCAGGCATCCGAGAATACCAGCAGCATCTGAGCCCCGTGAACATCTCACCCAATGAATTTGCATTTGATCATACAGTTCGCATGTCAGAAGAAGACGTGAAAGAGATGTTGTGAGTGCCCCAATCTAGTGGAAGGTCATTTGAAACATATTCCCAGGTAGCTCCATTAGCCGCTGAGCCATGAGCTGCTGCATTCCATCTATGAGAGTCGCCCAGTGATTGCTGGGGCCAGTGACATGGAGTATGCTGAACGCAAAGCCTGACATATTAAAAATGCATCCCTTGATGCATCAATTAGCCTGCTCAGAGTTACTTCTTGATGTTTGCATGCTGCACCAACTCTTGGAACACTGTTACAGGTACAAAGAAATCCTGGAGTGGCACCCCCGCCTGCATCATCAGGTACGTCCGGCTGCCCAACCACATCGCTCATTAGCAATAAGATCATCGCTCTGAAACACTGGGATATCTTTGCTTCCTTGTTGTACACCGGTCTTGCGCTACAACACACTATGCTTTGTAGCACAGGACGCACCGGTCTTGCGCTATTACGCACGGTCATCTGTGGCACCAGACAGGCGTTAAACAAGAGGCAATGCAAACAATGACACTGTGACAACATCAAGATACCATCAAAGATGCACCTGCATGTCTTGCAGGCAGTGCCTATCATGAGGAGTGCAACCAGCCCATGCATCCTGCCAGCTGAAAATGACAGCTTTCAGCAGGCCTGCCTCACTATTCACGGCACCTCAGTGTTCAAGCACCCATCTCAAGGTATGAACTTTAATCATGAATGCATGGGCTGAGAATGAGATGCTGCTTGACTGTCTGCTCACCGGTTTTTAAGGCTGTATCAAATGCAGGTACGCGGTACAAGGAGGAGATACAGATGCAACACCTTCTGCATCAAATGTTGTCTGCAGGCTTTCAAGGCATGAGGATCTCTGAGCCAGGATTGAACTTGGTCCAGAGGAAGATTTCATAACAGATTGGGCCTTACAGCGCGCTTTTAATCATAGCATTATGGGAAGCTGGGAAGCGGGCAAAACAACATCATGCTTGTCTACAGCCTATTACATCTACAGAGATGCTGCATAGAACTAAAGTTAGTTCCTGATGCATGAACGCTAGCCATATATATATGGCCATACATGGCATGATCAGCGTCGCTATTGATCAACAATAGTTTTTGATGTGATCTAGTTTCTTAACCCTGGTGGTTTAGAAGTGTGTATTTGCTTTTCATCAAGGAGGTAGTTCTGGTGAGATTGTTTCTATCCCCTGTTGCTTTTCATCAAGGATGTTCATTTGGTATCCATAAATCAAATCATTATGGTAACGGCTTTAATAATTGAACATGGAACGCACTTGCGAACTTGCAAGGCGATTGCCTCGGGGCTGTCCTGTCAATTAGGGAGAGTACCCTAGGCAGCAGCATGACACAGGTCAAATTAGTTATGTATCATTATATTAGCCTCCAATTCATCAATGTCCTCCTCTCAGTTCGTGTCTCCCTGTCGTGTCGCGGGTGAACAAAATATGTCCAAAGAACTCAATCATATGAGAAATTATATCATAAAATTATATATAAACGCATTGCATCGTCGCTGGCATGCACTCGTCCCGCATTTAAGCGCAGCGCTGGCATCCCGATGGACCAGTCACGCGTGATTTTCCCTTGCCCAGTGGAGGAAACATTCGGTCCTCCGCGGTATCAATTGATTGGACAGATTGGCGAAGTGAGGTCTTGGCAGGATCGACGGGTTGCATTTAACTCTTTTCTCTTCCTCTTTCTCTCATCACAGCCCTTCTCCCCAACCTGTAATGCCTCGGCAGGGATCCTATGGCACAGTTTACAAGGCCTGGGACCGGGAAGATGAGCAGCACGTTGCTGTGAAGTGCATCTCAGGCCTGTTCCGGGGCAACCCTCAGAAAGCTGCAGCAGACGCGCAGCGGGTGCTGAGGGAGCTCAAGCTGCTGCGTTTGCTCAGGCAATCTGAAGGTTGGTTGCTGACAGGAACATCTCGGTGAGCAGGATGCATTTCCTGCAAGGATGGGTGAGCTCACCCACCTCGAGGGTTGTCATGTCACCTCATGGACAGGGTCATTTCCCCGATCTACTTGCATCATACAGGTGCATTTGTGCTTGTGGGGTTAAACAAAGCCTTTTCATTAGGAAATTGGGTCTGTTTGTGCGCCTCGCATAGGCCGTTCATATCTCAACCTGCCTGGTTTGACATTCGCCTGTGCAGACATGGTTCAGCTCAAGAGCATTGTGCTGCCCAAGAACAAGAAATTTGGGGAGTTGGCACTTGTGTTTGAGCTCATGGAGGCGGACCTGCACCAGGCAAGTGTTTCTCCTTGTTTTTGACGACAGCTCCCGCAAGCCAAGCACCAGTGAAACAAGGACTAGGTGCAACGTGGTCCTGCTGTGCAGGTCATCAAGCTCAACCATGACCTGCAGCCTGAGCACCACCAATGGTTCCTCTTCCAAATGCTGAGGTGCCTCAGCTACATGCATGAAGGTGTGTTTGTGTGGCTTTTAATGGGAGGGCACGCCTCGGATGGTCCTGCATGAGCCCCTCTGTGAAGCAGCGGTTGTTGAGCCCTGAGTTGAGCGCATGGATGCGAAGCACTGAGCCGCTGTGCCTCAAGAACCTTCTCAGGCTTGAGAGAGCTTCACGCACAAGCCTGCCCTTGTGTGATGCTGGCTGCAGCGAACATCCTCCACCGCGACCTCAAGCCCCGCAACATTCTCTTGAACTCCGACTGCCGTTTGAAGATCTGCGACCTCGGCCTTGCACGCCTTGGTAGGTTGGTGCTGGTGCACATTCCTGTAGCTGGTTCGTGCTGTGACACCTGGCCAAAAGTGCTTCCATTTGCTTGGTAGGCTGGTGCTGGTGCGTATTCCTGTGGCGGGTTTGTGCTATGGCACCTGGCCACAAGTGCTTCCATTTGCACGTGCAGTTGATCTTCCCCACAGCTCATCAACAGGTGCTCTTGCACGCATGCGGCTGCAGTGTGATTGAGTCTGATGGGCTGGTAACTCACTCCTTGCAGATCACACAATGCCTGCATTGCTCACACCTACTGTCCTGCAGCTTCTGATGATGAGACCGACCAGTTCTGGACTGACTATGTTGCGACGCGGTGGTACCGTGCCCCGGAGCTGTGTGGTAGCTTCTCGGCAACATACACACCTGCCGTGGATGTGTGGTGGGTTTCTTGCTCCGCAAATTCATGCACAGACTTTTACCAAGCACCACAGCTTCAGGCCTGCATGACCTTGGCTGTATCCTGTCCCTGCTCACAAAGGTCCCTGACCTGGAAATTGTAACTGCAGGTCTGTGGGCTGCATTTTTGCGGAGATGCTGTTGAGGCAGCCGCTCTTTGCGGGAGAGAACGTGGTGCAGCAGCTTCAGCTCATGACAAGCATCCTGGGCACGCCTGCGCCTCAGTCCATTGCCAAGGTGCGTTCTGCAGCCTTACCAGACAAGGCTGGTGTGAGCGCGCGCGCACATATTTGTGTGTGTGTGTTTGTCCTCATGAAGTGCCAGCAATGGCCTCAGCATTGCCCTTCGCTCTTATTGCTTCTACACAGGTGCACAACATAAAAGCTAGGAACTTCCTGGCTGCCATGCCACCCAAAGCAGGGATTGGTCTGCATAACATCTTTTACGGAGCAGGTAAAGGGGCAAGAGGGCAACCAGCGCACGGACACACTCTCAAACAGCAGCGTACGGGCACAAAAAGTTGACACAAGCACATCCAGTACACATGTGAGGCCCTCAGTGAATTATTTTTTTCTGGTGATGGAAGACCCATGCAATTTATGGGGCAGGCATAATCCATTTTTTTGCACAGTAGGTCAGAAAGGCACAAAGCAAGGTGTGTTTCTGCATCTCTGAGTGACGCCCTGCAACAAACAGCATGGAGCAAGATTTGCAACTGCAACCTGCAATTTCCAACTTGGCAACCTGCAATCATTTGGGCTTGGAGTATCAAGTGCTGGTGCTCAAGCAATCCCTGACCCTGCATGTGTTGCACCCTGCCAGAATGCTTCCATTTTTGATAAAAAGGCAATAAGTCCTGAGCACCCTAGCTCCTTAACATTGCCTTACGCTGAATAGTTGCAAACAATTTACCCTTCAATATTGTCGTTCATCATTGCCGGTGCAGATCCCAAAGCCATTGACCTCCTCGGAAAACTACTTTGCTTTGACCCAGATGCACGAATTTCCGCAAAAGAAGCTCTGGACCATCCTTTTTTTTACGGTTAGTTTGCTTCTCTTAACTCCATGCTTGAGGGCTTGTGAATGCTGCCATTTGTGCTTTCCTTTGCCTCCTACCCTTGGATGCTGTGATGCATGTCCTTAGAGTTCACAGTCTCCTGTGAGGCCCCTGCCCTCCTTTTGTCATTTTGATCTTGGTCCAAACAATCATTGTCATTTTGAACTTGGTCCAAACAAGGACCCCTGTCAAGGCCCATATTTGCTGCTGTGGTAATCCAGGCAAAGTTTTTGCAAAGGCGCCTGCAGAGATTTTTCAAAGGAGTGCGTACTGCATGGTTAATGCACCAAACTGCCTGGCAGGTCTTTGAGTTCACGCGGCTCTGAGGCTCTGTGGTGATTGCTGGGATTCGTAGCGAGAAGACAGGGCTGGTGTTAAGATATATCCTGTTTACTTACTGGCACAATGGCTTTCTCCTAGCTTTCTCTTATAGAACTTGCGAACGCATTAATTCCCTCGTGCTCTCTGCTCAGGCCTACGCAACTTGGCTAAGCAGCCGCCGGCACACATAAACCCGAGAGAGTTTGCCTTCGAGAAGGTACACATGCAAGCAGAGGACATCAGGGAACTCATGTGAGTGTGACTTATGAGTGAGAGTTGAACTTTACAGCCTTGCATCGTTCAGGGCTTTCTCCAAAAGAGGGGGCTTAGCAGTAGGGTGCTTGCTTTTAAGGGTGCTGGTGTGCAAAAGGGCTTGGGGGGAAGCATGGGGGGAGCATGGCTAGGCAGCATACCCTGAACGTTCAGCAGGTTTGCGTGCAATTTATCCCCCAGCCAATTCTTGTTAAGATTTCGACAGACTCATGCAGGGACGTGCACAATCGAGTATCAAGGCTACTTAAGTAGATGGCCTGTAGTGTGGCCAGAGAGCGGCTTGCCAAACAAAAGCCTATGAAACACATGCTTTTGTTGGAAATGCATGCTTTTGTGGCTCGTCCTCATTGCAGGTGGCTTGAGATCATGGAGTACCACCCCCATCTGCAGAAGGTCAGTTCACATGTAGGATCTTACAGGAAGGGCCAAGCATTGCTGTCCTGATCCTGTCGCAGCCAGCTCCTATCAGTCGCACATGCTCTGCCCTGCCATGGTGCTGCTGCACATACAGGAGTGTGAGTCGCGCTTATTCCGTGCCTCCACTGTGAGCATGAGCAACCTGCCGGACACTGAGCACGCCAGCTGGCCTGGCTCCTTGGGAAGCTCTTTGAACGGTAAGTGGGCAACTTTACGCAGTCACGCTGGTGTGACCTCAGACTACGGCGGGTAATTTCAGTCACTGCGAGCTCATTTTCAGGGTGGTAGTTTGAGGGCTTTCTGCTGGCACTCAACATCCTTGCCCTTTGGCTGCTGGGTTCAGCACCCGCTGTCCTGCATCGCTTACCAGGGGCAGCACAGCTTCCTCCTTGCACTGGCCCCGCAGCTGGGATGAGTGCCTTGCAGTCAGGATGCGTACCAATGAGACAGTGATATGCATGCATTGCTATTCCCTTCCTGAACCTTTGCCCTCCTGACTTGCTGCAGGCTCCTTCTCTGGCTACCTTGAGAGAGGCCTGACCTTCTGCTCTGAAATAGGCTTGCCTTGGCCTCAGGAGGCCATTGAGGGGGTCCACAGCTCCGAAAAGTTAAGCAACCAAAGCCGTGAATGATGCTTGCTTCTGGCAATAAACACAACCCGGGTATCAAGAAAACAATGTCAAGTACAACCAATGCATTGATTCCCAGGAAGGACCATGCGGTGCTGTGATTTGAAGAGGGGCAATGGCTTGAGCCTTTTGGCAGCTAATAGCCTGGCCGTTATTCGTCCCTGGGAATTGAAGTCTGCTGAATAAATTTGTTTGGCTGTGTGGATACTTGGACTTGCACTGGGGGACCGCCGGTATTTCATGGTGTTGAGGTTCAAGTGATAAAATGAAAGGAGAAAGATTGATGGATGATTGGCTCGTATGTGTGCGTGGATAGGAGTTGCAAAGCTGCTGTTTTCCAATCAAGCACCAGATAGCTTTTTGCGGAGATTAGGAAGGTGGCAGATGTATATAGCATTTTCCTTTCTCGTAAAAAGATTGGGCAAGATGGAAAAAGGCATAGGTGTGCCTTGGCAGTAAAGCAACTAGGCCTTGTTGTGTGCTTATGTAAGTGGCAGAAGTAGCAGCGTTATGCTCTGGCACAAAGGAGAATTTAATTGCCATGCATGCGTATTGCACTTGCAATTGGGCGGCGACTTAAAAGCTGTTTCATTTGCAGGTATCTACTTTGCTGGAGGCTAGATTTCTTGGATCTGTTCTGGTCACTGCATGAACTTGTTGATATCTATCAGGCTGGATCAACGCAATGATTGGCATGGATAGCGCAAATTGAGTTCACCAATTTCATTTGCCTTCCATGCTGTTGGCCGCGTGAGCAGCGCAAGTTGACCTCCTTGTAGGGCCCCAAGTGGCAATTGTGCTATGCTAGTGGACCTCCCTTTGGGAGATGGCAGGCTTTGGGCTAAGCATCAGGCCTGTCACGCCAGATTAGTGCAGTGCCAGATTTATGCTGCATTGTGACCTGGAGGTTGGTTGAGTCAGTTGGTAAAGTATTTGATCCCTCGCTCAGTTCAGCTATAGCTGTATTTGAGCACGTCAAAGACAAACTCGCAGTAATATCTTGTTTGCTCCTAGCGACCTTGTAACATGTACGCCAGGGAGTAGACCCCTCTAGCCCTTGGGGGGCAACAGGCGTGGCAGCGCCCAATCCAGTCCAGTCCAATCCGTCCAGTGTGAGTGCAGTCGACAGCAGCTGCATGCAGCGCTGACCTTGCCTGATTGCAGGCCGAAAAGAGAGAGAGAACGTGTAGGGAAGGATAAGGGTATCAGAGGCTCCTCAGTCTCATCGCGGGCAACCTGTTGTCTGCTTGGTGTACACTGTCGCTGTCCGCAGCCAGTCCACACACCCTATTATGTTATGGTCATGCCACGAGTCTAGTTTGGATGCAGCAGTCTCTCGGCGTGACAGGCCTTTTAGGAAGGCCTTTTTGCAGCTTTGATGGATATGTCCACCATCCATGTGATAGGCGACAGCTGGTTTTGCAACTGGGCAGCTTTCTTCATGCTCTTTATGAGCTTTCCAACTGAATTTTTGTCTCGGTAGGATGTAAGGACTTCGAGGGTTTGTTGCACCTCACCCCAGCCTGCTAAAAATACAGTCCTCTCATAATTTCTTCACTTGTTTTTGCAAAGTCGCATGCGCACGGTGAATTGTCTATACCTCAGCAAGTCTCCCTTGTTTTAGAGGCTTGTCTTCCTCCGAGCACATTGATTTCATAGGTAACTTTCAATCTTTTTATCTGTTGCATTTGCTCTTTCATTAGGGAAAACCTTGTTTTATCTATATTATGCGTTTGTAAAGCCTTGCTCCCTGGTGAGAGTAAGCCTCCCAGCAGCGTTCCCTATAAGAGCGAGGAATGGTCGCCACGTTGGCCCACATCACAAGCGCTAGAATAAAGGAAGAGCAAAAAGAAAGAACATGTCACGCTGAGAGGCTGCTGCACACCAAATAGACTCTTAGCATGACCATGCCTGCTGAAGTGACAACGGAATCAAATACTCCACCAACTGATCCAACCAACCATCTAATTACAACGCAGCATAAATCTGGCACTGTACTGATCTGATGTAACAAAAAAATGAGGCTGCGCTCTCAGGGATAAATCTGGTGGCACAAATATGAACTTGTTGAACAAGGTTTACATTGGGGGAGTCCATAAGCAATGTGGGTTGACTGCCAATTTTTTTGAGCATTGAGCCTGAAATATATCCATGATATGCTGCACTGAAAGTAATGATGCACCTCCTCAGCACCGACATCACCAAAAAAAGATCTACCGTGGTTATGAGCGGAATTCCTGTGCTACTGCAATCCTGCTTATTGGCCCTTATATTTGTACAGCAGGGCACACTGAATCAACATTGTGAAACTAGCATTGTCCCATAGAACTCTGTGGCTGGTGTATCTGAGGCTAATTTAACAATAATGGTGGTTTTGCATGACACCTTTGCTATCAAGGGAATTGGCAGGGTGCATACCATATGCGATAGTCTATATGAACCTGCAGGTGGCTTGCAACATGGTGGCTTTGAACGTTACATGCTACATGTAAAGAACTCTACCGCCACAAGCTATATAGAATGGACGCTGAGAATGAGATTCTACGGGCACTTAATTGGGCAACACATTCTAGGCCGGGCCCGCACATAATCAATGAATCTGGCTGGGTTCAAACAGGTGTCTAAGTGCAGTCACCCTAGGATTGATCCTTTACGCAGGCTTGATGCCGTGCTTCCCTCTTTCTTTCTTCCTGATTCCTGATGATCACAACAGCACAGGAACCAGAATAGATTTTGGTTCTCAACACAACCTCTCAGACAGATAACTGCGTAGGCGTCAACACTGATTTAGTGCAGCAACAAAAAAGTTAGAACGTTCAGTGCTTGGTCATTCTTGTTTGTTACAAGACGCGAGCGGACACAGCAATGTCCTTAAGGCAGGCAAGGCAGAAGAGCTGAAAAACGCTAGGAAAAGGAGAACTGCCAGAAAAGCCAACTAGCTAGGATGATGCCTCCAAGGCTACGAGGACAGCTCAGGCTTGGGCTACCAGTTGGCCCGCGGGCAGGCCGGCTCAGGCTCAGCTACCACTACGGCTAAGAGCTCGCACCAAAGAAAGCAAAGAGAAGGGACCTCCTAAGGG
>LKMJ01001423.1_pt1 | contig 21052 bp, 32 predicted proteins | sample 643391 | NCBI WGS metagenome assembly LKMJ01 (sample SAMN04112250, study PRJNA286221) | soda lake metagenome | biome: soda lake; feature: Kulunda Steppe; material: water; isolation source: sample PL-Br10 brine of Picturesque Lake | place: Russia: Kulunda steppe | collected 2010-07
AAACGGCTCGTCGTCGATATAGAGGACGAGCGGGTCGCCGTCGACCAGCACGACGTTCCAGTCTCCGCCAGTGAGTTCAACTTTTTCGAACGAGTCGGCATCGACCGTGACACCAAGCTTCGACGAGATGTCATCCTGAATCTCGTCGATCGCATCAGAGCGGAGGTGATGGCGCGAGGTAACGTCCATACCTGTGCAGTCGGTTGCCCCACTCCATAAACGACTCGCTCTCTCTGAGAGAAACGACCCCGAACTGTTATGGGTCGAGCAGCCCAAATATGGGTATGGTCCTTGGATCGCTGATGGGCAGCGTGGCACTTTTTATGTTAATAGCTGGGGCTGGACTCATCATCGCCGAGGCGTTCGCACCCGGGGCGCACTTTTTCGTTGCAGGGACGGGAATTTTCGCAGCCGGGATCGTCGGTGTTCTCTTGGAGCCGGTGCTCCCCGACCCAATCTTGCTTACGCTCATGGCCGTGGTCGTGTTGGTGACGTCGGTCGGAACGCTGTGGGCCTACCGAGAGCTGGATCTCTACGGCGGGAAAGGAAAAGGAAAGACGAGCGACTCGTCGTCACTGCGTGGCAAATCCGGCCGTGTCATGGAGCGAGTTACCACCCACTCCGGCGAGATCAAACTCGACGACGGCGGCTTCAACCCCTACTACAAAGCGCGTAGCTTCGACGGTGAGATTCCCGAAGGTGAAGAAGTAATCGTTATCGACCCCGGCGGTGGCAACGTCCTCACTGTCGAGGCGATGTCCGACGTCCAGGACGAGATCGATCGCGAACTCGAACGCGACGCAGAGACGAAACGAGAACGTTCGACGAGCTAGCGCAGCCAGGAAAAAAAGCCGCCGTCGTCGCTGTCCTCTTCGAATTCTCTGTCGATATCTTCCTGTGTAATATCGAAAAACTGCTCGTCGACTGGCTCGACATCCAGCACGTCGAGGGTCGTCTCATGCCCCTGGCTGTCGAAAGCCTGCCAGTCCTGCCAGCCATACGGTGCGCCGACGATGATGTGGACCTCACCACGCCCAAAGGTCTGGAGGTCGGCATCGCTTGGCTTGAGCACACCGTTTGGGTGTGAGTGAACCGAGCCGACCGACTGGACGTTGTTCGGCTGCATGATCGATTTCACCGAGGCGCTCGTGGGCCCCGACTCCGTCCCAGGGATGACGAGCACGTCGGTGATGACCTGTCCCTCCCGGTCGAGACCGAGTTTGTTCGCGTCGTCGGCCCGCAGAAACCCCATATACTCGTTTGGATGACTCTGCTCGGAGGCGGTCAGAATAAACTCGAGTGTCTCCCCCGCAATGCCGAGCAGTTCGTCCGACCGGAACAGTCCCATTGTCTCTCCCTGGTGGCTATCGACTCGTAAGTATTGCGTATTCGAGAGGGTGGTGTTTGCAGCGATTCATTTCAACCCGATCTAAACTAACTTGTCTAAACCAAGTTGATTAAATCGAGTTATTTTTCCACTCCTCAGTGGGACTTTCGCGCAGTTTCCCCCCGTGAGAGCGGAGCAAACATTTTAACCAACTAACAGAAAATACTCCGACAGAAGCCCCCACTATGGCTACTGACCTGGTTGCAATTGTCTGTCTGGCGATCGGCAGCTACCTTCTCTACAGGGGTGTGCAGAAGGGCTACGTGCTGGGACACCTTCTCACGACTCCGCCGGTACCAACCCGAGAGCTATACAAGCAACGTGGAACGGCTGCGGTCGAAGGGGAAGTTGTCGCCGACGGAGAGGCGGTGACTGGTCCGTTCAGCGGCCAGGAGTGTCTGGCGTACACCTACGAATTCAAGGAAGGTGGTACGGATATAGACGATTTCATAGCGAACACCGAGATCGGAAAGGAGCTGAACGCACGACAAGAACACCATCGGAAAACCGAGACGGGTCGGGAGAGTACGAGCTTTCTCGTCGAGGACCACGCTGGCACTGTCAGCGTCGACCCGACAGACGCCACGCTCTGGATCAGCGAACAGACGATGCAGTACGCTCCGGCTGATGATCTCCCGGACCACATCGAACAGTTCATCGAAGCCGAGGACCGACTTCGAAAACCGGATCCCGAGCTTGGACATATCCACCACTACACCGAAAAAACAGTACAAAACGGTGACGACATCTTCGTCTTCGGACAGCTAGAACGGCTCGAAGGCGGACGCTGGGGAGACAACAGTTCGAATCATCATATCAGCGACGGCTCCGGTGCACCATTTTGCCTGATTTCTGATTCGAGTCGGCGTGATACGGTACGCCAACTGTTCAAACAGGCTGCCTGGCGGTTGGTCGCCGCTGGTATCCTGATTTCTGTCGGGGTAGAGCTATTATTGTAAGAACTGACCGTCAGCGAGAGCATTGAACACGGTGCGAGACTCGCTCCGCTCGTCTCGCGTGGTCCAACTCCTTCCTGCCGGTTCATTCGACCGCTCGCGATCGTGGCGTTCACTTCGTTCACGCCACGCACCGCTCACGGTCTCATTCCACGGGCCGGGAGGGAGTTGAACCCCCGACCATCTGGTTAAAAGCCAGACGCTCTCCCTAACTGAGCTACCGGCCCGCAATCAACTGTTTGCGGGTGGCCGGCTAAGTACTTACGGATTCTTACTCCTGGAACTGGTCGAGTAACGCCTCGGTCGCAATCTCGCCAGGCTGTTTGTCTTCGACCGACGCCCGTCGCCGAAGCTCGCCGTAGATGTCGTGATCGAGCGTGAGCGTAATCTCACCGAGTGTGATCCCGCGCGAAGCGAGCGCGCGATCGACAGAAACGCCGTCGTTGATGTCGCTGGCGATCGAGCGAACCTCCCGTACCGTGAGGTCGTGATCAAGCACCACCCAGGCGAGATACAGTCTCGCCCGACCGGAGACGCGGGCAATGTGTTTCGCCGCCGTCGGTGCGATCTCACCGCGAGCGACGTGCCGGCGAATCGACTGCGGAAGGTCGTGCACCCGTGACCACTTCCGGATGAACGACACCGTCACGCCCTCACCAGCGCGCTCGGCAGCCGCCTTGTAGGAGCCTTCGCCACGGACCAGCGCTGCACACGCTGCTGCCCCCCGCAGCATGAAGACGTTGTCCTCCGAGCCAGCCGTGTTCTGGGCGAACGACGCGACTGTCTCCGCAGCAAGCGCCAGACTCTCCGGATCCTCCGGATCGAACTGGACTGCCTCCGTCCGATCCTGGCCGGTGATCGACGGATCGCCACGAATGACGGGCTCGCCGATCGGCGACTCACGACCTGTCTTGAAAAACTCTCTTGCAGCCTCCTCGGTCATTACCTCCCTACACGTGGCGGGAAATTAAAAACGTCTCGCGTGAGTGTGCCGACAAAGCCACGTCGACAACGATCGGAGGCTACGAGTCTCGCTCCTCTGACATGTGCTCCCAGATTTCGGTACAACCACAGCCATCTTCGACATCTGAGAGATGTTCTCTGATATCCTCTTCTTCCTCTTCTTCGTGTTCAGGAGTCGCTGTCATAGTTTGCAATGTCTTCGAGTTCGGTGGCCATACTGGCCCCGCCGCCAACTCTCGTTACCACTCCATACTATCTACACCCTCTTAACGTCATCTGCAGGCGTAAAGGCTACCAATACTCCCGACTACCAGCAACAAAATCCGGTAACTTCGACGAAGCCGCACTAGTGCCCTCAAGCGAGACTGGGCTGTGGCGGAGCGCCCACAGTTCGACGAGACAACAGAAAGGGCGAGTGTCGCGACGCGAGACGCCCGGTTGGTCGATACCGACCAGAACAGCCCCGGCTGAACCGAACAACGCAACACGCTAAAGAGGGGTACTGGAGTTGCTATCACGGCGTACCGAGGGAATTAGCCTGTGAGAGTCAACGCAGTCTCGTTTTCGCTGCTGTGGTGCAACAAGTGGCAGTACCCACCCTTGGGGAGTGAAACTGCCAGACGACAGTGGGAGACGTTTCAGCTGTACTGTGAGAAACACACTGGAGGACAGTGCAGTCTGGATCGTCGGGAATGGTGACGGACTGTCGTCTCACTCGGTAGTATACCGAGATTACCCGGAAAGTAATGCCGCAATCACGGTACCACTACGGACAGGAAGAACCGTTATAATCGCTGTCGATACCGAGGACGGAACTTAGGTGTCGACACCGAGCACGGAAAAGAGCGCGTCAGTGTCACCCGACATCCGTGAGAGAAGATCGCGGGCGCGCCTGCGGCGATCCTCGTCGACGACGACGTGGACCATCCCCTCGCCAGGTTGCCCGTAGACGATGCTCGCACCCAGCGGTGCAACCAGCACGGCAGGAAGTGTCGCGAGGTCTTCTTCGCCGTCGACATCGAGCAGCGTCGGTTCCGTTGAGTCGATCGCCTCACGAAGCGCGGTCAAAAGCGGCTTCGACAGCGTTCCAGGGGGATTCGTGACACGACGTTCGACGGCAAAGCCGTCGTGGGCGGCGATTCGTTCCGCGATTTCTGCGTCGACGGCAGCACGTTCAGTTCGGTCGTCGACGAGCGAAACGCACGGGGTCCTGTCTGCGCCGAGGAGATGAAAGGTGACGACATCACCGACAGTAACGAGTGGATCGCAAGCGTCAAGCAGAAGATCGCTCACATCGGTGTAGATCGGTCCGAGTGGGTCTTTTAGCTCCGACCGGAGCGAGTCGGGAAGGTCGACGAGAGTCACACTACCGGACCTTCAGCGCGTAGGCACCCGGCTCCGTGACCTCCATCTCCTCGGCGATCTGACTCTCCTCGGGGTGGGAGATGACGACGTATCCCGCCCAGTCCTCGGTCAGCGATGTCGAGCCACAGGCGACACACGACTCGACTTCCTCGTTTGGCTGGATGCGGTGACAGTCCCGGCAGACGAGTCGATCCCCCATCAGCTCTCACCGGCTTCCGCCTGCGCCTGGCGGCGCTCTCGGTCTTCTTTTAGCCAGCCGTGTTTACCCAGGCCGACCTGTTTGGCCGTCAGCCCGATCTTCGAATCCCGCGGGTTTCGCTCGTCGATGCTTTTGGTGACGATCCGCGCGCGGACGGCGTCACCGACACCGATCGTGCGGTTGGTATCCCGGGAGGCGAGTTGCTGGTTCTCCCCGTCGTAGGCCAGATACTCATCGGAGATCTGGGAGACGTGGAGCAGTCCGTCGACGGGACCGATCCCGACGAACGCGCCGAAGTTGACGACCTCGACGATCTCGCCGTCGACGACCTCCTGCATCTGTGGATCGAAGGTCAGGGCGTCGAACTCGGCCTCGTAGTAGACGCCCGGCTCGTTTGGCACGACCGCGCCTTCGCCGATGTCGTGAACCTCGATTACCGAGACGACCGAGCCGACATCCTCGTCGACTCGACCCTCGAGTTTGTCCTGTAGCAGTTTCTTGACGAGCTCCGGCGTCACATCCGCCAGAAACTCCGGTGGTACCTCGACCGTGTCGCGTAGTGTTACCCGTTTGTACATGTATGCTAACCCACTAGACTATGGTTGAGTGATAGCTAGTTTGTTCTGCCCACGTAAACTAATTACCGATATGCCCACGTCGAGCAGCCGTTGTTGTAACGGCTGGTCGTTCGTGAGGACGTGTGTGGCGTTTGCTGTCTGTGCGGCTTCGATGACGGCGTCGTCGGCGTAGTCGGCCTCGGTTTCGACTGTTTCACAGCGTGTCGCCAGATCACGGCCGACGCTTGCTGCAGTGGCTTCTTCACCCGCGCCGTCGGCGAGTTTCTCGAGTTCGTCGAGCACCGCCAGTGGTGCGACCAGCCGTGGCCCATCCAGCAGCCGGTCGAGTTCGTCGAACAGCCGAACGTTACATTCCACAGGCATCATGAGTGCGTTCGTATCTACAATGACGGTCACTGTAAGATTCCGTAGCCGATGAGTCGCCAGCGAGCGCCAACGCGGCGGTTGATCGCGATCTTGACACCCTCGCGGGCACAGACAGGGCGTTTGAGCTGTACCTCACACTCGCCGCTTCGGGCGCTCGTGACCGAACCGACGGTCGTCGCGGTGCCGATGGTGAGCATGAGCGGCTCGCCTGTCGAAATCTCCTCGACGTCTTGTTTGCCGTCGTCGTTGCCGACGATCCGGTCAAGGAGGTTCACCTTCATCGTAAAGGAGTCATGGACCGGCGGGAGCGTCCCTGGCGGCCCAGCAACCTGTCCCGCAAGCGCATCGCCTTTGGTGATCGCGGGGTCGAGCCCAGTGCCGACGCCGAGAAGCCCTCCAGGGGTCGCGGTCTCGACATCCTCACCGCCTGCCTGCAACGACCGTACCGTCGTTTCGAGTGGCTGCCACTCGGTTTTGCCGCCCGCTTCGACCTCGCGGCCGGGCCGAAGTTCGATCGTATCGCCGACAGAGAGTTCACCTTCTGAGAGCGAGCCACCGAGGACGCCACCGACGAGCGAGTCCCAGGTTGTCCCCGGCCGGTTGATGTCGAAGCTACGTGCAACGAGTAGCTCCGGATCCGTCGACGGATCACGCTCCGGTGTCGGGATCTCTTCTTCGATCGCCTGCATTAGCAGATCCATGTTGATCTCCTGCTGGGCGCTAATCGGTACGATCGGTGCACCCTCGGCAACAGTGCCGGAAACGAACTCCTGGATCTGCTGGTAGCTCTCCTGTGCCCGGTCGCGGTCGACGAGATCGATCTTGTTCTGTGCGATGACGATGTTCTCGATTCCGATGATGTCGAGCGCCATCAGGTGTTCTTCTGTCTGGGCCTGGGGGACATCCTCGCTCGCCGAGATGACGAGGACGGCCCCGTCCATCAGCGACGCGCCAGAGAGCATTGTCGCCATCAGCGTCTCGTGACCGGGCGCATCGACAAAGGAGACCGTCCGGAGCAGTTCACTTGCTGAGCCGTCCGGACACTCCTCCGCGACGGTGTAACATTCGGGTTCATCCAGCTCGGGACAGTGCCTGAATGTCGCATCAGCGTAGCCAAGCCGGATCGAAATACCGCGTTTTAGCTCCTCCGAATGCTGGTCCGTCCACTCTCCACTCAACGCCTGCACCAGCGTCGTCTTTCCGTGATCGACGTGACCGACGAGTCCGATGTTTACCTCCGGTCGCTTGTTCGATGTCATCTCGGGAGTAATCTCGATGAATTTTGGCTCTCTGCGGGTGATAAAGCTACTGTTTCACCGACGACACCGCCGCCGATTCGACGAGGGGACACCATTAAAGCAGGCCGCCACCTCGTCGAACATACTACCTACCAATCAGTAAGATGTTGTTACCACCTGTTCGAGCCAACGGCCTGACGGAAAGTTTATGAACGGAGAGCCGAGTGTTTTTGAGAATGCCAAGCTGCCAGAACTGTGAGTCATTCGTGACAGAGCGGTACGTACGGGTTTTTACACCGGAGCAGTTCGATCGACCGCGTGTCTGCCCTAACTGTGAGGACAAGCTCAGGGAGGGCGCAGAGATACGCAAGGCGCGGTCGACGCGCAGCTAGTTCGACGCCTACACAACGATCCAGTTGGAACGAAGCCTATGGATATCGATGTCGAGCCGGTCGAACAGGTCGCGATCGACGACGAGCTGGTTCCATCGGGAGTCGACGCCGCCGAGTACGTGCTCTATGGAGGGAAAGGCGGTGTGGGGAAGACGACGATGGCCGCCGCGACTGCACTCGCGAGCGCGCGCGGTGATACACCAACCCTCGTCGTCTCGACTGACCCCGCCCACTCGCTTTCTGACACACTCGAAACGGAGATACCGGACGAGCCGGCACAGATTAGAGAAGAGATTCCGCTCTTTGCCGCAGAGATCGATCCCGAAGACGCACTCGACGAGGGGCCGCTGGGTGACGGTGCGAACCCGCTTGCGGGGATGCTCGGTGACGACGCGGCAAACCCACTGGGCGGCGCGATGCCCGGCTCGGATGAGGCGGCGGCGATCAAACTCCTCTTGGAGTATCTCGATGATCCACGCTTCGAGCGAGTCGTTGTCGATACCGCGCCGACGGGCCACACGCTTCGACTGCTGGAGCTGCCGGAGATGCTGGATTCGATGATCGGGAAGATGCTGACACTCCGTGAGCGAATGAGCGGGATGATGGGTGGTATGTTCGGCGACGATGGCGACCAGGAGGAAGGGATCGATAGCTTGCGGGAGTTCTCTGCGCGCATCGAGCGGCTTCGGGAGCTACTCCGGGATCCGGCCCGAACTGATTTCCGTGTGGTGATGGTGCCCGAGGAGCTAAGCGTCCTCGAATCCGAGCGGCTGCTCGACCGGCTGGCTGCGTTCGACATTCCAGTCGGGACGGTCGTCGTCAACCGCGTCATGCAGGATGCAACCGAGATCGTCGACGTTGATCCTGATCTGTTCGTCTCGCCAAACCACACGAGCTGTGAGTTTTGTAGTCGCCGGTGGGAAGTCCAGCAGCAGGCGCTTGCTCGCTCGCAGGATATTTTCCGTGGCCACGACGTCCGCCGTGTGCCCCTGTTCGCCGAGGAGGTCCGTGGCGAGCGACTCCTGCGTGTCGTGGCTGCCTGTCTCGCTGACTGATGCTGCCGGTAGTATGGGCGCCACTCGATAACGTGGATAATCCAACTTGGTTTACCCAAGCTAATTCGAATCAACGGTGAATGTGAGCAGCTGTGAACAGAGCAATTCAGTCACCCACTCACAAAGCGGTCGACCAGTACATTTTACACGGAGTACCAGAGACGTACAGCCATGAGTGATCCATTCGTTACGGAATCGCTGGAGATGGAGTTTTCGACAGGCGAACCGAAACGGCTCATCCAGATCCGCCCGAACCGGTTTCCGGGCAACAACTGGTTTCACGACCCCGCGGAGTTCGACCGCTCACAGGATATCGAGACGGTGATCGACAGCTACACGCTGCCGGAAAGCGACGAGTACGAACTCCGGCTCATCGAAGACCCCACCGATTTCTGGTCCCAGGTCGGCGAAATCGCACCAACGGACGACCACTCCGGGGGTGGCAAACTGATCCAGCATCTCGACCGCGAGACGTTTCCGTCGTCGTGGGTGATCGAAACGACAACACTCACAGCATATCTGGAGTGAGCGGACAGCCGACACAGACCGACGACGAACGTCTCGCTGACACAGACCGACGACGAACGTCTCGTTATGACCCTTCTGTGATTTTGACTGGCGAGGTGTGTTCACGGAGTCTATCCCAGGTGAGTTCGACAGAGCCACCCTCGTCCGCTGGAGGTGTGAGCTTTACATCGTAGCGGTGCCAGTCGCCGTACTGGGCTGTCACTTCGAGGACGGTCCCTTCCTCGAACGTTCCAACCTGCTGTTCGACTTCGTAGACGAGTTGTACCATACAGTCGTGAGTAGACAATTCATACGTATAAGAATTACTCCAAGAAAAAGACATATGTTCAATTGTATTGAGTTTTATGCTTTCTATTGCAAGCAATGGCGAGGTTGTGTGACTGCTCGGGAACCAATGGCGACGTCGTGTGACTGATTGAGCCATCCGAGATAGCACTAAGGGCGAGCAGTTCCATGCTAGTGTATGGCACGTATTGTCGAACACGTCGCATTCGAGTTCGAGTCACCATACATCGTCGAGGGGTTACCCGGTGTCGGGCTGGTCGGGAAAATCGCCGTCGACCATCTGGTAGAAACGCTCGAGATGGAACACGTCGCCTCCTGTTACTGCGAGGGGTTGCCTCGCGTCGCCACGTATCAGAACGGGAGTTACGAGGCCCGTCCGCCGGTGCGGATCTACGGCGACCAGAACCGGGAGCTCCTCGCCTTGCAAAGCGACGTTCCGGTGTCGCCACAGAATGCGGCCCAGTTTGCAGGCTGTGTCACCGGCTGGTTCGACAGTCACGGTATCACACCGATCTGTCTCAGCGGGTTGCCCGCAGAGAAAGATGGTGTGCCAGAGATGTACGGGATCGCCACCGGAGATGACAGCGCACTCGACTCCCACGGAATCGATCCGCCAACTGAAAGCGGGATGATCCGTGGACCGACCGGGGCGCTCCTTGCCGAAGCCGAAAAGCAGGATCTCGATGGAGTCGGACTGGTCGTCGAGTCCAACCAGCAGTTTCCCGATCCCGAGGCCGCCCGGGTGCTGTTAGTCGATGCAATCGAGCCGATCACCGGCATCGCTGTCGATACCGAGACGCTGGTCGACCAGGCAGAGGAGATCGCAGACGCAAGAGAAAAGCTGGCACAGCGCATGCAACAGGCAGACGACGAAAGCTCACAGGCCCAGCCACTGGGGATGTATCACTGACTGTCGGACAGAAGCAAATCGGCGAGTTCAGACTGCACTGTCGCCAAGACGGGTGCAGTCGCTCGCCAGTCGGTCAATAAAAGAAACGGTGAGTGTTATCCGAAGAGTTCGCCGAGGCCTTCGCCAGCGTCGCCGTCGTCCTCGTCGTCCTCGTCGTCGTCGGCTGCTTCTTCTTCGGCCTCGTCGGCCTCGTCGTCGCCACCGGCGTCTGCTGCAGCGCCACCAGCGGCTGCGCCGCCTGCGGCCGCACCTGCGGTCGCGGGAACGGCGGTTGCCTCCTCGACTGCCTCACTGATGTCGACGTCTTCGAGTGCCGCGACAAGCGCTTTGACACGGGACTGTTCGACATCGACGCCAGCTGCGTCGAGGACGTTCGTCAGGTTTTCTTCGTTGATCTCTTCGCCCGATTCGTTCAGGATGAGTGCTGCGTATACGTACTCCATGGTTGTTAGAACATTGCTCCGAGTGCATCGCCGGCGTCACCGTCGTCGTCATCCTCGTCGGCTTCCTCAGCCGCCTCGGCTTCCTCGTCGGTGTCGTCGTCGTCCTCGGAGTCTTCTTGTTGGTCGTCAGTCTGTGCTTCGGCTGGCTCGGGGGCTGCAACATCGCGCAGCTCCTCGGGCAGCGCTTCTTCGTCGTCGATCTGGGCGGCGAGCGCACGAACCTGGCTGTCTGCCTTGCCGATCAGATCCGGCATGACCTCCGGGTCCTCGATGCCTGCATGCAGTGCGAGGTTTTTCGCTTCGCCGCTCGCTTTCGCCAAAAGCGACGGCAGCGTCTGTGCGGTCGGGAACTCGCTGTTGATCGCGAGATTTCGCCCACGGGCGGCTGCCGTCGAGATATCTGTCCGGTACTGATCGATATCGAGTTCTAGATCAGCAGGCTCGAACAGGACGCCTTCGGCGAACACACCGCGGAGATCGAGTCCGACCTCCTTGGGTTCGATGCCGAGTTCAGAGAGAACGTTCGAGAGATCGTTCGAGACCTCTTCGCCGGCCTCAAGCACGGTCGAGTCCTCCATCACCTTGATCGAGCCCTCGTCGATGCGGGCGTTTGCGCCGACACTCTGGAGCTCGCCGACGAACGGACCGGGATCGACGCCGGTGTCACCCTCGGGGATGACGATGTCGTTCGGAGCGACCTCGCCAGCGTTGATCGGCGCTGAGGTCTTCGAGGCCTCCAGCTGCTGGTAGAGCCCAAACGGGTTCTCGTTGGTGCCGATCAGTCCAACCTGGCCACTCACGTACTGGGTGAGCTCTTCGAGGCCGTCGTCGACCTGCTCCAGGGCGCGGACAAGCAGGGTGTTCCGGGAGACACGCAGCTGTGCGCTGCCATGCAAGTCCCGTCGCATATCCTGTAGCTGTCGGCTTGGAATGCCAGTGATGGCGACGACGCCGACGCTGTCGTAGCTGTCGAGAAAGTCGGCGATCTCGTCGACCTCCTCGCGTTTCCACTCCGGAATCGTCTCTGTCTTCCGTTCCTGTGTACTCATCTCAGACCACCTCCTGGGCTGGGCCCATCGTCGTCTTGACGTACACCGAGTCGATGTTGAGCGGTCCTTTCTCCAGATTTGCGTGCAGTCGGCGGATGATCACGTCGATGTTATCGGCGATCTCCTCGGCGGACATATCCTCCGCGCCGACGCGCGTGTGGAACGTCCGGCGGTCACCGCTGCGGATCTGGACGGAGTTTTTCAGTCGCTCGACGACATCGGCGACGTCGTCGTCCGGGCTGACAGGCTCGGGCATCTTCCCTCGTGGACCGAGTACGGTCCCGAGATACCGCCCGATATCCTGCATCATGTTCTCTTCTGCGAGGAAGAAGTCGGTTTCGTCGGCGAGATCTTTCGCCTCGTTGTCGTCGTCGCCGAGGTCTGCGAGCTCGTCACCGCTGAGCACGCGGTCTGCGACCTCCTCGGCACGGATGGCGGTCTCGCCCTCCGCAAAGACGACGATACTTGTCTCCTGCCCTGTTCCCTCCGGCAGGACGACACTCTCGTCTACACGGTTCGATGGATCGTTGAGGTCAATATCACGCAGGTTGACTGCGATGTCGACCGTCTCGGTAAAGTTCCGAGCCGGCGACTCGTCAAGCGCGCGAGAAACTGCCTCCTCTATTTCCTGATCTGCCATTGTTCACCTCCGTAGTACGCCAAACGGCTTCTACGGGTCAGTGAAACAGGCGAATGCCTGTCTCGGCTGGTAAGAGGCCAATGCAACACTTAAAAGCGTCGAAGCACGTGCCTGCAATGCTGTCGTCGGAAACGATATAAGTAACCAGGGGACACACACAGAGATAGTGCCAGATTCCGACGACGAAGCGCGCGAGGGAGACGACGAGCACTCCGAGCCAGTCGCTGCACCCCCGACCCCGGCGGACTACCCCGAGGACGAGCCCCATCCGAGCGAGGGGCTACAGATCCACGGGGAGGTCCGTTCGATACAGAGAGTCCCTGCCAACACCGTTCCATCCGGCTATCCGGCTGCGATCACGACCGAGAAAGCGCTGGCGATGGAACTTGTAATTGGTGGCCCCGACGACGTGGTCGTCGTCACCTACTTCGCCTCCCCCTTGCGGGGGATGGACGACCGACTCGAACGGCTCTGTGAACTCGCAGGCGTCGACGAGTACGAAGACCTGACGGAGCGATCGGTGCTCGTGACCGTCGAAGATGGCTTCTATCTGCCAGTCGTTCCCGACGATCCCCACCGCGGCAGCGGGCGCGGTGTCTACGGGATTGCCCTTGGGCTTGCGCCATCGATTTTCATCGGCCTCGTCGGCATCTTCGCCCCCGGATCGAGCATCATCGCCTCGACACCGTTCGTTCTCGCCTGGTTTTTCGGAACCTTTCTCGTGTTACCGGCGTCGGTGTACATCGATGCCCAGAACCTGCGATCGCGGACGAACTGGGTGGGGACGCCGCGAAACTGGGCGGTGCTGTCGGCGATTCCGCCGATCAACGTGCTGGCGGTGCCGCTGTATCTGATCGCCAGAGAAAACGCCGAGCCGATCGTCTGAGAGTGCTCACCCTCTCGCCGTGTGGTGTGGCCTGTCTCCGTACAGCCCAGAATTACCCGAACACGTCTGGAAACTCGCATTCGAGATACGGACCGACCGGGTCCGACTCTGCCCACAGCGTCTCGAAGAGGTCCCGTCCAAACTGGACTGCTTCGTCGGTCTCCGAGACCAGAATGGCGGTGGTGTCAGTGACCGACTTGCGTTTGGACGACTCGGCTGTGTGATCCCCACGTCGGTTGGTCGGTTCCGCTTGCAGCCGTGGCAGTTCGAATTTGAGTGTCCCATCGGTGACGACCGAGGCGAATGCACACTCGGTCAGCCGGATCTGTTCGGGATCGACCGTGGTCAACTCCTCACGGAGACCGCCTTTGTACCGCTAAAGGCTGACATCGATCGTCTTACGGGTGATTTTGCTGTCGGTCAGACTGAAAACAACTTTTAGTCCACCCCAGCCCGAGTGACGGCAATGAACTGGAAGCGATGTATGAAGCCCTCGCACGTACACGCCTGCTCCTGTGGGAGCGACATCGTCGAAGTGAAACCGGACGGGATGGTCCGAGAGTACCGCTGTGGAGACTGTCACACGAACCTCGGAAACACGATGATGGGACACGAACCCTGACGATACAGTCGGAAAGATCAACCACCACGGCGGACTACTGGTAGCATGGTCGACACGACGCTCCGTGAACTGTTAGAACGCAATGCTCGCCATGTCAGCTCGCTACCGGATTCGTACTTCACGGACGTCGAAGACGAACAGAAACCGGCAGCAGTCTCGATCTGCTGTTCTGACTCCCGTATTTCTCATGAAGGAATGTGGAATATCGAGGAACCTGGCTGGCTGTTCACACCGAGTACAATCGGCAACCAGGTCTGGGACAGCCGCGACGGCGAGCTCGTCGTCGACGGCAGTGTGCTGTACCCGATCACCTACACCGAGACCGACGTGACCCTCGTCGTCGGCCACACCGGCTGTGGCGCAGTGACTGCCGCGCTGGATGTGGTCCAGAGTGATGGCAACGAAAAGAGACAATCGGACGTCGCCAGATGGGTCGAGTTTCTCGTCCCCGTCGTCGAACAGGGACTGGACGATGACCGGATCGACCCCAGTCGTTCGGTGAGTCTGGTCGACCAGCTCGTCGAGTACAACGTCGACAGCCAGGTCGAGTTCCTGCTCGACAGCGAGGACGTTCCTGAATCGGAATCAATCTACGGATTCGTCTACGATTTCCAGGGCGTCTACGGTGAAGAACGCGGGAAAACGTATCTGGTCAACGCCGACGGCGAGACCGAACCTGGCGCGTTAGAAGAGCTCGTCCCCGCCGAGTATACCGACTACGTCGACCGTCTACTCTAATCTCGCGTCTGGTTCTTACTCGCGCTTTAGCGCGGGGAGGATGTCAAGGAAAGGGATGGTGATCCCGGGATAACGTCGGCTCGAAGCCAAGCGCTTCTGGAACGGTATTCGCCCGGTCGCCAAACGTGGGAGTCCCGAAGGTGAGCGGCTGTGCTGATGGGACGACAACCCGAACAGCTTCAAAACCGAGCTGTTCGACATCCCGGGTTGTCAGGCGTGCGGCGTAGCTCTCCAGGCCAGCGTCACCGAGCCGATCACAGACCACGTCAAGCTCGCTGGCTCCCGTCGGCACCGTCTCCGGTCCGACGGAGTCGCCGGGGACGGCAGTGTCGAACTCGATAAAGTCGGCTGCTTCCCCTGGCTCCTCGGCATAGGTGCCGATTGCACCGAGTGCGTCGGCTGCGTCCTCGGGACCCATCCCGCGCAGTTCGGTCCAGTTCTGGAGTGCTTCTGCGAGTGCCGAGCGAGCAGCCCGGGTCACGTCTAGATGCGCGCCGGTGCCGACGGCGAGTTTCGGCCACGCATCACGCCTGACTACGGCGGCAACGACCGGAATATCGACATCCTGAGTCAAAAGGAGCGTCGAGACCGACAGCCCCTCCGAGCGGGCACGGTCTGTCAGCGTCTCGTATGTCTCGTCTTCGATCTGCACACCGAGTGGGTCGTACGTGGAGTACCAGGAGAGCATCATCGCGTCCCGCTCGATCACCTCGTACAGCCCCGCGAGCATCGCCTCGACCGGTGAGTTACCGAGGCCGAGGCCGGTCGTGACTGGCGAGTGATACCGGCTGGATGGTGGTGGATGGTAGACGAACTCCGCAGGTAATGCGCACGTCTCGCCAGTCGCTACTGCTTCGCCTGGAACCCACTCGATTTCCGTCGTCGGCTCCGGCTCGCGCTCGCAGACGAACGCCCCGGGAGCAACGGCGTCGTCCATCTCTGCCGGGGTGGCCCGTTCGAGATCGGCAGTCCGGTAGACGCCGGCGCAGTACCGTTCCAGCCCTTCCCCGAGTGCTTTCATGAACGCACTGTTCCAGTCGATCGCTACCCCCGCAGCATCGCGGGCCGCGCTCGCATCACTAAATCCCGTGGTGTCACAGCCCCGAGAGAGATAGTACGGGACAGGAAAGGACTCGGCCTCACCAACCTGCTGAATGAGTCCGACTGTCTCGTCGAGCGCCTGCTCCGCGCGGGCGAGTGATTCCTCCAGTGGTCTGTCTACGTCTGTCCGGTCGAGCGTCCGCGACGGTTGATTCCCACAACGGCAATTAGGGAGTGGAAGAAACCGACGTTCGTCGAACGGTGGTGTGATAACACGTCCGATCACCGTCTCGTCGCCGGCGAGAAGCCGGCTGCTCTGCCGTCCGGCGATGGCACCCGCAAATCGGACGGTGTGTGGCGCTGGCTCCTCGTCTCTTTGTTCCTGTCGGTCCTGGTTGGCCTCGACACGGCCACGCAGACAGTCATAACAGCCCACGCCGGGGCCGAAGACGGCGACGCTGGCGTCGACGACCGGAGCACCGCCGATTCCGCCGATCTCGACGGCAATCCAGCACTGCCCGGCATCGAGCGCTCGCTCGTTTACCGTCTCGAACAGCTGATCGCCCGACTGGCCGATCGCAACGATACCTTCGTACTCGCCTGTCCGGTCAGCTGTCGTGCGAACAGTCTCCTCGAGTGCCGCCTCCACCGCGGCCACCGCGTCACCGGAGCCGATGATTCCGACAGTCATACCAGCACAGACTGGATCACGAGCAAAAAAGCCCCTGTCCTACGTGAGCTGTTGCTGGGCATGCTCGGCGATCTCCTCGATTGGCTCACCCTCCAGCTTGCCATCGGCGAGCAACAGCCGGAGCCGTGGTCGGCCGACATCGATTGGCACTTTTTCGGTGTCGATCAGCTCTGCCTCTTCGAGCTGGTTTTTGTTCCGCGAGAAGGTGGCCTTGCTCGCCAACCGAATATCCTCCCCCCACCGGCTGATATCGTACAGCAACTCCCCGTTGTTTGCAGCAACCAGCAGTGCAATCGTCACCTCGTCTAACCCCTCTCCGTTGCCTTTTGCTGTCTCGAGCGTGTCGAGAACCCGATCGAAGTCTTCGACGGCCGCCGACCCAATATCAGATTCGAGCGTCTGTCGGATGTGTGAAAGCGGCGGCGTCCGCAGCGAGTACGCACTGGCTGTCTCCCACCGGCGTTCGTACTCCGCATGGAGTGCACCGACAAACTCCGTGTCCTGGGTCGTCAACCCGGCAACGAGCTCTTCACCCTCGACCAGTGAGATGACGAACTCCTCGGTGACCAGAAGCGAATGGCGTGGAACTGAGGAAAGTGTCCGCACGTCGATTGCCTCCTCGTCGATGAGGTCTGCGAGTGTGCTCGCAACCAGAAAATCTTCCGTAAGCTCTTTCAGTGGCTGTTCGTCTGCGAGAAGTCGGATCGGTGGTAACGACGCTGACTCCCGATACGTTTCGACTAGCTCGCGAATCGTCGACTGCGTCGGATTGACCAGCAATAGCCCCCCAGTGGCTTCACTGACCCCCTCCCGCAGGACGCTCCGGATACGTTCAGTATGTACATCTGACCGGACCATTACGTACCATTATTCTAAAGTATGCTATTTAATTTTGCTGGCTCATCACGTTAATTCACTGAATAATCATCTGTTACAGTCGTCTGCTCAATAGGTGCAACTACAATACTCATGATGCTTGGGCAGTAGATCTCACACGACCGGGCACACACTCCCAGTTTGATTTGCTCGGCCATTTGATGGCAAGTCTGCTCGGCCATTTGATGGTAAGAGATGGTATCAGGTGGTATATATGGACAATACTTATATAGCTGCGTAGAATAGTTAGCGATAGATCACGATGGTCGACTACACGAAACCAGTCAAAGCGACATTCGAGCTGCAGCGGAAATCGATCGAGCAGGGTAGCGAGGCGTTCAAACAGACAGTTACCTTCCAGCAGCGTGCCGGAGAGGCCGCCATCGACAGCTTCGATGCACAGGAGTCATTCCAGCGGAGCACGGTCGAGCTCCAGCAGGATCTGACCCACAGTGTGCTCGATGCCATCGAAGCCAACATCCCGGGAACCGAAGAGGCAGTGTTCGAGCTTCGTGAGGCGATCGACGAGCAGTACGCCGTCTTGCTTGAGAACCACGAAGAGCTGTTCGCAAGCCTCACGAGCGAATTTAAAGAGGGCGTCGAGACCGCTGACGAGGTCGGCGAGGAGTACGTCACGATGCTCGACGACCAGCTTGATGTGCTGTATGAGGCCCATGAAGATCTCGAAACGCAGTCGGTCGAGGTCGTCGGTGAGATGCAAGAACACGTCGAGGAGATCCAGGAGCAGGCAGAAGAGATTCAAGAGCAGGTCCAGGACGCCTCCGAACAGGCTGTCGAGTCTGTCGAAGCCTAAGCGAGAATATCTGCGACCCGCTGTGGCTCACCCGACAGCGCCGGATCTTCTTCGATTATCTGTAACACCTCGTGGTCGGTAACGTCGGGGTAGGCTTTCTGTATCGCGTCCTCGATGAGTGCTTTTTCGAGCCGAAACTCGGTACCCTCGTAGACCACATCGACACCGTGTTCGTCGAAGGATAGTGCTGTCATACCGCGATTTAGGCGACTGTTCGGTAAAAATCTGCGGACTGTCTCCCGTCCACACTGACGGAACCTTTTCACGCGCGCCGGTCGATTCCCAGATATGGAATACACCACACTCGGCGACACCGGCATGGAAGTCAGCCGGCTCTGTCTCGGCTGTATGAGCTTTGGCACCCCGGCATGGCGCGACTGGGTGCTCGACGAATCCGAAAGCGAGCCGATCATCGAGCGCGCGATCGATCTCGGCATCAACTTCTTCGATACTGCGAATATGTACTCCGACGGCGAATCGGAGCGTATTCTCGGTAATACCCTCGAAGGTAGAAAAGACGAGATGGTCGTCGCGACGAAGTGTTACTTCCAGATGGACGAGGAGAACCCACACTCCGGTGGACTCTCGCGGAAGGCGATCGAACAGGAGCTTGCTGCCAGTCTCGACCGGCTCGGGATGGAGACGGTCGATCTCTACCAGATCCACCGCTGGGACGAACAAACACCGATCGAACAGACGATGCGCGCACTCGACGATACCGTTCGGCGCGGCCAGGTGCGATCTCTCGGCGCGAGTTAGATGTGGACCCACCAGTTCGCCGAGAGTCGACACACCAGCGAGCGACTCGGACTGGATCGGTTTCTCACGATGCAGAACCACTACAATCTGCTCTACCGCGAGGAAGAACGCGAGATGTTGCCGTACTGTGAGAAACACAACGTCGGCGTCCTCCCCTGGAGCCCACTGGCGAGGGGGTATCTCACCCGCCCACACGAGGAGTTCGACGCGACCGCCCGCGGGAAATCCGACGAGCACGCGAAAGACCACCCCTACTTCGAGGGCAACGGCCAGGAGATCAACGAGCGCGTCCAGCAACTCGCTGCGGACAAAGACGCCACGATGGCACAGATTGCGCTGTCCTGGCTGCTCCACAAGGAGTGGGTCGACGCACCGATCATCGGAACGACGAGCGTCGAACATCTGGAGCAGGCCGTCGAAGCGCTCGACATCTCCCTCTCGGAGAGTGATATCGAGTATCTCGAAGCGCCCTACGAACCAGTTTCGGTGAGCGGCCACGACTGAGATTAGCTGGCACGACCGATCAGTCGTTGTGAACTTCCTCGGCGACCGACTGAATCGTCTCGTACTCCTCATCGCTGTAGGCAATAAAGGTTACCTCCGCGAGTGTGTCTGGCTCGTAGCTGTCGATCGTCTCGCTGATGATCTGGGCACCCTCTTCCAGTTCGAACCCCGCGATGCCACAGCCAAGGGCTGGGATGACGAGCGACTGTGCACCGAGTTCGTCGGCTGCTTCGAGCGTGTTCTGTGTGGCGTCGGCGATGCTGTCGGCGGTTGCCTGGCCGTCGCCGTAGTGTGGCATCGCCGCGGCGTGGATGACAGACTCCGCGTCGAGATCGTATGCGTCCGTTACTGCTGTCTCCCCCAGCTCGACCGGTCCCTTCGACATCGCCTCCTCGTTGAGCTCCTGCCCTGCGGTTCGGCGGAGCGCGCCCGCGACACCCGACCCCATCCGGAGACTGGTCCCTGCGGCGTTGACGAGTGCGTCGGCCGACTGCTGGGCGATGTCCCCCTGAGTGACATCGAACTCCATACTGTATGGTTGTCAGTCACGCACAATAAATCCTCACGGCTGCCGAGATCACTTCTCGGCCCCTGACAGGGCCCTGCTACCACTCCTTGCACGCCGGACAGACCGACGCTTCACCCTCTTGCCACAGCCGTGACACCGGCTCCTCACAGCGGTCACACGGCAAGCCGTCACTGTCCCAGCGAGCGGTGATCGTCGTCGGTTCGACCTGCCGGCCCTCGGCGTTGGAGTCGGCCGCTGTTGCCGGGTCTGACTGCTCCGAGGACTCCTCACCGCTCTCGAAAAAGTCGTCGAGTGAGCGATCCTCCATATATCCCGCTGGTGGCCCGAGCAATATGAGGCTGTCTGCTGTCTCAGGAGACTGCGTCGATAGATTTATAATGATTGTTAATTAATGATGTAGCACTCTCTGTCACCGACAGGGGGAGAGAACCAATGGCTGCAACACACCACCGCGTGGCAGTTGATTGCTACGTCCGACCGTCGCTGTTCGTCGAACCGGTTACCGACACGATCGACCGACTCCGAGAGTACGCCGAGAAGACGGTGGTAGACGAACTTGCAGTCGAGTCCTGGCCGGACGAGATCTCCCTCTCAGAAAACAGTGACTCCGACGTGATGACGGCCTACGACCAGTTCCGGACGTGGGCGAGTCTCCACGATGCCTCGCTTGCGCCCGGGTTCACCCAGCGTGATCGAACGACACTGGTCAGTGACACGGTGGACCGGATTTTGACTCCTCCTGTGCTTTGTCTGGCGATCCGCGTCGACGGCGAACTCGTCAGTGTCGCACCACACTACACGGAGAATGCGACGTACACGGTCCACGACGCACTGGCTGATATCGAACGGCTCGCCACCGAGCCGCAGATGGCCACACCATAGCGCTGGCGGCTGTTTTCCAACACCGAACGGCTCATTGACAAAGAGGAACACACAAGTATCCCCTCGCAAATATGCAGGTATGAGCGTACTTTCAGAGCTTTTCCAGAGCATCATCGACATGCCAGGCGAGTTCGCTGGCGTCGCGACACAGGGACCGATCGAAGCGCTGCTGGTACTGATGGGCGGACTGCTCGTTGTCGTCCCGTCTGCCTTCTTTGGGATCCTCGTACTCGGCGCAGTAGTCGACCTGATTACGCCCGAGAAGTTCGGCGCAACGCATCCCTAGCGCGTTCAGAGAGTTACACCACTGCCGTCGCTTATTATCCAATATCAGCTCGCTGGAACCGCCAGTAGCC
>LKMJ01001424.1_pt1 | contig 21043 bp, 25 predicted proteins | sample 643391 | NCBI WGS metagenome assembly LKMJ01 (sample SAMN04112250, study PRJNA286221) | soda lake metagenome | biome: soda lake; feature: Kulunda Steppe; material: water; isolation source: sample PL-Br10 brine of Picturesque Lake | place: Russia: Kulunda steppe | collected 2010-07
GAGATTGAAAATCTCGCTACCCTCGCCGAGGGCAGAGCCCTCGCATGGTTTGAACCACGCAACGCCCGTGGTGATAGACATATGGCACGAAGCTTCTACTCGCACATCCGGGACGCATGGAAGGACCCGGACGACGGAAAAGTCGCACAGCTACAGTGGGAACGACAGCAGGAGTGGCGCAAGCAGGGCGCTATCGAGCGCATCGAGCGCCCGACCCGCCTCGACCGCGCGCGGTCGCTCGGCTACAAGGCCAAACAGGGCATCGTCCTCGCACGCGCGAGCGTCCGCAAGGGCGGCGCTCGCAAGCAGCGTCACAAGGCCGGACGGCGCTCGACGCGCCAGGGGGTCAACAAGCTGACTCGCCGCAAGAACATCCAGCGCATCGCCGAAGAGCGGTGCACCCGCAAGTACCCCAACCTGCGCGTGCTCAACTCCTACTGGGTCGGTGAGGACGGCAGCCAGAAGTGGTTCGAGGTCATCATGGTCGACCCCGAGCACCCTGCTATCCAGAACGACGACGACCTGAACTGGATCTGTGACGACGCCCACAAGAGCCGCGCCCACCGCGGCTTGACCAGCGCCGGCACGCAGAACCGCGGACTGGAGTCGAAAGGCAAGGGAACCGAACGAACCCGCCCGAGTCGCTCCAGCAACACCACGCGAAAAGACTGAGAACTGTCGCTTTTTGGGTTTTTGTTTCGTACAACAGCGACAGCGATACCGGACGAGCGGTTACTGCTGTGCAACCGGTGCTTGCGCCTCGGTCACATCTTCCAGGATGTCCTCGAGAGTCATCTCTTCACGGGGTTCGTCATAGAGGAGCACGTCGATTGGGAGCGTCGGCGCGCCGTCGACGAGCCCCTCCATGAGGACGAGGCGTTCGCGGGCACGAGACATCCCGACGTAGAAAACCCGGCGCTCGTTGTCCGTCATCGTCGGGACGGGACTGGTGTGTTTGGTGAACTCCACGTCGCCGGGGATGGGTTTGTTCTCCTGCTCTGCGGTCGCGGCCATCTGCTCGACGACTTTCTCGGTGAGGTCGGTGGCGACGAACACGTGGTCGGCCTCGCGACCCTTCGCGGAGTGGATAGTGCCGAGGCGGACGCGGTCGTAGTCCATCCCCTCGTAGTGGCTGTTGAAGTAGGCGTTGACGCTACGCTCCTGGAACTGGGTCACCTTCCGGAGCATGTCCGCGGCCGCCGGCGGGTCCGGCGTGAACGGAGCGTGTTCCCGAATCAGCCCTGGCTCGATGGCGAGGTCGACGATGTCGTCCACGTCGCTCTCCTCCTCGCGGCTGTCGAGCTCCTCGAAGAGGTCGTCGCGCTCGCCCGTTCCGAACGCGGAATCGGCGAGCATATCCGCCAGGCGGCGGGCCTGTAGACCGTTGATGGACTCGTCCTCTGCGAGCAACTCGATTGCCTCGACGTACTGACAGAGGCGGTCGGTCCACATCCGCTGGTCGGTCAGACATTTGAACGGGATACCCTCGTCGATGAACTCATCGATGAACTGGAACATCTGGTAACGCGCGCGGAACAGCACCATCACCGTCTCGTCGCTCTCGTCGACGGTCCGGACGACCTCGCGGGTCAGATCCAGCATCGACCGGTTTTGGATAGCCTCGACAGTCCCGCCCTCCTTTCGGGGTTCGAGGTCTTTCTCCTGGCGCTTCTCGATGTGGCTGACTTCCTGATTGACGGCGTGGAGAATCTCGGAGGGAAGCCGGTAGGAGTTGGGGAGGATGACGTCGTCGTCGACGCTCTCGTCGAGGAGGAGGTCCGGGTCTGCACCCTGCCAGGCGTAGACGACCTGGTCGTCGTCCCCCGCGATGAGCACCTTCTCCATGTGTGGTCGCCACTCCTCGTAGACGGCGTACTGGAGGGTCGTGATGTCCTGGAACTCGTCGATGACGAGGTAGTCGACGCTCGGGAGCAGCGAGCGCTGTTTGACCCGTTCGAGCATGTCTGCGAAGCCGACGAGACCGTTGTTTCCTTTCCAGGAGCGCCAGGCACGGATGGCCTCTGGGATGTCGAGTCGGTCGTCGTCGCTGGGCCAGGTCGGCGTGTACTTGTTGCCCGTCTGTGCGTTGTCGTCGATTTCAGGTGGCAGGCGAACGTTCTCCTCGTTCCACTGGAAGGGAACGTCGTACCAGTCCCCAACCTCGCGGTCGGTTCGCTGCAGCCACTGGCTGGTCGCGATGACCTTGTTGCCGAGCGTCGTCGAACGCGCTGACCGGCGACGAGAGCCCTCGTACTCGTCCTCGTAGTCGATGCCGTAATCTTCACAGAACTCCTCCTTGTCGGACTCCCCGACAACGTCGTTGCTGGAGAGGTTGAGCAGGTCGTAGGCTTTCGCGTGCATCGTACAGACGTTCCCGCGGAGCGCTCGCGGCGTCGTATCGAGTCGTTCGGCGAGGCGCTCGCGTATCTCGGCGGCAGCGGCACGCGTGTAGGAGACCACCAGCACGTCACGAATCTCGACATCCTCTTCGGAGTCCAGAAGCTCTTCGACCCGGTCGAGCAGTGCAGTCGTTTTCCCGCTCCCCGGCCCGCCAAAGAGGCGTGTCGCGTGAGTCGAGTCAGTCATTGAACCATTAATGGAGATGCAGACCCATAAAAAGAGCGAAATACCACCACGCTGTGGAATCGGCCGAGAGTCACCGGTACAGGGAGAGATACAGCATACTGAACCCGATGATGAACGGTATCGTCTCGACAACCTGGAAAAACAGGACGAGCATCGAATCCGCGTCAGCCCCGAACTGCGTGATGACAGTGCTCACCGCGACCCCCATGCTGATGAACGCGAACCCGAGAAACGCGTACTGGAGTCGCTCGGTCTGCTGTTGTTGATAGGCCTGGAAGCTGATGAGCGTAATCCCCAGTGCGAGGCCGAATGCGATGATGCGAAGCAGCGTCAGCCCACCCCGTGCAAGTAGCTCGATTTCGACCATCCGTCACCGGACATACACGAACTGGTCTAATAAACGTAGCTACTACGGGCGTGACGGGAACCGAGCCGCAACAGGCCGACGTTACTCGCTGCCGAGCTCGTCCCAGAGCTGACTGAACCTGTCGGGGAGGTTGTCTTCGCGGTAGATGCGGACCTGGTACTCGTCCTCTTCGAGCGTGATGACCGTGCTCTCGAAGTTCGACTCGTACACCTTGTAGTGGTTGCCGTCGTCGGCCACCAGCGTCCGGTCGGTGAGGAGATCGTGTTCGTCGAGCATCTCGATGCGGCGGTACACCGTCGGCAGCGAGAGCTCACACTCCTCGGCGAGCTCTTTGGCCGAGCGGGGCTCCCGACTGATGGCCGCGAGCAGGTGGCGCGCGTGTTCGTCGCCGATGGTGTCGAGTATCTCTTCGATGCTGCGTTCGTCCACGACGGCGGTGTTGTCGCCCAACTACCAAATCGTTTTCGTCCAGACGAGCCAGCACGTTCGACCGAACCAGCGGGAGCTAAGGCGCTCGCGGGCGTAGCACCCGGCGATGTCCGGAATCGTCTTCTTCAGCACGGAACAGCGCGAGACAGTTGTCGAGTTTTACACCGAGACGGTCGGGGCGGATGTCTGGCTCGACCAGCCAGACTGTACCATCCTCGAGTACGACGGCTTTCGGTTCGGCTTCTGTCAGCGCGAACAGACCGACGACTGTGGCATCCTCACGTTCGTCTTCGAGGACAGGGGAGGTGTCGACGAGATACACGAGGTCGTCGGCGAGCACAACGAGCGCAATGCCCTCGATATCGAGGAGCCACACGAGAACGAGACGTACGACATCTACCAGTTCTTCGCCGAGGACCCCGACGGGCGAACTGCGGAGTTCCAGACGTTCCTCCACGACCTTCCGGAGTGACCGAAACAGAAAGACAGCGACCGTTCGCCACGAGGCGTACCGCCTTTCGCTACGAGGAAAATTTCCGGTTGCTACGAGGGAACTCGCCGTTCGCGACGGGGGGAGTGGTCGACCACACCGACCGTCACCCGGGCCGGTACACGCGACCGCGGAACGTGGCGATACGGTCTCCCTGTTCGTCCGTGACCGTGATTTCGTACTCGGCAGTTCGGCCACCCAGATGGGTCTCCTCGGCGGTCGCCGCGAGCGTCTCGTCGGTTTCGACGGCGGCGAGATAGGAGATGTTGGTCTCCAGTGCGACTGCGGTCTGTCCGTGAGCGTTCGAGGCGGCCGCGAACGCCGCGTCGGCGAGCGAGTAGATTGCGCCGCCGTGGGGCGTCCCGTGGAAGTTGAGCAGCGCGTCGGTAACCGTGAGCTCTGTCCGGGCGTAGCCCGGCTCCAGCGCCACGAGGTCGATTCCCAGCGTCTCACAGAACGGGTCGGATTCGATACGCTCGCGCACGTCGTCGTCTACCGCTGTCATGCCTGCTCCTTGGACGACGTGGGGCAAATACCTGCTGGCCGACACGGCGACTTGCGTCGCTTCGCTCACTACCATGCCATCCGTTCCCACATCCTTGGAACGAGGGCAAGCCCCATTATCTCGGTTCGTGTTAGTTACAGTAGAATGACAGCAGACGAACAGACAGAGACACTCAGCGGCATAGAAATGAGCGAGGGGGAGATAGCGCAGTTCCTCTCCGAACAGGGCCACGGCATCCTCTCGCTGGCCGACGACGGCGACGCCTACGGTATCCCGGTTTCGTTCGGATACGACGGGGAGTTCCTGTACACATCCCTGCTGAAGTTCGGCGACGTGAGTCAGAAAATCGAGTACCTCGAAGAGACGGACACCGTCTGCCTGACGACCTATCACGCCAGCACGCGCTTCGACTGGAAGAGCGTCGTCGTCAGGGGCGAGTTTCGCGAAGTCTCCGAGGAGGATGTTGAGTACATGGATAGCGTTCTCGACGAGAACGCGTGGTTCCCGACCATCTTCCCGCCGTCGGACCCGATGACCGGCGTTCGACACATCGCGCTCGTCCCCGACGAGATGAGCGGCAGAAAAGGGCAGGCGTATCAGGAGTGACCGACTGCCGTAGAAGCCCTTACCTTTATTTACTGACCCTCGCAGATTCAACTGATGTCCGAACGGGATGTCGATGTCGTTACTGGGGGCGAAAACGTCGCGGGAGAAGAGCCCGCAACGGAACCCGAAGCCGTCGGTGAGGAGAAGACGGTCCACGAAGCGGCCGAACTCGAACGGACAATCGGTCTCGTGGGCGGGCTGACGATCGGCATCGGGACGATGATCGGTGCGGGCATTTTCGTCTTTCCGGGGTTGGCTGCCGGAGACGCGGGACCCGCTGCGAGCCTCTCGTTCGCCATCGGTGGTCTCGTTGCGTTGCTCGTCGCGCTTCCGGCGTCCGAACTTGCCACGGCGATGCCCCGAAGCGGTGGTGGCTACTACTTTATCTCGCGGAGCATGGGAACTGGCTACGGCGCTATCGTCGGTCTTGGACTGTGGATGGGGCTGGTCTTTGCGTCGGCCTTTTACCTCGTCGGACTCGGCCACTACGTGACGGCAGTTCTCGCGGAAGTCGGGATTACGCTCTCTGTGAGTCCGGTTATTCCGATTGGCTTGCTCTTTGCCGTGGGGCTGACAGCGCTTTCGATTGCGGGAACCGAGAACACCACGAAAATACAGAACGTGGTCGTCATTCTGCTGCTTGCCATCCTGACGGCGTTTCTCTCGTATGGCTCGCTCGACGCGCTGGGCGTCTTTGGCCGGGAGAGCACACCCGAGACGTTCTTCCCGCGCGGGTATCTGCCCGTCTTCCAGACGGCAGCGCTCGTGTTCACGTCGTATCTGGGGTTCGCACAGGTCGCGACCGTCGCGGGAGATATCAAACAGCCCAGTCGGAACCTGCCACTGGCGATGGTCGGCTCCGTCGTCGTCGTCACCATCTTCTATGTCGTGACCATCTTCGTGGCGACGAGCGCGTTCGGTGCCGACCAGCTCGAGGAGTTCGGTGAGACGGCGATGGTCGAAGTGGCCCGCGAGTTCGTCGGCCTCCCCGGTGCGGTGGCCATCCTCTTCGCGGGGCTGCTGGCGACCTTTTCGAGTGCGAACGCCTCCATCCTGAGCGCTTCACGGACGGTGTACGCGCTGAGCCGTGACGCACTTATCCCCCAGAAGGCGAGCGAAATCAATCTCCGGTACGGGACGCCACACATCGCGTTGTTCGCGGCCGGCGGCCCGATTTTCGTCCTCGTCGCCACCGGGCAGGTCGAACTGCTCGCCGAAGTCGCGTCGTTCCTGCACCTGATTATGTACGGACTTATCTGTATCGCGCTTCTCGTGTTACGCCGCCGAGAGCCGGACTGGTACGACCCCAGCTTTCGAATGCCGGGGTATCCGATGTTGCCCGCGCTCGGGGCGCTGGCCAGCTTCGTCCTCATCGCGTTCATGCAGCGCGCCTCTATCGTTGTTGGTGTACTCGTGATGGCCATCTCGTATGGATGGTATCGCTACTATGCGGGCGATGTAGCGCTCAAAGGTGACCTCTGATGCGCGCCAAGACAGGTGAACCCTCATGACAGACCGACCGACCGTACTCGTCCCGATTCGCGTACTGAAAGGCGAAGGAATCCCCGACGGTGTGCCAGAGCTCCTCGCAAACGCACACGTTATCCTGCTCGGCTATCACGTCGTTCCCGAGCAGACCGCGCCGGGCCAGGCGCGGATGCAGTTCGAGGAGCGTGCGACCGACCGCCTGATGGAGTTCGAGACAATCTTCGAATCGGCTGGGGCGACCGTCGCGCGAGAGCTCGTGTTCACACACGAGAAACAGCAGACGTTCGACCGGCAGATACGCGAACACGACTGCCACGCCGTTCTCGTTCCCAACTCGACGACACCGCCCGAGGACGTCCTCGTGGCGGTTCGCGGGACCGTCGGCTCCTCGCGAATTGCTCGGGTCGTCGCTGGCTTGTTCGCCGAAACCGACGTGGCGGTGACGCTGTACCATCTCGCGGAGGAGGACGAGAGTGACGAGGACGCGGAGACGATGCTCGACGCTGTCCGCGACCGACTGGTCGACCTGGGAATGGACGAGCAGGCAATCGACCTGCGTATCGAGCGACGGAAACAACGACGCGAGGGGATTGCCGACGCTGCAACGAGCTACGACGCGGTCGTCATGGGCGAGTCCGCCCCCTCGCTGGCGACGTTCATCTTCGGGATGGCCGCCGACGACGTCGCCGAGCAGTTCCTCGGCCCGGTCATCGTGGTCCAGCGCGAAAAGAGTCCGCCCGAGGATTGACAGCGCTACTCGAACGCCACGCCCAGCTCCATCTCGTAGTACTGCATGGCGTCGCCCTCGTCGGTGAGCACGAACGTCCCGGTGAAGGTCTCGCCCGCGAGCATGTGGGGCATCCAGATGCGGTCGTCGACCCACATCTCGTCGTACGGGAGCTCCGCGGCCGGATACCACTCGGGGACCGCCTCCTCGGTTTCGACCGGCGTTCCGTCGATATCGGCTGCCGTGAACACGTGGACGTACATCGAGTCGTCGTCGGGCTCTCCGTCGCCGAAGTGGAAGGCGAACTCGCCGCATTTCTCGACGCCGGTCGGCGTTACCTGCAGTTCCTCGCGCACCTCACGCCTTGCGGCTTCCAGGGGCGTCTCACCTGCCTCGACCTTGCCGCCCGGTCCGACGATGTTCCCTTCGCCGAGCCCGCGCTGTTTCCGAATCAGCAGTAGCTCGCCGTCGATGATTGGGTGACACAGCGTCGCCTCGTTCATGACCGTGAGTTGTGCCGGTTGCACGTATCGATTGTGGTCTCTCGTGCTACTGGAGGGTACGTTCACCGCGACTGAGACGAGCTACCCACTCTGTAGGGGTGTAGACTGCCCCCTGGGAAGCTGTCCAACAAAAATGATACTTGCACTGGTAACATAAAACGCGCACATAGACCGGGCCGTGAACCAACAGCAATCTGATAGCAGACTATTGCCATACCCGTGCGGATGAATCGTCCGCTGGTGTGCGCTGTTGTGCGCAACCTGCCACACGCGTTCTCGCCCAACAACTCGAATCGGAAACCCTTAACCCCCCCAACGACAAGGCGCGGGTATGGCCAAGTTCGAGAAAGCAGAAGCGCGCCTCTTCACGGCTCAGATCTGCATGCGCTGTAACGCCCGCAACCCCGAGCGTGCCGATAGCTGCCGCAAATGTGGCTACGGAAACCTCCGACCAAAGGCACGTGAGTCGCGAAGCACCTGATTGGGGTTGCCGCAACTGGGTATCGACTCGAGCAGTTTTCCGGTCGATACCGCACTGAGTCCCAACAGCCACGCTTGGTGATGTCTCGCACTGTTCGTGTGGCCTTTTCGACACCCAGAGCACCGGCAGCAGCTGTCCGCTCCGGCGCTCTGTTGCTGTCTCCTCCCTCGCCATCCGATACGGGTCGCACGATTAATACCACCTTAATGCCCGTTAGTTACACCCACAACCATTAGATACCATTCGACACCACACTTATGTTGCTGGCGTCCCTACTATCGGTTGCATGTCACCGACGCCTGCCACCTCAACTCCGGAATCGCGTGCCTCCCGGGAGAAGAGCGCGCTCTTCTGTCCGGCGTGCTGGCACGAGAGCCCGATTGACGGGGACTGGCAGGTCCAGACGACGGAGACGGGCACTCACCTTGATTGTCCGGCCTGCGGTGAAACAGTGACCGTCAGGCCACCCGCGAACGCGGACACTGCATCTATCACGCTCCCTGTGGTCGCTTGCAGCACCGCGTTCGCACGACTCAGCACCCGTCTCCTCGCGCTGGGTCGGCGACTGTGCACTCCCCCGGGAGTGAGACCGAGACGGGACGGCACGTCGTGCTCCCCATCGACGACGGCCGAGACATCCCGCTGTCAGCCGTAACACTCTCCCACACACCACCTCTCAGGACGCAAGTCCCGGCTGATGGTTTTCGCTCACTCGTCCGGATACTTTGGCTCGCGACGCGCTGCCCGTTCGAGCGCTCGCTCTATGACTTCCCGAACGTCGCCCTCGTAGGGGTCGCCGTGGCCGGCGTACATCCGCTCGACCGTCTCCGGCATTCTGGCAAGCAGTTTCTCGATGGAGTCGATGAGGCGCTCGCGGGACTGGCCGGGGTAGTCGGTACGCCCGAAGCTCCCGTCGTCGAACGCGCCGTCGTTGTAGACGACCACGTCACCCGAAAAGAGCGAGCGCTCGCCGACCAGCGAGACGTGGTCGTCGGCGTGGCCCGGCGTGTACACGACTTCACAGGATTCGTCGCCCACCTGAACCACGTCGCCGTCGTCGAGTTCGTGCGTTCGGGCGGGGTGGTCGGCGTAGGCATAACAGTCGGTCTCGAACGCCTCGATAACCGTGTCGAGTTCGCTCACGTGGTCGCCGTGTTGGTGGGTGAGAACGACGCTGTCCAGCGTGTCCGTGTGTTTTCGAATCACGTCTTCGACGCCCTCCATCGCGCCCGCGTCGACCAGCGTGGTCTGGTCTCCCAGTGCGAGATACGCGTTGCACGTGAACGCTTCGGCATCCGCAGTGACAGTGATAACGTCCATATAGGACGAACGGCCGCCACTGGCTTGAACGTACTCCCGTCGGCTCCCCGCCGCTGAAGCGGTGGGCTCCCGCCACACTGGAGTCGGCGGTAGAGGAGGGGCTCACGTTCACCGTCCGTGATTTCAGGACGAGACGCTACTTTGTGTGAGTCTCGATGAGCGAGCGAAGCTGTGACTCGGGCTGTGCCCCAACTACTTCTTCGACTTGCTCGCCGCCAGCGAAGAGGACCAGGGTCGGAACCCCACGGACGCCGTACGCTGTCGCGAGCTGCTGGTTGGCGTCGACATCGACTTTCGCGACTGTTCCGTCGGTCTCGGCCGCAAGTCGGTCGAGAACTGGATTGAGCATCTGGCATGGCCCACACCAGTCGGCGTAGAAGTCCACGAGCACGACTTCGTACTCGGCCACGATCTCGTCCAACTCACGTTTCCCGTCGACGTAAATCGGCTCTTCGGGTGTTCCGTCTGTTACGGTGTCTGTTGACATCAGCTTCTCGTACGCACTGGGGGGATTTAACGGTTTTGGGAACATAGTACAATATTGCTTGCCGACCACGTATCTGTGTCGTGACGCGTTCGCCGAGTTCGGCCGTAGACTCCCGCAGGGACGTGGGTACTCAGCGCCACTCGGGCTCGAGTGCATCGACGAGTCGTTGGATGTCGGCGGTCGTGTTCACGGCGTGGACCGACGCACGGACGGCGTCGGGTCCCGGAACCGACCTGACGATGATGTCGTCTGCGGCGAGACGCTCGACAGTTGCGTCGGGGTCGTCAACTGCTATCGTCACCAGCCCTGTCTCGGGCGTCGCAGGGCTGAGCAGTTGCTCGTCGGGAACGCTGTCGACGAGCTGTTCGACGAGCGTCTCGATTCTGTCGGCGATGTGGCTGACGCCGACTGTTTCGATGGTGTCGATAGCTTCCCTGAGGGCGGCGTACGGTGCGAGGCTTGCGGAGCCGATTTCGAACCGTCGCGCGCCGGCGGCGAACGCGAACTCCGGCGCAGTCGGCGTCTCGACACTCCGGTACCCCACCGCCCGGGGCTGGAGCGTGTCGACGACCTCGCTGTCGACGTAGAGAAAGCCACTTCCCCAGAGCCCGAGCAGCCACTTGTGTCCCGCCGCTGCGACGATGTCAGCGTTCCACTCGCGGACGTCTATCGGTCGCTGACCAGGCACCTGAACGGCGTCGACGAGCGCCAGTGCACCGTGCTCGTGTGCGACGTCGACGAGCTCAGCTACCGGGAGGACGCTCCCGTGCGTCCAGGTCACCGCGCTGAAACAGACGAGGCGGGCGTCCGTGACCGCTTCAGCGAACGCCGCTTCGTCGATATGACCGTTCTCGCTCTCGACGACTCGTACCTCGACCCCCTCGCGTTCGAGACGCTGCCACGGAAGTATCCCCGCTGGATGTTCGAGGTCCGTCCGGACGACGACGTCGCCCGGCTGCCAGTCGATGGCGTTTGCGACCGCCGTGATGCCAGCTGTTGTACTTTCGGTGAGCGCTATCTCCTCGGGCGCTGCTCCGAGAAACGACGCGACACGCTCGCGTGTTCGGTCGTACTCGCCAAACGCCATCTCGTAGGGGTCGTCCGCGATGGGGGCTGTGTACTCGTGGGCGTGCTGTGTCTCGATAGCTGCTTCCACGACGTGCTGGGGGCTGGGTCCGTGAGCGCCGAAGTTCAGGTAGACTCCCTGCTGGAGGGCCGGAACCGCTGCCCGCAGCGCTTCCGGCGTCTCTGGCCGTGACTCTGTCTCGTCGGTGTTCATACCGTCCACTACGGGCTGTTCACGTAATAATATTGCTTAAAATACCCAATACATTCCAAAAGTATATCCCGGCCGCAGTCGAACACCTGCTATATGAAACAGAACGTCGGTGGACTCGACCGTACCGCTCGGCTGGTCGCTGGACCAGCTCTCGCAGCTCTCGGCCTCCTCATCCTCGCAGAGGTCGTTTCCGCGTCCGTTTCGCTCGGCTGGGTGTTGCTTGTCGCCGGCGCAGTCGTGCTCGCGACGGGCGTCTTCCAGCGGTGTCTGCTCACTCGCCTTCTCGGTATCGACACCTGTCGGGTTTGAGCAGCTGGCGTCGACCGTCCCGGTCTCACGTCGCGTCGGGCTCAGGGCTCCTAGCCCACGCCGCCGGGAGCTGGGTGTACACGCGCGCGTTCCCGACGAGCGCGTCCACTGTCGTGTACTCGTCGACGGCGTGGACCGTGTCGGTTCCGAGCGCGAACTCGACAGTTGGGATGTCGGCATTGCGTAGCGCTTTGGCGTCGCCGCCGCCGGTCGCGCTCCGGCGATACACGCGGGCACCGGTCACGGTCTGAGCTGTCGACGCCACGGCGGCCACGAGTGGGCTGTCTATCGGCTCTGCCGTCCCGGTGCTCCAGGACACATCAGCGATGGTGGTTCCCTCGCAGCCGTTGACGCAGTCCCGTATCTGCGAGAGGATGGGTGCCGTCTCAACGCCCGCAGTCAGCCGAATATCGATCTCGGCGCGAGCGCTCTGAGGGACGGCATTGATGGCCGACCCGCCGGAGATTGTTCCGAGGTTGACCGACGGCGACCGAAAGAGATCCCGTGCCGTCTCCTCGCCCATCGTCGGCGCGTAGTAGGCGACAGACTCCTCGATTATCGGGTCCATCGTCGCGTCGATGTGGAGCGTCTGTGTCCCGAACCGCTCACGTAACGTCTGGACCACACCGTAGAGTCTGTCGATGGCGTTCTCTCCCAGCACCGGCCGCGACCCGTGTGCGGCCCTCCCGGTCGCCTCGAGCGTCAGCCAGATGCTCCCCCGGTCGGCTACCGTCACCGAGTGGCGCGCCTCCTCGCATGTCGGCTCGCCGATAACGCAGGCGTCGGCATCGAGGTGGCCGTCCGAAAGCAGCGCGGGCAGGCCTGCATCGCCACCGACCTCCTCGTCGCTGACGAACGCGAATCGGAGCGTGACCGGCGGTTCCGTCCCGGTCTCGGCGTAGGCTCGTATCGTGAACAGCATCGCTGCCAGCGCCCCTTTCATATCAGTGGCGCCGCGCCCGTAGATACGGTCGCCAACGCGCTCACCCAGCGGGTCCCGTGACCAGGCGTTCTCGTCGAACGGCACCGTATCAAGATGGCCGTTGTACAGCAACGTCTCCTCGCTCGCGCCGGGCACCGTCACGAGGATATTCGGCTTCATCGGGTCGAACGTAATCCGTTCGACGTCGACCGGGAGGGTGGACAGGTACGCCTCAATACGGCTGACAATCTCGCGGGTGTCTCCCGGCGGGTTCGCGGTGTCGAGCGCCAGCAAGTCGAGGGTCAACTCGACGAGCGCTTCTCGCCGTTTCTCGGCGTACGTCGTCGGGTCGTCGCTGGTCATGCTCACGCCAGCTTCCCGCCGAGCACTTTCGCGGCCGTCAGCACTGGGTCCCACACGGGACTGAACGGTGGGGCGTACGCGAGGTCCGCGTTCTGGAGCTCCGTCACCGTCATCTCGCCGTGGAGGGCCATCGCAACCGTATCGATGCGTTTCGCTCCTTCGCGGCCGACGACGCTGCCACCGAGAACCCGACGGGTGTCCCGGTCGGCGAGTAACGTGACTGTGAGCTCCTCGCCGCCCGGGTAGTAGTGTGCGCGACTCCCGGCCGATATCGTGACCGATATCGGGTCGAAACCGGCCTCGCTGGCGCGCTCTTCGTCGACGATACCCGTTCGTGCGGCCCCGAGGTCGAACGCCTTGACGATAGCCGTCCCGGCAGTGTCGCCCACCGGCGTCGGCGCTCCGGTGACTGTCTGTCCGATTGCCCGGCCCGCCCGGTTCGCCGTGAGCGCCAGCGGTACGTGCTCGGGCTCGCCGGTGACGACGTGGTTTGCCTCGGCGCAGTCGCCCGCCGCGTAGACGTTATCATGGTTGGTGCGGCCGAACTCGTCGGTTGCTATCGCACCGGTCGGGCCGAGCTCGATGCCGGCCGCCTCCGCGAGGGCAACGTTCGGGGTGACGCCGACGCCCACCACTGCAATCTCCGCAGGGGCAGACGAACCCTCGAACTCGACGTGTTCGACGCGACCGTCACCCGCGAAGCCCGAGACTGCCGTGTCGAGATGGAGGTCGACGCCTCGCTCTCCGAGGTGTTCTTCGACCACGTCGGCGACTTCCGTCCCGAACGGCTGGAGAACGTTGGGCAACATCTCGTAGAGAGACACGTCGACACCCCGTGCGTCGAGCGCTTCGGCCATCTCGATGCCAACGTAGCCGCCGCCGACGATTGCGGCGGTCTCGGGAGCCTGCTCGGAGACGTACTCCTCGATGGCGTCGGCTTCGTCCATGTCGTGAATCGTGAAGACTCCGTCGAGGTCGATACCGTCGAACGGCGGTTCGATAGCGGTCGCACCCATCCCGAGCAACAGCGAGTCGTAGGGCTGGTCGAACTGGCCGTCCGGCCCCTCGACCGTCACCGTCTCCGTGTTCGGATTGAGATCGACGACTTCGTGCCCGGTCCGGAGGTCGATATCGCGCTCCTGCCGGAACTGTTCCGGTGGTATCGTGACCAGGTCCTCGAGCGCTTCAACCTCGCCTTTGACGTAGTACGGCATCCCGCAGGCAGCGTAGGAAACCCACTCGCCTTTCTCGAAGACGACCACGTCCATCTCCGGATTCTCGCGTTTTGCCTTGCTCGCAGCACTCATTCCCGCTGCGTCACCGCCGACGACGACAAAGGTGTTGTTCATACCCTTCTATTGGGCGACCAGCCACAAAAGTATTTTTCAGTTTGCACAATACTATAAACTACTCGCCACGGTCTGTGTGACCGCGATGGCCCTCGTTGAGGGTGCCGAGTGATTTTTCCATCTCCAGTTCTAGGCTCTACATGTATGGGGTTCGGGAGCTACGACGAATCCGAACAGGAAAACCAGGAGCTCGACGCTGATTTCGACGACGACGAGGCTGTTGCTGCGGGTGAGAACGAACACGAAGGCACCGTTGATTTCGAGTTCACAGCATCGAACGACGAACTACTCGACCAGCTAGAGGATATCAAAGAGTGAAGCGAGGGGTCCGCGCCCTCGGTGTCGCCGAGTCGTACCAGGATGAGACGAGCACACTGGCTGGGGCCGTTGTCCGCGCGGACCGCGCCGTCGATGGCTTCGCGTTCACCACGTGTACTGTCGGCGGTACCGACTCGACGGCGGCGATTGCCTCACTTTTCGCGGACCTCGACCGTGCCGACATCCGCTACCTGCTGGTAGCGGGTATCGCCCCCGCCTGGTACAACGTCATCGAGCTATCGCGCCTGCACGAACTGACCGGGGTTGCGGTTCTCTCCGTGAGCTTCGAGGAGAGCGACGGTCTCGAGGACGCCATCCGCGACGCCTTCGACGGTAGGGCTGCAACGCGACGGCTCGAGAGCTACCGGGCGCAGCCGGAGCGACGGCCCGTCGCGCTCGAGGCCGGGGTCGTCTACGTCCGCAGTGTCGGCCTCGACGACGCCGAAGCCGCCGAGGTCGTCCGCTGGTTCACAGCCGAGGGCGGCCGACCCGAACCACTCCGGGTGGCTCGGCTGGCGGCCCGGGCCGGGGACGACTTTCGGCGCGATGTCGCTGGACACGCCGACGGTGAGCCGTCCCGGTGACGCGTTCCTGTGGCCGTGCTACGGAACGAGCAACACGGGAACCTCGCGGGTCTTCAGCATCCGCTCGGTCGTATCGCTGCGGAACAGCTGTTCGAACGTCGATTTCTCCTCGTAGCCGAGCACGACGAGGTCGATGTCCTGCGTCTCGACGATATCGGTAATCGCCTTGCGAACGGCGGACTTCGACTCCGACCCGTGTTCGACGAGCGAGATTTCGGCCTCGACGGAGACGCCGTACTCCGCGCCCATCGACTCGATTTCGCTCGCTGCTATCTGTGCAGACGTCTCTTCGCGGGGGCTCACGTGGACTGCCGTGACGTGGACCGCTTCGTTCCCGCTGAACGTCTCGAGTGCCGTTCGGACGGCTCGCTCGCTGACTGGTGCAACGTCGAACGGAACGAGGATGTTCATACCGAACGTTCTCTCCCCGGGGTAATAGGCTCTCCTGTCTGAGTGGGGCCGAGCTCCGGACAACAGCATCTATAGTGGCGGCTCTCTTCTCGCCCGGTATGGACGAGGTGCCCGACTGCTGGGACGTTGAGACGCTCGGTGTAACTGGCTGTGAGCGCTGTCCCGCACTCGTCGACTCGCGGAGCCGAATCGTCGACGGTGTCGGTCCGGCCGACGCCGACCTGCTGTTCGTCGGTGAGGCTCCCGGTGCGAACGAAGACCAGCAGGGTGAGCCGTTCGTCGGCCGCAGCGGCGACGTTCTCGACGCGGGACTGCGCGACGCTGGCCTCGACCGGGTCGACGTGCGCATCACCAACTGCGTCCGGTGTCGACCGCCGGAGAACCGCGACCCGACAGTCGAGGAACGCGCGAACTGCCGGAGCTATCTCGACCGCGAAATCGCCGCCGTGGACCCCGAACTGGTCGTCACGCTCGGGAAAGTTCCTGCCGAACACCTCCTCGGTCGGTCAGTCGCCGTGACCAGCGAGGCTGGTGACATCTCCGAAGTCGCGCTCGCTGGGGAGTCCTACCCGATGCTCGTCTGCGTCCACCCCGCCGCGACGCTGTACGACCCTGGCCAGCGCGAGACGTTCGAGTCGACGCTCCGCACTGCCGCCGAACACGCTGGTGACGGCGGTCAGTCGGCGCTCGACGAGTTCTGATGGGGCTGGACGCGCGCAGAACGGTTCAGGGGCCGCCTATTTCCGACGTCCCCATTCCACCCGACTGGAAGCCCTGACAGATGGGACAGCTGGTGTGGTTCTCGTGAGCCGACAGGAGGCGTTCGATTTCGTCTTCCGAGAGCTCTTCCGGCGATTCGAGTGCGGTCTCTTCGACGTCCTCGAGCGTCGTCTCCGGTCTGTCCACGACGTTTCGCTGGTGCTTGCTGGTGGCGACATCGGCATCCTTCACTGTTTCGTCACCGTCGTTACCGCCGATTGCGACCGTCGTCAGGATGCCCGTGCTGGCGAGGGCGCCGCCGAGTGCGAGAAATCGCCTTCGATTCATCACGTCGAGATTGTTCCTCCGAGACAAAAACAGTTTGGGGGTGTGCTACTGCACGTTCCGAAACTGTCCGGCGTGAAGGGCCACAACCCGTCTCCCCGTTCCCCTACGATGAGTTGCCAGACCGCTCTTCTGTGTCCTCTGGCACGCCCGACCCAGCCGTCACCCGGACGTTCTCGCCGCCTGGCTCGCCGAACGGCTCGTCGGCGTCGCGCTCGAAGACGCGTTCGCCCCGAACCATCGTCCACTCGGGGAAGATGCCGTCCCACCCCTCGAAAGGGGTCCACGTACAGTTCGTGTGGAGGTCCTCGGCCCGAATTTCGGTCACGTCGTCGGGGTCGACCAGCACGAGGTCGGCGTAGTTCCCTTCCGCCACCCGTCCACGGTCGGCGAGCCCGAACACGTCGGCAGGGGTGGCTGCCGTCAGCTCCCGGACTCGCTCGTAGTCGAGTCGGCCGCGCTCGGCCTCGACGAGCAGCAGAGGCAGGACGGTCTCGACGCCGGGAATCCCACTCGGGGCGTCCCAGACACCGGTGTCTTTCTCCTCGGCGGTGTGGGGCGCGTGGTCGGTCGCAATCATATCGACCGTCCCGTCGGCGACGCGGTCGTACACTTTGCTCCGGAGCTGCTCGCGACGCAACGGCGGGTTCATCACGCCGTGGGTGCCGAGCTCCTCGAGGTCTTCCCGCGAGAGAAAGAGGTGGTGTGGCGTCACCTCGCAGGTCATCCCGTGCTCGGCGGCGATGTCGATACCCTGTGGCGTGCTCGTGTGAGCGACGTGAATGCGACTGTCGCGTTCAGCGGCGAGTTCACACGCTCTGCGGACGGCCACCGCCTCGGCTTTCGGTCGCCGGTAGGCGCTCCACGCGTCGGCGTCGTCACGCGTTCGCGCGCTCTCGTTGAACAGCGTCTCGTCTTCGGCGTGAACTGTCACGGTCACGTCGTGGTCGCTCGCCTGCTCGAGCGCGTCGACGAACAGTGACGTGTCGATTCCCATCTCGCCGGTCGAGTCCGCGAGGAACACCTCGCCCAGCGCGAACAGCGGCTGGGCGAACAGGCTCGCCGGGTCCCAGTCTTCGGTGACGCCGCCGTTGATGCCGAAATCGATGTGGGCCTGCTCGGCGTACCCGTGTTTCTCCTCGAACGCCGGCCCGTCGACGGTCGGTGGCTCAGTGTTCGGCTGGTCGACGACCGTCGTGACGCCGCCAGCAGCGGCGCTTTTCGTCCCCGTCTCCCACGTCTCTTTGTGACCGAAGCCCGGCTGGCGAAAGTGGACGTGCACGTCTATCATCCCTGGCAGGAGGCGTTTGCCGCTCACGTCAACTGTGTTCTCGTCGCCCTCTGCATCGAGGGTCTCGGCGATAGCGGTGATTCGTTCCCCGCTGATGCGAACGTCGCGTCGACGACCGTCAGCGAGCGTCGCGTTCCGGATGAGCATATCAACGCTCCACGCCGAACGGCCCTAAGTCTCTCGAACGAACTCGACTGTCGACGGGTCGCTGTCGGTAAGCTGTTCGACGAATGCGTCGACGACTGTCTCGGGTACGCCCTCACCACCAGCGCGAGCGATGCTCCCTACGGAGTCGCGCTCGAACGGCACGTCGAGGGCATCGTAGATGGGCTCGAGCACCGCTGCAATCTCCTCGTGGTCTTGCACGACGACGATACCCGAGGTGACAGCCACGTCGCTGTGGACACGCTGTGCCAGCCCCGAAACTTTCCCGCCCGCCGAGAGGGAGTGCGTTCCCGGACAGAACGAACCCTCCGGTTCGCCCTCCTCCGCGTCGACGCCGAGGGTGGCCAGCGCTGCCCTGGCCAGTCTCGTCACTCTCTCGTAGCGCTCGGTGATTCCAGAGCGCGAATCCTCGACTGGCTCGGCGAGGGCGAACGCGACGGTCGCTCCCGTGAACGCGACGGCGTGGCCGCCCACGGTTCGTTCCGTCACGGCGTAGCCACGGTTCGTCGCGGTCTCGCGGGCCTGCTGGTAGCCGTCGCGGTTCGCGTCACGTCGCCCGAATGCGACGTTCTTCGGCGGTCGCCAGACTCGTACGCCCGCTTCGCCCGTTTCACCAACACGCTCGACGAACGCACGCGTCGCTTCCCGGTCTGTGGATAGTGTCGACGCTCGGCCACGGAGAACGCGCATGGGGATGCGTCGGTGCTGAGTCTTCTTTACTGCATCTCTTCGGGAGCGGAGACGAGCGGCTCCCACTCCTCGTGTTCGAACTGGCAGATGATTGTGCCATCGATTCGCTTCAGGTACGTGTTGAGATGGCCTTCTTCCCTTGCGTTCTCGACGAGACCACCAGCACGGGTCATGTCACACCGCCCAGCGACCATGACAGACCGCTCGTTCTCGGGGTCGATGAGCTCGGTGACGAGATACCTGAACCGCTCGATGTCGCGGCCGTACACCAGATACTCGGTGAACGTTTCGGCGTCGTAGAACGCGACGAACTCGTCTGCGTGGTTGTCGGGGACGATGTGCTGGAGACCGAAGCGGTCGTGGTCACGCATGCTCTTCGTTATCGCGTCGGTGTGTGCGGCGACGACGGTGAGGACATCCCAGCCGTCTTCGCGCCTGCCTTCGGCGAGCTCTTCCATCTCCTCGAGTGTTCGTGACCACGCGCTCGTGTGCACGCCCTCCGGGTCCGCGAGTCGCTGAACCTGTGGGTCGGATTTCGAGTGTGGCTGGTCCGCTCCGTCCATGTGTAAAACCGCAGCGCCAACGGGGATAACTCTTTTCGGCTACACGACACCGAACACAGTCTCCATCACGAACGACAGCGCCAGCACGAACACGCTCGTCACCAGCAGCTTCCCGGCGATTCCCATCCGGCGCTCCGGTCGAGGCGACGCAATCCAGCGGTTCGGCGGGAGCGTCTGAACGAGCGCCTGAAACCGCGTCTCATCCTGCCGCTCCCGAAGTGACTCGCCGTAGCCGTTGTGCTGTGTACCCTCACTGGTGACTCTGTTTCGCAGCGACGAGGTGGCTGCCATCGAGTCCTGTTGTGTGTCGTTGTCCGAGCCGTCCTGTTGCGGCCCTGGCTCCTGTTGCCCGGCGTGAGCGGCCCGGAGCTGCTTGCCCGAGCGCACCCACAGCGTCGCCGTCGCGTACGCCATCATCGTCCAGCCGAAGACGAACAGGAGGTGTTTCCCGCGGACGACTCCGCCACCTGTCGTGACGCCCAGTGTGACCGCGAGGGCGGCGCTCATGACAGTGAGCGTGACCGCGTACGTCAGCGTGTCGACCCAGACGCGAACGAACCCTCGCAAGCGGACGATTCTCGGCTGTGTGATGGATATCACTCCCTGTGGCGTGTGTCGAGCACCTCTTCGGGCTCGCGGAACTCGCTACTGTGTCTGTGACAGTAACTCTGTCGGCCGGAGTCGCTGACGGTGTAGAACTCCGGTTTGCGGACCGCCTCGCTGTCATCGACGTGACCCTCGCAGATGCCGCCGAACTCGTCGTTGAACAGCGTGAGTGCCTGGGTCTCGTCGTGTCGTCTCATGTGTTCCTGTATCTCCTCGAGCACGGACTGGACCTCGGGCGGGGGGTCGAGCTCGCCGAACAACTCGTCGAAGGTTCCTTCGACGGTCCCAAAGCGCGTCTCTCTGCCGAGTCGCTCCCGGATGCGCTCGCGAATCGAGCGGTCGGCTCGCTGGCGCTCCCTGAGTATCTCCCGGAGTGTGAGCAGTGCGACCCAGTGCTCGTCGTCGAGATGTTCGTAGCTTTGGGGGTGAATCCGTGCCGGACAGCGGGTGCTGAACGGACAACCACTCGGGGGGTATCGTGGGTTCGGTGGCGTTCCGTGGAGCGTGATTCGGTCGCCACTGCTCCGGGGGTCCGGTGGAGGTATCGCCGACAGCAGCGAGTGGGTGTACGGATTCGCAGGGTCGGTAAACAGCTCCTCGGTCGGTCCAATCTCCATAATGTGCCCGAGATACATCACTGCGACCCGGTCACAGATGTGCCGGACGACAGAGAGGTCGTGGGCGATGAACAGGTACGTGAGCCCGAACTCCTCCTGGAGGTCTTCGAGGAGGTTGATAATCTCCGCCTGAACGCTCACGTCCAGCGCGCTCGTCGGCTCGTCGAGAACGATGAAGTCGGGTTCGAGCGCGAGCGTTCGGGCGATACCGATACGCTGGCGCTGGCCGCCCGAGAACTGGTGGGGATAGCGGTAGTAGTGCTCGGGTTCGAGGTTGACGGTTTCGAGCAGGTATCGCACTCGTTGTCGTCGCTCTCGGGGCGTTCGCCAGTCGTGGACATCGAGGGGTTCGCGGATGATTTCGCCGACGGTCATCCGGTCGTTGAGGCTCGACTGTGGGTCCTGGAACACCATCTGGGCGTTGCGCCGCCACTCGTGGAGGTCGTCACCACGGAGCGTCGTGACGTCGATACCGTCGAACGTCACCTCTCCCGCTGTCGCGTCTTCGAGCTGGAGGAGCGTCCGTCCCAGCGTCGTCTTGCC
>LKMJ01001426.1_pt1 | contig 21033 bp, 24 predicted proteins | sample 643391 | NCBI WGS metagenome assembly LKMJ01 (sample SAMN04112250, study PRJNA286221) | soda lake metagenome | biome: soda lake; feature: Kulunda Steppe; material: water; isolation source: sample PL-Br10 brine of Picturesque Lake | place: Russia: Kulunda steppe | collected 2010-07
TTCCATATGGGGCGTTCATAATGGGCGAGAAACCGACCGTACTCGTCGTCGACGACGAGCCCGAACTCGCGGACCTGTACGCGGTCTGGCTCCAGGAGGAGTACGACGTCCGCACCGTTTACGGGGGGGAGGAGGCGGTCTCGGCACTCGCCCCGGAGATCGACGTCGCGCTGATCGATCGCCTGATGCCGCGGCTCTCCGGCGACGAGTTGCTCTCGCGCGTTCGGAGGGCGGGTTACGACTGTCGGGTCGCGATCGTGACGGCCGTCGAACCGGATTTCGACATCATCGGGATGGGCTTCGACGAGTATCTCGTCAAACCGATCCAGCGGGCGGAGCTGAACGAGGTCGTCGATGCGCTCGTGACCCGGTCGGAATACGACAGAAAGCTCCAGCAGTTCTTCGCGCTGGCGTCGAAACGGGCCGCTTTACAGACCGAGAAATCCCGGCGAGAACTGAACGAAAGTGACGCCTACGCGGAACTGACGGCGGAGTTCGAACGACTCCGAACGGAGCTGGATCGGACCGTCCAACGGTTACGCCCCCGGGATCTCGAAGTCGAGATGCGACAGCTGAACGACCCGCCCTCTCAGGATTAATCGCCGGGTCGCGGGTCGCTCCGGATCAGTAGACGACGAGCGCGAGATACATCTGCCCCAGCCCCGCGAGTATCATCACGACGCCCGCGATCTGTTTCAGCCGCCCCGAGTACGCCATCAGCCGTCCGGCGTTCGTGAGCACGCCCACTCCCGTCGCGACGGTGGTCGCGACCATGAGCACCGCCACGGTTCCGGCGTAGATCCCAACGAGCAAGACAGCCGTCTCGATCGGGAGGGTGATCGCCCGGGCGATCACCGCCAGAAAGATCGGCGCGACACAGCCAGCGCCGGCCAGCGCGTATCCGGCCCCGAAGAGGCCGAAGCCGAACACGCCCGATCGCCGCTTCGGCAGCGGGATCGACACCGACGGGCTCCTCCCGGAGAGGACGAGAACGCCGAAGACGACGAGCAAGCCGCCGACGAGCGATTCGAAGATCGTGAGGTTCCCGAACGCCGAGTGTCCCGCCTGGATGGCGACCGCCGAAAGCGCACCGAACATCGCGAGCACGCCGAGGCCAGCCGCGACTCCGCGGGTACCGGCTCCGAGGATCGAGACCTCGTCGGCGTCGACCTGGTTCAGATAGAAGCCGACATAGCCCGGTAAAAGCGGGTACGCACACGGTGAAAAGAACGTCGCGATGCCCGCCGTGAGCGCGAACGGAACGTTCGTCGCGAGGGCTGGATCGGACATCACTCGAGGACGGCTTCGATCCGCTCTGTGAGTTCGTCGGCGGTGTGAACGCCGGAGTCGGACCACTGTATCCGACCGGCGTCGTCGAACACCACGGCGGTCGGATAGCTGCCGACGTTCACTCTGGCGGCCAGCTCCGCGGTCGGGTCCGCCCCGACGAGCCACGAGCCGTCGTGTTCGACCCACCACTCGGCGATCTCCGCTTCGGTCACGGACCGCCCGACCGCCTCGGTCGTCACCGAGATGAAACGCACCTCCTCGCCGACCCGTTCGTGTGCGTCCCCGAGCGCCGGCATCTGTTCGATACACGGCGGACACCACGTCCCGAAGAAGTCGACGAACGTGGGCTGATCGGACGCCGGGATCGTCACTTCTCCCTCCCGGCTCCCGGGCGCCTCTATCGTCTGGATCGTCATCGGCTCGATCGGCTCGGCGTCCTCGCCGAACACCGACGGCGCGTGTCCGGTCGCGAACAGCCCGGCTCCGCCGACCGCGGCCACACTCGCGGCCCCGGCGAGCAGCTGTCGGCGTCGCATTCTACGCGGTCACCACCCGCTCGAAATCGCTCGTGACGGTTTCGAGATCGACGGTGGCCCCGTTCGGATACGCCCGCTCGACGATGCCGTCTCTGTTGACGAGCAGGACGAGTCCGTAGTGCGGGAACTGATACTCGAGATTCTCGTAGTTCTCGGCGGGCCGTTTTTCGATCGCCAGTCCGAACTCCTCTTCGATGAGCGTCTGGCCCGATTCGTAACTCTCCGGTCGGAGGAAATGCCAGTTGCCGGCGTCGAGGTCGACGCCCTGCTGGTCGGCGTAGTCTTCGAGGACGCCCGCCGTGTCCTGCTCGGGATCGAAGGTGATCGGGAGAAAGGCGGCTTCGTCGCCGTATCCCCCCTCGGCGGCGACCTCCTGTGCGCGTCGGAGCCGGAGGACGAGCGCGGGGCAGACGCCGTCGGGGCAGTTCGTATAGAAGAACGTCAACATCGTCGCCCGCTCGCCCTCGAACTCCGCCGTCGAGATCTCCTCGCCCGCGATCGGATCCGGGAGCGCGATCGCGGGCAGTTCGTCGCCGTAGGTCGGATGGGCGGCCCCGCTCATGTCGTGCTCTGGCGGATCGAGTACCGTCGAGTCGTCCCCGGAACCGCCCAGCACACCGAGACAGCCGGCGGTAGCGACGGCTCCAAGGGTGGCGAGTGATCGAATCGAGTCACGGCGATCCATATCTAACGATACGCTCTAGGATTGATGGGTGTTGTGGTCTGTCCCTCTAGAGCGCCGTCCCGAGAGCGCTACCGAGGTGAATACCGACGACGACCGCGGAAACCGCGAGTGCGAGCGTGCCGGCCGCATACGCCGCCGCGACGGCTCGATCGCCCTCTGTCGTTAGCTGGACCGTCTCGACGGCGAACGACGAGAAGGTGGTAAACGCACCGCAGAACCCGACGACGAGTGCGAGCATCGCCGCCCCGTCGATCCCGACGCCGAAGACGACGCCGAAGACGAAGCTTCCGACGACGTTGACGAGGAACGTATCGAGCGTGCGCCGATCGATCGCCACCGCGACCGCGTATCGGAAGACGGCTCCGATCGCCCCGCCGATCCCGACCGCGAGCGCGCTCACGAGCGCCATCGGATCACCGCCCGTGCGAGCAGAACCGCAGCGAAGCCGAGCGCGTAGTTACCGGCGACGTTCGCGGCCGCGAGTGTCGGATCGAGCGCGACCGTCTCGCCGGCGAACGTGCTGTAAGTGGTGAACGACGAGATAAAGCCGGTCGAGACGACGAGCCGAAGCCGATCGGAGATCGCGTCCCGCGTTTCGATACTGTAGACGACGACGCCGAGCAGAAAACAGCCGACGACGTTGACGAGCAGCGTCCCCCACGGAAACGCCGCCGGAAGAGCGGCCGAGACACCGTGGCGGGCGATCGCTCCCGAAAAGCCCCCTACCGCGACCAGCGCGATCCCCCGAGGTTCCATATCGACGTCTCTGCCGGCACGAACAGCAATCTTGTGGTTTCCCGTTCACTCTCTGTTCCCGCCCGCCCGTGTGAGTCCCGAGGTTTATATACCGGAACGGGTCCAGACGGCCTATGCGACAGCGACAGCGGCTGTGGGACGACAGACGAGGTATCGAGGGGCTTCCGGTCAGACTGGTCATCGCGCTGGTCGTCGGGGTCGCGAGCCTCTCGGTGATGATGAACATGATCTCGGGCATCTCCGGGCTTGCGGTCGTCGAACTCGACGTCCAGCCGGAACCGGAGGTCGTAACGCCCGGCGAGCACACCGTCGAGGTCTCGGTCATCGACCCCGAGGGACAGCGCGTCTCGGATGCGACGGTGATCGCACGCAGCGGCTCGGCCCGTCTGGAGGGCGTCGAGACGGCGACGACCGACGAGGAGGGAATCGCGACCTTCGAACTCGAACCCGAACTCGGCGCGAACCAGCAGGACGGTACGATCGAGTTCGATATCAAACCGCCCGCAGGTGGGGATTACGCCGACAGACGCGACAACACGGCGCTTTTGGTGGTGTCCGAGTAAACAGCTCCGGGCACGATGCCCCGGGGTTTTAAACCCGGTCCCAGTCGATCCAGGTCTGCTCCCAGCCCTTCCGGCGTTCGGCGGCGCGGCGAGCGTGCTCGCGGTCCTCGCGACGGGTCCGGTTCCGCTCGACGGTTTCGGCCTGCTCGCCCTCGACCAGCATCGGCTGGAAGACGACGGTTCCGAACTCGGCGACCCGCTCGCCGTCTTCGATCGCGACGAGCTCCTGACTGCCGCTGCCCAGCGGCATGACGAGCCGGCCGCCGGGGGCCAGCTGTTCGAGGAGCGCTCGCGGCGGTTCGATAGCGGCAGCTTCGAGGAGAATCCGGTCGTACGGCGCGTACTCGGCTAACCCGCGAGCCCCGTCTCGACGATCGACGAGGACGCCCGGATACCCCGCCGCCGCGAGGTTCGATCGGGCCTCATACACCAGCCGCCGAGCGATGTCTATCGCGTGGACGTTCGCCTCGTCGGTGAGCGCCGCGAGTACCGCGGCGGTGTAGCCGACGCCCGCGCCGACGACGAGGACGGTGTCGTCCGGATCGGGGGCGAGCGCCTCGAGCAGTCGGCCGACCGCGCTGGGCGAGAGTACGCGGGTGCCGAGTCGCTCGAACGATCGGTCGGCGTAGGCGACGGACTCGTCTTCGACGAACGGCTCGCGCGGGACCGTCCGCATCGCAACGCTGAGCCGCTCGGAGCGGACGACCGCCTTGGCCTCGTGTTCGAGGCTGTCGACCATGTCGTCCCGAAGCACCGCGGGATCCATACTACCGTCTCCGTTCCAGAGCCTCTTGAATCGCGCGCCGTGTCTCGGTCGTCTCTCTCATTGCATCCTGACGAACCGGACGCCGCCGTGGCTCTCGCGTTCGAGGCCGTCCTCGGACTTTTCGGCCCCGATGAGCGTCTGTCGCCCCGTCCCGACCGGCGCGACGAGTCGGCCGCCGATGGCGAGCTGTTCGACGACCGGGTCCGGGAGTTCGGCCGTCGCACAGGTGAAGTAGGTGGCGTCGTAGGGGGCGTGCTCGGGCCATCCCTTCGCGCCGTCGCCGACTCGGACGTCTACGTCGCCGTAGCCGAGCTTCTCGAGCCGCCGTCTGGCGTCGGTCGCGAGCGATTCGACGTACTCGACGGTGTAGACGTGTTCCGCCCCGACGATCTCGGCGGTCACGGCGGCGTGATAGCCACAGCCGGTTCCGATCTCCAGAACCGAATCGCCCGACTCGAGTTCGAGCAGATCGCACATGATCCCGACCATATGCGGCGCGGAGATCGTCTGCCCTTCGCCGATCGGAAGCGGCCGATCGGCGTACGCCGAGTCACGATGAGATTCGGGGACGAACTCGTGGCGGGGAACGGTTCGCAGGGCGTCGATCGTCGCCGGGCGCTCGATCCGGCCGCGCTCGGCGAGCCGATCGACCAGCCGCTCGCGGGCCGTCTCGAAATCCGTGCCGTCACCGCCCGAATCGCGTCCGAACATGGTACGCTCCGTTTACCACCCGGACCACGCCCGCGTCTGTGCGTCCTGATCGCGGGCGTACAGCCGTTTGATGTCCTTTGCGAGGACCGCGTCCCCCTCGAAGTCGTACCCCTCCCGATCGTAGCCGGTCGCGTCCTCTCGGACGAGAATCCGCTCGACTTCGAACTCTTCGCCACCGTATTCGTGCGTCTGACCGACGACGAACTCCTCGTCGCCGGGAACCTGAATGCTGACGCTCCGTGTCTCGTCGTGGTAGCCGTCTTTCGGGTGCAGCGTCAGGTTCACCGAGACGTTTCCGACCGCGCGGGCCCAGATCGTTCGGACGTCTTTCGCCGTCGTCTCCTCGATGCGGGCGCCTTCGACGGATTCGAGCGAGGTGACTCGAGCCGTCAGGATCGCTTCGTCGGTTTCGACGAGAAACTCGTCGCCGGTCGCGAGCGTCTCCTCGGGCGGGATGTCGACCCTCGCTTCGGTCGATTCTCGATCCTGCGAAACGATGACCCGTCGTTCGACGCTCGCCTCCGTCTCGAGGGTCGTCTTGTGGACGTGACCGCACTTGCTACACCGGACGGTTGCCCCTCCGCCCTGGTTGAGAACTTCGTGGGCCGTCTCTTCGCTCGGCGAACAGGACGGACAGCGAACCGCGACGCGCTGGTGACTCATTGGTCGTATCAGTTCGTCCGGACGTATAAACGCGTGGCTCGGCAGCTCCCGGTTCGGCGGACTCGTACTACCGCTCGGCGGGTGTGGGGAGCTCGATCGCTTCGCCGTCGATCGATACCGTCGGCTCCGTGAGGATGCCGTCCAGATGGATCGGCGCCTCGGTGTCGCCGCCGATGCCGGCGTCGTCGCCGACGGCGATGTGGACCGTCCCGGCCGCTTTCTCGTCCAGGAGGACGCTCCCGACGAGTTCGGTAACCCCGAGGTTGGTCCCGATCCCCAACTCGGCGAGGTTGTAGGCGTCCCTTCCGACCGATTCGGCGGCCGTCTCGAGGTCCGAGCGGATGGCGTCGTCGGAAACCTCGGTCACGAACCCGTCTTCGACCTCGAAGGCGATCGTCTGTCCCTCCTCGAGTCGCCCGTGCGGACGGATCGTTCCGTCGACGACGTAGGTACCGTCAGCCGATTCGGGGCTTACGAACACCTCACCGGCCGGCAGGTTCGAGAAGTCTCCGGGACCGTGGACGATGCCGGTATCCTCGTTCCAGGGTCGATCGCCCACCTCGAAGGTGATATCCGTCCCCTGTGGGGAGGTGACGCGAATCTCTTCTGCGTCTTCGAGTCGATCCGCCATCGCCGCGCACTCGGCCTCGATCGCTTCGTAATCCGCATCGAGCCCGACAGTGAACACTTCCTCCGTGATCCCCGGCAGCGTCGCTCCGCGGGCGCCCGCTTCGGTCGCCTCCGAACGGGCCCGGGTGTGGGTGATGCTTTTCGTCGTCGGCGCGAGGAAGGCGTCGGCCGCTCCGAGCGCCGCCGCGACGGGGGCCGGCGGCTCCGCGCCGTGCTGTGGCCCCGGCGGATAACGGACGATGGTGGCGTCGTCGGTCGCTTCGAGGGCGGCCCGATAGATCGCTTCGCCGATCGGCGCACGCCTGTCATCGGTGACGATAACGCAGGTCTCGCCGCCTTCGACCGCCAGACACTGTTCGATCGCCGTCTCGGCTGCCGTCTCGACCGCGTTCGGGTCCGTGATCTGAATCTCGTCGGGATCGCTCATAGCGGTCCGTTGGCCCGGATCCGAAAAAGGCGTTCCTGTCCGAGCACATCCTCGGCGCGCTCGCGTCGCCGTCGTGGTCGAAGCGTGCCCGACCGTTCCACAGGCTGCGACGGAGAGAAACGGTTATTCCGATGGGTTCGCACCCATACGTATGGGCATTCAGGTCGCGGTCAACGGCTACGGAACCATCGGCAAACGCGTCGCCGACGCCGTGACGCTCCAGCCGGATATGGAACTGGTCGGCGTCGCAAAGACTCGCCCGAATCACGAGGCCGAACTGGCCGAATCGAAGGGGTATCCGCTCTATGCCGCTATCGAGGACCGGATCGAGCTGTTCGAGGACGCCGGGATCGAACTGGCGGGCACCGTCGACGAACTCGTCGCGGCCGCCGACGTCGTCGTCGACGCCTGTCCGTCGGGAATCGGCGCGGAGAACAAATCGCTCTACGAGGAACACGACACGCCCGCGCTGTATCAGGGCGGCGAGGACGCCGATCTCGTCGACGCCTCGTTCAACGCTCGCGGAAACTTCGCCGAGGCGGTCGGTGCGGATCACGTTCGCGTCGTCTCCTGTAACACGACCGGGCTTTCGCGACTGCTCGCGCCACTGCAGGAGGAATACGGCGTCGAGAAGGCGCGCGTGACGCTGGTTCGTCGCGGCGGCGATCCCGCCCAGACGGATCGCGGCCCGATCAACGACATCCTGCCGAATCCCGTGAGCCTCCCGTCACACCACGGTCCCGACGTGAACACCATCTTCCCGGAGCTGGCCATCGACACGCTCGGGCTGAAAGTGCCGGCGACGCTCATGCACACCCACTCGGTGAACGTGACACTCGAGTCGACCCCCGGGGCGGACGACGTCGCCGAGTTGCTCGACGAACAGGACCGGACCTTCCTGATCTCTGAAGACGCCGGTATCGACGGCGCTGGCGCGCTCAAGGAGTTCGCGATGGACCGCGGCCGCCCGCGGGCGGACATCTGGGAGAACTGCATCTGGCGCGAGTCGATCTCGATGGAGGGGTCGGACCTGTATCTGTTTCAGGCGATCCATCAGGAATCCGACGTCGTGCCCGAGAACATCGACGCGATCCGCGCGGTGACCGGCGCTGCGGACGCCGAGGAATCGATCGGACGGACGAACGAGACGATGGGCGTCGGATTCTGACACCGACAGAAGGCTTTTGAAGGCGTCTATCCTACCGGTAGGTATGCGACGTGACGACCGCGACGATCCGTTCGACGACATTTTCAGCGAGATCGAGCGAATGATGGAAGGGATGACGGGCGGATTCGACGCCGACGCCGGCTTCGGCAGCGATGCCCACGTCTCCGTCTACGAAACCGACGAGGAGATCCGCGTCGTTGCGGACCTTCCCGGCGTCGAAAAGGACGCGATCCAGATCAAATGTGACGGCCGCCACGTCACGATCTCGGCCTCGACGGAAACCAGCGAGTACGAAGAGCGAATCGAACTCCCGGCCCGCGTCGACGAACACTCGGCGTCGGCGTCGTTCAACAACGGCGTCCTCGAGATCACTCTCGATCGAACCGGCAGTTCGGCGAACATCGACCTGTCCTGATCGGCGTCGGCTGGTCGCGCCTTTTTATACCGCTCCCGTGGGTCTTCTCGTTCTCGTTTCGCTACACTGCAACGACCTGAAACCCGTGGCCAGCGAGGTCTCCCACCGGGTCGCGGGACATCGTCGCGATCCCGACAGCCATCTTCGAATCCCCGTCCAGTACGATGCATTCCGCGTCTACTTTTTCAGCGTATTCGACGATCTCCTCGATTGGCTCACCGACGAGACCGACGGGTGTGAACTCGTCCAGGGCGGGTTCGGCTACCGCCGCTGCTCTTCGAGCGGCCAGTTCGCGAACCGTATCCAGCCCACCGCCGATATTTAACATGTCGGCGATCCACCACTCGATCCGCCCGACCCAGCCGACGCCGATCAGATGGACGACGTGAACCTCGGCGTTCGACGCCGCTGCGCGATCGGCAGCCTCCTGAAGCACTGCTTCGGATTTCGTGGTTTCGCTAACGATGGCTATGACGGTCATCTGTCTTTTCTTTCTGATCGATCGTCCCCTTCGATCCGCCGACCGCCGTCGGCCTCATCCCTCGGCCGTGTGTCGTATCAGTGCCGCCAGCCGGTCGTAAAACCCCGGTTCGTACTTCGTCTCGGCGTCGACCGTCGGCCGGGCGTTCGTCTCGTTTACGACGGCTCGATCGCCCGAGACGAGGATATCGACGCCGAGCCACTCGATCTCGAGTTCGCTGGCGGCCCGTTCGGCGAGCGCTCGGAGTTCTGTCGGGAGATCGACGCCCTCGGCGATCGCGCCCCGATGGACGTTGTGTTTCCACTGGCCGGCCCCCCGATCGGCCGCCGGAAGTCGGCGCTCGACCGCGCCGGCGAACGCCCCGTCGATGACCATCGCCCGGAAGTCGCGGGCGTCGGGGAGATACTCCTGGAGGAGAAACGAGCGGTCGTCGGCCGCACGATAGTCGTGAACCAGCGCGAGATAATCGCAGATTCCGAGCAGCGAATCGAGATCGTGCGCCTTCGCGATGCCGACCCCGCGGGTCGTTGAGTTGGGTTTGACGACGACAGGCGGATCGAGTCGCTCGAAGGCCGCCCGGAGTTCGGCTTCCCCGACCGGATTCGATACGTAGACGCTTTCGGGCGTCGGCACGCCGGCTCGGCCGAGTCGGGCGAGCGTCCCCGCCTTATTTCGGCTGCGGAGGATCGCCTCGCGGTCGTTGACCCACGGGACGTCCAGACACGCGTCGGCGACGCCGCCCTCCATCGGCCGCGACGGATAGACGAACCCCACGTCGAAGCCATCGCCGTCCGTAAACGGCTCCGAGAGCGGCTGTACTCGCTCGCTCGTGGGAACGTACGTTGCTTCGATCCCCCGATCGGCCAGCGGCTCCCGGATCCGTTCGAGCGTTTCGGCGTCGGTCGCGACCGCGAGCCGGAGCATATTCGAAAGACGGTCCGGGTGTCCTTGAACGCGCCGATCGTCGGCAACCCTTCCGCCCCGGCGTCACTCCCTGGCGAAGACGTCCTCCCCGTAGGGGTAGTCCATCTGCTCTGCGATCGCCGCCCGCGTTTCGGCGTCGGTGAGGGTTTCGACGACGTACAGCCCGAGATCGATCGACGAGGAGACGCCCCGTCCGGTGATGACGCTCCCGTCTTCGACGACGCGCTCGTCGACGACCGTCGCGTACTCTTCGAGCGCGTCGAAAGCACTCGGATGCGTCGTGGCCCGCTTTCCATCGAGGAACCCGGCAGCACCCAAAAGGAGACTCCCGGTACAGACCGACGTCAGATATTCACAGGAGGCGGCCGTCTCGAGCCACTCGAGGAACGACCGGTCTTCGGCCAGTTCCCGGCTCGCGTAGCCGCCGGGCAGGAAGACGAGATCGTACGCCCCGAGGTCCGGCCGGACTCGATCGACCCCGAACTCCAGGCGGTTCGCGCTCACGCCCTCGGTCGGGGCACAGACGTCCCACGAAAGCGGCATGAACTCCATCCGATCGAGTCGGGTGATCGGATCGTACGCGCCCACGAAATCGAGCACCGTCATCCCGTCGTAGATGCAGAACGCGACGTTCATAGGCTGTCTACGTCGACACCTCATTTGGTGGTTGTGGTCGCCGGGGTCTCACCGTCGAGTATCGACGCGAGGAGATTCGACTGTGCGAGCCGAAGCTGCTTCGAGAAGGCCGGCTGGGAGATTCCGAGCAACTCCGCGATTTCCCCGCCGGTTCGCTCCCGTGGTTGTTCAAAGTACCCGCTGTAATACGCCGTCGTCAAAATATCCCGCTGGCGATCGGTGAGGTTTTCTTTCAACAGATATCGGTACGATCTCGGGGACGAGGAGGTGTCGTTCGGTCGTGCGATCAGCTCCAGGTCGGGATACTGGTCTTTGAGATACCGATTACAGGCCTGTCTGTCGAGTTCCTTCGGAATCGAGACGTCCAGCCGGTACCGGTCTTCGTCGACGGTCACCGATCGGAGGTTCGCACCGAGGTCCGTGATCGTCGTGACGATACAGCCGCCGATCAAAATCGCTTCGTACCTAGCGGACTCGCCCTCAGTAAGCCGTTGAACCGATTCGATCTCCGGTATTCTCTCCGTAATCGCCTGTACCTGTTCGAAATCCGTATTCTCAGCGACGAAGTGGATCAGATACGTCTCTTCGGATCGCGCCGTTATATTCTGAATGAGGAGTTCGGTCGACAGCTGGTCCGCCAACTCGAGAAGCGCGTCGGACCCGCTCGTAAGCTCGAAGGTGACGTCCTCGGCCCCTCCGTCGAGAAGCGCGTTGCGTCGATCGGCCATGTTGAGCGAGTAACCGATGAGTTCGCCCAGCTCCGTGAGGACGGCCGTCGTCAGCTCGTCGAAGCTCTCCGGCCGGGCGCTATAGATCGTGAGCACACCGTATAGGACCTCGTTGTGAACTAGCGGGACGCTGATAACCGACCGGAAATCGTACAGAAGCGCCCTATTCCGCCACCCGCCTCGCTGCGGGTTGGATGCGATGTTCGATTCGCCAGCGGTCGTTCGCGTCTGTATCGCCCGTATCGCCGGTCGACTATCCGCCACAGACAGATCGAGCGACCCCGCCTGCAGATACTTCTCGGCTCCGCCCGAGTGGGCGGTCACGTCTATCTCGCCGCTCGAAATATCCGGCCTGCCGATCCAGGCGAACGCGAACTGATCGAGGGAGGCGAGCGCGTCACAGACCTGCTGTTCGATCGCCTCGCGGGACTGTGCCTGAACCAGCACCCGCAGTATCGCTCGGATCCGCTCGTTGAGCTGGTGGACGCGCTCGAGACGCTCGGCCTGCAGTTTCGATTCCCGTCGCTGCTCTCGTAGCTTTTGAGACTGGCGGGCGCGATCGAGCGCCGCTTCCGCCGTGGCGGCGAGCGTTTCCGCGATCTCGACGGTGAGATCGCCGAACGCACCGACCTCCGTATCGCCGACGATGAAGACGCCGTGTTCGTCGAGCGGTACGAGCAGTTCGCTCCGGATCGGCGTACCGGCGTTGTACACGTCCTCCGTCGTCCGCACGTCGTCGAACTTCGCCGCCTCCTGTTCGGCGAAGACACGCCAGGCGATGCTATCTCCGGGCGAGAACCGGGGTTGTTCCTCGAGGACGCTCTCGAGGCGGTCGGAATACGCACTCGGGAGCAACTCGCCGGCGTCTCGATCGTAGAGATACACCGCAGCCCCCGTGACGTCCAGAACGTCCGTCGCGACCGACACGACCGTCCTCGCGATCTCTGCGTCCGTTCGGGCGTGCAACAGATCCTGTGCCGCTTTGTTGATTCCCTCGAGCGAACGCTGGTATCGGTGCTGTTTCGAAATATCCCGGAAGATCCCGTGAATGAGCGTTTCGCCGTTGACCGATACTGTCGCCGTGCTGATCGCGACCGGAATCTGCGCTCCGTCCGCCGTCGACAGATACACCGGCGACCCGTCCTCGAACTGGCTGGCGGTGCCGTCGCTTTCGACGTGCCTTTCGAACAGATCGCGATAGCGATCCGCCTCGTCGGCGGGGTGGAGCGCTGTCTGATGGAGCCCGACGATCTCCTCGCGCGGTTGCTGCCGGAGTTCGGCGGCAGCGGCGTTCGCTTCGATTATCGTCCCCGTCTCTCTGTTCGCGACGAAGATCGGGTCCGGTGCGGCGTCGACGAGCGTCTCGTAGCGCTCTCGGATCGCTTCGAGCTCGCGTTCTCGCTCTTTTCGCCCGGTGATATCCCGAACGGTCGCGACGTGGTACTCCCGATCCAGCGAGACGTACGAGACCTGAATTTCGACCGGGAACGTGGTCCCGTCCTCGCGCTGCAGTTTACTCTCGATCGTTTTCGAACCCTGCTCGCGAACCGTCTCGATGAACTCGTTCCACCGCTTCACCGAGAACGTCGGATCGATGTCCATCACCCGACGTGACGAAAGCTCCTCGTAGGTGTATCCGAGCATCTGACAGGCCGTCTCGTTGCAATCGAGGATCTCGCCCGTCTGTCGGTCGACAACGTAAAGCCCGTCCGAGGCCCGATCGACCAGCGACCGGAACAGCTCCAGATCCGGTTTGCGCTCTTCGTACTCGGTGATCTCTTGAACGACGCCGGTGGCGACCGTCGGCTGTCCCGCTTCGTCTACATCGACGTCGGTCCGCTCTCGGACCCGCTTCGTCGTTTCGTCGACGACGATCCGGTATTCGATGTCGAACGGCTCTCCGTCGTGGATTTTCTCTCGCTTTCGAGCGACTGTCTCTCTGTCACGGGGGTCGACGAACTCGAGAACGGCTCCGTGATCGTCGGGGGCATTCTCCGGCGATACCCCGAATACGTCGTCGACCGCTCCCGTCCAGACGGTCTCCCCGTTCGTAACGTCCGTCCGCCAGCTGCAGATGCTGGCGAGCGCCAGCGCCCGTCGACAGTGAGTCTCCCGATCGCTCGACCCGCTCCCCGGGTTATCCATATTATCTGACTTCATTCGAACCGGTTATTATAATAAATTGGGGGTTTATGTCACAGGAGTATAACCTGATAATCACGTAACGAAAATGACACCGAAGAAGGACCGGTTCGATGAGTCTCATGATAGTCATCAGTTCGAGTCTGTCCGATCTCTCGTCTACACCGAGACGGCGGGGGGCTCTCGCGTCGGGATCGGCCCGCGGGTCGCCTTCGATTTGGACCGACGTCTCGGGGGAGTACTGTCCGCGATCTCGTTCTCATATAGCGACTATCAGATAACCGTCAAACCGCCAACCGAGTTAACGATCCTCCCATGAACTCGACACATACCTCGAGGGAGGCGGTGGCTCCGGACCGGGTTTCGACCGGAATCTCCGGGCTCGATACGGTACTCGAGGGCGGACTCGTGCCGAACCGGAGCACGCTCGTCCGGGGTCCGCCCGGTGCCGGCAAAACACTCTTCGGCCTGCATTATCTCACCGCCGGAGTCGCCGCCGGCGAAACGAGTCTCTTCATCAATATGGGCGAACCGGAACAGTATCTCCGAAACGACGCTGCCGCCTTCGGGTTCGACACGGACGCGATCTCTTTTCTGCATCTGACGCCGGGGGAAGACGATTTCCGCGCCGAAGAGACCTACGACGTATTCGCGCCGTCCGAGGTAGAGGGTCCACCGATTGCCGAAACGATCGTCGAGACGATCGAGGACGTCGATCCGGATCGTGTCTTTATCGATCCGATGACACAGTTGCGATACCTCGTCGACGATACCTACAGGTTCCGAAAACAGGTGATGGCGTTCCTGCGGTTTCTCGAAGAGACCAGCGTCGTGTTCACGTCCCAGACAACCCGGACCGTCTCCGACGACGACCTCCAGTTTCTGGCCGATGCGGTCTTCGAACTGCAGTGGGACGATCGGCGGAGACGCCTGAGTATCTCGAAATTCCGGGGCTCGGGATACCGAATCGGGACGCATTCGATGCGAATCACCGGCGACGGAATCATCGTCTCTCCGACACTTCGTCCCGACCTGCATACGCGGGCGTTCGCGACCGAAACGCTGTCGAGCGGCGTTCGCGAACTCGATTCGCTGCTCAACGGGGGGATAGATCGCGGTACCATAACGATGCTCTCTGGGCCGACCGGTGTCGGAAAGACCACGGTCGGACTCCAGTTTTTGACGGCGTGTGCCGAACGCGGAACCGCGTCGACCCTCTATTCGTTCGAGGAGGGAAAGCGCACGTTACTCGAGCGCGCCGACGAGATCGAGATCCCCGCTCGTGCGATGCTCGAGGAGGGGACGTTCGATATCGTCGAGATCGAACCGGGAACGTACTCGTCGGACGAGTTCGCACAGCGGGTCCGACGCGACGTCGAGGCCGAGAAAGCGGCGGCCGTGATGATCGATTCGGTCGATGGGTTTCGAGACTCGTTGCTCGGCGTCGACGGACCGCGAGCGCTCTCGGATCTCGGCCGATACCTCCGAAACGTGGGGGTTACGACGCTCTTTGCCAACGAGGTACACCGCGTGACGGGCGAGTTCGAGGTCACCGAAGAGGGGGTGAGCCAAATCGCGGATAACATCGTGTTCTTGCGATACATCGAGTATCAGGGCGAACTTCGGAAGGTCATCGGCGTGTTGAAAAAACGGACGGGCGATTTCGAACGCACGCTCCGCGAACTCGAGATCACGGACCGGGGAATCAGCGTCGGCGCGCCGCTCTCGGAACTCCGGGGCATCCTCACTGGCACCCCCGAGTGGAGAGACGACGCCCGTGGTGTGACATCCATCCATACCGATGACGACGAACGATGACGGTGCACTTCAGGTTCTGGTCATGGATGCGAACCTGCGTAACGCCGAGGTGCTCGGGGATTTCCTCACGGCGGAGGGGTATACGCCGGTGTTGGTCACCGATCTCGATCGAGCCGAGGACGCTCTCGCTAACGCGGACGAGTACGTGTTCGCTATCGTCGATATCGACCGGTTCGATACTCCGGTCTGGTCGCACTGTGAACGGCTCCGGGAACACTCCGTCCCCTTTATCGTGCTCTCGGGGATTCGGGACCGATCACTGCGACGCGAGAGCCACGAGCGGGGTGCGGACGCGTTCGTGGATAAACCGATCCCGAAACGGGAACTCCGGGCGTTACTCCAGTCGGCGGTCCGCTCGGGGACGTGAGCCCCCGACCGATACGGGGTATTCCGACGCATGAACCCCTACCGCGATCTGAACCTCCGTGCGAAGGTGGGTCTCTATCTGCTGATCGTCTTGCTGCTGTTTTCGGGATATCTCGGTGTGACGTGGTGGTTTTTACAACAGCCCTCCCATCACGGCCCGCTGTTGTACCTGTTTTTGCTCGGCGGTTTCGGAGTGGCACTGTTCGTGATTACGCTGCTATTCGTATTGATCGACAGACACGTTATCGACCCCCTCACTCGACTGGAGGCGGAGGTGCGATCTATCGCCCGTGGCGATCTCGACGCGCCGATCTCCGCCCTCGATACCGCCGATGAGATCGGAACGCTCTCGCAGTCGCTTCACGAAATGAAGGACCAGTTGACGATGTCCGTCCGCGAGGCGAAACAGTTCGAACAGGCGATCGAACACGCCGGCCATGCGATCTATATCACCGACGTCGACGGCACGATCGAGTACGTCAATCCCGCCTTCGAGGAGATCACGAAATACGAACGCGACGCGATCATCGGCGAGAACCCGCGGATTCTCCAGTCGGGATCTCAGTCCGACTCGTACTATGAGAGGCTGTGGGAGACGATCCTCGATGGAGATGTCTGGGAGGAGGAGTTTATAAATCAGCGAGCGACTGGCGAACTCTTTCACGCCGATCAGACGATCGCCCCGATCTCCGATTCGGACGGCGAACTCTCCGGGTTCGTGGCGATCATGGCCGATCGAACCGATCAACGCGTCCTCGAACAACAGACACAGGTGTTGAGCCGCGTTCTCAGACACAATATCAGAACGCAGTGTAACCTCATCGACGGGTATGCACAGGCGGCTCTGGAGCGTGACGATCCCGGCGAGCGGCGCGAATACGAGCGGAAGATCCGCGAACGCGTCGAGAAAATGGTCGAGGTAAGCTCCAAAGCCGATAAGACGATACGCGAACTCGGAGGGAACGGCCAGCGACGATCCTACGGCGTCTGCACCGTCGCCGACCGGGTCGGCGAAGCGATCGAGGACCGGTACGAAAACGCGCGGATCACGCTCGATCTCCCCGCCTGCGAGATCGACGTCCCCGTAAATCTCGCGGTCGTCCTCGAGGAGGTCGTCGAAAACGCCGTCGAACACAACGACCGGGAGACGCCCGAGGTGACCATCTCCGTCTCGCTCACGGATGCGGCCGGGGGTGTCCAATCTCCGACCGTTCGAATCGTGATCGAGGACAACGGCCCCGGTATCCCGAAAGAAGAACGCATGGTGATCGAGGAAGGCGAGGAAACCCCGCTTTATCACGGTAGCGGATTGGGACTCTGGCTGGTCTACTGGCGGATCACGCTCGCCGGGGGCGATATCACGATCGGCGAGCGCGACCCTCACGGGACCCGCGTTAGCATAACGTTACCGCGGGGCTCCGTCTCGCCGTTCCCCCGCGACGTCCTCGATGAGACGCCCGGGCCCGCCGCGGGCACACCTTCCGAGAACGACTCCACCGAAAACGATGACTGACACGCCCTCTGATTCCCCCGCCGTATTGATCGTCGAAGACGAACGGAGCCTTGCCGACCTCTATGAGGTGTGGTTGGCTGACTCGTGTGCGGTCCGGACGGTTCACAGCGGACAGGAAGCCCTCGATGTGCTGGATGGGAGCTTCGATGTCGTATTGTTGGATCGGCGCATGCCCGGCGTTTCCGGCGACGACGTATTGTCGTACGTCCGAAACGAAGGGCTGGACGTTCGCGTCGTGATGGTTACCGCTGTTACCCCGACCCTCGACGTGATCGATATGGATCTCGACGAGTATCTCGTTAAGCCGGTGGGTAAAGACGAGTTATGCGACGCGGTCGAGCGGATGATGAGCCGCACGCGAGAGAGCGAGACGATGCGAGAACTGACGCGGCTGCTGGCGAAAAAAGGTGCCCTCGAATCCGAACTCAGCTACTCGGAACTCCGACAGCACGAGAAGTACCGACGGCTACAGCAACGGATCGACGAATTACGGAGCGAGATCGAACGGGGCGGCGAAGTCGAAGAGAGCCGCATCGAAGCGCTGTTTCGCGATCCGGGGGACGGTCGGACCTAACGACTCGAACCGCGGCGTCCGCCGAGGGATGCGCCACAGCACTCGCTCGCCCGCTCGAGCTACGCCCGACAGTATCACAAAGCGGCCCGATCGCTCAATCCGGTCGTTTCATCTCGAATCGATCGGTCGTTCTGTCGTAATGTCCACCCGAGAGTCGCCCGACGATATCCAGTTTGTTCGTGTCGACTTTCCCGTCGGTCGTCACGTCCTCTCGAACGTAGATCCAGACGATCTCGCCCAGGATCAGCGTGCCCGAGCCGATATCGAGCGCGTCGTATAGCTCACACTCGAAAGCGGCCGCGGCTCCCGAAACTCGCGGTGGATCGACACGTCTCGAAGCGACCCGCTCGAGTGCCGCGTGATCGAATTCGCTTTCTTCCCGCGGGAGTTCGGCGCTCGTCAGATTCATCGCCTCGGCGAACTCGTGCGTGACGAGGTTGACGACGAACTCCCCGGTCGCTTCGACGTTGTCCGCGGTGTCGGTTCGCCCGTCGGGGCGGTCCACCGGCGCGAACATGAGCATCGGCGGGTCGACACTCACCGCGTTGAAAAAGCTGTACGGGGCGAGGTTGTCGACGCCGTCTTCGCTCTGGCTACTGATCCAGCCGATCGGCCGTGGAACGACGAGCCCGGTCAGCGTCCGGTACAGCGACCGATCGTCAGCGCGTGGGTCGATATTCATCTGAATGTGTCTATCCTTGCGAAAGGTACGCAAGCGACTTTCGTCTTTCGTCTTGAGCGATGCGCCCGGGATTCCATCCGTCGGGCGAGAAACCTCTGCAAAGTTACACGCTCGTGGGGCCGACGGTATAGTGGTCGGATAATGTATATATCGCGTCTCACTACCGGCGCCGCTCTCGGCGAGCGACGATCCCGGAAGAAATTTCGACGGTGCTCGTCGATCAGAAGGCCGTCCCCTGTTCGGGGTCGTACTCGCCGACGATCTGCGCCGAGCCCAGCACCTCGGCTTCCATCGCGATGGTCATGTCGACGACCGCCTTGCGGGCTTCCGGCCCGAGTCCGAGTTCGGAATCGAGCGCGAGCAGCTTGAACCGGTAGCCGTGTGGTGCGTCCGGCGGCGAGGGGCCGCTGTAGTCCTTCTCGACGAAGTCGTTGTAGCCGACCGTCGCCTCGTCTTCGTCCGGTTCCCACCCTCGCGGGATCGTCCCGATGTCCGGGTCGATATCCCACGCCAGCCAGTGATCGAAGGTGAAGCCGACGACCGGCTGGGCGTCCGGATCGTCGACCACGAGTACGAGCGATTCCGTGCCCTCGGGCACGTTCTCGATCTGCAGCTCCGGATTCTCGTTGTCGTTTACGTACCCGACGTAATCCGGCATCCCCTCACCGTCATCGAAGTCGGTCGCCGCGATCGACAGCTCCCCGCTTTCCTCTAGATCTTCATCCAGTAGTGACATGACTGCGTGCCTCCATTTGAGAACGACTCGGCGGTGAAAAATAAATGTATTGTTATTTTCTAGACGGTTTCCGTCCGCCGCGTCTCGCCGTCACCGTCGATGCGGATCGAAAACAGCCCCGCGAGGAGCGTTACGACGGCGAGAAGCACCATCGGAACGGCGTAGGCGCCTGTGGCATCGGCGACGAATCCAAACACGGGCGGCGTGACGAGCGCGCCGGCCATCACTGCCGTGATCGCGATGCTCGTCGAAAACCCCGTGTGCTCGGCCCCGACGAGCTCGTTGGCGATCGTCAGGTACACGCCGTTGTAACCGAACGAGAGCGCTCCGACCAGCGTGACGATCGCCGTGACGGCGATGAGCGGGGCGTCGGACGGAAGCGACGCGAGCACGAGGTAGGCGAGGAACCCGGCGACACCGATCGCGAACAGCAGTCGCTGTCGGTTCTGTAGCAACCACCTGTCGGCGACGTATCCGAACAGGATTCGTGATCCGACGCCAGCGAGCTGCATGACGGTGTACAACAGCCCGGCGACCGTCGGCGCGAGCGCCATCTGCTCGGTGAGATACAACACGACGTAGGCCGCGAGCGTGAACTGTCCGGCGCCGAACAGCACGCCGACGATCAAAAGCGGCGTCAGATCCGTCTCTCTGTACACCGTCGCGATCCCGCCTATCTGTGAGCGTAACGCCGCACGCGCCGACGCCGACTCCGATCGGGCGTCGGACGATCCCTCCGGGCGGCGGTAGACGAACAGCAACCCGAGTCCGAGCAACGCCACCGCCCCCGCGGTGCCGAACGCGATTCGCCACCCGCTCCGTGCGGCCAAAAGGGGTAGCGCCGCCGCGCTGATCGCCCCGCCGAGCATCACGCCGGTCTGTTTGATTCCGAGACCGAACCCGAGCTGTTCGGGCGGGAACCAGTCGAATACGCCCTTGTTCGTCCCCGGTGGGATCGTCGAGTACCCACAGCCGAGCGCGAACAGCCCGATCCCGAGTACGATCGCGCTCGTACTCGCCCCGATCGCGACGGCGAAGAGACCGACGAATCCGAGGCCGACCCCGATGGCGACCCGCTCGCCGAAGACGTCGGTCAACACCCCGCCGGGGACGAGCGTGAGGAAGTAACCGAAATACAGCGCGACGATCAACACGCCGACGGCCGACGACGACAGCGCGAACTCGGCTTTGATAAACGGCGTCAGCGCCGTCACGGCCAGAAAGGTGAGACTGCCGATCACCTGCGCCGTGAGCATGATCACGAGCGCGAACCAGTGGTTCCTCACTTCACGCTCCTCCGGATCCGTTCTCTGATGTGAGCGACGCGTCCGTCGACGTATTCTCCGTCCCTACACGTGTGTCCCAAGGCAGTCGCTTGCTTCTACGGTGGCGTGTATATCGCTTTTGATCGATCGGGGCCGACGGCTTCCGCTCGGATCTCGGCGGCCGTTCGAACGCGGGCGAACTCGCATGGGGGGGGACAGCCCCTTCGACGATCACGCTTCTGACGCACCGCAAGCCGAATCGTTATCCCCGTTACCGCTCGAATGCGAACATGAAACTCTCCGCGGTTGATCTGTCCCCCGTCCCGGACGGCGCCACCGCACGCGACGCATACGCCAACACCGTCGAAACCGCCCGACAGGCCGAACGGCTCGGTTACGAGCGGTTCTGGGTGGCCGAACACCACGGGCGTGCCGAGACGCTCGCTGGGACGACCCCCGAGGTCTTGCTCGGCCATCTCGCCGCCAGAACGGACTCGATCCGACTCGGCTCCGGGGCGGTGTTGCTCAACCACTACAGCCCGTTCAAGGTCGCCGAAA
>LKMJ01001429.1_pt1 | contig 21021 bp, 24 predicted proteins | sample 643391 | NCBI WGS metagenome assembly LKMJ01 (sample SAMN04112250, study PRJNA286221) | soda lake metagenome | biome: soda lake; feature: Kulunda Steppe; material: water; isolation source: sample PL-Br10 brine of Picturesque Lake | place: Russia: Kulunda steppe | collected 2010-07
ACGTCATCAGCCCTGCATTCCGCTGGGTATTGATTCGTTTGAGTGCCCAGTCACGGATTGCATACGACCCACCAAGCCGCCACATCATCGCAACTGCAGACCCGAGCAACAGCGTGAAAATGATAATCTGGGCGTGAAAGACACTCTCTCCAATCGATTGAGCGATCCACTCGAACGTCTGGACGATACCAAGACTCTGCGTGAAGAGAATCCCACCGGCCCAGACACCCAGAAACAGCGAAAGAACTGCTTTCCGTGTAACGATAGCCAGGATGATCGCGACCAATGGCGGTACCAGTGACCAAATAGTTCCCTCTACCATGCTATAAAATGACACACCTAATATACTTAAAATTATCCAAAATTAAATATTGTTCCGTTGAGTAGTGTATGGTAGGGTAACACATGTCACAGATACTTGTTCCGTTCGACGGCTCCGAGAACGCCCGCAACGCACTGACGTTCGCGTACGAGACATTCGGAGACGAAGACATCCTGGTCCTGTTCGTCGTCGACACGTCGATAAACTATCAGCCCGAGCGGTACGTCGGGATGAAGCTCGGGGAGATTTACGAGAAACGTGAGGAGGAAGGAAGACAGTATCTCGAAGAGGCCGAGGCTATCGCGACAGAGTACGATACTCACATCACGACCCTCCTCAAACAGGGCGAGACAGCCAGGACGATTCTCGAACAGATTGACGAACACGACGTTGACCATGTGGTCATCGGGAGCCACAGCCAGTCGGTGTTCGAGCGATTCTTCCTGGGGAACGTCGCAGAGCGCGTCGTCGAGCGTGCGCCAGTGTCTGTGACGGTGATTCGACCCTGAAGCGCCTGACTTCCACCAGATAGCACCGCTCATTCGGACGTTGAAACAGTACAGTACGATTTTTCAGTCTTGATTGTGTCAGTAGAGACGATGGTCTCCGCCGGAGATGAGAGCGAGACGACAGCCCCCGATTCGTACTGCCCGAGCTGCGGGAGCGGCGTCGAAGCGGACGATAGTTACTGCGGTTCGTGCGGTCACGACCTTTCGGCTTCGACGAGTGGACAGCCCTCGGAGGAAACCCTCCGCCAGTTTCGCGCCCGCGTCAGCGACCACGTGACCGACGGCTGGGACATCCAGTACGACGCTGGCGACGAGGTCGCGCTCGTCGACCGTGGATACGGTTCGGTCGGTGTCCACATCCTGTTGCTGCTATTCACCGGCGGAATAGGAAATCTTCTCTACGGCTGGTATCACTACGAGCACACCGCAGATCGGAAAGTTATCCGAGCACACGGCCCGGACAGCAGGCCGGAGAGACAGCAGAATCAAGTCGTCAGTGAACCCGTTCAACTGGACGAGCAAGCGGACGGCGACCAGTCGCTCTCGGGGTACGTCTGGGGACTTCTTTTGATAGTGCTTGGGGTCGCGACGCTCACATCAGCCGGATTCTCCGCCGTGGGCGTGACGATTGCACTCGCCTTTTTCAGCCTGGCAGCGCTCCTGTTGCCACCGACACGCCGGCGTATCGAGAATCGCTACCCACCGACGACGTTCGGCCCGACGACGTCTGTCGACGAACGGTTCGTTTCGAACACTGACAAACCGTGCTCGGTCTGCTTCGACCGGGTTCATCAGGGAGTCAAACGGGAGTACGAGCAGTCGTACGTCTTCGCGGGGATTCCGATGTACACCATCGAACGCGGCGAAAACTGGTACTGCGAGCCGTGCCGGAGCAGTGAGCACGACCACGACGGCCGCACACTCGAAGACGAGCTGACCACGATAACGGAGCACGCGACAACACCGACGTCGGAGGAGGATGCGACACCGCTCGAAAACGAGTCGGATCCCTAGAGCACGTCCATTTCGGTCAGCCGCTCGGGGAGGTACGTGTCGGTGACGAAGTCCAGACCACGGGCAGCAAGGGACTGCTGTTCTGACTTCTTCTCAATTTCGAGCTGGAGCTCTATCTGCTCTCGCCAGAACTCGGTCTGGAAGCGGGGGTCCTCCAGTTCGGACTCGAGCGCGTTCACGTCCGAGTCGCTCAGGGGGTCCGTCGGCAGGTCGTACTCGACGATGTCCTCGGGGCGGATTCCGACGTACTGTGCCTCCGGGGTAGCGAGATACTCCGAGAGGTGGGCGCTCTTGATGGAGCCGTAGGCGACGGAGCCGTAGATGCGGTAACTCCAGGGGTCACCGTCAGTGAACACCACAATCGGCAGGTCGAGTTCGTCGTGGAGACGCTTGGTGAGCCGGCGGGTCGCCCGCGCAGGCTGGCCCTTGAGGTGGACGACGATGGCGTTGTAGTCCTCGTCGAAGCCGTTCTCGACGAGCCGGTCGCGCATACCACCGGTCTCCACAGCGAGGACGAAGTCGGCATCGTGGTCGAGAAAGTCGATAGTATCGGGGTTGTTCGGAATCTGGTAGCCGCCCTCGCCGACGTCCTCCTGGCAGTGAATCTCGCGCTCGCCGCGGCGAGTCTGTTCGCGTATCTCCAGGGGACCCATCACCGTCGCGCCCGACTCCTCGGGGCGCATGTGGAAGTCCTCGCGGGTGACGCCGGAGACGATTTCGAGGTCCTCGATGAGCTGGTTCGACTCGTCCTGACTGTTGAACTGTGCCTCGTCCAGGTCCCACGACTCCGAGAGGTAGTACAGTTCACGCAGGGTGGACGAGCGGTCCTGGTCCAGTTGCTGTGCGAGGAAGTCGATGGCGTACGTTGCTTTCAGGAGCTTCTGTGCCCCGCGGACGGACTTCGCACTCCGTGTCGAGGTTCTGTCGCCGTACACCCAGACGTTGCTGTCTTCGTCGTACTCGATGTTCGTCTTGGTCCGCGTCGGAACCTCCATGCTCGGGACGGTTCCGCTCTCGAACTGGTCGTAGAACTGGTTGGCGAGGCTCAGCAACTCGTCGCGCGCATCAGATGTGTTGTCAGTGCTCATTGTCGGTATTTCTCGTTCGTGTCACTCATACGTCGACCGTCAGTTTCTCGTCCTCGATGCCGTCGACAGCGAGGTCACAGTCGGCGGCGGCGTCGAGCGTGTACTCCAGCACCGCTTCGTCGCTGGCGCTGACAGTCGGGTTCCACTTGATGAACCACTCGCCGTCCATCTCGACGACGTTCGCGCCGTTGACCCCGGTCGGCTCGGCGTCTACGATATCCGTAATTTCGAGGGTAGCGTTGGTGTCGTCGTTGTTTTCGATGACGAGCCTCACGGTCTCCCCTTCTCGTTCACGGGTGAGTAGGACGTCGTTCATGATGCGGGCCATCGTGTTGTCGATGTCGAGCTGTTCGCGCTCGGTGACTCCCGCGAGCTTCTCGGCCATCTCCGGGAGAATCGTCGCCAGCTTGTTCTGTTTCTCGCGGCGCTGACGCATCGACCGGCGCTTGTTGAGGTAGCTCTTTAGCTCGCGAGCCGCCTCACGGATAGCGAGCTCTATCTCGTCTTCGATTTCAGGGACATTTGCGACGGCGTCCTTGGACTCGCTGGTGAACGGGACGTTCGTCGAGGCGATGTGGACCATGATGACGGCCGGGCCGTTCGGGATGCCGCTGCCGCCCGGCTGGTCGAGGCCGTAGTTTCGCCAGTTGATGCTCTTGACCACGTCAGTCGTGGCACACGCCCCACGCTGGTAGACCAGCGGGACGCGGTTCGCGAACCGGAGAACCTCGGCTGTTCCCTCTGCCTCGACGTCGCCGCCGTAGGCGATGCCAGCTTCGACGATGAACGGGTCGCCGCCGTGGACCGACGCATCACGGGTCGCCGCCGCAAAGAAGTCGGCGTCGTACTCCTTGCCGAGGCCGGCCTCGACGAGCTCCTCAGTAATTGGAGCGAGACAGCCCGTCGGCGGAGACATGATGTCGACAGCGCGCATCGCGTCCAGCAGGTTCGAGGCGCTGTCGCGGTCACCTGCAACGTCGTGAATCTTCGGTGGCTCGTCCGGGACGCGCTCGGCGGCCTCCCAGAGCGCGTCGACGATGTTCTCCCGTGCAGTCTCTCCGAACGTCGCATCGTCACGCTCTTCCGTCATGTCGGCCGCGCGGTCGACGTACTCCTCGAGGTCGCCTCTCGTCACGCGGTGTTGATTGCCCTGCTCGAACTTCGCGGCGAGTCGCTCGGTGACCGCCTGCACCACAGCATCGTCTTTGCGCGTCGACGTGGCCTCGTCGACCAGCGCGTATACGTCGGACTCGCGCTCGGCCGTAATCGCGTTCCACGCGGCCTCGACGGCGTTCTCCCGAACTGTCGACCCGAACGTGGTTCCGTGATCGGCCTGTACCTCGTTACCGATTGCTTCGGCTGCCTGGACAACCTGATGGTGGGCGACGCAGTCGTGGTCAGCGAGTTCGTCCGCGACACCACCTGCAAAGTCCGCAGTCGCCGTCTGCCCTTTGTTGGCGACGGCCTCCGAGACTGCACTCTCGATATCCGCGTCCTCGTGTGCCTGTGGCGTCCGCCAGGTCATCTCCCGGCCGTAGTGTCTGTCCCTGAAGTGGTCGATGATGGAGTCCGCAGTTTTGGAGCCGACCCTGGTGAACTCCTCCTGGACGAACCCCGAAATCGAGTAGGAGTCGGTCTCCTCGCCCATCTTGATGAGTGTCCCGAGTTCGACGCCGTGAGGGTGCGGTCGAATCTCTTCGGTCTCGGCCGGCAACTGGTCGGTTGCTCGCTCGTACTTGAACTGTGCCTTGGGCTCCTGTAGCTCGATGCGAGCGTGTGGGTTGACGACCGCTGTGTGCGTGATGTAGTCGTGGAGCTGCTGGCGGGCGCGCATGTTCCCCTCCATCTCCAGTTCGATGCGCGTTCCGTGGGGTCGCTCCCATGTCGTCGTCTCCTCGACGCTGATTTCGGGCTCGTTCTCGTCGGTGTCGACGATGACCTCGAAGTACTCCGCCTCGGCACTTCCCTGTGTCCGAGACGTGATTTTGGCGGGCTTACCGGACGTAAGCTGTGAGTAGAGCACCGCCGCTGAAATTCCAATACCTTGCTGACCCCGCGACTGCTCGCGCTTGTGGAAGCGAGACCCGTACAGAAGCTTCCCGAAAATCTTCGGAATCTGTGCTTTTGTGATACCCGGCCCGTTGTCCTCGACAATGAGCCGGTAGTAGTCTCCCTCGTCTTGCACTTCGACGTAGATGTCGGGGAGAATACCGGCTTCCTCGCAGGCGTCGAGACTGTTGTCGACAGCTTCCTTGACCGCAGTGACGAGCCCCCGGGCTCCCGAGTCGAACCCGAGCATGTGTTTGTTCTTCTCGAAGAACTCGGCGATGGAGATCGCTCGCTGGCCTTCGGCCAGTTCCTCGGCAATGCCTTCCTCATTGCCGAGACGCGACTGATACGATGTCATCTTGTATTCCTATGTACCGCACCCGGGTTTAAATGTTGTCGGCAAGCGCGGTGGAAGTGATACACCCGAGTACGGCGGAAATCGGGCGACGGGACCGTCGGTAAGGTCACATTTACTACTGGCTACGCGCACGCGTGCGTGAGCTTTAAGAAGCGGGGGTTGCTATCTACGGGTACGATTTTATGTCCCAGGATAGTGAGTATGGCGCAGACCAGATTCAGGTGCTCGAAGGGCTGCAGGCCGTCCGGAAACGGCCCGCGATGTACATCGGTTCGACCGACACCAGAGGGCTCCACCATCTGGTGTACGAGGTCGTGGACAACTCTATCGACGAGGCACTGGCTGGCCACTGCGACGAGATAGCTGTCACGATACACGAAGATAACTCCGTCTCGGTATGCGATGACGGCAGGGGAATCCCCGTCGACATGCACGAGAAACACGACCGCCCGGCACTGGAGGTCATCATGACCGTCCTGCACGCTGGCGGGAAGTTCGACAACAAGTCCTACCAGGTCTCCGGCGGTCTCCACGGCGTCGGGGTGAGCGTCGTCAACGCCCTCTCGGAGACGCTCGAGGTCGAGGTCAAACGCGACGGTGCCGTCTGGCAACAGGGGTTCACGCGGGGTGCGCCCGACCACGAACTCGAACGCGTTCGCGAGATGAGCGCCGACGAGGAGACCGGCACGACGATTCGGTTCTGGCCCGACAGCGATATCTTCGAGACGACTGACTTCTCGTTTTCGACGCTCGAATCCCGTCTCCGCGAGCTCGCCTTCCTCAACAGCGGCGTCGAGATTACGCTGGTGGACGAACGCGACGGCGAGGAAACCACGTTCCGTTACGAGGGCGGTATCAAGGAGTTCGTCGAGTTCCTCAACGAGACGAAAACGGTGCTCCACGACGAGGTTATCTACTTCGAAGCAGACGGCTACATCGGCGAGGACGGCGATAGCGGCGTCGTTCAGGTCGAGGTTGCACTCCAGGCGACCGACGAGCTACAGGGCTCGCTACACGCCTTCGCCAACAACATCAACACCCGCGAGGGCGGCACCCACATGACCGGGTTCAAGACCGCGCTGACGCGGGTGGTCAACGATTACGCGGGCGAACACGGTATGCTCAATGACCTCGACGACACGCTCAAAGGTGAGGACATCCGCGAAGGCCTCACTGCGGTGCTCTCGGTCAAACATCCCGACCCACAGTTCGAGGGCCAGACCAAGACCAAGCTCGGCAACAGCGAGGTCCGCGGAATCGTCGAGTCGGCGATGCACGAACATCTCGACACCTACTTCGAGGAGAACCCCGACACTGCGGAGGTCATCATCTCGAAAGCCGTCGAGGCCGCCAAGGCGCGCAAGGCGGCGAAGAAGGCCGAAGAGCTGACCCGCCGTAAGAGTGCGCTCGACTCGACCGCGCTCCCCGGAAAGCTGGCCGACTGCCAGACGCGGGACCCGAGCGAGGCAGAGCTGTTCATCGCCGAGGGAGACTCCGCAGGCGGGAGCGCCAAACAGGCCCGAAATCCGGAGTTTCAGGCTGTTTTACCGATTCGAGGCAAGGTGTTGAACGTCGAGAAACACCGCCTCGACCGGATTCTGGAGAACGAGCAGATTCGCAACATCATCACGGCTATCGGGGCGGGAATCGGCGACGAGTTCAACCTCGAGGACGTGCGCTACGAGAAGATCATCATGGCGACTGACGCCGACGTCGACGGCGCACACATCCGGACGCTGCTGTTGACGTTCTTCTACCGGCACATGCGACCCTTGCTGGAGAACGGCTACGTCTATGCGACCCAGCCCCCACTGTACCGCATCCGCTACCGCGGCGAGACGTACGACGCGATGACCGACGCCGAGCGCGACGAGATTATCGCCGAGAAATGCGACGGGAGTCCGAGCCAGGTCCAGCGGTTCAAGGGGCTCGGTGAGATGAACCCCCAGCAGCTCTGGGACACGACGATGAACCCTGAGAACCGCATTCTCAAGCGAATCACCGTCGAGGACGCGGCAGCGGCCGACCGCATGTTCTCGGTGCTGATGGGCGACGCGGTCGAACCGCGCAAGGAGTTCATCAAGGAACACGCACCGGAGGCCGAGTGGGTCGACATCTGAGGTACTTACGATGAGTTCAGACATACCTGACGGCAGTGACGTAGAGGTACCGGCAGCGAATATCGAGCGCGTTCGCATCGAAGACGAGATGGAGCAGAGCTACATCGACTACGCGATGAGCGTCATCGCGGGTCGTGCGCTCCCCGACGTCCGGGACGGTCTCAAGCCTGTTCACCGGCGCGTGCTCTATGCGATGCACGAGATGGGCGTCACCTCGGGGTCGGGCCATCGCAAATGCTCCTCCATTGTCGGCGAGACGATGGGTGATTACCACCCCCACGGCGACAAGGCGATTTACGATACGCTCGTGCGGATGGCACAGGATTTCTCCCTGCGCTATCCACTGGTCGACGGGCAGGGCAACTTCGGGTCGATGGACGGCGACCCGCCCGCCGCGATGCGCTACACCGAGGCTCGGATGGCATCCATCGCCGAAGAGTTGCTGGAAGACCTCGACAAGGACACGGTCGACTTCCAGTCGAACTACGACGACCGCCTGCAAGAGCCGGAGGTACTTCCAGCGAAGCTTCCGAACCTGCTGTTGAACGGCTCCTCCGGTATCGCGGTCGGGATGTCGACGAACGTCCCGCCGCACAACCTCAACGAGGTGGTCGACGCGACCGTTCACCTCATCGACAACCCCGACTGCGAGGTCGAGGACCTGATGGGACACATCAAGGGGCCCGACTTCCCGACCGGCGGGAACATCGTCGGCAAGGACGCCATCTACTCCGCCTACGCGACAGGACGCGGTCGAATCCGGATGCGGGCAGAGTACGAAGTCCAGCGCAACGAGACGGGCGCTGACCGAATCGTCATCACCGAGCTCCCCTACCAGGAGAACAAGGCGCGCCTCGTCGAGCGCATCGCCGACGACGTCAACGAGGGCGTTATCGAGGGAGTCTCGGACCTCCGCGACGAGTCCGACCGCGAGGGTGTTCGCGTCGTCATCGACCTCAAGCGGGGCGCGAACGTCGACGTGGTCGAGAACCAGCTACTCGACCACCACCTCGAATCCACCTTCGGCGTCATCAACCTCGCACTGGTCGACGACCAGCCACAGGTGCTGACGCTGAAGCAGACGCTCGAACACTATCTCGACCACCGCAAGGAGGTCGTGCGACGGCGCTCCAGACACGACCTCGAAGAGGCCGAGGACCGCGCACACATCCTCGAAGGTCGCCTCGAAGCCGTCGACAAGGCCGAAGCCATCGTGAACCTCGTCACCGAATCGGCCGACCGCGAGGAGGCACAGGCGGTGTTGGAGGGAGAGCTCGACCCAACGACGCTCGAGGATGTCGACCTGGAGTACCCCGACGTGCAGTCCTCCTTCGCGTTCTCGGAGGCCCAGGCCGAGCACATCCTCCGGATGCAGATTGGCTCGCTCACGTCGATGGAAGCGGGCGAAATCGAGGAGGAGTACGACGAGCTTCAGGCCGAAATCGAGTATCTCGAGAGCATCCTCGGGAGCGAGGAGAAACTGCTCTCGGTCATCAAAGAAGAGCTCCGGGAACTCGCCGAGGAGTACGGCGACGAGCGCCGGACGGCCATCCTCGAAGACGAAGGGCAGGTCACCCACGAGGACCTCATTCCGGAGGAGGACTGCCTGGTGGTCATCACCGAGCAGGACTACATCAAACGGATGCCGGCAGACGCGTTCGACCCGCAGGGGCGCGGCGGCAAGGGAATCATCGGCGCGGACCCCAAGGAGGGTGACCGCGTCTCCAAGGTGTTCCGGGCGAACAGCCACGACTACCTCTGTTGTTTCACCAACCACGGGCAGGTCTACCGGCTGAAGACCTACGAGATTCCGGAGATGTCCCGGACTGCACGCGGGAAATCAGCCATCAACCTCATCGACCTCGACGACAGCGAGGAGATTACGGCCGTCGTGAACACCGACGAGTTCGAGGCCGACGAGTCAATCACGATGGTGACCCGGGACGGCTACGCCAAGCGAACCGACGCCAGTGAGTTCGAGAATATCCTCTCGACGGGAATCATCGCCGCCTCGCTCGACGACGGCGACGAACTGGTCGATGTCGAGGTGACCGACGGCACCGGCGACCTCGTCATCGCTACAGAGCAAGGGATGACCATCCGCTTCGACGAGTCTGAAGTACGACAGATGGGCCGGAACGCTCGCGGCGTCCGCGGTATCGACCTCGGGGATGGCGACCACGTCGCTGGAATGGTCTCGACGGACGACGAGGACGACCGCTCGCTGCTGACGGTCACGCGCAACGGCTACGGCAAGCGAACCCTCCTCTCGGAGTACCGGCCGCAGTCGCGATACGGGATGGGGCTTATCGACATCAAGACCAACGACCGGAACGGACTGGTGGCGACGGTGAAAGCCGTCGAGGAAACAGACCACATCGTCGTGATGAGCGAGCAGGGGCAGATTATGCGCTGTCCGGTCAGCGAGATATCGACGCAGGGCCGGAACACCATGGGCGTCACCGTGATGAAAACCGACGAGGGCGACCAGGTAGCCACCGTCACTGTCGTCCCTGGTGACTCGGAGTAACGGCACCGGACGTTCTCCGTCTGCGAACGATATTTTTCGAGTACAGCAGTAGCGAGCGATAGCTACCGGATCGGTACTGCTCACTCCATCTGACACGAGACAGACCGCCATCTGACACGAGACAGATGGATAGTTTTCGACAGGAAGCGCGGTAACGGGGCCATCGGGGAGGAACGCTTTTTTGCTGGCGGGGAGACGGCTTCGCCTATGCGTCTGGCCTCGTGGCAGAGAGCAGTCGGGAGGAGTCCTCCGGGCAGGCTCGCAGTCGTCGTCCTGTTGTTCGGACTGGCGTTACTGCTCAGTCGCGGGGTGTTCTGGCTCGCAGACAGCGTCGTCGAGGTGGGCGACCCGGGGACAGTCTCTCGACTGCTCGCGGGGGTCCTCGCGCTTCAGGTAGTGGGGTTCGGTTCCGTGGTCGCACTCGTCGTCTGGTACCGGAAGGAGTCATGGCGCTCACTTCTCCGCCTGGGCGGGGTGACGGAGTGGGTCGTCTTCTACGGGGCTGCGGTCGGCCTCGCGCTGATGCTGGTCGCTTCCCTCGCCACGGGGCTGTTCACGCTCATCGACCTCGAATCCGCAGAATCCGCCGTCGGAGCTGCTGAGGACCCGCAGTTCTACGCCGTCCTCTTCGTCGTCTCGACCTTTGTGGTCGTCCCCCTGGAGGAAGCGTTCTTCCGGGGGTTCGTCCAGGCGCGTCTCGAGGAGCAGTTTCACAGCGCCATCGCAATCGGCGTGGCGAGTCTCTGTTTCGTTGTGGTCCACACCGGTATCACCGTCGGCGCTGGCGGCGAGTTGCTCGCGTTCGGGCTGTTCTTTGCGCTCAGTGTCGTCCTCGGTGTCAGCTACGCCGTGACGGAGAACCTGCTCGTGCCGATTATCGGCCACGCCCTGTTCAACGGCTCGCAGATACTCGTCCGGACCCTCGAACTACTTCTGTGAGTTCGTTTCTTCTGAGGTCGTTTCTATTGAGGTCGTTGCTTGTAGGGTTGTTTTCGCGCTCGAAAACACCTATACAGGTCGGTACCGAACTGTGGGTATGGGACGACGACGGTCGAGACGAAGGCTACTCGTTATTCTCGCCGCAGCCGTGAGTCTCGCCATCCTGGCCGTCGTCGACGTCGCTTCGATTCATCCAGTGTTCGCCTCGCTGACCGACCTGTTCTGGACGGCACTGTTCTGGATGCTCGTCCTCGTCGTGCTCGCCCTGCTCGTCTGGTCAGTGTTCCCGACGCCGTCCAGATAACCAGCTGTCGCGTTTCAGGAGGTCGAACAGAATTATTTTGGGGCCGCCCCGCCCATCGAAAAGCGATGGTCCGTATCACGGTCTGTGAGCTTCCCGATTTCGAATCGCCGTCGTTCGAGCCCCAGTTCGACGCGCTGGTCGACCACGCACGCGCTCGCGACAGCGACGTCGTCGTCCTGCCGGAGATGCCGTTCAGCCCCTGGCTCGCGGCACAGAAGCCAGAAGGCGACGTCCCAGCAGTCTGGGAAGACGCAGCAGCCTCACACGAGGAGTGGATAGCCAAACTCGATGCGTTCGAGGATGCGACTGTCATCGGCTCTCGACCCACCGTCGCAGACGGTCGACGGGTGAACGAGGGGTTCATCCGGACGGTCGAGGAGACACAGGGCGTCCACCTGAAACACTACCTCCCCGACGAAGCGGGGTTCTGGGAGGCGTCGTGGTACGAGGCGGGCGGAGAGTCATTCGACCCAGTCGAGTGTGCGGGACTCGACACGGGAGTGCTCGTCTGTACGGACCTGTGGGCCAGCCACGAGGTCAGAGCCTACGGCCGTGCCGGCGTCGACCTACTCGCTAACCCGCGTGTGACCGAACAGCGGACAACCGAGAAGTGGCTTGCTGGAAGCCGAACGATGGGCACCCTCGCGGGTGCGTATCTCGCCTCCTCGAATCGGTCGGGAGCGGCGAACGGTGTCACGTTCGGCGGCAGTGGCTGGGTCACGAGTCCCGACGGGACCGTTCTCGCCCGCACCGACAGCGACCACCCGTTCGCCACGACCGAGATCGACCCGGACGTTGCCGAAGCCGCAAAGTCGACGTATCCTCGTGATGCGCTCAGTCGGGCTGAAGAGTCCCCGCGCTGACTTATTCGACGGTGAAGTCGCCGTCACTCGTCACCGTCACGTCGACGTCGTCGACGGCGAACGTCAACTCCCACTCGCTCTCGTCTCTGCTCTCTGCGTGTGCGAGGAGTTGTTCCAGTGCCTCCACGTCGATATGGTCGTACAGTAGGACGGGTGACTCCCCCGTCTCGTCCTGTACTTCGGTGATTGCGGCGAGCAGCGAGACAACGAATGAATCGTTCTCCCCGCGCGCTTCGTTATCGACTCGACCCCTGAAGTCACGTTCTGACTGCGTACGTTTTACTGACATCTTCAGTCGGATATCCAGACACCCTAATTAAAAGGGCTCGTCAGACGCACGTCAGACGTTGGGCCATCGTAATCGATTTCACGATGGAAGCATAACCAGAGTCTATGGGACGACAATCGTTCACCGTCACTGGAATGTCGTGTGGAGGCTGCGAAGAGAACGTCCAGAGTAACCTCACGAGCGTGGAAGGCGTAGAAGACGTCGAGGCAGACCACGAGAGCAATACCGTCGAGGTCGACGCCGACGGCGTCTCGGCCGACGACATCACGGCCGCAATCGAGGACGCTGGCTACGACGTCGAAGCCTAGCGCGATAGCACAGCGGGACTGACGAACGAACAGCACACTAGCTGAGTTCACTTGCTGCCGTCACTCTTTTCGGCGATATCGACCATTCTGGTACTGCCGTTCTCGGGACGTGCAGAGAGTTCACGCTGTGGGTACGGGATCTTGATGTCGTTCTCCTCGAAGCGCGCTTTGACAGTGGCGACGAGGTCGTCTCGGACAGCCGTCACGCGGCGGGCAGTCGGGTCGTCAATCCAGACGCGTGCCGCGAGTACTACCGAGGAATCGTCGAGACGACGGAGGACAACGTCCGGCGACGGGGTCGCACGAATACTGTCATGACGGTCTGCGACTGTTTCGGTGGCCGCCAGGGCAATCTCACGCGCCTGGTCGACGTCGGCGTCGTAGTCGATGCCCGTTTCCACAGCGACTCGGAACCGACCCTTCCGTGACCGGTTCGTGATCGTCTTGTTCGTCACGACGTCGTTTGGGACGACGATGTACTCGCCGTCGAACCCCTGGATGCGGGTGCTCATGAGTGTGATATCCGACACCAGTCCTTCCTTCTCGTCGACGACGATCCAGTCACCAACCTCGAAGGGTCGCGAGAACATCAGAACGAGTCCGCCGAGAAGCGAACCCAGCGTCTTTCTCGCAGCCAGACCGACGACGATACCGAGGAATCCTGCACCGACGAGCAGTCCGGTGAGGTCGACGTCCCAGATACCGAGGATGACAAGGATACCGACCGACCAGAGCGTTATCTGCGTGAGACGCAGTGCAATCTCTCGCTGGTGCTGGGTCAGCGCATCGCTCTCGTCTGTGAGGTCGTCGAGCAATCTCGTCGCAATACCGGCGAACACCTGTATCGCAATCAGGACGACCAGCGAGACCACGACTTCGGGTGCGCGCTCGTCAACGCGGAGGAACCCCATCTGTTCGAAAAGCGTCTCGGTCAGTCCCCAGACGTCCGCAAGTACGAGTGTTACACTGACGATAATACCGATAGTGAGTACCGAACTGACGAGATCGACGACAATGGGTGCGTACGTATCGACGATGCTGTTACGAATACGTTGGACGAGCGCGATCGCACCGAATCCCAGCAGCGCCAGCACAAGCGAGAAGAGTAGCTGTGCCTCCAGCGATGACACGACCTCTCCCAGTCCGAACACTCAGATTACCTCCATCAACTACCGTATCAAGTCGGGGGCGAAGGGATAGTAATTACGTTCTGGCTTTCCGAGGCGGGGTGGTATCTTCCAGGAACGTATCTAGTGATGTGATAGCACGTAGCTTTATTCAGGAACGTACCGAACATCGTGATATGAGTCAGGGCACAGAGAAACGGGAAGTACGTACCGGAAAGACCGTTTACGACGCCGACGGTGAGAAACTGGGTGTCGTCCGCGGCTTCGACGAGCACGGTTTCTACGTAACGGCGAGTACCGACGTCGAAGTGCTCCCCGAGGAACCTGGACAGCGAGAGCGGTCTGACGCGGTGATGTGGCGGTGCTGGGAGTGTGGGGAGATGGGACGAATCAGTGACATCCCCGAGGAGTGTCCCTCCTGTGGCGCACCAAAAGAGGACATCTACTACTGGCAGGAAGACTGACCGGTCGCCCCCGGGTGCCAGCCCTGCAGTTGGAATCCTGGGCCGCCCCGGTGAGGAGGTTTCTGGACTGGTGCAGGTGACGCTGATGGTTCTCGAGCGCTGATAAAGAGAAAACGACGTTCCGAGTAATCGAGATTAGAACGGGGCCTGCGGGCCTTCGTCGTCGTCGCCGTCGCTAGAGCTATCACCCGGGAACGACGGGCTCATGCCGCCGCCACCGCCGACGCCGCCAGCCATCCCTTCCTGGCCGCCCATTCCGGTCGAGGCGTGGACGGACTCAATCTCGGGAATCTCCTTGGTCATTCGCGTCTTGATTGCCTGAATCGTCATCGGCGAGATACCGCAACCGGAGCAGGCACCACCGAGCTGGATGGTGACCGACCCCTCCTCCATGTCGAGGTTCTGGATTGCCGCGCTCCCACCGTGCATCTGAATCTGCGGGAAGTTCCGACGCAGGAAGTTCGTGATGCGCTCACGAAGCTCATCCTCTGGACTCTGTTCGTCTGTTTCAGTGCTCATCAAGCGACTGTAAGCGGTCCGAGTGCTTAGGCTTTGGGTCTCGACGGCAGGCCAGTGTGTAGTTCAGGGACTCACTCACCCCGGCGACTCCGTCGCTGAACGGCCTCTCTGTGTGGAGCCACACTCCCGTTGCTGACTGACTCCGATACATCGAAATATCCGGAGGATGAACACACGAATATGGCAGATGACCAGGACGACCAGACCTTTTACGACCCGACGGAGCCGAAGGCACCGGTTCGTGAGCCACCGTATCGAAAGACCGCCCCCCAGAGCGAGTATACGGGAACACAGGTCGCATTTGGCTTCGTCGTGATGCTCATTGGACTCTCCGTCACGTTCGGCATCCCGCTGGTTCTCACGTGAGGGCATGCGGATGGTTGGCGAAGGCGGCCCCGGATGGGAAAGTTAAAGACGGGCTCTCTGTTATCATCGAGTGCGCCCGGGTGGCTTAGCTGGTCATAGCGCCGCACTCATAGGGTTTCAATGGAAGCGGCATACTCCGGCATTCCCGCGAGGTTTTCCTCGCACCTGGGATATGCGGAGATCGAGGGTTCGGAGCCCTCCCCGGGCATACTACTAATCCTTCCGGTGCCCGAAAACAAAGGGACGAGAGACGTTTCTGCTAGTTCATTATCGGAAGTGGGAGCGTGGCGTCTGCAGGTGGAGAGCGGTACCGTACCGCAGAACGCGATCACGAATCCACGGACTACAAGCTTGCGCCAGACAGCAAATCGTAACTCAGATCCCATGAAAATCATTGGGCACATCTGATTTGAGAGTCCTTTCGGCGAAGGACACGGGGCCTTTCTCCAAAACATTCTAGTGACCGATTTGCGCTATCTATCTTGCACTACAAGTTCCGACAACAGTCAGAGTTGACGATTCACCGACCGCGATATGAGTGACCAGTTGTCGAATCCGAATAGTCGGGGATGATCACTATCGCTCCGGCGGGAGCATCACCATCTGGTATTCGACTGCTGGGAGCGTCCCCTCGAGGGACTGCCAGCTCTCACCCCGGTCTTCCGTGTGGACGATCGATCCGTCGGCGCGTCCGGCCCAGAGATGATTCGGGAGCGCCGGATCCGTACAGAGTTCCCAGGGCATCCGCTCTGCGGGGAACGCCTCGAGTTTCTCCCAGGTGTCGCTGCCGTCGCGGCGGAACACCGCCGCCTTCGAATCGTCGCTCTCGGCCGCAAACGGGGACGTCGACGCCGAAACGTACCAGACGTCGGGGTCGCCTGGGTCGGCGGCGACCGACACGCCGTAACCGCGGTCGAGGCCGCCGCCCGGCTTGGTCCAGGTCTCGCCACCATCGGTGCTGCGTGCACCCGGTCGGCGGGGGATGCCAGCGCCTCCCTCGTAGACGTTGTTCTCGTCGGTGGCGTGCCAGATCAGGTCGTGACAGTCCCGGATTGCTTTCCTACGGTGGTTCGACCACGTCTCGCCGCCGTCAGTGCTCCGAACGACCGCACCGAATTCGATGCCTGCGACCACGAGATCCGGATCAACGGGCGAGACCGCGAGACCGTTGACGTAGGCGGTGAACGGCGGTGAGGCTGGTGACCGCCAGATTCGCCGGCCGCGGATGTCCTGGAAGGATTTGCACTCCGTCCAGGTCGTGCCGCCGTCGTCGGACCGATAGACAGCCGGTGGACGCACGCCCGCGTAGATCCGGTCGGGGTCGCTCGGGGCGACCGCGAAAGCCATTACGTGCTCGTCATCGAGCCCGCTGGACTCCCAGCTCGCACCGCGGTCCCGAGAGCGGAAGGCGCCGTTACCCTCACTTCCGGCGAGGACGAGCCCCGAACCGACTGGGCCCCGTACCAGCGAGTAGATATCCTCTCCCAGGAGGTGTTCGTCCGCAGTCCACTCATCCCCATCAATCAGCCGCGCGACGCCGTCTGTCATCGTCGACAGGAAGCTACGGCTCGTCATGAATCGATTCCCTCTGGCTCTGCCTCGGTAATGGCGTGTAAACTCTGACCATACTAGAGAATCGATATGTGGAGCAATAATCCCTCGCCAGGTCGACGGTGTACTGATCGTTAGGAGAATCAGTTCGAAGGGCGCGTGGCCTGGAACCCCCGCCACCCTACCCATAGCAGCGGGAGTTGTGCCACCGCGTAGACGACGTGGGTTGTATAGTGAGAGAGCGTCTGTTCGGGTGTGAACGGCCAGATCGGAAGCGGGAGGACTGACGCCCCGCCAAAGACGATAACGATGACCGCCCATCCCATGGTTGCAACGAAGACGCCGGTGCTGGGGCGTCTGAGCATCGCGACCCCGAGGAGCACAGTGATCGCGATCGGCACCCACGTTTCCGGCCCGAGGAGGATCGATAGCCCGAACTCCTCGATATTGTGAACGAGTAATCCACCGATCGATGCGCCGACCGCGACCACGACGTGCTTCGGGGAGTTAGGAGACGAACCGGTATCTACCACGTCTAGTCCGGTCATTCAGGTCGACCTCCGGTGGCAGTCCGTCCGTCGCGTCGGGCCCTTGCCCTGAGTTCACCACCGAGCAAGAACGCCCACAGTAGGAAGCCGACGGCGAAGACAAGCATGAACAGCGGGAACAGAAGGGTGAACGACCCGACGGCGTACGAGTAAATCAACGTCACCATCCCTCCTGCAGTGCCGATTCCCGCGACAATGGCTGTCCACGCCGTCCGGGATTGGACGGCACCGGTTCGACGACTGAGAACACCGATTCCGAGCAACCAGAAGCCCAGGAGAATCCACCCGAGGAACTGGATTCCGAGAAACGTCGCACCGTAGATTTCAGGATCCAACGAGAACAGATACATGACGACCAACCCAAACGAGCCCAGACAGATTCCCGCGACGGTAACGGCACCAATACCGAATACAGACTTGTTGAGGGGATCACCTGCGTGAAGGTGGTACAACCCCCACACGAGCGGCGCGAGGACGAGTCCGACGAGCAACCCGCCAAGATCGCTCAACAGCGCGAACACCCCTTCGTACACGAAGAAACCGATACCCAGTGGAATCGTGAGTATCATCGCGACGAGGACGCCGTACGCACTCTTCCAAGTGTACGAGGGAGCAGCGTTCGACTCCACCGATTTCCGAGTCGCCGCGCCATCGTCTGCCGAATCTGCGTATTCATCTGCCATGCGTAATATTAAAATTTGTCGTGCTGTGCACATGAACGTTGAGGTGAGAAACCCGCACCTATCGGTCACAGTCCCTCTGGCACACGGGTGAGGAGACCGTGACTGTCGAAGTCGGAGCTGACCGTGGGCTGTACTCCGAACCAGCTGCCGTGATGGTCGATCAGGGCACGACCGTTGTCTGGGACTGGTCCGGGCGGGGTGGCCATCACGACGTCAGTCACCTCGATGGCGAATTCCTGAGCGAAATGACTGATGAGACAGGGTTCTCGTTCGAGCACACGTTCGACTCGCCGGGAACGTACAAGTACTCGTGCCGTCCGCACGAGGCTGTCGGGATGAAAGGAGCTGTTATCGTTCAGGAGTAACCGCTCTGGCGGCAATTGGTGGATTCGAAGAATTGAATACCGATTATAATCCGCTGTTGAAACCGCTCCAGGGAGCCCTGATCTCGAGAGAGACGTCGACGACCAACAATCAACAGGTGTGTTGAGTACGGTGCTGTGCAGGAGTTCGTTGCCGTGTCACTCGCTTAATCAAAAAACCACGATAGAGTGAAAATGTACCGGGTTCTTTCGTACGGGGATCCAAAGAAAGGTAATGAGAGAGCCAGATAGAAAACTATCGTTCGATGTAATGCTGGACGTGTTATCAAATGTTCAGCGACGGAAACTTCTGGTAGCACTGATGGAGTCCAATCCCCAGGGCGAGTCGCCAGCCGTGCTCGCTGACGATGAAGACGAGAGAGAGAGAATGGAACAGCTCATAGAAATGCAACACGTCCATCTCCCGAAATTAGAGGAGTACGGGTTCATCGAGTGGGATCAAGAGAAAGAAGAAGTGACCAAGGGGCCGACATTCGATGAGATACGCCCGCTTCTCGAGTTGTTGGTTGCACACGAAGATGAGTTGCCACCAAGCTGGATATAGACGTTCTTCACACCAACATTCGTCTGCGACGTCTCAGGGGTCGAATCAACTATATTTTAGACGGCGCGCCCGGTCTACTCAACATCTGACTGAAAGCGAGTGCAAAAGACAGCGCATCTACTCAGCAATTAGTCACCGTCGATTCCGCACATTTCCTGGTAAATCAGCCACACAGTAGCGCTGTGGACTGACCGCTGAAACTGCTATCAGAGATCCGTAGATTGTGATGCAAACGGGAGAAAGCGGTGTTGCGGAAGGGAGTCAATTAAACCACAATGCACAGGTGAGCCAACAGGGTGTTATTATGGATTCTAGAAATTGTACTGAGAGTTTTCTTGCCAAGTTCTCCATGGATTTGTGCTGCATTACCTAAGAAATGCGATAGGTTTTCAGCGAGTACAATAATGTTATCACTAGAAGAGAAAGATGAGGATACCAACACCGTCAGACTGTATCGCAGTCGTGGGCATAGCCATCGCGATTATCGGCATGATCATCGGGCTCTATTTCGTTCTCTTTCAAGCAGTCTATCCATGGGGCTGGCTCACGTTTGCTGTGAGTTTCACTTTGTGGTTACTATCTATCGTGTACTGTTTGTCGTGGGAATGGGACAACTTCACTCCGTCGTAGCCACGGATGCACAGCGAGGACCCTCAGTGTGCAAAACTGAGTGAGCCGCGAGGTGACCCGCGTGACCACGTCTGGGCGTGGTTCGGAAGCCTGCTTGAACCTTTCAGACCACGAACTTCGAGAGTGTTGTCTGGGTAACATCCATCACGTTTCGCTGTGATACAGTAACCATGGTCGATACAGAACCCCTTGCCGGAGACACAGCAGTAATCACTGGAGCCAGTTCGGGAATCGGCGAACAGACCGCCCATGCACTCGCCTCCGAGGGTGCGACAGTCGTGCTGGCGGCCCGGCGCGAACAGCGACTGACAGAGCTGGCCAACGATATCGAAGCCAACCATGGAACCACTGCTGTCGCCGTCCCGACCGACGTGACTGACGAAGACGCGGTCGACGCGCTCGTCGAGGAGACCGTCGACTCCTTCGGTGGGCTCGACGTGCTCGTCAACAACGCCGGGACCGCACGCGGGAGCGACGTCACCGAGCTCAGTACCGGGGAGTACCGGACGATGATGGAGACGAACGTCGATGGGGTCTTCTTCGCGACGAGAGCAGCGCTGCCCCACCTGATAGAGAGCGAGGGTCACCTCGTCTTCGTCGGGAGCTTCGCCGGGCAGTACCCGCGGCCGTTCAACCCCGTCTACGCAGCCTCGAAGTGGGCCGTCCGCGGGTTCGCTCTCTCGGTCGAGGCCAGCGCCGGTCCCGAGGGCGTCGCAGTCACTATCGTCAACCCGTCCGAAGTGCGGACGGAGTTTGGGAGCGAACTCGGCGAGGCGTTCGAGGACCGCTTCGACCCTGGAGAAGTCACCGAACCCGAGGAGGTGGCTGACGCTATCCGGTTCGCGGTTCGACAGAACGGTTCGACGCTGAGCGAAATCGATATTTATCGCCGGGACAAGCTCGGCTTCTTCTGAACAGTAGCGCATCGCCAGTTGCAGCACTATCGGGAGTTTCATACTCTGCCGCGCCTCGAACGAGAAAATAGAGCGAGGTTACCGACAGGCCAACTGTTGAGCCGTTGTAGTGAGTCCCAGCGGTCGTTTGACGGAAGAGTTTACACAGCCTCGGCTGACAGTACGTTGTATGTCACTCACGCTGGTAGGTATCGGTATCGTGGTAATCTTCCTCCTGACCGGGATCAGCGCCTTCTTCTCGAGTAGTGAACTGGCAGTCTTCTCGATTGCACGTCACCGTATCGACTTCCTCCTCGAGTCCGAAACGCCAGGGGCAAAGGAGCTGGCAGCGTTGCGCGAGGACTCACATCAGTTTCTCGTGACCGTGCTGGTCAGCATTGACATCCTCCTCCGGCTGAAGCCGGAGGAATCCCGAGCGTTGGGATATTAGGGTTTACAGACTCCCTGTTCTCTCGTTTTGAACGACCCGCTCTCGCGGTCGAACAGGAAGACTCTGGGCTGTGCCAACCAGCCGTTACTCATATCCCCCGTTGGGGGACTCTGAGTTATCTTTCGTCGAATATTTACCGCACCGTTCACGTCCGCGTTCATGGTCGTCT
>LKMJ01001430.1_pt1 | contig 21015 bp, 18 predicted proteins | sample 643391 | NCBI WGS metagenome assembly LKMJ01 (sample SAMN04112250, study PRJNA286221) | soda lake metagenome | biome: soda lake; feature: Kulunda Steppe; material: water; isolation source: sample PL-Br10 brine of Picturesque Lake | place: Russia: Kulunda steppe | collected 2010-07
CAGTACCACGTCACCGAGATGGAAGACGCTGCCACGGCCTTCGCGCTTGACCGGTTCGACCGCCTCGAAGACTACTGTAACATTCGGGGGGTCTCGAACCACGACCGACCCCTCGGGGGAGAAACAGCCAGAGAGAGTTTCTTCAGCGACGAGTTCGAATCCGGCTACGGTACCGGAATCGACAATGCCGTTTTGGTCGCAAAAACCCTCGTCGACGACCAGCTCGGCTAATTTCAGCACCTCACAAAGTTCGGTACTGAGATTGCGGATGCGGATTTTCGACTCGACCGGGACGCCGACGCCGCCGAGCGGGCACGCGTGACTCGAACCGAGATGAAAAAAGAAGAGGACTCCTGACAGCGGTCGGTTCGACTCGTCGCTACGGAGACCGTTTTTCGAAGGACTCGGTCAAGACATCGAAGATATCCACCGCGCGGAACTCCTGATATCGCTCCTTGCCGGTCGTCTCCTCTAACACCCCAGCATCCTCTAACTCCATCAGGGCGTTCCGGGCGGTCTGGCGGGAGACGTCGAGCAACTCCTGCACATCCTTTGTCGTCACGTACGGCTGCTGGAAGAGTCGCATCGCCAGCCGGTCCGCGGCGGTCTTCTCGTCGCCGTAGCGTCGCTCGTATTCCCGGCGCAGGTCTCGCAGTCGCTCGGTTCGTGTGACGGCGTCGGCGGCCTGCTGGCGGATACCCTCGACGAAAAACCGCAGCCACGGCTCCCACGCGCCCTCCTCGCTCACCGCTCGCATTCGGGTGACGTACTCGATTTTGTGCTCGTTGAAATAGGCACTCGGGTAGAGGAAGGGTTTGGAGAGATACCCCTGCTTGATGAGCTGGAGCGTGATGAGTACCCGCCCGAGTCTCCCGTTGCCGTCCCCGAACGGATGGATCGTCTCGAACTGGTAGTGGACGATCCCGAGATCGACAATGTCGTGATACGGCCCGCCGCGGTCGATGTACCGCTCAAGGTTCTGCATCAACGGCCGGACTTTCTCGGGAGCGGGGGGGATGAACCGCGACTTGTGTGGCTCCGGCGGCGGAATATGAACCGGCCTCATCCGAAACTCTCCCGGATTTTTTGCTTCAGCTCTCACACCGTCGAGCAGGAGCTTGTGCAGTTCCTTGAGCAACTCCAGTGATATCGGTCCGGTTTCGGCCACCCGATCAGCGCCCTCCTTGATCGCCCGCTCGTAGTTGAGCGCCTCGTTGATGTCCTTGGTGGTCGTCGAGTCGCGCTCGATCTCTTCCGGGCGAAACATGTCCTCGAACTCGATGTCGGCTCCTTCGACCAGCACTGACTCGACAGCCTCACGCCGGATGAGTGAGGTGTAGACAATCGGGCTTACCTTCGTCTCCGTGCTGATTCCCTGAAGCTGTCCGAGCTGGTAGATCGTGTCCTGCAGCGTCCCCTGGAACTCCTGGCCCAGCTCAATCTCGGCGTTGGGTGGGAGTTCGTCGGGCAAGTAGTAGGGCTGTCTCCCATAGGGGACGTACCGTCCCGGTGCGGACGCCGGTAACTGCTCATCTGGCATTTTGACTTAGCTCGATTGAGACACGCCTAGCTCAAAAATATTCTCCAAAATTTGAGTTAGGATGTGTACAGGGCGAAATCTTTAATAATGGTTTTCCCAGAGACACACAGCTAACTCAACCGGAGTCCGTCCTGCTCCGTCCGTTAGACCCTTGGTACACCCCGAAGAACAGAGGTCGTTGGTTGATTCGTCGCCCACCGAGGCCGGTGTCCAGGCCGCAGTTCTGCGCTGGCTCGACGATCTCGGGTGAGAGACCGACGATCCCGACGAAGGCCACGGCGCGACGGTTCTTGACGAACGCTACGACCGACAACGCTCGGAGGTCATCTACTGGGGCCTGCTCGCCGAGGCGGTCGTCGATATCAACGACGAACCCACCGAAGAGAACGTCGACCGCTTCCTGAACTCACTCATACTGACGGCTGTAAATTCGTGAGCTTCCTCGCCATCCCGGTGTGGCGAGATCACGCAGTTTCTTACAGCCGTCAGTATCACCGGTCTTCCCCGGTCGAGGTGTGTAGGGATAGTACAGGGTTGCACATCCACGATGTGCACATCTCCGGTCACAAGACTGGTGCTTTTTATAAACAGCACCGCTACGGATCACGTATGCAGACACATATCGTCCCGGTCGGGTTCGATTACGACCGGCTGATCGCGCCGCTCGTGCGCGAACAGATGGATGTCGACCGCGTTATTCTCTTGAAGGGGGATGTCGGTAGCGAGGCAAACGTCGAGTATTCCCGGAACCTAGCAGAAAAACTCGAAAAAGATTACGCGAATCTGCTCGGCGCCGAGACTGAACAGTTCACTATCGAAGATGTCTACGATTACGACGAGGCTTTCGAGCAAGCGTTCGATCTCATCAACAGGGAACTCGACCGGGAGGATATCGACGGCGAAAGCGAGGTCTGGGTGAATATCTCTGCGATGCCACGGACCGTCTCGTTTGCCTTCGCGACGGCCGCTCACTCGATCATGGTCGAACGTCAGGGCGAGCGCGACCGGATCCACACCTACTACACGGTCCCCGAGAAGTATCTCGAAACCGAACTGGCCGAGGAACTGCGCCGACAGATCGACTTGCTCGAAGACCTGCGCAATGGCGACTCTGCCGACGAGCGCGTCACCGAACGGCTGGAAAGCGCTCGACAACTGCTCTCGGAGTTCGACGAGCGCGGCACGACAATCGGCGCGAAAGAAATCGACGGGAGCCACGTCGTTGAACTGCCGGTTGCCCTCTTTTCGAGTGTCGAACCGTTCGAGGAAGTCATTCTGTTTACGCTCGGCGAGCATAGCGAATTCGAGTCGATTTCGGAACTCGCCCAGCAACTTGCCCGCGAACTCGGCGAGGAGTACACCGATTCGTTCCGTTCGAAGGTTATCTACAACGTCGACAGGCTGGGTCCGGGCGGGAAAGGCTACATCGAGCAGGAAGAACACGGCAAGTCCTACCGGACGCGACTCTCTCGGATCGGAGAGCTGTGGGTACGGGCACACTCCGGCCGGGAGCGCAAGGGCCGCGAGTTCGACCTCTCCTAGAATCGTTCGCTGACGCTTGGGCTGTCTCCGCCGTGTGGCGTATCTCGCTTTCGAATCCTCGCAGTATGGACTGTCTCAGTGGCATCGTCGACGACAAGGACATCTCCTGGTTCGGTTGGAAGCTGCTCTTCGAGCGAGGTGTGCATGTAGGTCGGCTGTGCGCGTTCTAAGGCGTCGATATCGCTGTGGGCCGTCAGGCGGTGTGCAACCAGCAGATCCGACTGGGAGACAGCAACGTCGGGGACGACACCAGGACGCTGGGTCGCCATCACGAGACTCACGCCGGGCGCGCGCCCGCGTGTCAAAATCGTTCGCAATGCCGCCGCCCCAACGCCGTCGAAGAATGTGTGCACTTCGTCGAGTACCAGCCAGGGCAGCCGTGAGATGGTGTCGTCGACACGGGCGCGGTACAGTCCTTCACCGACTGCCCGAACGACGGCGTTCATCGGTGCGGTATCGAGTCCCGAGACATCGAGGACTGTGACTGCCTCGCTTGCCAGTTCTTGTGGTGACAGTCCTTCCGGATCGAAAATCTCCCATGACCGCGCAAGGGTGAGATGGTTGGTTGCAGCGCGCTTGTCGGCTGCCGGTGCATCCGTCTTTTCGATGTGAGCACACATCGCATCGAGCGTGTCGGCTTCGCTTGCTGCCTGCCAGAGGAGGCCGCCGGGGGCACTCTCGGCCGATAAATCGAGCAACGCACACCAGGAGCGGGGATCGAGTGTCGCCGGGTCGACTGCTGGCTGGGGTTCGACTGTTGCCGGAATGGTGTCGCCGTCGTTCTCCGCGGCAAGGGTGGTAAACACACCCATTGGATCGATGACGACCGGTGCGACTCCCGTCGTCCGTGCGAGTTCTTCGACGATGACACCGAGCGTGTAGGATTTCCCGTAGCCACGCTTTCCGACGATGAGCGCGGCGTGTGGCCCATCGAGGTCGAGATGGAGGGCTTCACCGTGGCTGCCATCTCTCGCACGGTACTGCCCGATATGGCCGGCAGGCCTGTCGTCTGCGGCATCCTCGTCGCGGCCGAGCACGAACGTCATACCGAGGGTTGGTCCCGTGATAGCTGATAAACCTACGTGGTCGTTTGCAGTTCCAGCACGTCGAAGACGCTTTGCGATTCCAGCCCACAGCAACCAGTATGCGCGACGACATCGACGCAGTCTCACAGCAACTCGGACAGGCAGACCACGTCGTCGCACTCACTGGTGCAGGCGTTAGCACGGCATCCGGCATTCCGGATTTCCGCAGCGAAGGCGGGATCTGGGATCAGTACGACCCCTCGGAGTTTCATTACTCGCGGTTCAAAGCCGACCCGGCGGGCTTCTGGGAGAAACGAGTCGAACTGTACGACACTGTCTTTGCCGATGATATCGGTCCCAACGCCGCCCACGACGCGCTTGCCACGCTCGAATCAAAGGGTTTGCTCGATTGTCTCATCACGCAGAATATCGACGGGCTACACGCCGAGGCTGGCTCCGAGTCGGTCATCGAGATTCACGGCAACGGGAAGCGTGTCGTCTGCGAGAGTTGTGGGGAGAAATCCCCGCTCGAACCAGTCAAAGAGCGCGTCGAGGGCGGCGACCTCCCGCCCCGGTGTGACTGCGGTGGTGTGTACAAGCCGGATGTCGTCCTGTTTGGCGAGCAGTTGCCACAGATTGTCCTCCAGCAAGCACAGGGACATGCACACGACGCGGACCTCTTTCTGGCAATCGGTTCGTCGCTTTCGGTCCGGCCTGCGTCTTCGCTGCCCCGGATTGCCACGGAAAACGGCAGCACACTCGTCATCGTCAACCTCGAACAGACGGGGGTGTCAGAGGCTGCCGATTTCGAGTTTCGCGCGGACGTCACTGATGTGCTGCCCGAGATAGTGCAAACAGTCGAATGACCGTTGATTGTCGTGTCGGTTCGGAAAGTGTAAGTGTTGGTCGACTAAACCGCCGATAGTGACAACTCCAATCCGGCGTGCAGCCGCGTTTACGCTCGTCGGTTTGCTTGCCTTTATCGTTCCGGTTGCGGGGCGAATCGACGACCCCGCACTCGCGACAGTCGTGGCAATCGGACCGTTTCTGGTCGTTGCTACCCTGGCGCTTTCGGTAAGCGCCGACAGCGTCTTTTTCGAGTTATTCGCGAGACCGGGGGACAGACGCGATGGCACGCTCTATGGACTCGCCGGTTTTGCGCTTGCTGCAGCGGGAACAGCGATTCTTGCTGTCGAGTTTGGCATGCCCGACACGGTCTACGTTGGCACGGTCATCTTACTCGCCTTCGGAAATTTTGGCGGCCAGATCTGTAAACGGCTTACTGGCGATGCGATTCTCGCTACCAGTGGCTTTGTCTTCGCTGGCTTTCTCGCTGGCAGCGCTGGACAGATACTTACAGCGATGGTCAACGGGTACGCCCTCCCCTGGCAGACGGTCGTTTTTCTCGCAGCGAGTGGCAGTCTGCTCGCTGCACTTCTTCGAGAGGCGCTTTTCAAACGCGATGATGCACTCGTGATGGCGAGTGTCGCCTTGTTGTTGTGGCTGATCGCTAGCTTCCCGCTCGAAATCTCGACGACGCGAATCACCATCGCGCTCGCAGTAACTGTCCTGCTTGGCTACGTCTCCTTTGCACTCGATACGGCGTCGCTTGCAGGGATGCTTACGGGGATCTTACTTGGGTTATTGACGATTGTGCTCGGTGATTACGGCTGGTTTGCAATCTTGATTGCCTTCTTTGGGATTGGTGGGCTGGCCTCGAAATTCCGGTACGATCAGAAACTCGACCGCGGTATTGCCCAGGAGAACGAAGGTGCACGCGGGACTGGAAACGTCCTGGCGAACTCACTGGTTGCACTCATCGCCGTTCTCGGTGCGGCAGCCAGCCATCGCATCGACATCCCAGAGGCCGTCTTTTTCTTTGCCTTCGCCGGCGCTGTCGGTGCTGCACTCGCAGATACGCTGTCGAGTGAGATCGGTGGTCTCTACGACAATCCTCGATTGATTACGACACTCGAAGTCGTCGAACCCGGCACAGATGGGGCGGTGACCTGGCAGGGTGAACTCGTTGGCGTCGGCGGTGCCGCTCTCGTTGCGCTGATTGCACTCGTCGGGTTCAACGGCGTCGGAGTTGAGGGGGCGCTGGTGATCGTCTTCGCCGGAGTTGCAGGGATGACGACCGACAGCATTCTGGGCGCAACAATCGAAGGATGGCTCTGTGGTAATCAGGGTGTGAATTTCCTCGCAACGCTTGCAGCAGCTATCGTCGGCGGCGCACTCGCCGTGTTCCTCGGCCTTTCGATATAAGTATGATTGAGATTCGTTCCGGCCGACCGGCTGACCACGAGCGACTTCGGGAAATCCAGCAAGCGACGCTCGCGGAACCGTGGCCGGAGATTCTCGAGACTGCCACAGCGGGTGGGGTCCCCCTGTTTGTCGCCGTCGACACCGTCCCGATTGGCTATACAATCGTGGTTCCCGGCCCGGAGGATGTCGTCTATCTGCCCGAGATTGCGATTGCACCGGACCGTCAGCGCGAGGGCCATGGCTCGGCGTTGCTCGGGGCCGTCTGTGATGAACTTGCGTCCGATGGCTACGACGAGTTGCGGTTGACCGCAGAGGCGTCCGACGAGCGAGCACGCGAGTTTTATCGCCAGAACGGGTTCGAACCAATCGAACGCCTGCCGGATGAGTACGAAAGTGGTGATGGGGTCCTCTTCGCACGCGATCTCTAGGGAACAGTCGTCCAGCTATCGACGATCACACCATCGACACCTGCTTCCCGAAGGTCGATGACTGCCTCCCGTGTCGGCACTGTCCAGGCGTTGACGCCGACTCTGCGCTCGTGAGCCAGTGTCACCATCTCCGAATCGACCAGTTCGTACTGTGGGTGGATGTACTCACAGCCAAGCGACACAGCAGTCTCCAGATTCTTAACCGGCGCTTCTCGAAAGAGATGTGCGGTCGGTACTGGTTCGTCTTCGAACGCCGCCGTCACCTCGGTATGAAACGATGAGACGATCACTTCCTGATCGACTTCCGCAAGTATGGGTGCAACGTCGTCTTTCATCCCGGCGTGTTTGAATTCGACGTTGATTCCTGTCTCCGCCGGCAGTGTCTTTAATGCGTCGTCGAGGGTTGGAATCGTTTCGTCGGAGCCACCAATCGAAAGCGTCGAGAGTTTCGAAAATGGTGTGTCACGGACAAGGCCTCTCTCGTCTGTCAGCCGGTCGAGCGTCTCGTCGTGAAAGACGGCAATCTCACCGCTCCCACACCGCTGTATATCGATTTCGACCATCTCGACGTGGGGAGCACAGCCGCGGATTGCGGCGAGGCTGTTTTCTGGATAGTGGTCCGGACATCCTCGGTGGCCGATGACGTTCACTACCTACTGTCGAGGTTGGAACCAACATAAATGCCTAGACGACATCTTATCTGCACTCAGACAATAATCTCCTTCCGTAAATTCACCGACGGCGAAACTAGGCACGGGACTGCTCACTGGTTTGCTTGCCCAGTCGCGAGCGAACGTACTGGATTCCCGGACAGCCATCGAGATACCAGAGACCGAGCGCAATGGCGAAGAGAACAAACTCGAAGACGAAAAAGACGGTTGGATCAGTGAAGGGCATCACGACCGTCTCGACAATTGCGGGCACCTCGAAAACCCTGTCGTTGTGATAAAACGTCGGATGGGAAAGAAATGGCCAGAACAGAAACTCCGTGCCAAAGGGGTAACCAAGAAAGGCACGCGGCGGCAGATCAGCCAGCAGGTGAGACAGATGGGCGATGATGAACGCAGTGGCAGTCCGCAGACGGTCGAGCGCGAACGCTGCGGTATAGACAACGACGATCAACACCGCTGCAAACAACAGTGAGTGAGCGAGTGATCTTCCGTGCGGGAGGATGCCCAGCCACCAGGCGAGCGGTTTGTCGATGAGATCAGCGAACTGTGAGCCGATAATCACTGCGAGAACTGGCTCCGGTTGCGGTGGCTGTCGAAACCGACCGCGTGCATACACCCAGTACAGAAGATAGGCAGCGCCAAAATGGCCCCAGGGGAACATACGCCAGCATAACTGGCTTCCGGATATTGTTATAGAACTGCTAACCGAGAGCTGGTTTTCGGCTCGGAAATCAGATCAACAGCGTATTCAACGCATCCGGAACGACCAGCACTTCACTGTCCGGTTCGAGGGCCGCGTCGAGATCACTCGCTGCGTACATCAGACAATCCTCGACAACCTCGGGTGCCTCGCTGTTCGTGATCCAGATATCGTGTTCTTTGAGTGTGCGAGCAAGGACGAACGCCCGCTGTGCGCCGGGTTCGTAGCCCGAACGCATCTCCTGATACAGACTCTCCGGATCACTGGCCGCCGATAGCCGCTCGTAAAACCGCTTTTCACCCCGCCCGCTTCCAGCCCGTTCGGTCAAGCGTGCAGGAACAACGACACGACCCCCTTCCTTGAGCGGGTTGTGCGCACCGAGAACGATGTACGTCGGCGCGCGACTCGTCTGATAGAGGTTCACATCTTTTGGCGCACCGACCCCTGCGACGACTGCATCGTATTCCCGGTCGATTTCCACAGAGAGCGCATCGCGGGCGGTTTCAGCGAGGTCGTAAACGACCGCTTCCGGATTGCCGGCACTCACACCCATGATTCCCGCCGGGCCATGTGTCACATTCAAACAAAAGTCGATGCCGAGCAGGTCGCCGGCCCGGTCCAGAAAGGCCCGAAATGGGTTGTCTTCGTACCAACCCAGCCGGACACCGTCGCGTGCGAGCATCGCCGGCCCGTGCGTGTAGCGGATCTGTGACTCGCCACCAGCACCGATGATGGCAGTCTTTGCGCCGCCAGAAAAGCCAGCATACTGGTGGGGTTCGACCATCCCTGTCGAACAGACAACATCGGTTTTCGCGACTGTCTCGAAAATCTCGATTGGGCAGTCCTCAATCTCGCCAATCGTTACTGTTCGGTCCGGGTCGTGGTTTACCGCGAGGTCGGCGTGCTCGCCGAGTGCGTCTTCGATTTCCTCTTCGTTCATCGGTCGGTGCAACCCCAATCCGATGACGATTGTCACTTGTTCGCGATAGACGCCCGCTCGTTCGAGTTCCCCGAGCAGAAGGTCGACGAGTACGCCATCGGGTGTCGCGCGCGTGCTGTCGGTGACGACAATCGAGACAGTATCGTCCGGGTCAACCTGTGTTGCAAGGCGTGGCCCGTGGGGAGATTCGAGCGCGCGCTTTGCAGCGGATCTGACATCGATTGCCTCGCCGCCAGGTGGCGTTGCTGTCTGCACCGTACAGGAGGAAGTGGACAATTCGACAGTTCCCTCGCCAAACGGAACCTCGACGCTCATACCACTGTTCAGGCCGACTGCGGAAAATCCGTTGTGGTCCGTCGAGCAGTCACTCCGTCGCCGCCTGTTTGTTGATCTGGTGGATTCGGTGTCCGTTCTCGCGACACTCTTCGAGGGCGAGTTTGGCTCGGTAGCCAGCACTGTGTGCAGTCGTACCGCGACCGACGCCGACTTGCAGGTCGATCCCTGCACGCTCGGCAACAGCATCGCGTGCCGCATCGAATGCCTCGCGTTCGAGTTGGGGACACACAGCAATGATATTGTCTCCACCGACGAAGTGAGCGATACTCTCGTGTTCGTCTTGCATGTACTCTGCGAGTTCGAGTGTCGCTCGGCGAACGTCGAGTGTCGTCTGGGCAGCGTTTTGCCTGTCAGTGTACGACCCAGTCACGTCGACGATATCGAAATGAGCGATTGTCACGTCCCCATCAGCGTGGCTGATCGTCTCGTCGATACCGAGAATCTCGGTTCGGTTCGGATCCTGTGCGCTGCCGGCATTCTGGAGTTGTTCGGTTGCCGTCCCGAGTGCTGCAAGCGGTGTCTCTCCCGTTCCAACACCGATGCTGACAGTCACTGGATAGCGGTTGCGGACCAGTTCCTGAAACCGCTCGTGTGTTGGCTCGTCGATCCCATTCGTGACCCCGATGATGTTATCGAAGCGATCGTAAAATGCATAGCCGTCCTCCCGGCCGACGAAGTCCGAGAAATCAGCGTAAAGTCGTGCCTGGAGCGACTGGAGATCCGTTTCCCGCCGCGGCGACGGCGTCACCGTCCACGGACCGTAGTTGTCCAGCTGGATGAGTGACAGCTGGATATCTTCAGATGCTATCGTCACGACTCCTACTTGGGTCTGGCGCATATAAAGTGACAGGAAACGAGTTGGCGGGTTTCTTGTAGTTCATATGGCTGGGATGACTGTCAGCGCAACCCACAAATTAGATAACATCACTCTTTTTGAACCGGACGTATCCAATACCGCTCGGAATAGTTGGCCACATTGACATTCTCCGGTACATCGCCGGTGGATGTGGTTCCGATGCTGGAGTGTTGTGATAATGTAAATTGTAGTCGCTCCATTCTCATTTGCTTCGCAAAGCAACACCGGATGACTGCACTCACTTCGAGAGAATCGACCGGAAGCTGTTGAGCGCGATCAGTCCGCTACTGACAACGGCTGCAGCCATGACAAACAGTGGGTTCAGAAAGCCAACGAGTGCAATCGGGATGGTCAATGCGTTGTACAGTAGTGCTAACCCTGTATTTTGATACAGCCTTCGCCGTGCGGCCTGGGAAAGATCGAAGGCCGTCTCGACTGTCGAAAGATCATCGTCGAGAATCGCAATATCTGCAGCCTCTGCAGCAAGCGCGGTTCCGCTGCTGATCGAGATACCCAGATCCGCCGCTGCAAGTGCCGGGCCGTCGTTGGTTCCATCGCCAACCATCGTGACGTGACCGTCTGCTTGCAGTCGTCGGATCGTCTCGGTCTTTCCCGCTGGTGGGACGCCCGCAAAGACGTGGTCGACGGCTGCATGTGACTGAAATTCTGTCGTTGCCGCCTCGTCGTCGCCGGTCAACACGACTGTCTCGACATCCCGGTCGGCAAGACGCCCAATCGTTTCGTCCCACTCCTTGCGGGGAGAATCACCGAGGATGATGATTCCTTCTGCACGGCCATCCTGACCGATGACGACGGGCAGGTTGCCGGCTGCCCGCTGTTCGTTCGCCCGCTGTTCGATTGTTGTGGGAACCGCCCACTCTTTTTTTCCGAAAAGGTCGAGATTGCCAACCAGCAGTTCGTTGCCCCCAACGACGCCTTCGATACCTGTCGCGTGTGTCGTCACCTCGGTCAACTGCGAGATCGTCTCATCTGGGTCCGAACCTGTCTTGTTCTTTCGGTCGGTCCCGCCGTCAGTTCGTACCGCTTCACCGAATTGTGTCGCGATGACCTTACCCGCGGGATGGGCGGCGTGTGCTTCGAGTATGCCAGCGGCGGTCAGCAACTCCTCCGGTGCGTCGGCGTCGATCAGACGCATCTTGCCTGTCGTCAGCGTCCCTGTTTTATCGAATACGACGACGTCGGTATCCCGAAGTCGCTCGAACACTGTCTCGTCGAAGATTACGATTCCTCGCTCCATCGCCTCCCTGATGCTTCTGGCAACCGAAAGCGGCGTCGAAAGGCCAACAGCCCACGGACAGCAGACCAAAAGCACTGCAAGTATGGTAAAGATTGCACCGGAAAGGCTTCGGCCAAACAGCAACGAAGAGAGCCCAACGAAGACTGCAAACGACACGAGCGTCGGAACGATAAGCATCGCAACCTGATCACTGCGCCGTTGCAGGCCATGTGTTGCACTTTGCAGGTCCCAGACGGCAGTCGTCAGCCCGTCGATACTGCTCGTTGGCGGATCACCGACCTCGACGACGGCGGAATCTGCCCTGACAATCGATCCGCCGACGAGTTCGTCACCCCTTTTTTTCCCGACTGGGAGCGATTCACCAGTCACGACAGCCTCATCGACAGTACAGCTATCGCTTATGAGTGTGCCATCGACAGGGATTCGCTCGCCTTCTTTGACCAGCAGGCGGTCGCCGGGTTCCAGTTCTTCGACAGGCACGTCCGTCGTCTGTGTCCCATCGTACCGATGGGCCTCGGCAACCTGTGAGACTGTGAGTTCGGTCAGCCGGTCGACAGCGCGCTGTTTGATCAGTGATTCGTAAAAAATAGCGGCCACGACAGTCGCAGCGATGACGATTGTCAGATCGTAGTAGACCTTGATATTCCCGACCGCAAACGCGAGTGTTCCATAGAGGTAGGCGCTGACAATCGTGATCGTGACGAGCAAGTCAGTGTTTGGCTTTCGCATTCGCAAACTGACGTATGCACCCCGGAGCACGGGCAATCCGGTAAAAAAGAGCACGACGCTCGTAAGCACCAAAAAGAGAGGGAGGATGAGAATGCCGTCACCGGGTCCCCGGCCACCCGAAAACAGCCCCATCGTTCCAAAGCCCAGCAGTTCAGACAGCTGGGCGGGATAGATGACGACGATATACGGCAGAAACATAAAAAAACCAAAGAGGACACCCGCTGCATACCGGAATCCGAGCAAATCGTCCATGTGGCGCTCGTCATCACGACGCTTGCGGTCATCTGCGACCGTGGCCAACTCATCGCGGGGGATCACTGTGTATCCGACCTGGCTCAAATGCGAACAGAGCTCTTCTTCGGAGAGTTCCGCTGGATTGAACTCGACGCGGATGGTCTCAGTCACGTAGCTTGCATTTGCATCGCTTACGTGGTCGTGTTTGACTGCAACCGACTCAAGAAACTGCTCGCAAGTCCCACAGTGCATCCCATCGACGTGTAAAAAGGTTGTCTTACCACTCGAACTAGCAGTCTCGACATCTGTCTCTTGTGTTTCCTCCTCGTTCGCAACTGATTCAAGCGAGTTGGCAACCTCCCGACAGCCCGTCGAACAGTAGCGGTGTCCCTCGTCGTCTGTCACTGCTATTTCAACCGATTGCTCACAGAACGAACAGGCTACGGGTTGATCCTCCATTATGATACCTCAAACCGCCTGAGGACGGTCAGTTCTACCGACTACGTCTTTTTGTTCGCGCCACTTTGTTATTTGTTCCCAAACTGCAAGTCTCTGTCGAAAGTCAGTGCCCGGGATAATCCCGCTCGAAGCGGTCATCGATTTCGCCGCTATCGAGTTCGATGATCACTGGCCGGCCATGTGGGCAGGCGTAGGGGTTCTCGCAGGCATCGAGTTCCGCGAGAAGTTCGACAACCGAGCCGTCGGTCAGCGACGTATTGCCAGTAACCGAGGGGTAGCAAGCAAGATCCGCAAGCAGTTCGTCTGCAGCGGCCTCGACCGTCTCACCGGCCGTCCCTTTCGAGACAAACTCATCAAGGACATCTCGAAGCAACGCTGGCTCGGCTGTCTCGGCGACCAGTGACGGGACGGTTGTGACCTCGACTGTCCGATCATCCACCAGCGAGGCGTGAAAACCGAGGCTCGCGAGTGCATCTTCGTGTGTGCTAAACAGCTCTGTCTCTCTGGCAGTCAACTCTAGGTGGACTGGCTGGGCGAGTGCCTGGGTGGTCGTCTCGGTTGTGAAGGACTCACGAAGGCGCTCGTAGTTGATTCGCTCGTCGGCTGCGTGCTGGTCAATCAGCACCAGCCCGCTTTCTGTCTCTGCGACGATGTAGGTCTCGTGTAATTGCCCGAGAATTCGCATCGATGGCAGAGAATCGAACGATTCCTGGTTTGTCTGTTCCTCACCGTCCAGTTTCGCTTGCTTGCCGTTTCGCTGGAATTTCCGGTCTCTGCTGGGTGACTCGTGACTGGCTGCGTTCGTTTCAGTCTGACTTTTTGGCTGTGTCGTCCCAGTTGTCCCCTCGGTTGTCTGTTTCTCACCAGTCGGCATGGCTGGTGTGGAATCAGCCGATGCCGTGGGGTCTGATGGTTTCGTCGTGTTTGCCGAGTCAGATGCTGCGCCCGTAACACTCGCCGGGTCAGTCACTTCCGGGTCGTCTTCATACTCTTTCGAGTCAGCACTGGCGGGTGTACCAGCACTCGAAGCCTTCGCAGTTGTCTCCGACGCACTGGTTCTTTCGACTGTGTCTGTTGACTCTCCCGTCTGTTCGTTCGGTTCTGTTTCGGCTGGCTCACCAGTTTGGTCTGTGCCGTTGCTGTCGGTTCTGACATTTCTGTCGGTTCTGATATTCTCCGGTCGGATCTCGGTCTGTTCGGCCGCAGAGCGCCCTCGTGGTGCGGAACTTCGAATCAATCCTTCGCGCAACAGCGCCTCCTCGATAACAGTCTCGACCTGATTTTGGATGCCAGTCTCATCAGCAAACCTTACTTCGCGTTTTCGCGGATGGACATTCACATCCACCGTTCCCGGATCGACGGTGAGAAAGACGACTGCGAAGGGATAGCGATCAGCCGCCAGTTGTCCACCATAGGCCTCGACGACTGCCTCCCGGACGCTGTTTGCAGTAACGTACCGGCCATTGACGAACGTCGAGAGGTATTCCCGACTGGCGCGGTTCGTCTCGGGATGGCTCACCAGCCCTGAAATCCCGTCGAGTGGTCCCTCGGGAAGGTCGTCTTCGTCGAGTTCGATCATCGCTTCGGCGACCTCCCGGCCGTAGACCGACATGACCGTCTCTTGGAGGTTATCGGTCCCTGTCGTCGCGAAGGTCTCCCGGTCGTTGTGTTCGAGTGTGACTGAAACGTCGGGGTTTGCCAGTGCGTAGTTTGTCACGACCGTATTGACGTGTGCAAACTCCGTCGCGTCCTGTTTGAGGTATTTCCGGCGAGCGGGCACATTGTAAAAGAGGTCGCGGATTTCGACTGTCGTCCCGGTCGGACAGCCAGCGGGGGAGATATCCGTAATCTCGCCGCCTTCAATGGTGAGTTCGGTTCCCCGGCCACCATCCCGCGGTCGTGTGGTGATCGTCATTCGGGAGACCGCGCTGATGGCGTGTAACGCTTCACCTCGGAATCCGAGCGTCCCGACACCGCTTTCGAGATCCGAAATATCCGAAATCTTGCTCGTCGTGTGTTTTTCGACGGCGCGTTCGAGTGCACTCTCGGTCATCCCGATGCCGTCGTCACTGACGCGAATCGACTCTTTCCCACCAGCCTCGACCGCGACAGTGACGCGGTCTGCATCGGCGTCGATGCTGTTTTCTACGAGCTCTTTGACTGCGGAGGCTGGCCGTTCGACGACCTCGCCCGCCGCGATCCGTTCGACAGTCTGTGCGTCGAGTTCGGTGATTTCCGGCGTCGTCATTGCTTGAATATCTCACTAATCGTGCTCATTCGAGTGCCAGTGGTGCGGTTTTGTACGGAGATAACTTGAGGATATGGGTGTCACTCGACCTCGACAGATTTACGCCGGCAGCGACCGCCGCTTGAGACGATGAGTCTCCGGCGAGCAGTGGCCGCGCCCTTTCGCCAGCGCGGCGTCGAGCGCATGACCGAAAGCGAGTTTGTCGTCGCGTTGTCACTCGACCGCGACTGGTTTTCGCCGGATCAGGCAAAGCGGCTCGTCACCGTCGCGGCGGGTGAGGGACTGTTCGACCGTGACGGTGACGACCTCGTCGTCGGATTCGACCCGACGGCAGTCGACATTCCCGACGACTTCGAACCCGACGAGAGCATTCTCAAACAGCGAACGACATTCGAGCGCGTCCTCGAAGCCATCGTCGACGCTGGCGTCGACAAACAGACGGCTGTCGCGGAGATCAACCAACTTCAATCCGAGCTTGCGATCACAATCGAGGCCGCTGCCGTCCTCTATGGCCGCCAACAGGGCGTCGAACTACCGGACCTAGCCGCTCGCGCACAGGATGAGTTGATCGAAAACGCAGGCGAGTGATCCGTCGCGCCAAATCGGGAAACCGGAAACAGACCAAGATAACAATTAAACACGGCCGACTGGAAGATACGCCAACGGACAGTTGCTCCATATGGTCGAAAACCGAATCACAGACGGAAAGCGGATTGCACAACTGCTCGCATCCGAACTGACGGGACTACAGGTTGGGGGACTCGAAGATGTCTCTGTCACTGACGCTGACTCGGATGCGATGCCAACAGAGACAGGAACGCTTGCATATCGGGTCACGGCCGGAGAGACAGAACTCGCGTCGGTGTCTCTCTATCCCGAGTATGCCGAGGTGGAGTTCACTGTCGAAACACCAGATTCGGATACATTTTCCGAGACCGGGACTGGCGAGTATGCGACGAGACAGGTGACAAGCGGCGCAGCGGTCAAGGATGCAGTCGACCTCATCCGCGAAACAGCAGAAAAACACCTGTGATTGTCCCCGCCACAAACGAGAGTAACAACATTCATTTTCGCGGCGTTCGGCTACCGTAGCATGACCTTTTTCGAGACACTGCACGACCGGATTCGGACAGTAGAGAGTGTCGTCTCGGTCGGACTAGACCCCGATCCCAAGCGACTCCCGTCGTTTTGCATTGATGAAGAGCTTCCACGGTGGGCGTTCAATCGCCGGATCATCGACGCGACGCACGAACACGCCGCCTGTTACAAACCCAACGCTGCCTTCTACGAGGACGAAGATGGCTGGCGCACACTCCGTGAGACGGTTGCTTACGCTCACGGCAAGGACGTTCCAGTCCTACTCGATGCCAAACGTGGCGATATCGGCAACACCGCGCGACAGTATGCGACCATTCTTGACGAAGTCGATGCGATCACGGTCAATCCCTATCTCGGTGGTGACTCCCTGCAACCGTTTCTCTCCCGCGAGGACAAGGGCATCTTCGTGCTCTGTCGGACCTCGAACGCTGGCGGGAGAGACCTGCAGGATCTCGAACTCGCCTCGGGTGAGACAGTCTACGAGCGGATTGCAACACTGGCAAACGCCTGGAACGAACACGGCAACGTCGGACTAGTCGTCGGCGCGACTGCACCCGAGGAACTCGAAGAAATCCGGGAGATGGTCCCCGACCTGCCCTTTCTGGTTCCCGGCGTCGGCGCACAGGGTGGGGACGAAGAAGCTGCTGTCGAGTACGGCCTGGCAGACGGCGTGGGTCTCGTAAACTCGTCTCGTGGGATCATCTTCGCCGGCGAGAAAGCAGAAACCGATCCACACGGCCGGAGCAAAACAGTCGATGAGAAGACGTACTTCAAAGCGGCAGGCGAGGCTGCCAAAGAGTTGAAACGGGGACTGAACCGCTACCGCGACTAGAACCGGTAGGTATCGACGCCGTCAGGGAGATCACCCTCCTCCGGAATGTGTCTCGGATGTTCACCGCTGATTTCGGCCTCGCATTTCACACACCGGCCACTCTCCTCCTCGTAGTGACGCTCACACACTAGCTTTCCACAGCGCTCACAGGCGTCTTCGATTGGTGCGGTTGTGCAAATTTCGCATGGGCCAGAGACACTCATAGACAGTGGTACGGACTCACAGTGTTTCAGACCGTCGGTGACCAGAACAGCAAGCCGATGTACTTAACTTGAATCGCCGGTTGGTTTCTATCACTTCTAGGTGAGACGGGATGTCTGAACACGAACAGACCGGGCAAAGCGAGGCCTCGGCGTTGCGAACGCCGATTGTCGCCGTGCTCGGCCACGTCGATCATGGAAAGACGAGTCTGCTCGACCAGATCCGCGGTTCGGCCGTAAGCGAGGGCGAAGCAGGCGCAATCACACAGCATATCGGTTCGACTGCCGTCCCGCTGGATATCATCTCGGGTATCGCGGGCGATCTCGTCAACCCCGACGATTTCGATCTTCCGGGACTGTTGTTTATCGATACGCCCGGCCACCACTCGTTTTCGACACTGCGCTCACGCGGGGGCGCACTCGCAGACATTGCAGTGTTGGTCGTAGACGTAAACGACGGCTTCCAGCCACAGACCCACGAGGCAATCGATATTCTCAAACGAACGGCAACGCCGTTTATCGTGGCTGCAAACAAAATCGATACCGTTCCGGGCTGGAATCCCGAAAAAGACCGCCCGTCGAAAATCGCAATCGACGCACAGAGTGATCGCGTTGAATCCGATCTCAACGAAAACCTCTACGAGATCATCGGGCAACTCTCGGATGAAGATTTCTCTGCGGATATGTACTGGCGGGTACAGAACTTCCAGGCGAATATCGGTGTCGTCCCCGTCTCTGCCGAGACTGGAGAGGGGATTCCAGACTTGCTGACAGTTCTTATGGGGTTGTCTCAACGGTATATGAAAGAGGAGATGGCAATCGACGTCTCCGGTCCTGGTTCCGGGACAGTGCTCGAAGTCACCGACACGCAGGGCTTTGGAGCGACTATCGATGCTGTCATCTACGATGGGACGATCCGTGAAGACGATACGATCGTCGTTGGCGGCCAGCGCGGACCGATTGTCACCGAGGTGCGGGCCTTGCTCCAGCCAAAACCGCTTTCGGAGATTCGAACCGACGAAGAATTCGAGAAAGTCGAGGAAGTCGTGGCCGCCCAGGGTGTCAAGATTGCCGCACCAGATCTCGACCACGCGATGGCTGGCGCACCGGTCCGGGTCGTCCGCAACCGCGATGTCGACGATGTAGTTGCCGACGTCCAGGCGGAACTGGCAGATATCGAGGTCATGACCGAAGAGGAAGGTCTGACTGTTAAAGCCGATACGCTCGGTAGTCTCGAAGCCCTTGCGAGTACGCTCGAAGAGGAGGAAATTCCGATCATGCAGGCTGAAGTCGGTGACGTTGCACCACGAGACATCCGGATGGCTGAAACTGCAGACCAGTCTAAACACCAGTCGATTCTCGCTTTTAATGTCGATATCCTCGATAATGCACGGGAGTTAGCCGAGCAAGAAGATGTCAAACTGTTCGAACACGACGTTATCTATCGGCTCATCGAAGGATACGAGGATCACGTCGAGGAGATTGAACAATCCCAACAGGAGCAAGTCCTCGAAAACATCACTCGGCCAGCGCGGTTCAAGATTCTCGACGATCATACCTTCCGTCAGTCCGACCCAGCAGTCGTCGGTGTCGAAATCCGTGGCGGGCTTCTCCGGCGAAATTCACGTGTCGTGTTGTTCGAGGGCAACGAACCGGAACGCGTTGGGATGCTCAAATCAATTCAAGACGAGGGCGAGGATACCGATGAGGCACGCACTGGCGAGCGCGTCGCTGTCTCGATTGATGGCCCAACCGTTGGCCGCCAGATCAAAGAAGGCGACGAACTCTGGGTCGAAATCCCCGAAAAACACGCGAAGATTCTGGAACAGGAACTCAGCGAAGAAATAAGCGGTGACGAGCGGGAAGCGCTTTCGATGTATCTCGACAAACATCGCAACCGCGACCCCTTCTGGGGGAAATAGGCAATGGTTTGCCAGAGAGCGTGAAGATCCCGTCTGACGGGGGATGTTTGACCGAGCAATATTACCCCCGAGTTGAGCCACCTGCCGACGAGTGAGTGCCACGTTTGTTGCCGACCCCCAAATCCGCCGGCAAGAGCTACGATAGAATGATCGGTGTGCCCCGGCGGCCCATCCTTACGACCGCCGATTGATTCCGTGCCGATGGCTGTGCCAAATGTCGATTCTCCCTGTTATGGGGTTTGTATCCGTACGTCAGTTACTTTGTGAATCTCCTCGCCAATTCCTTCTCCATCACAGTCTTCTTCTGGACATCGATAGTGCCATCCATCCTCTGTAGCCGTTCGTTCCGCAAATCGGCTGCCACACCGATCACAGAACATCTCCCCCTGTTCACAGTTGTCCTGATGGAGATCGAGTTCGAGTTCTGAACTGAACGTGCGCTTACAATTACGGCAGGTGTGTGGCATATCTCTAGTTACCCAGTTCTCTCTTAAAATACCATCGGAACGTTCACTGCTAGCGGTTCCAGTCTTGGAAATACTAACACCGCCGTAGCAACCGATTTGATATCGTCGATTACACTCCGAAAATTACACGACACAAGTTTTGTGCCCTCTAGGAGTGGCGCTTGCCCGAGGTGGGGTACAATACCTCCCTCGCCCCGTAACGAACACTCGTTGAAGACCAGGGGTGATAAACGGGAAATAACAAAATACTTACCTTTCTGTGACGATAACGACAACCGGGTAAGTCAGTATAGGAAACGTAATATCTTATATAAGATAATATTACTCCTGTTTCCAATCGCCTTATACAGACCTTACTCAACAGACCAGCTGCTGTGAGCGTTTTCTTGACCCGGACGTGACCTCCTCGTGTGCGACAAAATTAGCCAACGAACTACCGGAAGAAATTTCCGCAACCAGTGTGCAGTCCCGTGGTGTCCTCCGAACATATTCGGCGATAATCGACCGAAGGAGGCGTATTGGGTGACAGTTACACCCGCGATATTGAGGGGATTAAAGGGGCAATAACTTCCGCTAGGGGCGAAGTGTGGCGGTATTCACCGAGAGGGCGCTGGTAAAGTGAGTTGGACTATTGGTGTAGGTAAGAGCGGCAGATATCGTCTGCCGACGAGGTGTCCCCACATGAATACAGTTGAACAATGGAAAAAGGATAAACACCCGCTCGATATCATCGAGGATGTCAAGCGGTATGCAGAGGACAGTCTCTCTTGGGACGAAATTATTGATGAAGCCGGCGACGGTGAGTTCGAGCGTCTGAAGTGGGCCGGTATGTACACTCACGGCGTTCAAGAAGGCTACTACATGATGCGGACGAAAGCCCCCGGTGGCTATCTCACGCCAGAACAGGCCGAAGTCATCGGCGAAATGGCAATCGAGCACGCGACCGCGCCCGAAGAGTACGGCGGCGAAGAACAGAACTCGATCTGGGGTGATGCATATTTAGACATCACGACCCGACAGGATATCCAGAAACACTGGATCGAAATCGAAGATGTCCCGGATATCTGGGAACGCTACGACGAGGTTGGACTGACGACGATTCAGGGCTGTGGTGACTCCGCCCGGAACGTCCTTGGATGTCCCGTTGCAGGTTGTTCCGACCACGAGGCATTTAACGCCCAACCTGTCGTCGATGCGGTCTCCGATTTCTTCACGGAAAACCGCGAGTACGGAAACCTGCCCCGGAAGTTCAAGATGACGATCAC
>LKMJ01001431.1_pt1 | contig 21015 bp, 19 predicted proteins | sample 643391 | NCBI WGS metagenome assembly LKMJ01 (sample SAMN04112250, study PRJNA286221) | soda lake metagenome | biome: soda lake; feature: Kulunda Steppe; material: water; isolation source: sample PL-Br10 brine of Picturesque Lake | place: Russia: Kulunda steppe | collected 2010-07
CGCTGTGGAGCTGTACGAACGAATCGGGGTCGAGGTCGTCGACCGTGGCGAGGACCGCCGAAGAGTGCGGATGAACGCGGAGTCGTTCGCGCTGGAACTCTGGGAGCCCCAGCTCGGCATCGCTGACGCTCGCGGTGGCGTCCACGTCGACGTGGGCGTGACGGTCGAGGACCCGGCAGCAGTGGTCGACCGGATTCGCGGTGACGTTCTCACCATCGACGAGCGTGACCGGGGGCTGCGCGTTCGTGACGTCGACGGTCACTACATAACGCTGCTGGAGTCGGCCTGACCGACTCCTCTTTCTGTCGAGCGAATCTGCTGAAATCCGAAGAGGGCGACCTTTCGCTTCGTGACGGATGGCGGTTCGCCACGAAGCGAAAGGTCATACATCACGTGCTGAATGGCCGCGACGGACATGCTGTAAGGACCCAACATCTTTGCTCCTGAGGCGGTTTCGAAAAGTATGAGTGAGTCCGAAGGAACAGTCGGGTATTATGGCGCTGGTTGTTCCGTACGACGGGTCTGAGCTGTCGAAAACCGCGTTGGTCCGCGCTACTCAGTTCAACACCGTGGTCGGAGAGGGGGTCCTTGCGGTGACAGTCGTTCCCAACAACCCGAGATACGCGCGGGAGCGCGGATGGATTCAGGATGGGGAGACCTTCGACAGACAGCAGGTGGTCTCCCGATTGCGAGAGCAGGTGAGAAAAATCAACCCTGCTGCGACCTACGAGTACATCGGTGTCTCTCGATACGCTCAACCGGGCGAAGTCGCGTCGAAGATACAGAGTCACGCCCGAAAGAGGGGCGCGAGCATCGTGTTCGTTGGCAGTGAGAACGCAGGTCGGTTCACCAGAACGGTGAGCAGTGTTGGAGGGACAATCGCATCAGGAAAGCAGTACGATGTGTTGATAGTTTCGACACCGGGGCCGAGCAAGGTCCCGAAGTTCGAAGCGGAACTGCCAACGGAGACGGTACTCGACTGACGCACAGTCAAGGGGGACTACCCCAGCCTGTCGGTATCGATGGCGACGCCGGGTGGGGTGACGATGAGAAAGCCCCGGAAGTGCATCAGGTTCCCACCGCCCTCCTTGATGTCTCGGGCGAACCCGGCCGCGAGTTCGTTCAGGTCGCCCTTCACGTTCAGAACGAGGACGTTTCCGGATTCAGTAATCGATACCCACTCCGTCGGTTCTGTTGTCCCGTCGAGCACCCCAAGGACGACTCTGCTAGATCCGCCGCTGTCGTCTTCTTCGTCGTCGAGTTGCTCCTCGACCGATTGCAGATCGAGACCGTCGAAATCACCCATACAACACTTGTCGAATGCTGCTCTCAAAAATCTGCTGGCAGCCTTCGGTTATCACTGGGTGTGTGTCATTCCGTCGTAATCGGGTCGGCGTAGACGACGCCCCGCTCGGCGTCGAGGCTGATTTCCCGGCCGTCCTCGATACGGTCGGGCACCGAGGCGTAGCTGATCATTGGCACGCCGATTTCGCGAGCGACGATAGCGGCGTAACTTGTCGACCCCTGATGAGCGTCGATGATACCTCCGATCTTTGAAAGGTCGCCGTCGAACTCGCCATCGAACTCCGAAGGGAGAACGACGATTGCGCCTTCCGGCACGTCCGAGAGGTCGCCGTCGGTCTTGCGGACTATCGTGCCGGTGACGAGTCCTGCGACGACTGAGCGACCGGACGCGACCGCCTCGGAGGCGACGTGGACCTTCAGCATGTTCGCTGTGTCGAGGTCGTCGTACTCGGTCATCATCCCCGAGAGCACGACGACCGTGTCGCCGCTCTCGACCGCACCGGTGTCGATGGCCGACTGGACTGCGCTCTGGATTATCGCGTCTGCGCTGTCCCCCTCGTAGGACACCTGTCTGGGGACGATTCCCCACGAGAGCGCGAGACGGCTGCGGACGTCCTCGTCCGGGGTTGCCGCGATGATGGGGATGCTCGGCCGGTACTTTGCAGTTTTCGAGGCAGTGTAGCCCGATTCGCTGGCTGCGACGATGGCGCTGGCGTTGATGTCGCGTGCGAGAAATCGCGCCGAGCGCGCGAGGGCGTCCGTCCGAGTGTCGTCCGCCGGTGGGACGCGGCTTTCCCGCAGTTCGTCGTACTCCTCGCTGCGCTCCACGTCGCGGATGATGCGTGCCATCGTCTCGACGACGCGAACTGGATGGTCGCCGATCGCCGTCTCACCGGAAAGCATGACCGCATCCGTCCCGTCCAGCACCGCGTTCGCGACGTCGGAAGTTTCCGCGCGCGTCGGCCGACGCGCGTGTATCATCGAGTCGAGCATCTCCGTCGCAGTGATGACCGGCGTCCCAGCCCTGTTGCACGAGCGGATGATGCGCTTTTGTATCATTGGGACGTCCTCGAGGGGGCACTCTACACCGAGGTCACCTCGGGCGACCATGACGGCATCGGCTGCGTCGATAATCTCGTCGATGTTCTCGACGGCGTCTGCTCGCTCGATTTTGGCGATGATCGGGATATCCGCACCTCGCTCTTCGAGCGCAGCGTTGATTTCGTAGATGTCCGCAGCACTCTTGACAAAGCTTGCGGCGACGAAATCTACCTCTTTCTCCGCTGCCACGTCCAGTTCTTTCTCGTCACGTTCGGGAATCGTGGGGAGGTCCAGATCGACGCCGGGGACGTTGACGCCCGACCGACTCGTCAACTCGCCGCCCGACTCGACTGTCGCAGTCACGACCGAACCTTCGACAGACTGGGCTCGGAGTTCGATACGCCCGTCGTCGACGAGGACGGCGTCGTTTGCCTCGACACCCGCGATGCTCTCGGAGAGACCGACGCGCTCGGCCGTCGCCGTCTCGCTTTCGACCAGTTCGATCGTCGACCCCGCTTCGAGCTGTATCGGTGTCTCGATGGCCGCTGTCCGGACCTCTGGACCAGGGAGGTCGAGGACCACAGCAATCGGTACCTGGAGCGTTTCCTCCACCTGATGGACGCGGTCGACGAGCTCTCGTCTGCCGTCCGGCGTTCCGTGACTCGCGTTCAGTCGTGCGACGGACATACCGGCCTCGGCGAGCGCCTGAATGGTCTCCCGGCTCTCCGACGCAGGCCCGAGCGTGCAGACAATCTTGGCAGCGTCGGTCACGGTACCACCTCCAGCGAAGTGGTGGAAGTGGGAACGCTGAGATGGTGGGCGGTTGTACGCATACCAGTCAATTAGCCCGGCAGTCCCAAAATTGTGCCCCTTCGCTACCACCAGGCCCCCCATATCGCGGGAGGGGTATTTAAACCACCCACGATATCTGTGGTGCACACTGGTTGGTAGAGGGGTCACAGATACAGATATGAAGCAAACACTGCGTACCCGGTCAAAGACGCCACGTGGCACCGAATCGGAGACCACGATCAGTGATACTGGTCAGGTCGAAGCGGTGTTCGGCGCGCTCGAAGACCAGGACTGCCGAGACATTCTGGCGGCCACCAGTGACCAGTCGCTCACCGCAAACGAGCTCTCGGAGCGGTGTGACCTGGCGCTCTCGACAGCCTACCGGAAGCTCGAACTACTGACCGAGGCTGGTCTCCTCGACGAACAGCTACGTCTCGCGCGCAGTGGCAAACACACTAACGAGTACGTCCGCTCTATCGACGACATTCATGTCTCTATAGAGGGAGATATCGAACTGGCTGTCACCCACAGTAACGCGGAAGAGTCCGGACCTGCGGTGTTCGCCGGAGCCGACTGATTTCTGGTTGCCGCCCTCCTCCCCGCGAATTTCTACTCCGTCCACCGCGCGTCAGCGAGTGTCCGCTGTACCGCATGTTCTCCGACGGCCTCAGCCAGCGTTTCATAGCCAGCGCGTTCTCCCGGCTCTGTCGCATTCGCGACCAACCGGGAAACGATGAACTCCGGCGTCGACCGCCCGACCGACTCGAACCGGGGCTGGTAATCGACCTCTAGCTCGAGTGACGGCGTCAATCCCTCCGCAAAGATGCCGTCAGTTCTGGCCTCCTCTGGGAGCGGCTCAAGGTCGTCGGCGAGGTGCGTGACGAACACGCCCATCGCGTCACGGTCGACGGTCAGGCGGACGAGACCGTGGAGCAGGTCGGCCGCACTTCCGGGCTCGGTGATGGCCTCGAACTCGTCGACGAGCATCAGCGTCCGGCCGGATTCGGTGACCGGCGGGACCACCGACCGGAGCGTCGACTCCAGCACGCCTGCGTTGAAACTCGCGTGTCGTCGGTGGAAGACGACGGCGTCGACGAGCGTCAGCTCCGCCTCGTCAGCAGGAACAGGGAGTCCCATCTGGGCGAGCAGCTGTACCTGACAGAGCGTCTCCAGCAGCGTCGTCTTCCCGCCACTGTTCGCACCGGTCAACACCGCGACACGGTGGCCGCTCGGCGGTGTACCGTCTCCCGAGACGCCCAGGCTGTGCGCTCCGACGGCGTAGGTAATCGGCTGAACGCTCGAGTCTGCGGCTTCGAGAAACACGTTGCGCGCGTTCACGACGCCCGCGACTCGCCCGCTCCTGAACGTGGGTCTCGTGAGGTCGAACGTGAGTGCGAACCGTGCAAGCGAGACGGAGAGTGCGATGTCCTCCACGGCGGTCACGGCGGCACTTACGTCTGCCTCGGCCTCCTCGAGCGTCTCTTCGAACTCCGCGGCGACGGTTTGCTCGCGCTCGTCCACGTCCTCGCGCAGTCCATCTGCGAGAGTGCGCAGCGTCTCGCCGACGAACCCTCTCGCGTCTGCAGCCTCACCGGGCACAGCTTCGCGTACTCGGGTCAGGTCGAGTCCGGTTTCGTTCGCGAGATACCGTGTCAGCTCTTCCTGTAGCTCCGCGGCACCTCTCGCCCCGGATTGGACAGCGTCGAGCACCTCGTCCGGCGTCGCGGCGAGGTCCTCGACGGCCCCGAGCTGGGTGCGTAACTCGTCGAGTCGCTCGTCTGCGCCTGAACCGACGCCGCGGTCGGTCCCTTCGAGGCCAGCAAGTGCGCTCGACGCTTCTTCCAACGTCTCGGTGTCGAGCTCGGAAACGGCGGCGAACACACCGTCCTCGAGACCGAGACGTGCGAGTTCGAGCGCCGTCTCGACCGTCTCTCGTCTCCCACCGCGTTCATCGTAGGCGTCGAACACCTCGAGGACGGCCTCGCGTTCGGCGGCAGAAAGCCCTTCCCAGCTTGCCCGCGCTTCGAGCACGTCGTCGAGTCGCTGCTCGATCTCTTCGGTCGTGCTGAGCGGCGTCAGAATCCGGATGTTGTCCGCGGCGTTCTCCGTGACGGCGAATGTGCTGATGGTTTCGAGCAGCTGCTTGTAGACGTTGCGCGCGTCGGGGGTCGCGAGCACGTCCAGCGCTTCACCGCCGCTCGCGTGCCGCAGAATCCTGGTCGCTCGGCCACCAGCCAGCCCGGCGTCCGTCAGCGCCCGCACGTCACGGTCCTCGATGGCGGCAATAGCGTCCGCCTCTCCCATGGTCTCTATTAGGAGGTCCCGCGTCTTCGGTCCGATTCCCCAGTAATCCTCCAGTCGCATCGAGTATGCGGTGTCAGGCCACGCCCTTAGCTGTTTCTCAGCGCGCTCGTCGTGTCGGGAGCTGAACCCCATTACTGCCAGAACGACCGCGTCCGGGCGTACTCTCGCTCTCGCGAGAGGATGTCGCGGTAGAAGTCGTCCTCGTTCTCCCGGAGCTTGTTGATAATCCGGGCGGCGTTGTGCGGGCCGACGCCGCGGGCCGCGAGCGCGATGACCGCCTGTTTGCCGTGGCTCTGGACCAGACTCGCCGACTGGTAGGCCCGCTCGGTCTGCTTGCGTTCCTCCTCGTTCTTTTCGCTTTTCCGGACAGCGGTGACCGTCTCCTCGTCCCACGGATTCAGCGCGGCAATCCGGGTCGACCCGCAGTTGGGACACTCCGGCTGGCCTGGCACGCGCTTTACCTGCGTTCTGCGCTTCCACTCCGTACAGTGCAGACAGAACAGGATGACACGGTCGTTCTGGATGCGCTCTCTGACGGTCTTGATGACGCTCGCATCCGCGTTCTCGGGAGTCAACAGCTCGGTGCCTGACCCGCGACCGCCGGTCCCCAGCGGCGTGTGTCCGGCCACCGTCTCGATGCCGATTTCGCCCGACTGAATATCCGCCAGAACGGCCGCGGCGTCCTCGACGGCCAACTCCTCGTGGAACAGCTCCCTGAGCGCTTCCTCGTAAACGGGAGTCCCCTCCAGCGCCTGGAGGAGTCTGTCCTTGCCGAACCGGGTGCTCGCGCTGCCTCGCCAGCGTTTGAGCGCACCGAAACTCGTCGCCACCTGCGCGAGTTTGAACTTGAGTGCATCCGCGTTCTTCAGGCTCAACTCGAGGATGCTCCTGACGTGCTCGGGGTCGGTCTCCTCGAGGACGCCCACCACGTCGCTCCCCCGAACGCCGGATGGGACGGTCAACTCGATGCGGTAGGGGTCCGTCTCCAGCCCGACACTCGAACCAGTTCGCTGGCCGAGTAGCGCCGAGACGAGTCTCCCGAGCGTCTCGTTCGTCTGGTGACCGAAACATGCGTTCACGACGACCGTACCGTCGCCGGACTCGACGAGAATCTGGTCGTCGGTGACCAGCGAGTGTCCCTCGTCAGTGTGTTCAGCGAGCGTTTCCAGCCCCGTGGCGATGGTGTCGAGGTCGCCGTCGTACCGGCTGTGGAGGTCTCTCGCGACGGATTCAACGCTCCCACCAACCTCGAGCTGGCTGCCAGCCACCCCGCGAAGTTCGCCCACGTCCTGTGCGACCACCTGCGGGACCGGAATCTCCTGGCCGGTCCACGACGGGACTTCGCCAGCGGGGTCTTCGATAGGGGAGACGGTCACGACTTCGTCCTCCTCGTCGACCTCGGTGATGCGCCACATCTCCCCGCGCTGGATGAATATCTCGCCGGGGGATGCGAAGTTTACGACGAAGCGCTCGTCGAGCGTGCCCACCTGGCTCCCGCTCGCCACGTCCTCTACGTCGTAGGTCGCCTCGTCGGGTATCATCGAGAGGTTCCGGTAGAAGTACTGCCAGGTGCCACGGCGTTTCTCGAGTCTGTCCGCGTCCTCCTCGAGCCAGACGACGTTGTTGCTCGCAAGTTCCCTGACGACGGATTTGAACTCCTGTTCGGTCAGCTCGGCGAAGGGGTAGGCCCGGGTCAGTATCTCGTAGGCGCGGGCTGCGGTTATCTCTCCGAAGTCCATCACCAGCCCCGCAATCTGGTTGGCGACCGTGTCGAGGCTGCCGTGGTGGATTGGCGCGGGCTCGACGTCCCCGTTTCTTGCCCGGTGAGCGATGACCAGTGACTCCAGCACGTCGTCGGGGTGGCTGGTGAGAATGGTTCCCGAGGAGAGGTCGCCCTCGCGGTGTCCGGCTCTCCCGATTCGCTGGAGGAGTCGAGCCACCTGTCTGGGGCTGTTGTACTGGACGACGTGGTCGACGTGACCCACGTCGATTCCGAGCTCCATCGAGGAGGTACACATCAACGCATCGAGGTCCCCTTCCTTGAACCGACTCTCGACTTCGATTCTGGCTTCCTTGGCGAGCGAGCCGTGGTGGATGCCGACATTCGTTCCGAGCTCCTTCAGCCGGGAGCCCAGGGCCTCGGCGGTCTGTCTGGTGTTGACGAAGACGAGCGTCGCCTCGTTCTCGGTCACGAGTTCGTCGATACGGCGGACGTGACTGGCGACAGTCGGGTCCGTTACGAGTTCCTGGGAGAGTCGTTCATCGGAGTCAGCTACTTTTGGAGCGTAGACGCTCACGTCGAGCGCGCTCCCGACGTCGACCTCGACGACTCGCCAGTCCCGGTCACCAGTAAGCAATCGCCCGATTTCATCAGGATCGTGAACCGTGGCAGAGAGGCCGATTCGCTGGAACGGCCCGGACAGTTCTTGCAGACGCTCCATCCCGATAGCGAGCTGTGCCCCGCGCTTGGAGACCGCGAGTTCGTGAACCTCGTCGACCACGATGTGGTTCACGTCCTCGAGGGCACGTCGGAGTTTCGAGCCAGTCAGCATCGCCTGCAGCGTCTCGGGTGTCGTCACGAGCAGGTCAGGCGGGTCGTTGGCCTGTTTCTGTCGCTGGTAATCGGTCGTGTCACCGTGGCGAACGTCGACCTCGACGTCGAGCGTCTCGCCCCACCACTCCAGCCGCTCGCGCATATCGCGATTGAGCGCACGAAGTGGGGTTATGTACAGCGCACCGATGCCAAACCTGTCCTCTCCGGTCAGCGCGTCGAAGACGGGGAGCGTCGCGGTTTCGGTCTTGCCGCTGCCGGTCGGTGCGACGACGACGACGTTCTCTCCGGCGACGATTGGACCGATTGCCCGGCGTTGTGGCTCCGTGGGTGCGTCGAACCCGCGCTCTGAGAGTGCTCGCCGGAGCTCCGGACCGAGGGCCGTAAACGCTGCTGGTCCGGTGACGACCTCCCCGTCAGTCATGGATTGCGTGTAGGGGTTTCAGGCGATTAAGGCCATCGGAGCGCAGCCGTCCCCAGTAGAAAAGGCGATAGCTCAGGCGTATAATTCGATATTCTCTCAGAAGTATAGGTGTGCGCTTCGACGTTCTCTCAGTGATTCAGGCGTGCGTCTCGATATTCTCCCATACCTCGGTCATCCGTTCACCGGTGAACTCGATGAGCTCTTCGACTTCCTCGTTGCAGTCATCAGGGCAGCAACCCAGGTCGCGGATGGCTTTCGTCGCCGAGAAGTGGTGCACGTGGACGCGGTCCTCATCCTCTTTCTCGTAAACGACGGTCGTACAGGGTAACATCCCGGCCAGGTCCTGTTCGATTTCGATGGCGTCTCTCGCGATCGTGGGATGGCAGACGACAAGCAGGGCGGTTTTCGATACCTCCTCGCCGAGCATTCCCTCTATCATCCGGTCGAGACGGGTGACTTTCACCGTCTCGAAATCCGCCAGTTCGTGCTCCAGCTGGACGAACGGGACGGCGTCCTCGAAGTCCATCTCGAGCGTCGTGTGAAGCGCCTCCTCTGCAGTGGGGGTTTTTGCCTGGCTCATGTGTAGGCACTCGCCATCGTTTCCCATAAGTCTACTGACAGCCTCGCTCGGTAGGTCAAGCAAAACCAAGAAGAGAGGTGCACTCAGAACGTGAGTATGGACTTCGAGCAGAGTGTACAGTTGGCGCAGTCACTGCCGGCGTCGCTCCCCCCGCTGACAGTCGATATTGACGGGACGTTGACGGACGAGACGCGCGCGGTAGACCCCCGAGTGTTTCCGGTTCTCCAGTCCTGGCCTTCGACGCTCGTCGTTGCGACGGGAAAAGCGATGCCCTATCCAGTCGCACTGTGTGAGTTTCTGGGGCTCGAACCGCGCGTTATCGCCGAGAACGGTGGCGTGGTCATTCCAGGTCGAGACAGCGAAGTGATCTTCCTCGCGGACCCAGACGCTGCCGAGGCGGTCGCCACGGAGTACCAGTCCCGCGGTCATCATCTCGGCTGGGGGCAGGCCAATCTTGTGAACCGATGGCGTGAGACAGAGCTCGCCGTCAGCAGAGCGTCTCCGCTCGAACCGCTCGTGGAGATCGCCCGTGAGTATGGGCTGACTGTCGTCGACACAGGCTACGCCTACCACGTTCACTCTTCCGAGGTCGACAAGGGAGTCGGTCTTGTACGGATGTCTACCGAGCTCGGACACGAACCCCAGGAGTTCGCGTTCGTAGGTGACTCACCGAACGACCTCCCCGGGTTCGAACTGGCGGGAGTAACCGCCACGGTCGACAACGGCTCCGACGAGGTCAAATCGAGGGCGGAGTACGTCGCCAGCCAGTCCTACGGCGCTGGGTTCCTCGAAGCTGTCGAGTGGCTCTGTAGCCGACAGGAGTGACAGGCTGACACTTATATACCAGAACGCGACCAGAGAGCGTATGACCTGAGACACGACCGCAGGGCGAACAGCGATAGTGCGGCACATCGCCCTGTGCTCCGTTGGTGCCGCCTGTCCGCCATTTTGTCGAAATTCCGACGTTCTGGCCGATGAGGGCGAAGATTAGGGGAAATATGCGGGGAAAGCTTTTGTTCGGTGGCCCGTAAGGCTCGGCCATGAGCCCCGAGAGAGCCACTCTCAAGCGCGCCATCGACCACGGTGAGCGCGAGGGTGGCAGTGTCGAGTTCAAAGAGCGGCTCACCAAGGAGGTACACCTCGCTGACGGCAGACGTGAAAGTCTCGCAGCCCAACTTCGTCACCGGGTGCTGTCAGGCGACGGTGAAGCAACGTACGTCATCGGAGTAACCGACGACGGTGGAATAACCGGGATTCCCACCGATGATTTCTCCGAGTCCATGGACGTCCTGTCGTTGCTCGCCGACGAAGCTGACGCACACATCGAGGACGTCGATACATGGGGCGAAGACAAGACCGGGGAACCAGACCACATTGTCGGGCTGGCGACGATTCGAGAGGGTCCCGTAATGAACGACAACGACGAGCACATCGTTGTCGGCACAGCCGGGCACGTCGACCACGGCAAGTCGACGCTCGTCGGCTCGCTCGTGACAGGTCAACCCGATGACGGCGAAGGTGGCACTCGGAGTTTCCTCGACGTTCAGCCACACGAAGTCGAGAGAGGTCTGTCTGCGGACCTCTCCTACGGCGTCTACGGGTTCGACGGCGACGGCCCGGTGCGGATGAACAATCCCCATCGGAAGGGCGACAGGGCCCGTATCGTGGAAGAGGCCGACCGCCTGGTCTCTTTTGTCGATACCGTCGGTCACGAACCGTGGCTCCGGACGACGATTCGTGGGCTCGTCGGCCAGAAACTGGACTACGGGCTGTTGACCGTCGCCGCAGATGACGGCCCCACGGAGACTGCTCGTGAGCATCTCGGCATTCTCCTGGCGACCGAACTCCCGACTATCGTCGCAATCACGAAGTCAGATCTCGTAACTGAGGAGAACCTCGAAATGGTCGAACGCGAAGTCGAGCGACTCCTGCGAGACGCTGGCAAGACACCACTACGGGTCGACCGGCACGGCGTCCAGACCGCTATCGAAGAAATCGACGAGACGGTCGTACCAATAGTGACGACCAGTGCCGTTACACAGGAGGGTATGGACGTTCTCGACCAGTTCTTCGAACAGTTACCAAAGACCGGAACTGCCCGGGACGACGAACAGTTCCGGATGTACGTCGACCGCACGTACAACGTCACTGGCGTCGGCGCGGTCGCGTCGGGAACAATAAAATCCGGTGAGGTCGAAGCTGGCGACGAACTGCTTCTTGGACCGATGCCTGACGGTCAGTTCCGCGAGGTTGAGGTCAGAAGTATCGAGATGCACTATCACCGCGTTGATGCCGCTTCAGCGGGGCGAATCGTCGGTATCGCACTCAAGAACGTTCGTGAGCAGGATATCGAGCGAGGAATGGTCCTCCTCCCCAGGGACGCAACCCCCCATCCAATCCGGGAGTTCGAGGCGGAAGTGATGGTTCTCAACCATCCGACCCGTATCGACACCGGATACGAACCGGTCGTTCACCTCGAAACGGTCAGCGAAACTGCCATTATCGTCCCGTCTGATGGGCAACTGCTCCCCGGAGACACAGGTACTGCGACGGTTCGATTCAAGTTCCGACCGTATCTCGTCGAGGAAGGACAGCGGTTCGTTTTCCGTGAAGGACACAGCAAGGGCGTCGGTACGGTCAAGTCCGTCGAACCGTCGGCGTAGGACATCTCGAAACCTGTTAGGAGATGGTCTGTGCCAGAGGAAAACACTCAACAGAGATGCTTGCGTAACTGTGAGTATATGACACTCGGTGTCGAGTCACTTGACCGGTTCAAGCAGCCCGAGTACACCGGCGAGAACCGGTGTATGGCGTGTACAGCGGTCAACACGGTGATTGGTGCGGTCGTAGCTGGCGGTACTGGCGTTGTTGTCGCGTCAGAGGTGTCAGTGCTTGCTGGAACCGTTGCTGCGCTCGGCCTGTTCGGCCTGTCGTTACTACTCATCTACTTCAGAGGGTATCTCGTGCCAAAAACGCCTGAGCTGACAAAGCAGTACTTTCCCCCCTGGCTACTCGCTCTGTTCGGCAAAGAGCCAGCAGAGCCGGTCATCACCGCTATCGACCCCGAGCGAGAACTGATGACCGCTGGCGCACTCGAAGAGTGTGAAGACCACGAGGACCTCTGCCTGACCGATTCGTTCCGGAGCGACTGGGACGGCGAAATCCACCGACTCAGGGAGAACGGAACCGACAGAGAGCAGCTGCTCAAACTGCTCGACGTAGACGAACAGACCGTCGAGTTCAGGGAACACGGGTCGGCGTTCCAGGCGTACGTCGACGGCACGTCTGTCGGAACTTGGGAGTCTGAAGCTGCGTATATAGCAGACCTGGGTGCGGCCAACGCATTGCAAACCTATCATTCGAACTGGGACGCACTTGGTATCGAGGCCAAGAGCCAACTCCTGAGTGGCCTTCGTCTATTCATCGAGGACTGTCCCGCGTGCGGCGGCGAACCGTCGTTCGACACCGACACCGTCGAGTCCTGTTGCTCACGATACGAGGTGGCTGCAGTCTCGTGCTCGGACTGCGATGCCAGACTCTTCGAGACGCGTGTCTGAGCTATCTGTCGTTACTGCTTTCCGGAACCGGAATAACTCCGGGAACCTCCGTCCGTTTCAGAACGGTCTGTTGGCTCTCTGGGAGGTCTCTGTCTCGAAACACTGCTAACCCTTCCCGGTACTGCTCAGCGTTCTGACTCTGTCTGGGGGCGTACCGAAGAACAACCTCTGCGATACCAGTTTCTCGACCGGCGTAAACGAAGCCAGCCCGGTAACACGCACGGTAGGCAATCGGATTGTTAACGGCGATTATAACGACGTCGTATGCCTTCTTTTCGAGCATCTCGGCGGTGAACCGTAACAGCTGTGTCCCGATTCCTTCGCCTTGTCGGTCGTCCCGGACGGTGACGTACCGAAGGTGACACACGCTCGGGTCGTCGTGGTCCGGACTGAACGCGATAGCTCCGAGAATCTCGTCGTTCTCCCTGGCAACGCTCTTGCCGGTATTAGACATCACGAACTTGCCAGCGTAGGCGAATCTTCTGTAATCGAGGTTTAACGTGGGTCCGTCATCTGGGTAGCCGAGTATTCTGTACTGCATTATCCAAACCTGTCGATACCGGATATAGTGTGGTTGCTCGCAAAAACCCGGTGAATCACTGGACTCTTTTGGACGAACTGAATCGAGTTTCAGAAACTGTGAACATCACGCAACACCGCTTCCCGGCTACCGCCAGTCGCTGAGTCCGAACGCTACTGTCGACTGAACCCAGGCCTGGTGGTTCTCCCGGTCGTAGATTACGTACTCCTCGTCGCCGATGTTGAGTTCGGCGTACCGGGCTTCTTCGTTGCCAACAACCGGTGCTTCCGTATCGTCTGCAGTGTTCGTACTCATTGTTTCGTGCGGCCAACGGGCCGTCTCTGCCTCTGGATTGTCATTAGTTAACACACTACTAAAGCGCTTCTACCAAATTATCATACGTGACAATAAAGAATCGCTGGTCACCTCCGTCATCGCTTCCGGTCAGTAAAATATCACCTTGTTATAACTATTGCTGGATGGGTGGATGGTGATCTATGTTGGTGTGGATACGTCCAGTTTCGTAGTTGGTATTGCACATGGTCGTGAACAGTCCAGCATGAACACCGACAGGACGCTGTTACTCGCCCATACGGTTTCGCCAGACCGGTCGAGTGACCTTGTTCCGGCGCTGGAAAAACGCCTCCCTTCCAGCGCAGTAGAGAATGCAGTCACGCCAGACGAGACAATCGAGAAGGTCGTGAACGCAGACATGCTTGTTGCCGGACGGCTAGAGGAAGAGTGGTTACAGAGAGCGGAGAATCTCCAGCTTCTCCAGACGTTGTGGGCAGGAATTGATATGTACCCGCTGGATGAAATCGAGAACGCCGACGTACCGATGGCCAACGCAGCGGGCATCCACGCGAAGCCGATTGCTGAACATGTCCTCGGCTACATGCTCACATTCGAGCGTGGGTTGCTGGACGCTGTTGAACATCACCGTCGCGGTGTCTGGGAGTCTATCTCAGGTGGGGAGCTCGGAACGAAGACGCTCGGAATCGTCGGCGTCGGTGCTATCGGTTCACGCGTTGCGGAGCTGGCGAACGCGTTCGGTATGGAGACTATCGGCACCAAGCGTGACACGTCTACTACCCCCGATTCACTGGACGAGGTGCTGCCAGCGGCCGAGTATCACGAACTACTGCGGCGTGCGGAGTATCTCGTGATTGCCTGCCCCTTGACCGACGAAACGGAGGAAATGCTGGGGATGGACGAGTTCCGCCTACTGGACCGTGATGCCGTCGTCATCAACGTCGCACGAGGTGAGATACTCGACCAGGACGCGCTCATCAGGGCGCTTCAGTACGGGATAATCCGCGGCGCTGCACTCGACGTGTTCGAGGAAGAACCGTTGCCGAAGGAGTCTGTCATGTGGGACCTGTCGAACGTCATCGTGACACCACACATGGCGTGGACAACCCCGAAGACGACCGAGCGCTGGGCGGACCTGATAGCAGAGAACTATCGGGCTGTCGCTGCTGGGGACACAGAACGTCTCGTCAATCGAGTTCTCTGAGAACGCCAGTTACCGTTCGGACTCGATACTCGAAGCAAGCGCGTCGATTCCGGTCGTGATTTGGTCTTTCTTGACGTAGGTGAACGACAGGCGAAGCGCGTTCTCACCGCCGTCACCGTCGTAGAACAGCGACCCCGGAAGATAGGTAACCCCAGTCTCGGCGGCTGTTTCGAGCATCGCTCCAGCGTCGATAGGTTCCGGGAGCTCCACCCACAGGAAGAACCCGCCCTCGGGCTCGGTCCAGGTGACGTCTTTGGGCATTCTGGCGTGGAGTTCCTCTACCATGTGGTCCCGTTTTTCTCTGTACGTTTCCCGGATTGCTGGAACAGACTCATCGAACTGACCGGATTTACAGTACTGGCCGACGACACTTCTCGTGAACGTGTTCGTGCCGCCTGCGGCCACGGATTTCGCTGCATCGCGTATCCTGGAGGGCGCAGTTAGCCATCCCAGTCTGACCCCTGGAGCGATGGTCTTGGCGAACGAACCGACGCGAATGACCCTGTCCGCGCCGTCTAGCGCCGCGAGCGGCGGTGGCGCTTCACTATCGAGCCAGAGGTCGCTGTAGGCCCCATCTTCGAGAACACCGAAATCGTACTCTGCGGCCAGTTCGAGGAGGCGATTCCGTCGTTCGTACGTGAGCGTCGTCCCGGTCGGGTTGTGAAAGTCCGGAATCGTATAGAGAAGTTTCGGACTCTCCTTTCCCTGCTCGCGGCGCATCTCGAGTGTTTCGGCCAGCGCGTCTACGTCCATACCGTCCTCGTCGACGGGGACGCTCACGATGTCGACACCGAAGTTCCAGAAGACACCGAGGACGCCCATAAACGTCGGCTCCTCGACAATCAGCGTATCGCCGGGCTCGAGAAACGCGCGACAGACAGTGTCGATGGCGTGTGTCGCGCCGTTGGTGACGAGAAGGTCCTGCGTTTCGAAGTCTATTCCCCGTTCTCGCTCCTGCTCGATGAGAAACGATTCAAGCACTTCGGTGTACGTTCCACCGCCGTACTGGAGAGCTTCGTCACCTTCCTCGGCGATGACAGTCTCGACAGATTCGACGAGCTCAGCACTGGGAAAGAGGTCCGGGTCCGGAAACCCGTAACTCAACGACACTGCGTCTTCGGTGGCGATACTCCGCCAGTCACCGTAGGCGGACTGGTCGACAGCTGCCCGAACGGGGTCGGTGAGCAGATGATCTAGTGAACTGGGTGCAGTCTCCTCTGACATTTAACGGTCGTACATGTGCTCCCGGTCGGCTAAAGTGTACAGGTACCGACAACGAGTGATGGTAAACCGTATATTCTCAGAAACCTACTGTATCGGTTGTGAATAGACGGACAGAGTCATTTCGTCTCTCTCGACGGCAGTTACTGCAAACCGGGGCCGCAGCAGGGGTCGTCGCAGCCTCTGCTGGCTGTGTGAGACGCGCGCGTAGCATTGTTAGCAGGGACGTCCCCGACCGAGTTTCACTCTCTATCACCTGTGTTCCCGCCGAAGAAGACCCTGTCCCCGTCGAGATTGTGAGCCACTTTCGGGAGAATCTCGACGCGGTCGGGGTCGATACGACAGTCAACTACCGATCGTTCGAGGAGTTTCGCTTCGACGTGCTTCTCAACCACGACTTCGACATTGCAGTCGGACGACTTCCTGGACACCCCGACCCCGACTATCTTTACGGGCTCTTCCACTCCTCGTTGGTTGCCGAACGTGGCTGGCAAAACCCCTACGGGTTCGGGAGCGTCCAGCTCGATGAAGAACTCGAGAATCAGCGACTGGAGACTGGACACCTGCGGCGACAGCGTGTCGGAACCATCCTGGAGACAGTAGCTAACGAACAGCCAGTGACTCCTCTCGCGTTCCCAATCGAACACCGCATCGTCAGGAGTGACCGGTACCAGGGGTTCGAGGATCGAGAGTTCAAGCTGTCGACCGACCTGCTTGCGCTGGACCCGGGCGAGCGTCGCGAGACGCTCGAGTTTACTATCGGCTTTACTGCGCCGACGAAGAACTTGAACCCCCTCTCTGTCGAACACCGCACCGAAGAGATAGTCACCGGACTGTTGTACGATTCGCTACTAGTTCGGGAGGGCGGCGAGTATCACTCCTGGCTCGCAGAGTCCATCGAGTGGGACGATACCAGCGCTGTCCTCACATTGCGGGATACGTTCTGGCACGACGATGAACCAGTTACTGCCGGAGACGTTGCATTCACCTACAAGTTCTTGCCCGACACGACACTCGGTGAAACGGACGAGGACTCGCCAGCACCCGCACCGGTGTTCCGGAGCCGTTCGACACTCGTATCAGACGTCGTCGAACGGGACGAGCAGACGGTCGAGTTCACGTTCGAAGCCAGAGAGGAGGTCGCACGGCGTGCACTCACGGTGCCAATTTTGCCACGACACGTATGGGAGGAGCGAACTGAGAGCGCAGAAATCAGTGGTATCGGCAGTGACCCCCAGACTACAGAAGCCATCGTCACCTCAAATATTCCGCCTGTTGGGTCCGGCCCGTACGAGTACGTGACCCACAGCGAGCGTGACTACGTCGACCTCGAACTCGTCGAAGACCACTTCTCGACGCGCGCGACCGAACTGTCGGCACTCGAGCCCCCTGCATCCGCTGTCAGAGTCGTGGTAGCCCCATCGGAGGCTGGAGCAGTCCAGGGTGTCCTCGAGGGTGACTTCGACTTTACGCTGTCGCCAATCCCGCCCGAAGACGCGAACATTGACGAGGACGAAACTGCATCGGTGACGAGAACACAGGCGAGTGACGTGTATCACGTCGGCTACAATACCAGACGAGACCCCCTCAGTAACGCCTCGTTCCGCCGGATTATCTCCATGCTACTGGATAAAGCCTGGCTGGCGTCCGGGGTGTTCGACGGCGAGGCAGTACCGGCCGTGACACCGATCGCGGACGAAGAGTGGATTCCAGAGGGGTTGGAGTGGCAGGGCACGGACCCGGTGACTCCGTTCCTCGGAACTGAGGGCACGCTCGACGTTGGTGCAGTGATAGCAGAGTTCACGGAGATTGGCTACCAGTACGACGAAGACGGGTATTTGCGGGGAACGTAGGAAGATGTTCGAAGTACTCCTCCGGATGGTCGTCATTGTCGTTGGTCTTCACGCCCTGGGGCTGGCGTTCATCGTCGGACGCGAACGCCTGCTTTCGGTCCGTACGGAGTGGCGCACCCGCGTCCGTGAAACTGCGCCAGTTGTCGTCTTCCTCGTCATTGCGTTGGTTATCAACAACTACATCCGCCAGATTGGTCCGGACATCTCCTGGGTGATCGGCGTCGAAATCACCGACACGCTGTTCCGACTCGAAGGGGAGTTCGTCGTCTGGCTCCAGTCGCTCGCTTCCACACCAGCGACGACGTACTTCTCGTATATGTACATCTACGGGTACGCGTTCTTGCTGACGTTTCCCTTGGTGGCGTACTTCACACATCACGACACCCGGCCGCTTCGGACGCTCCTCTGGGCGTTTCTCTTCAATTACATGCTCGGACTCGTCGTCTATCTGTTCGTGGTCGCATACGGCCCACGGAACATTCTTCCGCACATGGTCGAGCCACTGCTCTACTCGACGTTCCCGGAGTATCAGCACCTCACCCGGCAGGTAAATCGGAGCACGAACGTCTTCCCCTCGCTTCACACGTCGCTCTCGATGACTGTCTTCTTCGTGGCAGTACGAACGCGTGAAAGCTTCCAGCGATGGCTCCCGGTGGCGGCCCTTTTCGCTTTCAGTATCGTGATCTCGACGATGTACCTCGGTATTCACTGGGCGAGCGACGTTGTTGCCGGCATCGTTCTCGCCGGAGTGAGCGTCCTACTCGCAGTCAGAGTCGTCGAGCGGACCCAGAACCGTTTGAAACGGTTCGTCCCAGTTCCCGAACGAGGATAACAATAACCTGTCTGCCAGGTTGGGGATGATTTTTGCACCTACTCTGTTAACAGTACATTATGTCGCGTCAACGCATCTCTCACGAACAGGGCGCAATATACGAGTTCACACCGGAGCTAGAGCCGATAGCCGAGGTCGAATCGGGAACGTCACTCACGGTCGAGACCAGAGACAGTCTCGACGGAGCGGTCCACTCAGAAAGTGACGTCATCGATAGTGTTCCGGAAGAAGTCAACGCAGCGACAGGGCCGATAGCGGTCACCGACGCTGCTCCAGGAGACGTGCTCAAGGTAGACATCGAGGCGATTCATATCGCAGAAGAACACGGACGCGTCATTACGATAGATGGCTTCGGACTGCTTGACGCTGATCCAGACATTGAGTCACCAAAAACGCGCATGACTCCTGTCGAGGACGACACGCTCTCGTTCGAAGGTATCGATGTACCTGTCGACCCGGTCATCGGGACTATCGGCGTTGCACCCGAGACAGAATCGTACACGACGCTCGTTCCCCACGACCACGGCGGGAACCTCGATACGACGGACATGACTGCCGGGTCGACGGCGTACTTCCCGGTCTTTCAGGACGGGGCCATGCTCGCGATGGGAGACTGCAAGGCGGCGATGGCCGATGGCGAGATGTGCGGCACTGGCGCTGAAATCGCGACAGAAATCGACGTCAGGCTCTCGGTCATCAAAGCGCCCGCGACTGCTATCCAGCGTCCCGTCGTCGAAACGGCCGATACCTGGAAAACCATCGCCAGCGCCGAGACGCTCGAAGAAGCGTGCCGTCTCGCCAACAGGGATGCGATAGCACTGCTAGAGACTGAACATGACCTCGATTCAACGGAAGCGTATATGTTCTCGAGTCTCGTTGCCGATCTCGAAATCAGTCAGGTCGTCGACCCGCTGGTGACGGTCCGCAATGCAGTCCCGAAAACATATCTTTCGCCACCATTTTAGACTCAGAAGTGTTCATTCTGTTGCAATTACTTTTCAGTAACCTCCTGTGTTTATCTGGTAAGTCTCGATTATTCTTTTGTAGCTAATGGGCACATCTGTCTCTGTCAAGTTAGTGTACGATGTACAAAGTGAGTAACGTCGGTAAATCGCACCTGACTACTCATGAAACTCGCAGTCATCGGTTTCGGAAACGCTGGAGGAAAAATCGCTGACAAACTACTTCAGTTCGAATCCGACACGAACCGTAATCTCATTCGTTCAGCACTGGCGGTCAACTCGGCACGCGTCGACCTGGCACGTCTCGAAACACTTCCGGAGGAGAACAGGTTCCTGATTGGACAGACTGACGACCGTGTCAAAGGGCATGGTGTAGGCAGTGACCCCGACCTTGGCAAGGAGATCGTGACACAGGACAGGTACGAAATCGACCGAGCACTTGACACCGTTCCAATCTACGAGGTAGACGCCTTCTTGCTCATCGCGGGGTTGGGTGGTGGAACCGGGAGTGGTGGGGCCCCGGAGATGGCCAGGGCTATCAGGGAACGATATGACGAACCCGTGTACGGGCTCGGTATCCTCCCGGCCAACGAAGAGGGTGGGCGCGCAGCACTGAACGCTGCCCGGTCCGTGCAGTCGTTCGGCGAAGCGACATCGAACCTGATCCTCTTCGACAACGACACCTGGCGGGGAAGCGGTGACACCGTCGAGGGAGGATACGAACGAACGAACGAGGAGATTGCAAAGCGGGTCGTCACGGTCCTCGCAGCCGGCGAGGTCGACGGCTCCCGCATCTCAGAGAACGCGATGGACGCTAGCGACGTTCGTCGGACGCTCGAAACCGGTGGCATCAGTACGATAGCATACGCCGAGACTCGGGATATCGTTCCTGAGTCGAAAGGACTTCTCGGCCGCCTGAAACAGAACGGCTCGCCCAATCTCGGTGACACTGACTCTGCAACCAAAGTCAACGGATTGATTCGACAGGCTGTCCAGTCGCGCATGACGTGTCCGGCTGAAATCTCCTCTGCCGAACGCTCCCTCATCGTCCTCTCGGGCCCGCCGGAAGTCCTCTCTCGAAAGGGACTCGAATCCGGGCGCAGGTGGCTCGAGCGGGAAACCTCGAGCGTGGAGGTGCTTACCGGCGACGACCCGCGTGAGAACGCCGACTCCCTGTCTGCAGTGATTCTGCTCTCGAACGTTACCGAGGTCCCGCCGATAGAATCCATCCAGGAACTGGGAATCGACGCAAAGGAGAACATCGAAGAGCAACGCTCGACCCGTGAAGAGGACATCGAGGAGTTGCTGACAGACTCCGAAGATGCCCTCGACCCGGTCTGAGCACTGTTTGCAGCGAGGCGCCTTTCAGTGTCAGGGGGTCACACGAGTCACGGAGGATTTTAACGTGTGCGTCGAGTATCTAAACTGTGAGCGAAGAATCCGGGCGACGGAACCTCCGAATGCCCAACGATGATGAGTTATTCGCTGTCGTGACGCGACACGACGGCGGTAACCACGTACGTGTACAGTGCGAAGACGGCAAAGACCGACTGGGTC
>LKMJ01001432.1_pt1 | contig 21006 bp, 17 predicted proteins | sample 643391 | NCBI WGS metagenome assembly LKMJ01 (sample SAMN04112250, study PRJNA286221) | soda lake metagenome | biome: soda lake; feature: Kulunda Steppe; material: water; isolation source: sample PL-Br10 brine of Picturesque Lake | place: Russia: Kulunda steppe | collected 2010-07
GTGAAAGCGATGCTCGAGATCGGCGTTGCCGTCGACGTCGATACGAGAGCAGTGTCCGAACGGATGGCCGAGTGGAAGGAAGTCGATTTCGTCTGGACGGTGTCGGGTGAAGAGGATATCGTTCTCGTCGTCGACGCCGCAGATACCCGCGGCGTCAACGAACTGATCACGCAAGCCCGCGATCAAGACGAGGTCGTCAGCACCAAAACGCGCCTGATTCTCGACGAACAACTCGGCTAGTGGCTTTCCAACCCCGATCGGGTGGGTCGAACCAGTTAGCGGGTGCCGATTCGACTCACACGTCGACGGTTGGAAGGGGACTAATCGTCGGCTGTCCATCCCGTATACCCGGCTCTCCGTCACAATACGGACACTTACTCGCCATACCGCCGGTACAGCGATCGGCCGATGTCGACGGCCCTCCAGACGGGACTTTGCCCGCACTCCCAGAAGCAGTTTGGCAACAGCGTCCCACCGAATCCCTCTTTGAACGAGAACGCCCCGTCTTCGAAATCGGCACCGGAGCCGCCGAAATCGAACGTGTCGTAGCCGTGGTCGATCGCCCACTGGATCGCATGTGCATAGAGCAGTTCGGAGCCGTGGTACTCGAACGCCGACTCCAGTACACTCGCGAAATAACAGTGGAGTGTCGACTGTTCGTCGTTTCGAAGTAACAGAAAGCCGCCGACGTACTCGCCTTCGACGCGCAATCCCAGTTGAAGAATCCGATCGTCCATCGCGACGAGCCGTTCGAAAAACGCAAACGGAAACGCGTCGCCACCGACGCGGTCCATCTGGCGCAGGTAGACGTGATAGAACCGTTCGAGCGTCTCGACTGTGGCCGCCTCCTCAACGATCTCGTGGTCGGTCTCCTGGCCGCGTCTGATCGCCCGGCGCTTCGAGCTATCCATCTCCGATCGGAGCTGGTCGTACCCCTTTGTGAGTGTAAGAACGAACCGTCCGCCCATCCGCCCGGCTTCGTACCCTCGTTCCTCTAGACGATCATTGTATCTGAGGAAATCCGGGTTCGACGCACGGATCTCGTGGACGATCGTCGTTCCGGTACAGCGCTCGGCGGCTGTATCGAGAACCAGCGAGAGCGACTCGCCCACGTCGGTCGTCAACAGCGGACCGCCGAAGCCGGGATAGATCGAGCTGAGGCGAGTAAACGGCGTTTTCGGTATCGGAACGACGAAGTTCGGAAAGACCCCAACTGGGTTCGTATCCTTCTCGACAAGCAGGTGATAGGGCTGGTGGCCCACCCCCGTCTCGATCGCATCGAGCCACTCGTAGCGGTGAAACACCGTCCCGAGATCCGACCGCTCGACGACCGTGTTCCACCGGTCGCGATCGATCGCCTGAATCGTCTCGACCGATCGGACTGTAAGCCCCGACTCGGTTTCGACGACCGTCTCGCCGGGGCGACTGTGACGCGAGCGGTGGTGTTCGGTTGCGTGATTGGCCATTCATCGATGCAACTCGGCAACAGCGGTGTTAAGTTATCGTCGCGTACGACTACCAGTCACACGGCCTGAGTCTGTTGTCTTCCCGTACTGGTGGAACTCCGGATCGTTGAATAGTGGCGATCATCGTCCGTCGAAGGATCGTTACCGATACTATGAATAGTATCGGACACACGTCTGCCACTCACGTCTCGGCGTCCGCACCATGCACGACTACCGTTTGAGATACCAGTTCCACCGTTTTGTCGTACGATGGCCGTAAAATGACGAAGAGGAGGTCCAGTATGCAGAGTTCGACTCTTGAAAAATCCGAGTCCAGCCCGATCCAGATTCTGGGGTGTTCATCTTACACATGCTCAACGGATCGTAGTTGACGGTACTGTCTCGCGGATCTGTATTATACAAGACATTGAGCTTCCACTTGGTTTTGAGGTCTTCCGGTTCGCTTTTGTCTTTCTCGTGTACATCAGGTTGTGTGTACGACCACGAGGCACCGACATTCATTGACCCACCCTGGGAGCCCACACTTCCACCGACGCTTACTTCTCTACTTACCTCTCCAGTTTGTGTTCCTTTTGGTCCCCAATCGATGATTTGGACATCATCGGGCTCAGCTTTGTTCCAGTGATGGGTGATATGCGAATGTCGGTTTCCATACCAGCTATGGTATTTGTGCTGGCCAGGAATAACGGAGAGATCAGAAAGGATGGCGTGTGCTGTTTGGCCGTGTTTGACACCACGATACCACTTCATATCACGATAGATCGCTCCGTATGGTTTGGATTTGTGTGATTTGATAGAATGTGCGAATCGGCTCATATTCTCCTGGTGGTTTAAATCAGCTCCATAGCTGGTGCCAGAGAGTCGTGGTGAAGGCTGTGCTGCCAATGAGTCGCCAACTGAAACGTCGGTGGTAGCTTCGTTCGTCTCATCAAGTCCGGGAACGTCATTCAGATTGCCAATTTCAACGTCCCTGGTGGATCCGTCTGGCTCGGAAACAGTAATATCAGTCTCAGTCAGGGCTGCAAATCGTTCTGCATAACTTGTGGCTTCAACTGCCGTCTCGTTGACTGATTCCGGTTCAGCAACGGTACCGCCGTACAGTATCGGAACCCCATCAGGACTGATCGCACAGACGAACGCAACCTGTTTGTCGTCAGAATCATCCGCCTGCTCGGAAACGGGAAGCGCAGAGCCAACGAGATCAGCACCAGCAGATCCGTTCCGATCGATGTAATCTTCCCGGGCTGCTTCCAGTGCTTCGAGCCGCTCTTCTGCTGTAATCGGGTCATCGAACCGACGCCGGTAGGCGATCACTCGACTTCCTGATGCTGTCGTTGATTGGGTGGGACGCTCTCTTGTGCCGTGTTGGTGCTCTGTGTTGCTCATACTATCGCGACATTCTAACTATTAGAATAAATTATAATAAATTTTTCTAGGCTTAATATATAATAGCAAATAAATTATATTTCATATTGCTTTTGTGTTGTCCGGTTCGAAGTTCGAGGACAGCAATCAGTTCTCATGGCCAAACCGACACCGAAGTCGGAACCGATAACTGACTCACCGACAGCGATACACGTAAGCGAATGCAACTGCCCGAATCACAGGTTGCGGTCGTAGAGGCTGCAACTGCAGACGAGGCAACGTCCGTCGACGCCCTTGCCGAGGCGACCACGCTCCCACCGGAGACCGTCACCGGGGCCGTCTTCGAACTCGAAGACGAGGGGTTGGTCGCCGTCTCCGAGCGTGTCGACGAAGCGATCGCACTGACGGACGAAGGCGAGCGCTATGCAGCGGCCGAACTGCCAGAGATCCGTCTTTACGAGGCCGCAGTCGAGGCCGGTGCGGACAGCGCCCCCGCCTCGATGGGGCAGGTCATCGGGGCGTCGGGACTCGACGGCAGCGCCGTCGATATCGCGCTTTCGAACTACGCCCGGAAAGGGTACGGCTCGATCGACAGCGGTGAGATCACGGCCGATCCGGATGCCGACCCCGACGCTGACGCCGAGGCGGCCGCACTCGACGCCCTCGCCGACGCGGGCGAGACGCCGATCGACGCTGTCGACAGCAGTGCCGAGACGCTCGACCAGCTCGAACGGCGCGGGCTAGTCGACCGATCGGAGACGACAGTCCGCGAGGTCACGCTCACGGAGCTGGCCGTTACGGAGCTGATGGCTGGAATCGAGACGGCCGAGACGGTCGGGCAGGTGACGCCAGAACTCCTGACAAGCGGCGAGTGGGAGGACGTTGAGTTCGCCGAGTACAACGTCGAAGCGGACGCCGAACGGTTCGAGGGTGGCCGGGTCCACATTCTGCGCCAGACGGCCGATCGCGTCAAGGATGTCTTAGTCGGCATGGGCTTTCAGGAGATGGAAGGGCCACACGTCGACGCCGACTTCTGGATCAACGACTGTCTGTTCATGCCCCAGGACCATCCCGCGCGGACTCACTGGGATCGGTTCGCTCTCGAACAGCCCACCCATATCGACGAGCTCCCAGCGGAGCTGGTCGATCAGGTCGAACGCGCCCACCGGGAAGGCGTCGGTGAGGACGGCGAAGGGTATCACTCGCCGTGGAGCGAAGACTTCGCGCGTGCGCTTGCGCTTCGCGGGCACACGACCTCGCTGTCGACGCGGTATCTTTCAGGCACCGAGATCGGCGAAATCGAGCCGCCAGCACGCTTCTTTAGCGTCGAGAAGGTCTACCGGAACGATACGCTCGACCCGACACACCTGCTTGAGTTCTTCCAGATCGAAGGCTGGGTCATGGCCGAGGACCTCTCGGTACGGGACCTGATGGGCACCTTCGAGGAGTTCTACGCCCAGTTCGGGATCACGGATATCGAGTTCAAGCCCCACTACAACCCCTACACCGAGCCAAGCTTCGAGCTGTTCGGTACCCATCCCACCACGGGCGAACTCGTCGAGATCGGCAACTCGGGGATCTTCCGCGAGGAGATGCTCGAACCACTCGGCGTCGACTGTGACGTGATGGCGTGGGGCCTCGCGCTCGAACGCCTGCTCATGTTGATGTACGGCTTCGAGGATATCCGCGACATCCACGGGACACTGTGTGATCTCGAACTGCTCCGAAATACGGAGGTGACCTACTGATGCCAACCGTCGATATCGACCCCGACGAGCTGCGATCGCTGACCGGCCACGAGGACAAAAGCGACGATGACCTGAAGACGGAGCTGTTCAGTCTCGGCCTCGAATTCGAGGGACGTACCGAAGACGACGCGTTCGAACTCGAGTTCGCCCCCGATCGACTCGATCGGCTCTCCGTCGAAGGCATTGCCCAGTCGCTTCGCCACCAGTACGGCGACGCACGCGGCGTCTACGTCCCCCAGACCAACAGTGCAGAGTGGACGATCGAGGTCGACGAGTCGGTTCCCGAGGACCGCCCGTACGTGACGGGTGCGGTGGTCCGCGGCGTCGAGTTAGACGAGGAGAGTCTGGACTCGCTCATCCAGCTTCAGGAGAAACTCCACGCGACGATGGGCCGGAAACGCGCGAAAGGCGCGATCGGGATTCACGATCTCACGATGGTGCGCGGCAGCCCCGCGACGGAAGGGAATCCGACGGTCGAGTACGTTGGCGTCGAGCCCGAGGGTGACACGTTCGTCCCGCTGGATGCCGATCGCGAGATGACGCCGGCTCAGGTCTTAGAAGACCACCAGACCGGCCGGGAGTACGCCGATCTCGTCAGTGGCTCCGAACGCTACCCCGCGATCTACGACGATATCGGGCTGTTCTCGTTCCCGCCGGTGATCAACGGCCGCCGGACGGAAGTCGAGACCGACTCACGGGATCTGTTCGTCGAACTGACCGGCACCGACCAGTGGACGATCGACAAGATGCTGGCGATCGTCTGTTATGCGCTGTCTGCCCGTGGCGGGACGATCGAGGAGGTTCGCGTGGAGTATCCAGATCACGAACTGGTCCGCCCGGATCTCTCGACGAAGACCAAGACGGTCGCCCACGATCGGATCGAGACCATCCTCGGCATCGACCTCGACCCGGAGGAGGTAATCGATCTGGCTGAGCGATCGGGGCTTGACGCCACGACCGACGAGGCTGAAGATGGAGCGCTCGTCTACGAGGTGACGATCCCACCCTACCGCGTCGACGTGCTTCATCCGCTCGACGTTATCGACGATCTCGGGCGAGCCTACGGGTTCAACGAACTCGAACCACGCTATCCCGACGTAGGGACTGTCGGCGGCCGACACGACCGATCGCGGCTCGAAAGCGCCGCCCGGACGCAACTGGTCGGCCTCGGCTTCGAGGATCTGTTGAACTTCCATATGATCAACGAACGGGACAATTTCGATCGGCTCGGGATCGACGCCGGGGCCGATGTCTACGGCGCTGGCGAGCCCGCGACAATCAAAGAGCCCTACAGCGAAGATTACACCATGCTCCGGACGTGGGTCCTCCCATCGCTGCTGATGGTCCTAGAGAACAACACCCACCGGGCTTACCCGCAGAATCTCGCCGAGATCGGCTTTGCTGCGGATATCGACGAGAGCGAACCCACCGGCGTCGCCGAACGGCGGCAGGTGGGGGCCGTCCTCGCAAGTCACGATGCCGGGTACGAAGACGCCAAAGCGCGCCTGCAAGCGATCGCTCGACGGTTCGATGTTGACCTCGAAACGCCGGCGACGGACCACCCGACGTTCATCTCGGGTCGAACAGCGGCGATCGTCATCGACGGCGAGGCGGTGGGCGTGATCGGCGAGGTACATCCGAAGGTGCTCGTCGAACACGACCTCGAAGTACCCGTCTCGGCCTTCGAGTTCGATCTGGCCGCACTCGGTTGATCGATTGAGGATACCGTTGGCCGGCTATACGCTGTGCCTGCGGTTTGCTGTACTGCGCGGTTTGAAACCAAGAACTAGTTGTAGCCGTGGTCTGTCGTGTTGTACCGCGAGCGAGTAAAACGAGCGAGCGGCTCTTTTTGGTCCAGATTTTTGCGCCGAGCGGGTCGATCGCTCCGCGATCGAATCCCGAAGCGTAAAAAAGGTGGCTTCTAGAACTCGTGTTCGACCTCGTCCTCGTCGGCTTTCTGGATGATGATCTTTCCGTCCCGAACACGAACGAACACTTCATCACCGATATCCATGCCCGCGACCGCGAGTTCGTCCTCGTGGAGGTTCAGGTGGACGTTGTGATAGTTTCCGTCGTCGTCTTTCGCACCGCTTGGACTCAGCTTCTTTTTCCGTACCATCGCGGGATTCTATGACGAACTTCACCGGAGGACGTACTTAAGTGTTTTCGACGGTGAAGGCTCTGTGCGTGGTTGACAGGGCAACCAGTTACACAGCTAACAGAATTGGGGTGTCAACAGTATATAACATGGCGGCGCAGTCTGTCGGTTTCAGGGATATCTTTATGTCCGGCCGTGTGCTGGGTTGGCATGGAGGCGAACTCATGGTACGTGAAGACGGTAAACGAAACTTTGCACTGCGGGAGTCAGACGGCGAGGAATCAAGTGTCTTTTCGGGAAATACGCCCCGACAGGCTGCACTCAAGGCTGCTCGGCGGCTCGATCCGGGCTCATCCGAAGAGGACGCCGATCGGACCGAGTTGCGACTGCGCGAAAAAGGGACGGAGAAAGTACACATCTACGACGGCTGGGCGTGGGAAGAGACGGCACCAGAAGACAAGCCAGACTGGATGCCCGGTGAGATCACAGAGGCAAACGTCGCAAAGAAAGGGATCGAACACCTAGACGAGTGACGGACTGTTGGTCGGTGGTGAGTGATGTTGCGGCCGTCAGTCCGCGGTGACGATCGGTGAGGAAATCACGAACTCGTCGTGAGATCACTGTCTGTCTGGGAGAGACGGTGTGTGGGGGCAGAGACGGTAACAGCACACTGTTTGAGATTCGGTTCTTCGGATTCGGGGTCGACTGTAGAGAGCGTGAGTTCGTTGATTGTTGGACTGTGAATCGGAAGCCAGACGATGCCAACCGGGACAGTGTCGTCGGCTTCGACGCTGGCAGTGATACGGCCACGGCGCGATTCGATCACTGTTTTCCCACAGTCGAACGCTGTCAATCGCTGTCCGATCGTCTGTGGGTTCATACGCGCCACTGGCAGCGTGGAACCGTCGCAGTCGGCGTTGCGAATCCCTGTATTGTAGACCTCGGCGAGCCGGCCGGTGATGAGCGTCAACGGGTACGTTTCGTCGGTTGGCTCGGGAACGCCGTTGTGGGTCCCGTCAGAAAAGACAGCGTGCCCGGAGGTCGTGTCGAACGACCAGTCGCCGTCGTTGTAGTAGAGGTAGCCTCCAGAACAGTCACTGTCGGGTGCCGGCCATCGGACGGCCAGTTCCTCGGCCAATCGGGCGTGTGAGATTCCCGAGAGGTCGACAGGAGCACCGTCGGTTAGTGCCCGGATTTCGTCAAACACCGCATCGGGATCGGGTGACGGCGACTCGAAGAGATCGGAATCGAGTCGGTTGCCGATCGTTGCGATGATTTCGAGGTCGCATCGTGTGTTCCCGGGTGGATCACTGACCGCTGTCAGTCTGGAGACGCGACGTTCCATATTAATTGTCGTTCCCTCGGTTTCACCCCATGTTGCAGCCGGCAGTACAACATCGGCGTAGTCGACTGTATCCGAGTGAAACGCGTCTTGGACGATGAGAAAGGTATCTTGAAGCGCAGGTGTGATACGTCCTCGCTCTGGCGTTCCGGAGGCGGGATTCGTCGCGACTGTCCAGCAGACATCGATGTCGCCACTCGCAAGCTGTTCGACGACACGGACGTAGCCCGGTCCTGGCGAGTCAGGGAGGCGAGCGAGCGGAACGTCCCACGCCGATGCAACGCGTTTTCTGGCCGCTGGATCGTCGAACGCCCGGTGGCCGGGCCACGTATCCTTCGAGAGACAGATACGACTCCCCATCGAGTTTGCCTGTCCGGTCAGCGAGAACGGACCGCGGCCGGGACCGAGGTTTCCAGTTGTCAGACAGAGGTCGATGAGTGCACGCGCTGTTGCCGTTCCCTGAACGCTCTGGTTGACGCCCATTCCCCAGTAGACGATCGTCGGAATTCTGGTTGCCTCGGCGAGAACGCCGATCTGTTCGATCGGAACACCCGTTGTCGCCGCTGCAACGTCGAACTCCGGCAACGAATCGACCATTCGATCGAACCCGTCGGTGTAGTCGTTGATGAACGATCGATCGATAACTCCGGTATCGAGACAGCGCCGCAACACTGCCCGTGCGAGTGCCAGGTCAGTGCCCGGCTCTGGCTGAATATGACTATCCGCGTCGCGTGCAGTCTGCGTTTCAACCGGATCGACGACGATGAGTTGACTTCCCCGTTCGGTAGCACTTTCGGTGATCCAGTTGTGCAGTACTGGATGAGCGGCTGCCGGATTTGCACCCCAGATAACGTGTGTCCGGGCTTCCGGAATATCTGCGTACGTCGGCGGTGGTGCGTTCCCGCCGAAGGCCTGGTCGTACGCAGCGACGGCAGAGGCCATACACATTCTCGTGTTCGCGTCGTACTGTCGTGTGCCAATGCCGCCGCGGGCCAGTTTTCCGAACGCGTAGGCGGCCTCGTTCGTCTGTTGGCCGCTGCCCAGCAGCCCAACACGGTCCGGATCGTTTCGCACTGCTTCGATGATGCGTGTGACGACAATACCGATCGCTGTATCCCAATCGGTCGGTTCGAGTGTTCCGCCACGACGCACCAGCGGCTCTGTCAACCGTTTCCCGTCAGGATCGACCAGTTCCCGAATACCGCGTTGGCATTCGCGGCCGCGGCTCGTCGGATGGCGTTCATCACCGCTGGCGTCGCTGACACCATCGTCGCCCCCACAGTGACGAAGTCCACAACCCACCGCACACCGCATACAGGTCGTTGGCTTCCAACTACTCATCTCCGTCCACCGGTACACCCGACGCTGTCCAGTTCCTTCCTCGTCGTTCTGAGACGCTACCGAAAGACGAACAGTAGTCGTGCCGAACACACAGTCTCATCTTGCTATTCGAGACGGTATTTGTTCATCAGGCCGTATAACAATTCGCTTGTAGAGCGTATCAGCATATAATGCAAAATATTTCCTTATATTGACGAACCAGCATAACGGACGGAAACCGTTCGACAGCTGATTAGTGTCCACAATCGTACGGAAATATGCAATACTTCTGTACGAATCCAACTCCCCTGCGATCGGCGGCAATATTTTCGTCGCCGAACCGCTGCTCTTCTGGTACGCAGCTTCCAGCCCCTAGTTTCCATATTTGTTAAATCAAAGCTCTTTAGTAGACATAACTGGGTATAATCTGATGACCGTTGATCAAGCGCCCACCATATGGGTCGATCGACTTCAAAAAGAAGGAACCATCCACAATGGCAAACAACGCAGAAGATACCAAAGGCGAGATGTACGGCGACGAGGTTCGAGAGAAGATCCTCGAGTTCGCAGAGAAGGGTTGGGACTCGATCCCAGAAGACGAACGCGACGAGTGGTTCTCCAGATTCTTGTTCTGGGGCGTCTTCCACCACCGCGACGGACAGGAATCGTACTTCATGATGCGGCTAGCAAACAGCGGCGGCGTCTGGGAAGCCGGTCAAATGAAAGCGATCGGTGAAGTCGCAAAACAGTACGCACGCGGCCCCGTCGAGAATCCGGAGTTCGGTGATGCGTGGATCGACTTCACCACCCGACAGGGAATTCAGATGCACTGGCTCAAGCTCGAAGACGTTCCGGACATCTGGGACAAACTCGAACCCCTCGGAGTGACCTCTCGTTCTGCTGGTGGCGATACGATGCGAAACATCGCTGGATCACCAGTTGCCGGCAAGATCGACGAATACATCAATACTCGCCCAATTCTGGACGAACTAATGGAAGAGGTGCGCGGAGACAACTCCCTCTGTAATCTGCCACGGAAATTCAACATTTCAGTCTCCGGCGATCGAATCGGCTCTGCACAGGATTCGATCAACGACATCGGCCTCGAACCGGCCCACCGGTTCATCGACGGAGAGCATGTCAAAGGGTTCAACGTCAAGATCGGTGGCGGGCTTGGCAACCGTGAACCGCGGGAAGCGCGTCCGCTCAACATGTTCGTCAAACCAGAGGACGCCGTCGAGCCGGTGCGCGCGTTCGTCCAGCTCTTCCACGACACGGGCAACCGCGAGAACCGTGCGAAGAACCGACCGCGGTTCTACGTCGACGAACGCGATATCGAAGAGATCCGTGAGGACATCGTCGAAAAACTGGACTGTGAGGTGTACAACGCCGGAACCGACTTCCGACACGAATACACGTACAACGCCGGCCGAAACAGCGACGACGGACCGATCGATTACGTCGGCGTCTTCAACCAGCGAGACGGTGACAACTTCGTCGGACTGTCCGTTCCCGTTGGGCGGATGCCGGCAGACGACGTGATCGAACTCGCAGAACTCGCAGAAACGTACGGCTCAGGCGAAATTCGGACGACCCGTCGCCAGAACCCGTTGATCGTCGACGTGCCGGATGAGAACCTCGATGAGTTGCTCGACGAGCCGTTGCTCGAAACCTACTCGCCGAACCCAACGACGTTCGATCGCGGCTCGGTGGCCTGTACCGGAACAGAGTTCTGTTCGCTCGCACTGACCGAAACGAAAGCACGCCTCGCGCGGATGCTCCAGTGGCTCAACGCGAACGTGGAGCTTCCTGACGACGTCGATCAGATCAAAATCCACTACTCCGGCTGTACGGCCGACTGTGGCCAGGCGATGACCGCAGACATCGGTCTGCAGGGAATGCGTGCGCGGAAAAACGGCCAGATGGTCGAAGCACTCGACGTCGGTATCGGCGGCGGGATCGGTGAGAATCCATCGTTCACCGAATTCGTCCGTCAGCGTGTCCCAGCAGACGAGGTCCCTGGACTGATCAAAAACCTCGTCGAAGCGTTCGCAGCCCTCCGCGAGGACGGCCAGACGTTCCGTGAGTGGGTCGACGCAACCGGCCACGAAACGCTGGTCGAGCTCGCCGAACCCGAAGAAGTCGAGGGCTACGAGGACCCCTGTCTGTACGACGCGAAACAGTCGTGGTACCCGTTCGACGACGGCCCAAGTCCGGCGCCGACAGCACCCGACGGGACGCCACTGTCATCTGACGACTAACAATAGAGCCAAGGCATTATAATTAATTACAAATAAAACAGATTCATCTATAACTAATACAAGATCATGTTACCAAAATCACCGAAAGAACTCGAAGATTGGGATCCGGAAGACAAAGAACAGTGGAACAACGGCGGTGAGAAGATCGCAAAGCGAAACCTCTACATCTCGGTCTTCTCGCTGTTTCTCGCGTTCGCCGTCTGGGTCGTCTGGAGTGTCGTTGTGGTCGAACTACCGAACGTCGGCTTCGACTACTCGGCGAGCCAGTTGTTCCTGTTGACTGCGCTGCCACCGCTTGTTGGGGCGACTGGGCGAATCTTCTATTCGTTCGCCGTACCGATCTTCGGTGGCCGTCGATTCAATACGTTCGCAACGGCGTCACTGTTGATACCAGCGATCGGTCTCGGCTTTGCCGTCCAGGACCCAAGCACGCCGTTCTGGCTCATGGCACTGCTCGCCGCAACTGCCGGACTGGGCGGGGCGAACTTCTCGTCCAGTATGGACCACGTCAACTCCCTGTGGCCCGAGCGCAAGGAAGGGTACGCACTCGGAATGAACGCCGGTGTTGGTAATGTCGGTGTGAGCGCCGCGCAGTTTATCGCACCACTCGTCATCACCGTCGGCATCTTCGGTGTCCTCGGCGGAAGTGGTCTCGAAAACCAGGACAGCGGAACCACGCTCTGGCTGCAAAACGCCGGCTTCATCTGGGTCCCGTTCATCCTGATCGGGACCGTCGCCTCCTGGTACGGGCTCAACGACGTGGGCAACGTCGACGCGAACTTCCAGGAACAGCTCACGATCCTCAAGGACAAACACAACTGGATCATGTGCTTCCTCTACGTCGGGACGTTCGGATCGTTCCTCGGCTACGCGACCGCGTTCCCGCTGCTGGCCTCGCTCCAGTTCCCCGACGCGGGCTTCTCGGTTCTGGGTATCACCCTCGGTGTCGCGGCGTTTGCGTTCGTCCTCCCACTGGTCGGCGCGCTCATTCGTCCCCCTGGTGGCACGATCTCAGATAATTACGGTGGTGCCAGGGTCACGTTCTTCGTGTTCCTGACGATGGCCCTCGCGACAGCGGGCGTGATCGTCTTCATGATCCAAGACCTCTTCTGGGGCTTTTTCCTCTCGTTCGTCGTGCTGTTCTTTGCAGCCGGGATCGGCAACGCCTCGACGTTCAAGATGATTCCCGTCATCTTCCGCAAAAAGCACGTCAACGAACTCGGCCCCAACCCCGGGATCAAAGAGCGCAAGAAGGCACTGGGTAAAGCCGAACTCGAGGCCGGGAGCGTCCTCGGGTTCAGCGGCGGCGTCGGTGCCTACGGTGGCTTCCTCATCCCACAAGGCTTCTCAACGTCGATCGAAATGACCGAAGCGACCGTCTCTGCGATGGTGGCGTTCCTCGTGTTCTACATCGCCTGTATCGGCGTCACGTGGTACTACTACTACCGGGACAACGCAGAAGTGCCGTGTTGAGACCGTCGCTACTGACCGTATAGCATAGCGATCGGCCCTGCGCCCACAGCGGCGTGACGACGCGCTTTTTATGCCGTTGTGCGTTACGTCTTGCATGAACGCCGTCACGCTCGGCCCTGAAGGAACGTATTCACACCGCGCAACGAGTGCGATCGCCGACGACGACGCGATCGATTTTCGCCAGTCGGTCACCGCGATCGTCGACGCCGTCGCCAGCGAACAGTACGCTCGCGGCGTGATCCCGATCGAAAACAGCATCGAGGGCAGCGTCACCGAGAGTCTGGATGCCCTCGCCGAGTACGACGTCGCCGTCGTCCGAGAGATCGTCACCCCGATCCGACACGCCTTGCTCGCACAGGGTCCGGAGTTCGAGACGATCGCCAGCCACTCTCAGGCGCTCGCACAGTGTCGATCGTATCTCGAAGGGGAGTATCCCGGCGTAACGCTCGAAGCCGTCGCGAGCACCGCCCAGGGTGTCGAACGCGCCCGTACCGATCCAACAGTTGCCGGAATTGGTCACCCGGCGAACGCAGAGAACGGAACGTCGCTCAACGTGCTGGCCGAGGACATTCAGGATCGGGATTCGAACGCAACTCGATTCTTTGCGGTTGCACCGGCCGAAGAGCGCTCGAAAGGCGGCGGCAAAACCTCACTGGTCGCCTACCCCAACGCCAACTACCCCGGACTCCTGCTTGAGTTGCTCGAACCCTTTGCCGATCGAGACATCAACCTGACCAGAGTCGAGTCCCGCCCCAGCGGTCGGCGACTCGGTGACTACGTCTTCCATATCGATATCGAGGCCGGCCTGTATGAATCCCGAACGAACGAAGCGATCGAAGATATCGAAGCGATCGCCGAAAACGGCTGGGTTCGCAAGCTCGGCTCGTACGATACAGAACACGTCGTCGAGTAGCTTCTTCGGTGAACAGCTGCCCGTTGCCACCACCGATCGCCGGGGCATGCACCCGGCGACCGACGCCATTGACACCCCCAACTGCGGCCGATCGGCCGTCCCGTTTTACGCGTCTCCGTTCCACCGCTGGACCGTCCCCCATGCCATCCACTCTGAGAACGGTGGATGACAGTCCGCTATTTTGGCTCCCCCAACGTTATTGTTTTGGCCGTGACGGCACCACGACCGTCGGAGCTGGCCGGATCGGTTATTTATCGTCGGTCAGCAGGGACTCCAAGATATCACCGTAGGCGGGACGGGTGATGAGCACGCCGACGAGCACGCCGAGGATCGTGATGATGGCGAAGCCACGGAGATCACCGAGACTCAACACGGCCAGGGGTGACATGGCGATGATTGTCGTCGCCGCAGCCGCACCGATGATCCAGAACGCCTTGCGGAAGCGTGACTCGAAGACCCGTCGTGAACTCACCTCGCCGTCGTTCATCACCTCGTCGGCGATAATGACGAGGTCGTCCACCCCTGTCCCGACGACAGCGATAAAGCCGGCCACGTGAGAGAGATCAAGCGGCATTCGTATCAGCGCCGCAAAGCCAAGCAAGATGACCACCTCACTCATCGCCGTGAGGATCATCGGCAGGGCCACGCGTGGGTCCCGGTAGCGGATGTAGACCATCCCACTGACAGTCAACACCGAAAGCAGGCCGATCAGCACCGAGTACAGCTGGAACTGGTCGGCAAGCGCCGGCGACACCGAGAACGTCTGTTCCTGATCAAAATCAAGCGGTGCACGAAGTGCGCCAGCCTGAAGGTTGACCGACAGCGAGAACGCGTCCTGCTGGGTCGGGACGATCATCCGGAACGATGGATCGTTCGCCCACGAGCCGTCAGCCATACTCTGGCCGAGGCTGGGGCTCATGCTGTGTGCGTCGACTGGCTCGCCGTCGACTTCGGTGACCAGACACCACTGGTCATCTGCGGTATCGTAGTTGAACTCGCCCGTCTGGCGGTCGTGGATGGTACACTGGCCGAGCCCATCCTCGCTGGTGAACCCGAACTCGTTCATATCGCTCTGGTAGCGCTCTGCAGGGCTCTCGCCGTTGCCTCCGGCGGTCGACACCGTCACTGGAACGAAGTGTTCACCCTCTTCGAACGTCGGCGAGCCAATCGTGTCGAAATCGTCCCGTTCGAGGACGGTCGTGTTCGTCTGTTCGCCGTCATCACCACCGGGGTGGTAGGCGACAATTTCGACGACGCCGCGTTCTTGCAACAGCGCGCGGAGCTCGTCAGGATCGAGGTCAGGCACCTCAGTCACAATGAAGTACTCACCACCGGGCGTTTGTTCTTGATAGACGCTCCCACCCGAGAGCCCGGCCTCGTTGATCTTGAGTTCGATCGTCCGGATGATGTCATCACGGGTTAGCTGCGTGACGCCGCTGCGAATGTCGCTTTCGTCGTACTCGACGCCGGCCGCGTTCAGCGCGCCAGCGAAATCCGATTCAGAGACCTCGTCGGTGAACACTTCGGCATGGAACTGGTTATCGTCCTCGTGGAACTCGACTCTGGCGTCGGCCCCATCGATTTCGAGTTCGCGTATGAGCGTGTTCTGGACCTCGGTTTCTTCCTCCGGCTCGATATCGATGTTTTCGGCAGTCATGCCAACTATTGGCGCACTGACCCGTGTGCCGCCGTCAAGTCCGAGTCCGTACTCGATGTTGGTCATCCGATCGTCGACGGTCTCGTTTTCGGCGGGCGAGTCATCCGAGAGCACGCCACCGGGAATAAACAGCGCAAAGAGCGCAGCCGAGACGAAAATCACGAGTAACGCGATTCGCCAGTGGGATTTGATCATCCCGATCGGTCCGGTACTCATGATCGCACCCCTTTGAACTTGTACCAGCGAAGCAAGCTCACGTTCAACAGATACGTGTTCATCAGGTCAGCTGCAAGACCAACGAAGAGGATGATTCCGATCGAGGCGAGCAGTTCGACGTTGAGTATCCACGCGGAGATACCCATTACCAGCATCGCCATCATCGACGTGACAGTCATCGTGATCCCGGTTCGTGTTGCGTGATGGAGACTTTCATAGAAGTCACCACCACGGCGTAAGATATGATTGTTTAACAGAATATCAGAGTCGACAGAGTATCCGATCAACAACAGCAAGGCGGCGACGGTGCCAAGCGTGAGCTGAATCCCAGCGATCGACATGAACGCAAGTGGGATCACGATATCCGAAAACGCCGAGGCGACGATCGCGATCGATGGAACAAACGTCCGAAAGAGAATAAAGGCGACGACGCTCATCCCGAGAAACGCAACAGCGATCCCGAGCAGCGCCGTCTGCTGGGACTGCTCACCGAAGCTCGCCGACGTGATCGTCTCACCCTGAATGATCGCGCTGTCGCCATCCGGTTCGAGGTTTGCCTCAGCCTGATCGCTCAGATCCTGTAGCTCGGCCTGATCGAGCTCGGCAAACCGAACAATATACTGGTTCGAAACCTGTGTCGACTCGATCGACTCTGGCTCGACGTCGAACGCCGCAGCGATGTCTTCTTCTGATGTTGTCGTCTGGACAGTCAGTTGTGCTCCGCCAGCGAAGTCGATACCCAGCGCAACCGGCGCGCCGGTCATCACGAACGAGCCGCTGAGTATGAGCAGCGCGGCCGCCAGCACTGCAAGCGGTACTGCCGCAAGCTGGCGGTCACTGTATCGGGTGTAATTAATCTCCGATACGTCGAAATCCCTCATATACCCTCCCACTGGGAGTCAGTCGGTGTAAGCCTTCTCAATTTCACCAGCATATTTCATTTATCTATGTAGTGGAAAATATATCACTCCGATCGATCGAGCAGATATATCGATCGAAAATCGTCTCAATCCGGCAGATACCGAACGCTGACGACGCCGTCATCGGCCGATCGGCGCACTTCGACGCGAACCGCATCGAGTCGGGCCGCTCTGGCGATCGTTTCCTCGTCTTTTAGGACGTCTTGAGCCGCTGCTTCGGTCTGTTCCGCTGGAACCCGAAGGACGTGGAGTTCGCCAGTGCCGGCGCGCTCTTTCGTGACGAGATCGCCGACCTCGGCGTCCGCTGCCAGCTCTCGTTCCAGTGTCGTCGGCCCGAGATCGCTGTCGACCAGCTCGATCGATCGGGTCTCTGCGACATCGACGACCTCCCACGTCACCTCAAGGGGCGGCTCGGGAGCGATCGTTGCCTCGACTACGTCGCGGACCTCGAAACCAGGATTCGATGCGAGCGTGTGTACCTGTGCCGTCTCGACGTCGCGGACGACAGCCGACTCCGGTTCGGCGTGTGTCACGACGAACGTCCCCGTTTGTTCGCTCATACCGATCGGTAGGCAAGGGGCCGGTTTCCGGGTTTCGGCTTCGAACCGATGTACGCACGTCCCGCCGATCGCCTACTGCCGATCGACACGGTCAGGTCGCTCGCCCCTCGAAGTGGCTCTCACAGAGGACATCGAAGACGGTGTCGTCGGTCTGGATGTCTCCACGGGGCGTTTGCTTCATCACCGTGATCGTGTACGCCGCTGGCTCCTCACACTCGATACACGTCCCACGCGCGCCAGCCAGCCCCTCAGTTCGCTCGCCACGTGATCGGATCTCTGCACAGTCTCGACAGAGCCACCACCTGTGTTCTGGCTCGTCACGATCGGAGATCCGGTAGGCCATCGTCTGCTGGTCGAACTGTACTGGCGCAGTGCAGAATACACACTCCATATGGACAGTTCCAGCACCAGCCACCTGAGTGTGACACAGGAACTGTCAGGGACGCCACTACACGAATTGTCAGGGACGCCACTAGTACCTTTTCAACCGTCGACGTGTGAGTCGAACCGACACCCGCCAACTGGTTCGACTCACACGATTGGGGTTGGAAAGCCACCAGAGTCCCCGTGAACGAAGACAGACACCCATCAGACCCCGTCAGATGACGGAACGACTTTACAGTTTGCTGTTGGGTACACACGTATGGACGTCGATATTGGCAACGCACTCGCGTCAGTCACGTCACCAGGGGTTTCACGGGATGCACTCGATCGGTTAGACGAACAGGTCGCACTCGCTCACGAGCGCATCGAAACCGGGAGAGACAACGCCGAACACGGCTACGAGGCGCTCAACCTGCCCGATCGGGTCGACACCGACGCAATCCGATCGGCGGTCGAGCCCGTCGCCGACGCCGAGGCACTGATCACAGTCGGCATCGGCGGCAGCTCACTCGGGGCGGCGACGATCGTCGACGCGCTCGATTCCGACACTGAGACGGTCTTTCTCGACAACGTCGACCCCGAGTGGGTTACGGCCCATCTCGATCGACTCCCACTCGAAGAGACGGCGATCAACGTAGTCTCGCGATCGGGCAAAACGGCCGAGACGCTCGCGAACTTTCTGGTCGTCCGCGAGGCCTACGAAGACGCTGGCGTCGACTGGACCGAGCAGACGATCGTGACGACCGGCGAGGCCGGCCCACTTCGCGAGCTGTCCGACCAACACGAGCTGCCGTCGCTGAAGGTACCCGACGGCGTCCCGGGGCGGTTCTCGGCGATCTCACCCGTCGGGCTCGTCGCTGCAGCCGTCTGTGGACACGATCTCGACGCGATCGTCGAGGGAGCCGCCGCGGAAGCTGAGACGCTTACGGGCTCGCTGTACGACTGTCCCGCCTACGCCTATGGGGCGATTACCTACGCCTTAGACGCCCGAGGTGCGAGTATGAACGCGATGTTGCCCTACGACGAGTCGCTTGAAACTTACTCCGAGTGGTTCGCCCAGCTGTGGGCCGAAAGCCTTGGCAAGGACGACCTCGGCCAGACGCCACTCCGGGCACTCGGGGCGACCGACCAACACTCCCAGCTGCAGCTGTACCGCGCCGGCCCACGGGATAAGGTCGTCACGTTCGTCACCCCACGGGAGCGATCGGATCGATCGGTTCCAGAAACCGACGTTGAAGATATGGCCTATCTCGGCGACGCGACGCTCGGGGAGTTGCTCGATGCAGAGTTCGAGGCGACCGAGGCGAGTCTTGCCGCCGCCGGCCGACCGAACGTCCGCATCGAGATCGAACGGGTCGACGAGTACGAACTCGGCGGCCTCCTCTATGGCATGGAAGCGGCCTGCGTGCTCGCGGGCGAACTGTACGGTATCAACACGTTCGAACAGCCGGCCGTCGAGTGGGGCAAAAAGGCCGCGCGTGGCCTGCTCGGGGGCGGCGACTTCGAAGAAGCCGACGCCGTCGCGGACAAAACGGAGCTTCGGATCGAACGCTAACCGCCGGCTCGATCGCGTTTCAGTTATTGCTATCGACCGCTGGCCACTTGCAGAGCCCATATGTGGATCGGCACAAAATCACAGATATGAACGAACCAGCACGGACCGACGACGCCGGTCCGTACGCCTCCGGGGCCGCTCCCGCGATCGGGACCGGTCTCGCTGCTGTGATGGTCGCCGCGACGGCAACTCCCGTTCGCCGCGGCGTCGATGACCCTGCCGTCTGGGCCGGCGCTGTGTTCGCACTGCTGGCTATCATCTTCTTTCTCGGCAGTCGGTACGATCGAATCGATCGACAGATCGCCGGCCCGATCGCTGCAGCGTCGAGTTTCGCGGTGGTCGTCCTCTCGGGCTATACACTCAATCAGGGCACGTCGGTTCCAGCGACAGTTCCGGCCGCCGAGTGGTCGATTTCCCTGCAGCTACTGGCATTTTGTACGGCGGCGATCGCGACGGGTATTGGCGTCGCCGACTACTTCAGGATCGGTGGCTATGGCCTCCTCTATCGAGCCTTCTACATCTCGGTGTTATCCATTCTCGCGTTCGCTACCCTGTTTGCTGCGGAGTTTACGACGATCGTCATCGCTCAGCCGTTCGTACTGACAATGGACGATCTGTCAGTGATCCAGCTGGTCACACTCGGCCAACTCGGAACAGCGATCGGAACGGCAGCCGTTGCTGTCGGCTATCTCCTCTTTAGACAGTACGGGTTGTCCTACATCGACCTGCGCCTTCCGACGAGACGGGACCTCGCGTGGATGGTCGGCGGAATCGTCGCCCTGTTCGGGGCAGTGGTGGGAATTTCCGCACTTTTCGAGGTGACTGGTGTCACCATCGCCGACCACGGGACGGCCCAGGAGGCTGCTGAAAACCCGGAACTCATGCTGCTTTTGATCCCTGCAGCAATCTTGATCATCGGCCCGTTCGAAGAGTTGCTGTATCGAAACATCATCCAGAAAGCGCTGTACGAACAGTTCTCTCGGTACGGTGCCGTCGTCGTCGCCAGTGTAATCTTCGCCGGGGCTCACGTGTTTGCCTACGCGACGGCCACCGCGGGAGCGATTATCGCCAGTTTGACCGTTGTGTTCGGCCTCTCGATCGTTCTCGGCGTGATCTATGAACGCACGGATAATCTGGTCGTTCCGGCGATCGTCCACGGGGTGTACGATGCGATCTTGTTCGCGAATCTGTATCTGACCTACGCCGGGTGAACTCGGTTACTGTGGGTTCTTTCGAGCGAGCTGGGTGCCACAGATTGGGCAGCGATCCTTGTTCTCGTCGAACTCGCGCCCACAGCCCTGACACTGGTAGTGCCACTGGCGTTGCTCTTCGATCCCATCACGGGCGATTACTTCGACATCGATGCCGAGTTTTTCGGCGACGTTTTGCATCGCGTAATCGTCCGTGACGAGCGTTCCATCGAGCTCGAAGCTGGCTGCAACGAGGCGCACGTCCGTCGTCGAAAGCACCGACAGATCGCCGGATTCCTTGGCTGCGCGTTTTACTTTCTCCGTCGTGTCCCCATCTGGGATGTGGATGTGCATCCCCGACCCCTCCATCGCGTCGTAGCGATAGGCGCTCTCGTCTTCGAGTTCCTCGCGGACGAGTGGGATCGTTGCAGTCTGTTCTGTGGTGTGAAAGTCATGAATAAAAGCCGAGGAGTCGAGAACGTACATACCGTTAGCGGTGAACGACGATGTAGTCTTTGACTGCCTGGACACGGCTCAC
>LKMJ01001433.1_pt1 | contig 20996 bp, 16 predicted proteins | sample 643391 | NCBI WGS metagenome assembly LKMJ01 (sample SAMN04112250, study PRJNA286221) | soda lake metagenome | biome: soda lake; feature: Kulunda Steppe; material: water; isolation source: sample PL-Br10 brine of Picturesque Lake | place: Russia: Kulunda steppe | collected 2010-07
CATCATCGTCCGGGGCTGCCTGAACCATCCCGTCCACAACCGGTACTGTCGCTTCCTGATCTTCCTTCAACAATGTGGAACCCGATGCACCGAGCACTCGAACTCTGGCCGTTTCTACATCGTCCTCGACAGTCACTGCCAACTCTCTCGGATCGGGGGTCTGCCCGACGTTGACCGTCTCCAGGACTGTCTCGGAATACTCAAATTCGGGGAGTGTGTCAACAAACTCGCTATCCCGGTAGGTAACCTCACCGTGGGTAATAACTGTGTGAACGTCACACGCTTCGATTGATTGATCAAGCAAAACCATGTTTGCATACTTACCGGGTGCAATACTTCCGTAGTCCTCGTCGATGCGCATCCCCTCGGCCGGGTTCAGCGTCGCCATCTGGATCGCGACGAGCGGATCGACACCTGCCTCGATTGCAAGTCTTATCTTGTGATCCATGTGTCCCTGTTCAGAGATGTGTAACGCGTCGATGTCATCGCTGATCAACCCGACACAGCGAGGGTCGACATCGTGTTCGGTGACCACCTTGATGACTGCCTCAAGATCGGTTGACGCCGAACCCTCCCGGGCGTAGAGATACTCGCCGGCCCGCAGTTTCCCGAGTGCCTCCTCGGCGTTCGTTGATTCGTGATCAGATGTGATGCCAGCAGCGACGTAGGCTTGAAGTTCCTGTCCATAAATATCAGGGGCGTGACCTTCACGCGTTTTGTTTTTCGTTCTGGCCACCTCGATCATCTCGGCCAGTTCCGGGTGCCCGTCGATCACCGGCGGCACCAACACTTCTGCAAGCCCCATCGCTTCCGGTAGGTCGATCAGGTCGTCGACCAAATCTGGGCTTAGAGAGCTGCCAACGGTCTGTGTGTCTGCTTCCTCCATGAATGAGGGGACCATGTAGAAGAAATCCACGGGAAGCTGTCGGGACTCCTCAAGGATTTCCTCCAGTCCCGGCACACCCGAGACGAGCGTTACCTCCATGAGATCAGTTGCGACTGTCGTCGTTCCGTGTGGGACGACTGCCCGCGTAAACTGCGTCGGTGTCAACAGTGTGCTCTCAACGTGAATATGGGCGTCGATGAAACCAGGGGCGAGATACCGTCCTTCTGCATCAATAACAGTCGTCTCCGCAGACGCCAGTTCTCCAGGGATATCGCCAACGGCGGCGATACGGTCACCTGCGACGGCGACATCGCCGTCGTACACTTCCCGAGTGTGGACGTTAATGATATTTGCGTTCTCGACGATCAAATCAGCCGGTTCCTCTCCGAGCGCGACGGCACGTGCACTAGTCATTGGTATCGTTTCCTATAGGCCACTCATGAAATTGTTTGTCGAAATTTAAAAAGTTCCCCCAACCATACAAATATTGCCTAGTTTTTCTAGATATTTTTGAATGAATACTGGCCTGTATGCCAATTATATTTGATGATGTCGCGTTTCCGTTATACGATAATTTTCCAAGGGGTGCATAGAGAATCTCTGAGGAATCCGTCCGAAACGTTGGATCAGACCCATACCTGGGGCCTGTATAGCAAACGGCATATCGGTTGGAAGAAAACTAGATAGTTGACCAGATCTGGAAAAGAAACGTCAGGACTACGAGGGGACCTCGCCTTCGACAGCGTCAATGTAGGTTTCTGGCTCGCCAAACAGTGCCTCGTCATCCCAGCCTTCGTACTGGGTGCCCTCCCAGACAGTCCGTTCACCGCTGATGAGTTCGTCTTCCATTTCTCGGACATTCTCTACCACGTCGTCGGGGAGATTGTCACTGAGATCTGCGTATGCGACACCGGATTCGAGTCCGCCCCACTCCCAGTTTGGCTCCCACTCGCCATCGCGAATTGCTTCGACAGTTGGCTCGTAGAACGCAGCCCAATCGAACGCTGCGGAACCAAGGTAGTAATCCCCACCAATCTCTGGCATTGGCGTGTCCGTCACAGAGGCCCACACCTCGTTTGAAGCAGCGGCTTCCGCGGCCGCCGGTGAGTCCATGTGGTTGACAACTACGTCTACACCTTCGTCGACGAGTGTGTTTGCCGCATCTCTTGCCTGCGGTGGATCCTCCCAGGCGTTGATCCAGCGGACGATCATCGACACATCGTCGTTGACCGCGGCTGCACCGGCCGCAAAGGCATTGAGCTGGCGAATGACCTCTGGAATTGGAATAGCCGCCACATAGCCGAGGGTATCAGCTTCTGTGACGTGTCCGGCTGCAGCCCCACAGAGATACTGGGTTTGGTAGCGCCGGCCGTAGTATCGTCCCATATTCTCGTTTTGACGGTATCCCGAACAGTGTTCGAACGCTGTGTCGGGATAGTCCATGGAGACATCGTACATTGGATCCATGTGTTCGAATGTACAACCGAAGATGACATCGACTCCGTCCTCAGCCCACTGTTCGAACGTCCGTGCAGCCGTGTCTTGGCCGACTCCGTCAGAATATTCGGTCTCAACCCAGTCGTGTTCGTCGATAGTTAAGCGTGCTTCATCATGTGCTGCCGTCCAACCGAGATCTCGGAGTTCGCCGGGGTAGGCAAACGCCGCGCGTACCGTATCTTCGTCGCCATCGTCACCGCCACCCGTACAGCCTGCAACTGCCACCGTGCTCGCTACACCCAACCCTTTCAGTACGTCGCGACGAGAGTTAGATTTTTCAGTCATTAGTTTCCCTTCTTTGGAATATTAGTTTGATTAGCTTTATGTTCGTTTGGCATATGTCTATTTTCATTACAACACGTAATTTTTCTCAACACTAATAAAAACTTCCACTAGTAGGAATGTTGCCAAAACCAGTCGACTATCCAAGATGACATCCTTGCCAGCGTAGCACGCGTGGATATTGCAGCAACTGCATCGCACGTGCACTTCGCGAGGTTAGCGTGCAGGCGTCTCGTTTTTTGATCGTCAGTGTCCGTAAATCCGTTCAGCTTCGACCCAAAAGTATTAGAAAAACACCATAATGAACGGAAAGCCGAATTTGTCACGGTAGCGGTCGTTCAGTTGCTGATAGTGATTAGTGCGGTTATTTTCGCACCCCAATTACAACCCCGGATGTTTCACAGAGTGTCACTCGCAATTCGCGTTCCCGAGCGGTACAGATTCGCACTAACCACTATCAGACTGAACGTTTGACACCAGCACCAAGGGGGCAGCTGGTCTCGTCTGTATTTCGTTTGAACTGAGTTATTGTGTGTTCCCGCTGTAGTGGCGTCAGTGACTCGAGGCCGTCGGTTCCATGGCTATACCGGTCGACGGAAGTCTTGATAGATATCACCGATACCGTGTCTCGGGTGGAATTATCAACTGTTCCGTCGACCAGTATACGTGAAAAACGAAAGCGTACAATCGTTACGAAACTGTCGCGTTTCCAGTACTTAAAACCGGCGCGAAGCCGGTAGTGACGACCTGATGACTCGGTGTTCAGGCAAATCACGCAGGTCGTCATTTGGAGTAACGCATGCTGAAAACTTCAGTCTTGACAAGTCGACAGCCAGCGCAGTGTACTCGCTGCTCGACGAAGTCGACAGCGAGTCCATTGCCGATGAATTCGATATCGGCAAACACAGCAAGAAACACGACTTCGACAACCATCTGAAAGTCGCTATTCGTGAGGGAATCGATCCATCAGATTCGTTGGCTGAAATTGAAGAAACAACTGACACAGACGTTGAAATGGAGAAGATGGCTGCCTCTACGTTCTCGCGTTACACGAACGACCGCGACTACCGCGCGGTCGTTCGAACCATGTTCGAGCTACTCCACACCCCACAGCTAGCACATCAACGTGCCGTCCAACAGAAACGACTTCAAGAACTCACCCGAGGCGTTGTTGCGACCGATGCGACGAATCTCGAACTTACACGGTCGGTCGTCGTCTCAGACGAGTTCGTCGGAGACGACGAGCAACCCTACGAAATTAACACCGACGACGGCGGCATCAAGCTTCACCTTGCCGCGCGTGTTGACGGAGAACACAAGCATCCGCTCGGAGCGACCGTTATAGAAGGCGAAACTCACGAAAATCCGCAGTTTGAACATCTCTATGGCGATGTCAAGGTCTTTCCAGACCTTGACTCGCCGATTTGGGTGTTCGACCGTGGCTACACGCGCTACGAGCGGTTTTGCGGCTTCACAGACGTTAACGACGATTTCATCACACTGCTGGAATCGGACGCTCGGTACGAAGTCTGTGAGCAGATCCAGACCGTGGAGGTAGCTGAGGGAGACGAAACACGGCAGGTGCGTGATGATCGGATTGAACTCGCTGACACTGGTGAACAGTTTCGGCGAGTGATGCTAGAAACGCCAGATGGAGAGCAACTGGAGTACCTGACGACGCTGGCGTCGTCAGAGTAGGATCCAGTCGACGTAATCAGCATCTACACGCTTCGAACACTGATCGAGATCCTGTTTCGGGAGCTGAAGCAGTACCTGAACGTTGAGAGCTTCCACTCACAATCGCTCAATGGCGTGCTGTTTGAGTTGTTTTCTGCGTTGATTGGATTGTTGCTCATTCAGTGGCTGCGGCAACGCCACCCGATGCGGGGTGGCGTGCCGCAAGCGATTCGAGAGGTACGAAAGCACTGGAACAACACGCTCGGCTCGGTCGGGTAACTCATCTCACGGCGGGTGGTTCGCCGCCGCTGTGAGCGGCGGCTCTGGACATCGCAGCAGAAACTGATCGAAATTCCGGTAGAAACGCGTCTAATCCAGACTTTCGGGCCGAATTTGTTGGCTGTTCGTCACTGCATGTCGTTCAAACAGCGAACTCAGCTTGATCTCATTTCTCACGCCTACGCGGTGTCTTTATAAATTCGAAACGCGACAGTTACGAAATTCTAAAGATATCATATTAATCTATTGGTCTTGAGAATATTCTCCGAATCATGGGGATATATATATGTCCAAAAGAGTCCCTTGAATGTACAAAGAAAAGTAATACTGGCGTATTAAACTAATAATACACGCAATAATAATACAATGTACAATAAAAATTTAACTAGACGTAGAACAATTCAGGCGTTAGGGACAGCAGGAATCATCGGACTTGCTGGGTGTACAGATGCTGGAGACGATGCTGATGATGAGATAGAGGATGAGGCAGATGAGGACGCAGAAGTCAGGGCTGCTTTTGTCTACCACACAGATTTGAGTGACATCGGGTGGGCACGGGCCCACGAGAACGGTCGACAGGCGGTAGAAGAAGAGTTTGACTGGGTGTCAACGGCATACACCGACGGCATCCCGGGAGAAGATGTTAGACCGATTTTTGAAACCTTTGCCGGAGACGACTACGATGTTATATACGGGACGACAACTGAATACCAGGACCCAATGATGGAGGTTGCTGAAGACTACCCAGATATCGCTTTCGAACACTGTAATGGGTTTCTGGAGGCAGAGAATATGGCTCGCTACATGGGCAAATTCTACGAAGGGTGGTATTTGAACGGCGTCGCAGCAGGACTACTCACAGAGTCAAACACTCTCGGAATGGTGGTCCCGATACCCATTCCACAAATCCTTCGTCAGTTAAATGCGTTCACACTCGGTGCACGGTCAGTCAACCCGGATGTGACGACGCACACTCGCTGGATAAACGACTGGTTCGATCCCAGCTCTTCGTCCGAGGCGGCAGACAATCTCATTGATGAAGGCGCTGACGTTCTGGGAAGCAACATGACGTCTGGGTCTGATCTCGAAACTGCCTCAGAACGGGAAGTGTTCAATTTCGGTGTAAACACGTCGATGGCAGCACAGGGTGGACAGTATTATGCTACGGCCCAAATTAACAACTGGACACCGTATTATCTAGACTCTGTCCAAGACGTTCGCAACGACGACTGGGAGACAGGATGGACCTGGGGCGGTGTCGAGGAAGGTATGGTTGAACTCGATGAGTTCGGTCCAGAGGTTCCTGACGAGGTCGTAACTGAGGTCAATGAGGTAATGGATGCGATGGCAGACGGTGAAGTCGATGTTTGGAGTGGTTCAATGTATGAGGGGTGGAGCGAGTCCGAATTATTCGAGGATGTCGACAGTTATGTCGAGGGTGTCGACGGTGAAGCTCCGTAACTAATTGTAATAATTAAGTTACGACATCAGAACTACTTGCTGAATCAGTTGACCCAACCACATTCTTCTCTCGCTCGGTTACCACCGATAATAATATTAGTGTCGTCCGCACCGATACCGTTTTCACTTCGTTCAAATCATGCCCACTGTTCAGCATCTCGCCGTTCGACGAGGGCTTCAGCTTTCTCGGTGTACTCATTGAGTATCGCTTCTACGTCTGCTGGGAGGAATTCTCCTTCATCGACAATCCGTTCACCATCGACAAAAACTGTCTCCACATCAGATGGCATCGCAGCGTGAACGATGTTTGGCACGACGTTAGCTGCTCCCATATTGGGACTCAGGTGGGGTTGGTGAAAATCGAGCATCACTAAGTCTGCACGTTTGCCTGCTTCGAGTGAACCGATCTTATCTTCCAGTCCAAGCGCTCTGGCACCACCCATCGTTGCTAACCGCAGCACCTCTTCGGCGGTCATTTCTCGTGCATCCAACCGATGGACTTTCTGGAGTAACGCCGCGTTTTTCATCTCCTGAATGATATCAAGACGGTTATTTTCCTTGATCCCATCCGTGCCGAGACCCACGGTAACACCGTGATTGCGTAGTTTTGGGACGGGCGACACCCCTGAGGCAAGTTTTTCATTGCTGGTTGGACAGTGAGCAACGCTAGCACCTGTCCGAGAGAGTGTTTCGATTTCCTGATTAGTGAGCCATACACAGTGAGCAACAACTGTTTTGGGACCAAGAACCCCCCGGTCTTCGAGGATCTCTATCGGCCGCATCCCATATCTGTTCGTCAGCTCTTGTGCCTCCTGGACAGATTCTTCACCATGTGTATGAATACCAACCCCATACTCCGCTGCTCGCTCTGCGACCTTACGGTATGCATCTGCTGTACAGTATTCAAGATGTTCGAGTCCAAACCACGCTTTTACTCTTCCATCTGCCGTGTCATGATACTCCTCGACAAAGTCAATGTTATCTTCAACGGACGGGAAATATTCGTACCCCTCTCTGTCAGCGACATACGGTGATAAAACGCCACGGAGACCGTACTCTTCGACGATGTCCGCAGCTTCCTCCATGTATCTGTACATATCGAGCGCACAAGTTACACCGGCAGTTGCCATCTCTGTATAACACAGTTTGTACGCAACTTTGGCGTCATCCCGTAACAGCGCACGGTGAGTCGGATCAACGTGTTCAGTAAGCCATTCCCACACTGGTAGGTCCTCGGCTAGCCCGCGAATGAATCCAGTGTGGACGTGGAGATTGATCAGGCCGGGAATAATGACCTTGCCAGTCGCATCGACTACTGTCTCAGGTTCGTATTTCGCTTCAATCTCTCGACTCGGCCCGACATCTCGGATTGTATCGTCCTCAATGAGGATACCCCCATCCTCATAGACTGTATTTTCAGGATCAACGGTTACGACTGTTCCACCTGTAATGAGTGTATTGGCCATTTTCTCAAATCTGGATGGTGTTTCGATTTGAATAAATGTTGTGGATTTTGTCCCACAAATGTATACATATAGGGCCGTCAGATTAAACACAAGCAGAATCAGACCGAGCAGACATATGATGTGTTCTCATTCTAGGGAGATTCTGACGCATCCCCGTCGAACATCGGTGGAAAGAGCACAGAAGACATCCTCGGGTAACACGACATGTAACGAGTTCGTTTGAATCTACACTGGCAATTATTGGACATACACAGCGGTATGCTCCCAGACGAAGTAAAGAATTAAGTATCAAGCTCGATATTGCTGAAATATGGCAACTAAGCAGTCTCGGTTTGAAAAAGTAGAGAGTCTCATCGGTGAAATGGAAACCAAACTTGATGAAGGAAAGTATCCGATCGAAGTGATAAATAATGAAGATATTTACCAGACAGAGCTACGGCGAATTTTCGCCAAAGCCTGGGTCTATCTCGGTCACGAGTCAGAGTTCAAACAACCCGGTGATTATGCCCGCCGGTATATTGGTGAAGATCCATTCATCCTCACGCTGGACGAAACTGGCGAAATGCACGCATTTCTGGACAGTTGTAAGCATCGAGGGGCACAGTTCTGTACCGCGGAGTCGGGGAACACCTCGCATTTCCGCTGCCCATACCACGGGTGGACGTACAAAAACGACGGGACACTGCAGGGGATGCCTCACATGAAGGAGGCATATCAGGACCTTGATGAAGAAGCAATCTCTCTGACTGAAGCCCAACTGGACTCCTACAACGGGCTAATTTTCGGCCGTATCGCTGAGGAGGGTCCATCTTTGGAGGAGTATCTGGGTGATTTCACGTGGTATCTTGATACCCTGTTCGATACAACGGAAGGTGGGATGACAGTCGTAGGTGAACCCCACCGATGGGAAGCGGACTACGACTGGAAAATTGCTGCGGACAACTTTTCCGGAGATTCTTACCATGTGCTGACGACGCATCAGGCCTCACTCGAGACGGAAAGTCTGGAATTAGGACCATGGGAAGAACTTGATGACGCAGTCAAAGCTGGATATGTCAGTTGTACTGATTCGCACGCAGCTGCCTACTACCTTTCTGAAGATGAGGAAACGTTTATGGGTTACCCTGACTATGTTGTCGACAATCTCAGTGATTCCCTGACTTCGGACCAGCGAAAGTTGCTAGGTCGGTCAATCTTCCACTTCGGAACTGTGTTTCCGAACATGTCTTACATTCACGGGACGCAGTCGGGTGGCTGGGGTGGCCCGTGGGTCTGTCTCCGAAAGTGGCAACCCCGCGGTTGTGGCAAGACTGAAACAGTCAGTTGGTGGCTTGTTCCGGAAGAAATGGCCGACGACGAGGAACGTCTAGAAGAATCTCATCGTGGCTGGATGAGCCTCAGTCCAGGTGGGTCGTTTGAATCCGACGATCTCACTGTCTGGGAGGGTATCTCCGAAAGTAGTGGGACGTTGACACACAAGTTACGAGATTCTGCAGGAAATATGCAGCAGGGTATGGATGGAATGACCGATGTGACAGAAAAGAAAGATGATCCGCACTATGGTCCAGGTGAAACAGTCTGGCAGGGGAATTATTTTGACGAGTTAAACTCACGCAAGTTCTACGAAGCGTGGTGTGAGATGATGGCTACCGGGGAGAGTCCGGAGGAAGAGCAATGAATACCCTACAGAAAACAGCTGAAATCGATGGTGAAACCCAGCATCGAGTCGAACGCTTTCTGTACAGAGAGGCAGACCTGTTGGACACATTCGCTCTCGATGACTGGCTCTCGTTGCTCGATGAAGAAATTCTCCTGAAAATCCCTGTGCGGACTGCTCGAGATCCTGGCTCAGAACGGTCAGAGTTCAGTTCTGACTCTTACTACATGTACGAAGATTATGAGATGCTGCGAGAACGAATTGGCCGACTGGAAAAAGAGTATGCGTGGTCTGAAAATCCGCGCTCCCGAGTTCGCCACGTCATCGGTAACGTTGCGGTTCAAGACACTGACGGTGACGAACTAGTTGTCTCCAACAACCAACTTGTGTATCGGAGTTACGGTGATACCCCAGACAACGATCTACTCTCTGGAAAACGAGAAACGGTCTTGACAGAGTCAGCAGATGGATTCCGTATAAAAGAGCGAACAGTGTACATGGACCACACAGTGTTGAACACAAAAAACTTAACCCTCCCACTCCTGTAACAATGTCTAAACAGAAACCAACTGGTGTCTCACGACCACCTGAGTATCGTTTTACAATCTCAGACAAAAGCAACTCCGTCGAGGTACAAAAAATCATTTCGCAAGGCGAACGTCTGGAAATTGATAGTGGAGACGAGACCATCAAACTCGATTCGCTGTTACTCGAAGGACTCTCTTGGCAGCGCGAATACGGTAAACTACAAGATGTAATCGGTGAACGTGACGACGATATATTCTCGGTAGACGATGACGCGAGCCACATACTCGAAGAGTTCACCATTTCGAATGAGTATTCGCATACAACTGTCCGGAAAATTGAAACTGATAACGGAGAAGGTATCCAAATCGAGACACCAGTCCGTGGCACGAAAATCAATTTGGGCATAGAGACCCTCGAGGCTCTGACGGGAGTTTCTGACAACTATCTCTTTTCACGGTGGTTCAAAACGCCATTTGGGCCAGAGGACGCCCCGGTCGAGGGACCATTATAGTTTGCAGTAGCAGGGTACTGTATTTGTCAGTCTAGTAAGTCGCATGCCCGTTCGGCTAGGGCAACCGTCGTACAGTTCGTATGCGCACGAACTGTCGTTGGCATGATCGATGCATCAACGATATAGAGATCCTCGACGCCGATAACCTGGCACCACGGAGTGACGACAGACATTTGATCATTTGACTGACCCATTCGGCAGGTTCCAACCGGGTGATAGTACTGTGTGACGTGTTCTCGCAACGTCTTTTCGAGCGCGCGATCATCAGTAGTATTGATATCAACGCTCCCTGTTTGTGTCTCAATTACTGGCTCCCCATTCCTCACTGCCTGCATTGGATCGGTATCCAATAGTTCCATCACATGTTTCACACCCTCACGCATCCTGACCAAATCCCGTCGGTCTGACAACATGTTTACATTGATTTCAGGGTCAGCAGTCGGGTCACTGTCAGTGAGTGTTACTGTCCCACTGGAATAGGTATCGAACATACCGAGAATAACTCCGCCACAGATACTCTCTGACCCTCCTGGATCTGTGAAATTTCGAGAGAGCACGTGCAGTTCGTTTGCCCGAGAACAGGGAAGATCTGACTCCCAAAACAGCAGCGTCGAACCAAAGAACCCAGACGTGTCGTCCGGCAAGGCAGTAGAATCAAGCGGGAATCGGATTGGAATAAGTGGATGATCTATGACTCTCCCGACGCCTGGGAGTTCTGACCGTACCGGTACACCCACAGATTTGATCTGTTCTCTTGGGCCGATGCCGGAGCGGACCAGTATTGTCGGTGTGTACACCGCCCCAGCCGAGAGTATAACCCGATCTGCCTTGTACTCTGTGCGTTGCCCGGCTACGTTGGCTTTAACACCGGTTGCCGTCTGGCCATTGAATGTTACAGTGTCAACCAGTGTCTGGGTCTGGACCGTGAGGTTGGGGCGGCGACGGGCCGTTTCAAGATAGGCTTGATTGGTCGATATACGAGCCCCATCGCTGACATTCCGTGGCGTCGCTGCGATGCCGGACGTCCCTGGGGCGTTTATATCCAAATCCGGTGCGACAGGATGTCCCATGTTTACCGCGGCATCACGTAAGGCACGATCAACAGGTCCCCATTCATCACGTTGAGGTCTGGGTCGCCAGACTGGGATCGGACCGGTATTGCCGTGATTACTACGGTCGCCCAGTTCATCGTTCTCAATCCTGTTGAGATAGATTTCCATCTCTTCGCCAGACCAACCGGTACAGCCCGCTTGTTCCCACCGGTCAAAATCAGAAAGCGGGGGACGAACCCACATCTGACCGTTGACAGCTGAGCCGCCCCCGAGTCCCTTCCCAATATAATACTGTTCCGGAGTTTTTGCATCAGTCAGTGTCGCCTCAAGCTCTGGCCAGACAAATCGATCCTTCTCCAGTAACCGAGTGAAATTCCCGTACAGCACCTCCTCATCTGCATCTTCTGTCCGCCAGTCCCGGCCCGCTTCAAGCAACAACACCGACTCAGTTGAATCCGCAGAAAGACGACTCGCGACGACAGCTCCTGCAGATCCACCGCCGATAACAATCGTGTCATATGACATTATTTATTTCCCCCACAAATGACTACATGTGACTGTATGACTGTCTCGTATTTTTGCCTACTTAGATCAAGTGCGACAACTAAGATGCTCAAATGTAACATACACCAAGGTCTTTGGGCTTCAGATTAATATTTTGGGTACGTGCAAAAATACCACCGCACAGATAGACAGCAAAAGCGGTTAGATTGTCGGAGAGTCATTAGAAGTAGCTAATCGTCCTAATAGATGCCTCTCAGTTAGCCCCGTTTCGTTCCGCCGAAGTGATAGGAACCAGAAACTATATTATCGAGGTATAGACAGTTAAAATATGAAACACCTAACACTCAGTGAAACAGACCTCGACGCAGTCGAGCAACCGGAGATCGACGGCGCCCGGTGGCTGTCTGCATTTCCGTTTACACCAGACCGATCGGGTGAGACACTATCGACGGCGGACAACTATACAGTTGTCTACAATGAGATGGAACCTGGCACTCACATCGGTACGCACCAGGACGGCGTTGATGAAATTGTCTACGTCATCTAGGGGACACTCGAAGCCACCGTAGACGGAAACTCGAGGTCGGTGGTTGCCGGTGAGTTAGCCGTCTTTCCAGCCGAAATACCACACTCGGTGGAGAATAATGACACAGACCGGGCGAAGTTACTCGGTTTCTTTCCAGATGGTGGCCTCAATTCAACGTTTGAACACGAAATTGCCCCAGATAGTGAAAAAGAAGAGTAAAGTAGTTACGATAAGTACACAGACATTGTACTACTGATACGATTCATGAAACTGGGAACATATGGAAATGTCATAGCTAGTGATGAACAGACAAGAGAAGATACGTTCGACGTAACGAACCCAGCAACAGAGGAGGTCATCGCAACGGTGGCAAAAGCGACAAAATCAGATGTAGAAGCAGCAATTTCTGCTGCTGATGCAGCGAGCGATTCTTGGGCTCAATTCGATTCAGGAAAGCGGGTACGTCTGCTGTTAGAGATTGCAGAGCGGGTCGAACAGTCAGTAGACAAACTGGCAGAAACAGAGACGCTGGAGATGGGACGTTCGCTGGGTGCCTCACAAGCGCAGGCGCAAAAAACAGCGCGCTATTTTGAGTATTATGCTGGGATCGCAGACAAAATCGAAGGGCAAACGATTCCAATAAGCGGAAACCAGTCAGTCCTAGACTACACAGTTCGAGAACCCTACGGAGTAACGTCACATATCATCCCGTGGAATGCATCGATGGTACTTGCCGCCCGAAGTATCGCACCTGCACTCGCGGCGGGAAACAGTGTCGTCGCGAAGGCCGATGAGAACGCTCCACTCTCACTACTCACGCTCGGAAAAATAATCAATGAGACAGAAATACCGTCCGGTGTATTCAATGTCGTCACTGGCGGTGGGGCACGCACTGGCCAGCAGTTAACCGATGATGATCGTGTCGACTACATTGAATTTACCGGTTCTACAGAAACCGGAACAGCGGTAATGAAGTCCGCAGCTGACCACATAACACCAGTCCACTTAGAGCTCGGTGGCAAGAGTCCGAATCTTGTGTTTCCAGATGCGGATCTTGAACAAGCAGCTACTGACTCAGCGAAAGTATTCTGGAACACTGGACAAACCTGTTTTTCACCGACACGCATCTTCGTCCATGAAGAAGTCTACGAAGCGTTTATTGATCTCCTGATTACCGAGGTCCAGTCGATGGAGATTGGACCAGGTATGGAGAATAATACTATTGGTCCGCTCATTACCGAAACTGCCGTCGAGCGTGTCCAGTCGTATCTTGACGACGCAATAGAGGAGGGTGCAAAAATACTGCTTGGCGGCAACCGTATCAATCGATCTGGCCATTTTTTCGAGCCGACAATTGTGACAAACGTGGACGATGATTCAGCAATATCCTGTGACGAAATCTTTGGTCCGGTGGTTACGGTGTACAAATTCAGTTCCGAATCCGAGGCACTGAACCGGGCGAATGCAACTGATTACGGGCTATATGCCCTCGTCTGGACAGACGACCTCGACCGAGCTCACCGACTGGCGGGAAAACTCGAGGCCGGAACAGTCGTCGTCAACGAGTATCTGTTTGCGTCACCGAATGCCCCTTCTGGTGGGTACAAAAAGAGTGGTATCGGTCGCACAAAGGGACAGCAGGCTATCAAAAATTACACCCAACTAAAAAACGTCGTCATTTCGGTCGATGAACAGTAACTACCGAACACAGGATGACAACTCGATGGCAACATCGTGTACTCTCTGGTCGCGTCATATAGGCCACGCTGATTGTCCTGTTGGTGTACAGCGAAAGGACTGTAAATCACAATCTGAACTGAACGAGTAACGAAAACACGGACGAAAATAACGATGGTTGACACGCTAATAACGAATGGTACCGTTGTAACGCAAAACGAAAACAGAGATGTACTCTCACCTGGGGCTGTTGCGATAACCGGTAGTGAGATATCTGCTATCGGTCCTGCAGACATCATTGAAAATGAAATATCACCTGACAAGATATACGACGTGGAGGGTCGTGTGGTCATTCCCGGACTAATTAATGGACACACCCACGTCTCGGACATTCTGCTTCGCGGTTCATTTGCACAAGACAGAGGGCTGTATGATTGGCTGTTCAACGTGAAGCAAGCAGCACTGTTCGAAATGGAGCCAGAAGAGTACGAACTTGCTGAAAAATTGTACTGTTTAGAGGGTATTCAGGCGGGAATGACGACGTTCGTCGAAAACGACACGGCTCTTGACTGGACGGACCTAGAGGCGACAAAACGGAAGCTTGATATCTACGAGAAGATGGGAATCCGCAATATCTACGGAGCAGGACTCAGAGATTTGCCCGCTGACGAGGAGTTCAAGGAACTGTTCCGGGAAATTACGTCTCGTGACGACTCTCACCATCCGGGCCCTGACACCCTTGTTGTCGAAACTGACGAGGGTCTTGACGGGATTGAATCCCTCATTGAACAGTACCATCAGCCTTCGGGGCGACAGTCGGTCTGGCCGGCACCTGCGACAGTTGCGACGACCACACCCGACGCACTGCGTGGTGCCTACCAACTCGCAGAGAGTTACGATGTTCAGACAACTACACACGTTGCAGAAGCTAAAGCGGAAGTGAAAGAGCGGGGAGCGCTGTCGAGCATCGAATATCTTCAAAATGTGGGCTATCTCGGCAAACGGGCGTTGCTGGGACACTGTGTCCAGGTAAACCAACGCGATGTCCGACTACTCGCGAAAACAAACACGCCCGTCGTACACAATTTCCGGGCAAACATGCGGATTGCGACCGGAGTTGCACCCGTCGTAGAGATGCTTGGCTACAACATGACAGTCTCCATTGGCACGGATAACTCGATCTTGAACGATACAGTCAACCCGCTTTCCGATGCACGAGCCGTTTCGACTGCTCACAAAGGATATTACCGGGATTCTGGAGTCGTCCCAGCACAGCAGGCATTCGATATGGTAACCAGAGACGCTGCAAAAGCAATCGGACTCGCTGACAAGCTTGGTTCTCTTGAAGTTGGGAAACAGGCTGATATCGCTATCATAGATTTCGAGTACCCGCATCTTACCCCAGCTCCAGATCCGATTCACGCGCTGGTTTACGGCCTGCAAGGGTTCGAGGTTGAAACAGTGTTCTGTGCCGGCGATATCATTATGGAAGAACGTGCAATACTCACCAGCGACGAAACGCTTCCCGATACTATCGCGACGGCAACCGACACTGCGGCTGACATCGTTACCCGGGCGAATATCTCATAAGAAGAATTGTTCAGTGATGAGTTGCCGTTGAGTACAGTAAAACCGGCCCCTCAGTTGCATCTTTCCGGTCCACGCTAATATTGATGAGTGTCCATCAAATGTCGGAATATTTTTCACATTTTTATCTATATAGGAGAAAAATATTTCTACCTATGGATAGAACTACGATAACATAACTAATGTCTACAGAAGAAATTGAGGTCGATCTTACAGTGAACGGTGAGTCCCATGCAGTCACTGTTGAACCACGGGAGTTATTGGCCCAGACGCTACGTGAGAAACTCAACTGCAGGGGGATAAATATCGGCTGTGAATCAAGTTCCTGCGGCGCATGTACTGTCCAGTATAATGGCAAATCATTAAAATCGTGTACCAGATTTACAGCACAATCCGACGGCGCAGATATTGTGACCATTCAGGGATTAGCAAACGACGGTACCCTTACTGAGTTACAGCGAGCCTTTACTGAAAATCATGCATTGCAGTGTGGATACTGCACACCAGGAATTATTATGGCTGTGGACGAGTATCTTTCCGAGAATCCAGACCCTTCGCGGACAGAGATACGATCTGAAGCCTTACAGGGGAATCTGTGTCGCTGTACCGGCTACCAGAATATCGTCGACGCGATCGAAGTCGCGGCAGACAGAAGGAACACAGAATAAGATGACCACCAACCAACCAGAAACAGAGATCGGCGGGAACGTTTCTCGGAGCGAAGATAACCGAGTGCTGACCGGCAAATCGAGAGGGACTGCTGATGTTTCGACAGAAGGAGGGCTCCACGCACAATTTATACGCAGTGAAAAAGCACACGCCCGCTACAGTATCGATGCGACCGCTGCGAGGGAACACGACGGTGTCGTTGCCGTCTACACAGGCGAAGAGATTGAAGAGAGCGACACGCCAACCCCGAACCGGTTCTCACTGTACGGACCACCAATGCGAGGTCTAGAGTACCCAGATGAGGCATACCTTCAACAGACTGTTCCGACAGAGAAGGTGCATTATCATGGTGAGATTATCGGTGTCGTCGTCGCAGAACAACGACGGATTGCGAGAGATGCTGTGGATAAAGTTGAGGTATCATATGACACGCTTGAGCCAATTATGACAACAAGGGATGCCATCGCAGACGATGCTCCGCTCATCCATGAGTCAGTATCCGACAACGTTGTCTTTGAAGGGACTATCGGAGATAAAGAACAGACAGGTAAACTGTTCAAGCAAGCAGCGCACACCGCTGAACTCAAAAAAGATCCACAGCGAGTGGCTCCCACACCAATGGAACCTCGTTCTACAATTGCTGAGTACGATCCGGCAACGGAGACGCTCGAGTTTACTGCACCGACACAGATTCCACACGCATACCGGCGGCTACTGTCAGAGATGCTCGCTCATCCAGAGAACAAGGTTCATGTTACATCACCTGACATGGGTGGTGGATTTGGGTCACGGCAACATCCCTATCCGTCGGATGTCCTCGTTGGATGGTGTGCTATCGAGCTGGGGAAACCAGTCAAATGGCGAGCTACGCGGTCAGAGAATCAGCTTGGCGAAACCGATGGCCGTGGCTACGATGGAACGTGGGAGATTGCCATGAGCGAAGATGGTGAGATTCTGTCGTTCCGGGCCGATATCCGCTATGATCTTGGAGCGTGGGTTGCACGTGGCGGTGCGGGAATCTCTGAGGCTGGAAACGCATCGATGACTGGATTGTACGACATTCCCGCGGTTCATTCACGTATTAGAGGAGTCGTAACAAACAAAGCCCGAGTTGATGCATATCGTGGTGTGACAGTGACGCCGACGTTGATGATGCTCGAACGCCTCGTTACAAAGGTCGCAAAAAAAGCAGAGATGGATCCGGTAGCTGTCCGGCGTCAGAACTTTGTGGCCCCCGAGCAGTTTCCGTACAAAACAGCAGCCGGTTCCGTTTACGACAGTGGTGATTACGAGAGGAATTTCCAGTTGGCTCTTGAGACAATCGATTATGAACACATTACGCAGAAAAAAGAAGAGCTTCGAAACGAAGGCAGATACCTTGGGATCGGCATCGGCTGTTTTATTGAAGGGTCAGCACTTGGACCCAGTGAGGAACTCGACATCGCGACATGGGGATACGGCGGAGTTCAAATTCACCACACAGGAGAAGTGACGGTCTATTCTGGCGGATCCAATCACGGACAAGGCCACGAGACATCACTCGCTCAAGTTGCTACAACAGAACTCGGAGTCCCATTTGAGGACGTTAGAGTCGTCGAAGATTCAACGAAGGAAGTAGCCGATGGTGTCGGTACGTATGCGAGTCGCACCGCAGCACTGTGTGGGAGCGCAATAGTAGAAAGCTGTCAAAAGGTGATCGAAAAAGGACGGAAAGTGGTGGCACACAATTTCGATACGTCTGTCGAACAGATCCAGTTCGATGATGGACTGTACACTGTGACTGGAGATTTGGACCAGTCGATGAGACTGGATGAGGTGGCGGAGTTGACACACGTCGGAGCGAAAATCCCAGACGAACTGGAGCCAGGATTAGAGGAGCAAACGTACTTCGACCCCGAAAACCGGGCCTGGTCTTTCGGCACTCATATTGCTGTCGTCGAAGTTGATCGCGAAACCGGCGAGATATCGTTCCATGATTACGTGGCGACCGAAGACTGTGGCGTGCAAATCAATCCCACGATCGTCAAAGGACAGGCACATGGTGCCATCGCTCAGGGTCTCGGACAGGTGTTATTCGAAAAAGTGGAGTACAATGATGATGGGGCGCTTGTTTCTGATATCTTACGTGATGAATCACTGGAATCAAGTGGCGGGTATACGCTTCCAAAAGCGGCGTTCATGCCTGAGATTAGTATCGAGACGACAGAGACGCCGTCTCCACACACCGCCCATGGGGTGAAAGGAGCCGGGGAGTCTGGAACGATGGCTGCACCAGGTGCGATTATAAACGCCATTGAGGACGCGATTGAGCCCTTCAGTCCCCCTGATTCGCTGACACCTCCAATAACTCCCGAAAAGCTCTGGCGAATAATGAATAATAACGGAGAGAGCTGATATGTACGCAGAAAAATTTGAGTACCATAGGGCAACGTCTGTCGACGACTGTATAGAAGTACTGGCTGCGTCAGCGGATGCAAGAGTGTTAGCAGGTGGGCAGGGACTGATACCGTTGATGAAACAGCGTGAAATTAGGCCAGGTACGGTTGTTGATATCAGTTCAATTGACTCACTCACTGGAATCGAAGCGACGAGTGACGAGGTTCGGATCGGGGCACTCACAACCCACAGTGACGTTATCTCTTCATCGACTCTCAATAAGAGCGTCCCAGTCATCCCAAAAGCAGCATCCCAGATAACTGGCGGCCCGCAGGTGCATAATTTCGCAACTATCGGAGGTAACCTCGCTCGCGGGCATCCCGGCTACGATCATGAAGCAGCTCTCGTCGCTGCTGACTCTGAGATTGTCGTTCAAGGTCCCGACGGAACGCGGTCCTTCCCAGCTTCGGAGTTCGTCGTTGGCGCTTGTTCAACAGTGCTGGAAAGCGACGAAATAATAACTGAGATCAGGGCTCCGAAAACAGAGAGAGTCGTCGCTGGTGGCTATGCAAAACGAAAGGAACCTGCCTCCGGGGGGGCCATCGTTGGTGTTGCCACGGCCCTCACGTTTCAAACTGAACAGGCCGAGGAGATTACCGCAGCGAGAGTCGCAGTTAATGGACTTCAAGAAACCGCAATCAGGTTAGAACCTGTCGAAAACGCAGTAGTGCAGTCGAATGGAGCGGAAGATATGGTCAGGGATGCGGTCACACAGGTAGCCAACTCTCTCGACCCAGCGACTGTCTTGGACGACGGCCGGGCATCCGCTGAATACCGTCGCTCGTTGCTCCAAACACAAACAGTGCGGTCAGTGAGGCAGACACTTGAAAAAAGAACTGGGGATAGAGACACACAATCTGAATGATTACACTGTATGAGTTGCGTTTACACCTACTGCTGTCGAGAGTGAAGAGGATGCCACGAGTGAGCCATCCTTTAACACAGCACGGCGTGGCAAGCGAGTTCTGAGGAGTTCAAGAGGGGTTTCTTCAACACACACAGTCAGATTAGCCGCGGACCCTGTTTCGATACCGTACTGTTCCAACCCGAGCGCGGCAGCCGGATTGTGTGTGACGGTGTCTATAAGCGTATTGGCATCAGTTGGTGTTCGCATCTCTGCGACGTGAGCAAGTAACCAAGCGGGTCCGAGCATGTCTAGGCTGCCGTACGGGCTGATTGTTCCTGCGATATTATTGTGCCCAATAGAGAGATTGACATCAGCTTCTAGTAGCTCCGACACAGCTGTTGTGTCATGATCTGCGACAATCTGATCTTCTTTTGGCGTGGTAATAATGTCGAGATCAGCACGCTCAAAGAGGTCGATGACGTCTCGTCGATGCCACTTGTCATAGTACGACAGTGCACTCACGTGGCTTATCAGAACCTGACCCTCCATCCCCTTCTCGATAGTCTTATGGGCTATGTATTCTGCAGTGCGTGCTGTGGGCGAGTTCAATCCGTCGACATGAAGGTCAATATCAGCGTCATAGGTCGCAGCGAGATCAAAATACACGTCTATTGCGTCCTTTTCAAGTTGGTCTGTGTCCTCTTTGTTTGGTTCGCCACCAATCGCGTCGACACCACGTTCAAGCGCTCGTTCCAGCCGTTCGATGTCCGTACCTGTCAGCCCCTTTTCGGGGCTGCTCCGAACCAGCGGCACCGCAGTTGTCTGTATATCGACAATCTCTGCGAGTGACTCTTTAACGTCCATCGCCGCCCGCACGCTGGTCTGTTCCCAAACATCACCGATGTCAAGATGAGTGCGAATGGTGGTAGTTCCGTTGGCGACTGCGTCCCTTGCTGCGCGTTCAATCCGCTCGCGAACAGCGGATTCATCGAGGTTTTTCTTTATCTCTCCAGTCAATTCGATAAGTTCCGGGAGTGTTCCACGTTCCGGCGGGTCGGCTAGTTCCGTGAAAAATGCCTTGTCCAGGTGTGTATGTGGGTCGACGAAGTTTGGAAGGACCAGTCCACCAGCCGCATCTATCTCAGTCGAGGCTGTCTGTCCAATATTTGGCCGGATGTTCTCAATGTAGTTGTTGGTAATACCAATATCCACGGTTCCATCGACATCTCTCAGGCTTGCCTCTCGAATAATGACATCCATAGGTGACTCGATGGAAACGCTGCTACGCCATGAGAGCGTGAACCAAGACATGGGGCGCAAGAGACCGATCAATAATCCGTGCCATCGAGCACGTCATAGTGACTGGTCCGTGTGCGAAAGAAGCCGAGTCATGGGCGTTACAGCCCGGATGCCGCGCGGCGCGGCATCCGGGAAAGCCCGAATAGGTGATTCTC